>Ga0209539_1000007_pt1 | contig 112232 bp, 119 predicted proteins | sample BarGraNGADG00312_2_FD_184499 | JGI IMG/M metagenome (GOLD analysis project Ga0209539, IMG submission 184499) | Arctic peat soil microbial communities from Barrow, Alaska - Barrow Graham LP Ref core NGADG0011-312 (SPAdes) (version 2) | ecosystem: Environmental > Terrestrial > Soil > Wetlands >...
CAAGCCACTATCAATCGTGATTCCGGATCAAATCTTTGACAGAACTAAGCTTCGTTCTAATACTTTTTTTGACGATATTTGCGTTCATATAGGCATGGCCGACCCCTTTTGTGGGGACCTGTCGCACGTATTGTGGCAGGCCGCTCAACGGGTTGGGTGTTCCATCAAAAAAGGCGGAACGTACGTTTGCATAGAGGGCCCTCAGTTTTCAACACGTGCAGAATCAAACGCTTACCGACATATGGGGTTCGATATAATAGGAATGACTGCAATGCCGGAGGCTAAACTCGCAAGAGAGGCCGAAATGTGCTTTAGCATGTTAGGCACAGTAACAGATTATGACGTTTGGCGTGAAGACGAGGTCACCATTGAAACGGTGATAAGCAACGTTAAGAAAAACTCAGCAAGCACGCAAAAAATAATCCAAGAAGTTGTGGCCTACCTCCCTCAAAAAGACGACGGATGCGCTTGCAGACATGCACTTAAAGATGCCTTTGTGACTAGCCTAGAGATTGTTACAGACGAAACGCTTGAAAAGCTTCGTCCGCTTGTGGGCAAGTACCTTAGTTGATCCTACCGTCTGAGTCGGTATTCTATCCTGCCCAATACGCCTCTTAGCGTCCTGACTTCTGCCGCACTTAGTTCTGATCTGCTAAAGATGCGTTTCAGGGTCATACTTACGCGCTGACGCTTGTGCGTCGGAAAGTCGATCAGTTCGAGCACGTCGCTTGCGTGCTGCAGCAGTCGATCGAGGTCAGCATGCGAGGCAACCTTTCGTTTTGGAGTGGCACTTGCCGTGCTACCGATGCTATACAATACAATAGCTGCTGCATGCGAAATATTCATTACAGGATATTCAAGGCTAGTTTCAATGTTGACGATCATATCACATTCCTGTAACACTGCGTTCGGAAGTCCCTGATCTTCAGCGCCAAACAATATCGAAGCGATGCCATGCATTCCCGAGAGTTTGACGCCAAGTCTAGCAAGCGGGTACGGCGCCCTCAGGTTCGCTCTGGATCCGACAATTCCTGTGGTCCCTATCACTAAGTTTGATGTGTATAAAACACCTTCAAGTGTCGTAAGCCGCGCAGAATCGAGCACATCCTGGGCATGAGATGCCATCGCTCTTGCGAACGACCCCAGTACACATGGCTCTATCAGAGCTAATTTGGAGTAACCAAAATTCTTCATCACGCGAGCTACTGAGCCCACGTTACCCTCATAAATGGGATTTACAAGAACAACTTCAACATCCATTATAGCTCTTGAAAAGCGACTACACGAATCAAAGAACGTGTTTTCTGTAGAAGGAGACAATCAGCCCGAGTGATCCTCATAGGTTCGTGCGCAGAAATCATTCAAGCTGCTAATCATATTCGCGCCACGTGTAACCACACGCGACGCATCGAAAGAATCTTACTTCGCTTTCGTCCGCAGAACGCAGTTGTCTAAGCCACCAATACGCTTTATCGTGACCGCATTCTGCGCAATGCGCTTTAATGGTAGGTTTTCCCTCGTCCAACTCACTTTCTATTACCAACATCGTTCGTGCGTTTCGAGAGGTTTCGTGGACGTGCTTTTTCTTCACTAACTGACCCTTCTCTTTTTCAAAACCACACGCTCGACACGCTAGTAGACCCTCTTTGGGAACCATAATACTCTTACATTTAGGACAGAATTCCATTCTTTCTCACAGCTACTGATTAAGCACTAGGTACTTCTCAAAGAGGATTTGTTTTTCGTACCTTAAATACATAGGGAGCCAATATAAACTAGCCAAACTAAACTTGTCGGCTAGCGGCTTAGAAGTCGCAAAACGACGAGTCATAATAGTTATATGCCAGTTTCGTTATAAGGCGTTCTGAGTTCGTTTAGCGGCTTCCAACCCATTGGTCCATTCATGCAGATTTTATTATGGATTGCACTTGGCCTTTTCATTACTGCAACAGTTGCGCCACGTAAGATCGCATATCCGATCGGAGCCGTCGGTTGGATCTTTTTCTCCCTCCATTGGGCTTATCAACCTGTGCATTACATAGCAGTCGACGACTATTTCAACGTCATAGCGACCATTTTGGTTGCGGTTTTTTGCGGCTATATCGCCTTTATAATGTGGAAGAAAGCTGATGACCTAACTCTTCTTATGACGAAAGCCGCAGCCTTAGGAGGCATACTGTACTTCTCCTTTGCAGAGTTAGCCACTCTCAATCACGTTTTGATCGGTGCTGTAGCATCGCAGACTGTCATAACGTTAAATTTCTTCGGGGTGGCTGCAATTCAGGCTGAATGGAATGTTCTAACCCTAAATAACTACCCAGTGCAAATCATACTAGGTTGTACTGGGATCGAAAGCATAGCTCTGTTCATCGGGGTTATATCGTGCGTGCCTGCCCCACCACGCAGAAAATTAGCGGCATTCTTGGTCTCCGTTCCAACGATTTACGTATTAAATATACTGCGTAATGCATTTGTGCTAACAGCCACCGGCAACCAATGGTTTGGTTTGCCTGAAGACAGCTTCTATGTTTCACATAATATTATTGCGAAATTTGGATCGCTAGGGGCTCTCGTAATAATCTCGTACCTGGTATTTAAGCTGCTCCCAGAACTCCTCGATATGGTAGTTGGGGTATTCGATTTACTAAAAGGAGGCATTACACGTGCTAGCTAAGGGATCTGAATATTGGATCCTAAGCTCTTTCGCGCTGACGGCGTTTATCGCTTTTTTTACCCCATATCTGTACGTAGGTATTTTGATTTCCATCTTCCTCCTTTTATTTTTCAGAGATCCTGAGCGGGTGTCAGAAAGCTATGACTCCACTGATGTCGTGAGCCCTGCAGATGGAAGGGTACTAAAAATACAGGATAATAAGCTCAGCATTTTTATGAACATACACAATGTGCATGTCAACAGATCTCCAGTCGACGGCGAAGTTGTGGACGTTCAATATCATAAAGGAGGAAGAGTCCCTGCATTTTACAAAGACTCAGATAGAAACGAGCGAAATATGATTACCATTCGCACTCGAATTGGGAATGTCATCGTCACGCAAATCTCTGGTGCAGTTATCCGTCGAATTGTATGCTATGTTAAACGAAATGAAATGGCCACACGAGGTCAAAGGATAGGCATGATCCGATTTGGCTCACGTGTCGACGTTGCACTACCCCTCAATTATTCGTTTGTCGTTTCACCCGGGCAAAAGGTAAAAGCAGGAGAGACAACGATAGCTAAATTGCTCAAATAAGTGAGCGGTGCTTATGAGATTACCATTCAATATTGAAATTAGATGGCAAGATGTCGCCACAATAGTCAACCTTCTATTTGGCACTCTAGCCATCCTTTTTCTCGTCGAAGCTTATAGACAAAACACAAGTATTGCTGCAGCTTTTATCCTTATTTGCGTCTTAGCCGACGGAGCCGATGGAATTTTAGCTCGAACAAGAGGCCAAGAAAGCCTAGGGTTCCAGCTCGATTCACTTGCAGATCTAATTTCTTTTGGCTTATTACCCTCAATTCTTGTTTATTACGTGGTAAGAGAAACAACAGGAAATCGTAGCATTTTCTTCTTGATTTTCATTATCTCATTCATTTATACAGTCAGCGGGATGCTGCGACTTGCACGATATAACATTGCCCCGCAAGAGACGACTTTCTATGGGCTACCGATAACTGCAGGAGGGCTGATAATCGCGCTCTATATTCTTGCGGGACTGCCCCCCGCCGGTTTGTTGATTGTGGCGCTTATTCTCGCAGGGCTGATGATTAGCGAGATCAAGTATCCCAAAATCAGAAATATGCTTACTCAAGCCGTTGTAGGCGCATTATTAATCCTTATTCTCATCCTTTACGTGATTGGAACAAGCTATTCGATTGTTGCTCTCCTCCTTCTGCTGCTTTCGATTGTTTATGTAATAAATCCACTGTATCGGGGGTATCTTAGATAAACGACAGAGAACAAGCGCTTTTCGAAGCGGGTATAAAACTCGGGGCCTTGTATCACCAATATGTAGGCGCGCCACTCGATTTAGACACCATTCCCGCACTAGAAAAAGCAATCCAAGAAAGCATACGCGTGCAACCTTACGTTGAGAATGTTGTAATTAGAATCGACAAAGAGAGGGTTTCGTCTAAGCTAAACAAATTTGGCTATACTGAGCTTGAAGGCAAAATGCTCGACGTCGAACTTGTCGTGAATTATGGATCGGCAAAAGTGCTCGTCAAGATGCAATACGATGAGGATGCGGACTATCCTCTGATGTTTATCGAGAGATAAGCGAGGGGCCCGACGTTAGGCTTCGAACAGCCCTGTTTTTTGTCAATCATTGAAAAAGCTCCATTTTGCGCCTTAATTAGTCTGCAAGCGCTTCGCTTAGTTTTAAGAAGGATGATTTGTATAGTTCAATTCATATGAGCAGTGATTTCAAGGAACAATGGGCCACCTTTTTCACTCGATACTACGAAAAGCAGATACTGAATCTTGCGAGCGACTATCCGGAAATAAACAGTATTGATGTTGACTATGCTGCTCTTCAAAACTTTGACATCGCTCTAGCAGATGCGCTCCTTGATGGCCCATTACCGATCTTACGAGCAGCACATGACGCACTCCTTGAATATGACTTACCCATCGAATGCAAGCTTGACGTAGAAGTACGAATCATCAACGTTCCTGATAAAACAAATATTAGGGACCTAAGAAGCAACCACGTAGGAAAGCTCATATCGATCGAGGGGCTCGTCCGGAAAGCCACTGAAGTCCGTCCAAAACTTGCTGAAGCAGGTTTCGAATGTCTGAGCTGTGGGAATATCACAACCGTGGAACAAGACGATGCCAAACTTAAAGAGCCAGCCGAATGCTCTCACCGCGTCTGTCGGAAGAAAGGACCCTTCAAGTTGAATTTTACTCATTCGAAATTCGTTGATGCGCAAAAAATTCGGCTGCAAGAAGCCCCAGAAGGCCTAAAAGGCGGAGAACAGCCACAGATGCTCGATGCAAATGTTGAGGCCACGCTCGCTGGAAAGGTCTTTCCTGGAGACAGAGTTGCTATGACTGGCTTGCTGCGGGTTGCACAGCGGCAGTATCAGAACGTAAAAAGCACAACGTTCGATTTATTTCTAGAGACAAACTCAATCGAAATTCAAGACAAAGAGTTTCAGGACATTGAGATATTGCCGGAAGATGAGGTTAAAATAATCGAACTTGCTGGGAGGGCAGGAAATGACCAAGCTATCGTTTCTTCGATAGCCCCATCAATTTTCGGTTATGAAAGCGTCAAAGAGGCAATAGCGCTCCAACTTTTTTCAGGCGTGCCGAAAACTCTTCCTGATGGCTCACACATACGGGGAGACATTCACATTTTGCTCGTTGGCGATCCTGGCATAGCAAAATCGCAACTGTTGCGATACGTAGTTCAGTTAGCGCCGAGAGGTATATACACGAGTGGCAAGAGCTCAACTTCCGCGGGGTTGACCGCGACTGCGATTAAGGATGAATTTGGCGACGGCAGATGGACCTTAGAGGCCGGCGCCCTTGTGCTGGCAGATCAGGGGATAGCGGCCGTTGACGAGATGGACAAGATGCGAGCTGAAGATAGATCATCTCTGCACGAAGCGATGGAGCAGCAAACCGTCAGCGTGGCGAAAGCGGGAATTATGGCAAACCTAAAGAGTCGCTGTGCCCTGTTGGGAGCTGCGAATCCTCGATATGGGAGGTTCGACCCTTACGAGTCCATAGCTGAGCAAATTAACATGCAGCCTACGCTGCTTTCTCGCTTTGACCTGATTTTCGTGCTCACCGACGTGCCGAACGAGAATATCGATACGGGTATCGCAAAGCACATAATCCAAGCGCATTTTGCGGGAGAACTTGCCTCTTCTGGCTTCCCAAACGAGGAGGTAGAAGCCGCGATGAGCGTCATACGTCCTGTGATTGAATCTGAGCTGCTGCGTAAATTCATTGGGTACGCAAAAAGGATCAACCCAATTCTAACTGAAGACGCCAAGCAGCAGTTCATCGACTACTACGTAGGTTTGAGGAAAGAAGGCGGTGAGGGGTCACCTATCCCCATCACTGCGCGCCAGCTCGAAGCCCTCGTGCGGCTAGCCGAAGCGAGCGCTCGCATGCGATTAAGCAAATGGGTGACGCTCGATGATGCGAAACGCGTCATTCAAATCGTCGAAGCTTGTCTCAAAGAGGTAGGTATTGACCCTGAAACAGGGAAGCGGGATTTCGATGTAATTGCAGTCGGAAAGAGCAAAAGTCAACAAGAACGAATCAAAAGCATTAGGGATATTATCAGAGAGCTCGAGCGAGAAGCGGGATCTGCACCTCTTGATAAAATAGTAGAGAGAGCTTCAAAATTGGGCTTCGACAAGGACAAAGTTGAGGCAGAGATTACAAAATTAGTGCAAGAAGCAGCAATATTTGAGCCCGTCAGATACAGCGGCAACTACAGGCTGACACAACAATAAGATGCCGGAAAAACAGATAACCGCCCTTTCGAGCATATATCTGAAATCGTACAGCGTTAACAAGGAAGTTCTAGTTGCTGCGTGCGATTCAGAACTTATCGGGCGCACATTTTGCGAAGGAGAGCTTCACTTGCATGTCAATGAAGACTTCTTCAAAGGTCAGCCGGCTGATGAATACGAGGTAAAAAAGGCACTAAAAGAGGCCACAATCGCAAATCTTGTCGGCAAACGATCTGTTACTTGCGGCATCGACAGCGGTGTCGTCGATGAGAACTGCGTCATTATGATTGGCGGTGTCCCGCACGCGCAGATGGTTGTTTTCTAAATCACAGGAGGCAATGTGACTCTCGAAAGCATTTGTCCCAGCTGTGGCGAACCTTCGCACGGTGTGTGTGAACGCTGTCTTGCCCGAGGTCGCACTATACCGGCAATGCCTAGCTTCCTCTCCATACAAGTGTGTCCGACGTGCTCCGATCACTTCTTCAAGGGCAGATGGATAAACGAGGATACAAATGGCGCAGTCGCAAAGGCAGTCGAAGAGGCTCTGAAGATTGATCCCGATAAAGCAGCGTTTACGATTGTTTTAAATCAGATTTCCCCGACAATCATACACGCGCATGTCGAAATCAACGTCTCTGAGGCGGGAGGTTCATACGAAAGTTTTGACGTAGATGTTCGTGTGAACCGAGTGGCGTGCGACAGATGCTCCAGAATATCGGGCGGTTATTACGAAAGCAAAGTTCAAATACGCGCCGACCACAGGACGCCAGAGCGAACCGAACTCGATCGCGCCCTTGAGCTTGCTGCAACAACTATTGAACTGGCACAGAAGACGGATAGACTAGCATTTATCGCCAAAACAATCTGGCTAAGAGAAGGCCTCGACCTTTATGTCGGCACAGTGAAAGCCGCTAAACGGATTGCACGGGCCTTATTAAGGGAGATGGGGGGAACTCTTAGCGATTCGGCTAAGCTCACAGGACGACGCGACGGAAAGGATGTTTACCGTGTGACCTTCGTCGTGAGACTGCCCGAATTTCCGATTGGCACAATTATTTTGTCACGGCAGAATGTGTATGAGATATGCTCGACAATAAGCACGACAAACGCTGTCGGCCTAGAGACCGGCCATAGAACTGCTCTGAATGCCGAGGAATTACGCACTGCAGAGCTCGTTGGCACTCGAAATGATGCGAAACGAACTGTGTTAGTTGCGATCGATGCTGACGAGGTCTACCTGCTCGACCCTGAGACGTACGCTACTCTTACGATCAAAAAGCCTCCGTACGTCAGTAAAGAAGACGAAGGTAAAGAGGTAAAGGTCGTGAAGACGCAAGAAGGGGTATTTATCCTTCCATGAAAGGGCATCAGCTGCTTGAGCAGCGACTAAGGGTACCGCTCGCTGAACACGAAAAGCTGCTTTTGCCACGGAGGTGGCAGATCCTTGGCGACTTGGTGCTTGTCAACATCCCAAGCAAGATCGTGCGTCTGAAACACGAGATAGGTGAAGCGCTGCTGGATCTTTATCCACGCTGCAAGAGCGCTTTGTGGGACAAAGGAGTGCGCGGCAGCCTCCGGACGCCTGAGATCGAAGTCATTGCAGGCTCAGGAACGAGGACTGTCCACAAGGAAAATCGCTGTAAATTTGCCCTCGACGCGAGCCGCGTTATGTTCTCAGCAGGCAATTTTGCCGAACGCGTTCGAATGAGCACGATAGGCAGCAACGAGAGAGTCCTCGATATGTTTAGCGGCATAGGTCAGCTTAGCATTCCGATAGCTGTGCATGCCCGCCCACAGTCGATTGTCGCTATAGAGCTCAATTCTGTTGCATATCACTACCTTCGACAAAACATCAGGCTAAATAATGTAGATAGTATCGTCCAACCCATATTGGGCAATTGCGCGCGCGTCACGCCAGACGCCCAATTCGACCGAGTGATCATGGGGCATTTCGACGCGTGCGACTATCTTCATAAAGCGCTCCGCTCTTTGGCTCCCGAAGGGGTCGTGCACTATCACGAACTCGTCCCCGTAGAATTGATGTACAAACGACCCTATACGCGCGTCGAGCAAGCGGCGCAAGCACTCGCGAGATCAGCCGACCTACTTGGTAGGCGCAAAGTTAAAGACTATGCTCCGGGAATTGCACATGTCGTGGTCGATGCTAGGATAAATTGAACTCGAGTTTCACGCGGGTGACGGCGTCAACCAGCACCTTAAGCTTTTGAAACGCAACCTCTCTCGTTTGAAGGCGCAGTCCGCAATCAGGATTGATCCACATGTCGTCACCAAAAACTTCTATGCCGCGCTCGATTCGCTTTTTAACCGTTTCTACAGATTCGACCTCTGGACTGTCAGTGTCTATCACACCGAGCGCGACTTTTTTTCCATGGCCTTCAAATGCAGCTCCTGTGAGTTTGTCCAGCAAAACAGGGTATTTCGCTGCTTCCACGCCGATGTATTCAATGTTTTTTAGCTTCAAGAGCTGCTCAAACTCCTTGAAGGACGCTACATGGGGATGGAGCTTCACAGGAATCTCAACATCCTCGACCGCCGCGTCGATATAGCCGAGCACGTTCTCTACTCCCACATTGTACAAAACTGGCTCATCGATCTGCAAAGCATCCGCTCCTGCACGGCAAAGCTGGTCAGCTTCAAAGCGTAGCGCTTTTGCAAGGTCACTAAGCAAACGTGGGTCGAGGCTCGACCTGTACGGCGCGCCGCGGCTTATAGAAGACGATGCGGCGATTGTGACGGGCCCTGTTATGATCCCTTTGATCCTAGCACCCTCTCCAGCATACTGACGTGCTAAAGTGAGGTCCTTTGCAGTAATGCTCCTCAGCGGCCGCGTGATTTTTCCAGTTATGTACGATCGCCCCTTCTCGCTTTTCATTCCTGGAATCCCGGCTGCAAACGCGCTGACCATATCAGCTCTAACTTGACCGTCAGAGATCAGGTCGATTCCGGCTCGAACTTGATCAACGACTGCTGCCTCAATAGACGCGCTGAAAGGATCCTTTCCAGCCATAAGATCCTGAACACTCATTTTGGCTTTGACATCTTCTCCTATGGTGTGCGTCGGGTAGCTTCCAACCGTGTTAGTAAGAATTCCCATTCAGGTGCTCCTATGTTACGCGCAATCTCGATTTAAAACGTTTTTCAAATAACGTTTGCGAACGTTCTCTCGCCCGTCATCGCCCCCTTCAAAACCCTCTGCGTTGACTGATGCGGCACATGTCTCCAGACAGGGATTATAAAACCTGTTTGCCGCGTCTTCGAGGTCTCTAAAGCGGGGGGAGTAGAAGAGATGCGAACAGCACCTGCAGTCTGACGAACCAAAACCTTCGATGCAGGTCAGCGAAGGATTTTTCCCCAGGTTTTGCGCTATGCCACATTCGATTCTCTCTTGTGTCGCAATTTCAATTGTCTCGATTACCTCAGAAACGGTTAAGAGGTAATCAACGTGCCACTTTTGCGTCTTGCGACGTCCGGCAGAAACATCTAAGTGGCGCTCAACTCGTTTAAAGCCGGCAGATCCCATCGCCGATCCCACGTACGCATAGCAACCTTGCGCAAAGGAGATAGTCCCTAGCTTTCCGACCGTCACATCTTTCGCCGACGCTAACCGAAGAATCAACACGTACGCGCCTTTTACGATATTATTCTGGGTCTTCATTCGCTTTTGCGAACTTGAGAGACTGTTTGATCTGTTCATTGACGTTGTTTGCCGTGACCTCCCCATGGCCAGGATATAACACACTCACTTCCAGCTTCTCCAATCGCGAGATTGAGCGTACCAAGTCGTGCGAACTTCCGCCAGGCAGATCGGTTCGACCAATACTCCCATAAGGAAAGACTGTATCCCCGGAAAAAAGGCTCTTCGAATTGTCTTCGTAAAGGCAGATACTTCCAGGGGTGTGCCCCGGCGTGTGGATTACATGCAAGATGGAATCTCCGAGGTCAATTCTTGTTCCATCTCTAAGCAAAGTGTCTACATGAAATCGAGGCGGACGAGCGCCAAAAAAATGCGCTGCTGAAGCGTTTGTCCCTATTTCTTTAGCATCGGCCTCGTGCATCATAATTTTCGTGCCAGCTGGAAGTCTCAACTGATCAAGCGCTGCCGTATGATCGTAATGCAAGTGAGTCAAAATAATGCAACAGGCTTCATCTAAAGGCAACTGTTTAGCGGTTGTAAGAGATCCCAAGTCAACAATCGCTTTTTGCTCTGCAATTAACCAATAAGTATTGCTCTCGTTAGCCCGCGAAAAGGTGTCCACACGCACTTTTGTAAAGTACCGTTTGCGGTGTAATAAAGCTTGGGCTAGATCAACACAGAGTGGCGCGGCTCACATTTTTAAGCAACAAGCGCATAAACGTTATGCAGAGGTAAAAGCTAAGCGGAACCAAAAATAACATGACACTCTTAGAAGAAGCAAAAAAAGGATTAACAGATGATATAAGAAACGTTGCCAAATCAGAGGGCATAGCGAGCGAGAAACTTAGGCGTAACATCGCTAGCGGTCGAACCGTCATTCCGAAAAATGTGACTCACGACGTTGTAGCGATCGGTATGGGCGATGCACTACGTACAAAAGTCAACGCTAACATAGGAACTTCCATAGATTACGTTGAGATTAGTGAAGAGCTTGCAAAGGCAAAGATAGCCCTTAAATTCGGCGCAGACACTGTCATGGATCTTTCCACAGGCGGGGATTTAGACTACATTCGACATGAGATTCTGCGAGAGATCCAATCTCCGATTGGCACAGTGCCGATATACCAAGCAGCAATGCGACGGGACGCCGTGGTATCAATGACGACGGACGACATGTTCAATACGGTTCGTAAACACGCGCGAGACGGAGTTGATTTCATGACTATCCATGCAGGAGTCAACTTAAAGTCCCTAGAAGTGTTGAAGGCTAATAAAAGACTTATGGGGGTCGTCAGTAGGGGGGGTGCTTTTACGATAGCGTGGATGACGCACAACAACGCAGATAACCCCTTCTATGCAGAATATGACTACCTCTTAGAGCTCGCACGCGAATACGATTTCGTGATAAGTCTGGGTGACGGTATGAGGTCCGGATGCTTGTACGATGCAAGCGATCGTCCGACGTTCATGGAGTACATTCAAATCGGAGAGCTCACGAAACGAGCTCAAGAGAACGGCGTTCAGATTCTAGTAGAAGGGCCCGGTCATGTCCCTCTAAATGAGATAGAAACCAACGTCAAGGCAATGAAATCGTTAACAGGTGGCGCACCACTCTACCTGCTTGGACCACTCGTCACAGACATAGCTCCCGGCTACGATCACATAACAGGAGCAATTGGAGGAGCTCTCGCAGGAATGTATGGTGCCGACTTCTTGTGCATGACCACGCCGTCGGAACATCTCGGGCTGCCTTCTCAAGAAGATATAAAACAAGGGGCAATCGTTACAAAGATAGCTGCTCACGTCGCTGACCTCGCGAGAGGAATGCAGAATGCACACGAACTCGACAAAGAAATGGCAAAATCGCGAGCTAGCTTGGATTGGGAGAGGCAATTCCAGCTTTCAGTGGATCCAGAGTTAGCTCGTACCAAGTACAACTGCCGTGGTCGAATGACTGATGCTTGTTCTATGTGCGGGGATCTTTGTGCGATAAAAATCGCAAAAGCAGCTTTGGAGAACTCCAAGCTATAATCCCAAACTGCTTAGAGGTCTAGACCCTTATTTATTTCCACGTTAACTTGCAGAATTCTCAGCGCGAATAGGGCAGCATTTTTCCCATTGTCGATTCCAACCGACGCCACCGGAACTCCAGCAGGCATTTGGACAACGGAAAGCAGAGCGTCTAATCCGTTGAGCTTAGTACTCACAGGAACACCTATCACAGGAGCGTTTGTTTTTGAAGCAATGACACCTGGAAGAGCTGCAGAAAGACCTGCAATAGCAATATAAACTTTAGCCTGAACTTCTCGAAGATATTCATCAAGGCGTACTGGCTCTCGATGCGCTGAAATAACCTCGACCACGTACGTGATACCCGCATCCTTTATTACCTCTATCGCTTTTTCTGCCACGTGCATGTCAGAAGTAGCGCCCACTAATATAGCCACGTCGGGGTGATTCATCGCATTTCAGTTATCTCGCTACCGTAAAAACTCTTTCTAAACACGCAGGACGCAAACACGTGCAGTGTACTTCGACGGTGTGTGTAAGATACTGATCGCATCACAAAAAAATACGCTATCGACCTAGTTTGAGCGAGTTTCGGTCGCGAAATAACGGAAAGCGGTTTTTTTCGCGCAAGGGGCAGCATTTGCCTTTCAGTAATGTGTAGTGGCACAAAATTCTAAATAGGGTGTAGCGGTTAAATAAGAGGCAGAGAGCTGCTTATCCGAACATAATCACAAGAGATGCTCCCATGGATAACACAGTTGAAACTGATTTATTAATGATTCCTGGACCGGTCCAAGTGGCCCCCCAAGTACTTCGCGCTTTGTCAAAACCGATGATCAACCATCGTGGGCCTGAATTTAAAAAAGTTATAGATTTGAGTCGCGAAAAACTTCGCAGCCTTTTCAACACAGAGAGCGATGTCCTCATACTTAGCGGGTCCGGAACATGCGCAATGGAAGCTGCAGTCGGCAATCTCGGGGGTGATAAAAAATTCGTTGCGCTTGAAAACGGCAAGTTCGGAGAACGATTAAAAGTGCTCACCTCACTTTATGGCAGCTCTGCGCCGGTTGTTGCCGATTGGGGCACGTCGATAAACACTGACAAGGTCAAACAAGCGCTGCAAGTAGGAGCAGATGCAGTCACGATCGTCCACAATGAGACCTCAACAGGTATGACAAACGACGTTGCGCAGATAGGCGCGCTGTGCCGAAAACATGACGCGCTCCTAATCATGGATGGGGTGTCATCTATTGGTGGCATCGAAGCACCCATAGACAAATGGGGCGTCGACATAGCGTTCACTGGCTCTCAAAAATGTCTCGGCCTTCCACCCGGTCTCTCGATGATTGCAGTAAACGATCGGGCATGGGACTTCATCAAAACGGCCCAAAAAAGGCCTTTCTATGCTGATCTGATAGCTCATATGAAATCTGCTGAGAAGGGCCAAACACCTTATACTCCAGCCATCCCGTTGTTCTTCGCGCTTGAGGAGGCTCTTAAAATGCTTGAGGCTGAGGGGTTGAGCGCACGTATTGACAGGTACCGTACTTATGCGACATCTATCCGCGCAGCAATTGAAGCGATGGGCTTGGAACTATTTCCACAACTCGGCGCTTCGAGCACCTATTCAAACACAGTGACAGCCATTAAGATGCCACCTGGAATAGATTTTTTGTCGCTAAAAAATGAGATGAGACAACGGGGCATCATTATCGCAGGTGGCCAAGAACGGCTAAAAGGACACATTTTCAGAATAAGTAATATGGGTAATATAAGCAAAGGTGATATATTACAGGTTATAGAGAAGCTTGAGCTCGTATTGCTTGAAAACGGCGTTGTTAATGAGATGGGGGCAGGAACGCTCGCTGCTGATTGCGTTCTTGAAGGATTATAAACTGCGAGATTTAGTATTCATTGGGGGGCTCTTTGAATGAAAATAGGAATAGCAGACACCACGTTTGCAAGGTACGATATGGCTAAGGCGGCTATAGACGAGCTGCAACAGTGGATGTCCGCATCAATTCAAAGGTATACAGTACCTGGCATAAAAGACCTGCCAATCGCGTCAAAGAAACTCTTAGAGGAATCAGAATGCGATATTGTCATGGCGCTGGGCATGCCTGGATCAAAACCGATCGACAAGCAGTGTGCACATGAAGCATCGACCGGCCTAATAAGAGCACAACTGATGACTAACAGGCATATCATTGAAGTATTCGTCTACGAGGATGAAGCCACAAGCGACAAAGAGCTCGCGCGACTAGCCGACGCTCGAACACGTGAACATGCCCAGAACGTCTACAAGTTGTTGACTAACCGTCTAACCCCAGAGGCTGGCACAGGCAAGAGAGAGGGTTTTGCAGACGCAGAACCAGTTGAATTTTAAGATAAACGAGAGGAATTATTCATGGATCAAAGAGATGGCGAGAATATACGGCTTGGATTTGTCGTAGCAGAATTTAACCGAGACATTACATACCAAATGGAAATCCTTGCAAAAGAGCATGCTGCATTTTTAAGCGCTGATGTCGTGAAGACCATTTATGTTCCAGGAGTCTTTGATATGCCCTTGGCAGTAAAGAATTTGGCTTCAGATGATGAAGTAGATGCAGTAGTTACGATAGGCTGTGTAATTGAAGGCGCGACAATGCACGACGAAATTGTTGCGCAGCACGCGACTCGTAAAATTGCGGATTTGGCGTTAGAGCACAACAAGCCAATCACATTGGGAATATCGGGTCCAAGAATGTCCCGTTTGGAAGCGCACGAGCGAGTCGATTATGCAAAAAGGGCTGTTGAAGCCGCTGTAAAACTTTTTAAAAGACTTTAATGAGAAAAAACCCAGTCATTTCCGCAAGAGTCCAACGTATACCTCAATCTGCTACGATGAAAATTACGGACATTGCAGCCAATCTTAGACGCGAAGGACGGGACATCATCAGTTTCAGTCTCGGTGAACCTGACTTTGAAACCCCAGAGAACATAAAAAAAGCCGCAAAAATTGCCCTAGATCGTGGCGAGACGCACTATACACAAGGTAGTGGAATTCTAGAACTTCGAGAAGTAATAGCAGAGAAGCTGAAAACTGACAACAGCCTCGACGTGACTTCAAACGACGTGCTTGTGACAACCGGCGCGAAACAAGCGATATTTGAAGCGATCTGTACGCTCATCGATGAAGGAGACGAGGTATTGTTGTTCGATCCAGCGTGGGTTTCATACGAAGCAATTGTTAAGTTCGCTGGTGGAAAGCCCATCATGGTTCCTGTTTACGAACGGGATGGCTATACGCCAGTTGAGTTCGAAAGTCGTATAACTAAAGATACAAAGCTCCTTGTCTTAAATAGCCCATGCAACCCAACGGGAGCTGTGTACGACGAAAGCGTAATAAAGAGCATAGCTCAGACCGCTGAAGATGATGACCTCGTAGTGATTTCTGACGAGGTCTACGAAAAGATCGTTTATGGCGCCAAACATCACAGTATAGGTACATTGATACCTGACTTGACAATTACAGTAAATGGATTCTCGAAGGCATACGCTATGACGGGGTGGAGGCTCGGCTATGCAACTGCACCTCGATCAATCCTTCAAGGCATGCTTAAGATCCAACAACACACCGTAAGCAACGCAACGTCCTTCGTCCAAAGAGCTGGTATCGAGGCGCTGAGCGGTGACCAAAGCGCTCAGCGTGCTATGGTGGCTGAATTCCAAAAGCGTCGCGACCTTGTTATTGACGGACTAGCTAGAATTGGAATAAAATGCGCGCTTCCAAAAGGTGCATTCTACGCGTTTCCAAAGGTCGCTCAATTTGGTACTTCTGAACAGGTGACTGAACAACTGTTGCGAGACGCTTTGGTCGCCGTGACGCCTGGATCAGCATTCGGCCCGAACGGTGAGGGTTATGTGCGTATGTCGTACGCCACGAGTCGAAAAGATATCGCTGAAGGCATCCGCAGGATCGAAGAATCGCTCCAGAAAGAGTCTAACACTTTACCCGACGCTTAATGATCGCTCGAATTATGTTTTCCGTACTCGATAGATTTCCACTGTCGTGATACGGTAGCCTTATCACTTTTGAAGGAATGTGCCTTTTTTCAAGGTCCTCTTGAAGTTTGTTCTCGTCAAAATACTGATCGAAACCAAGCGCTATTATGTCCGGTTTTATTAGTGTGAGGGGTTCGAATATGTCGCGCTCGCTCCCAAGTTCAGCGTGGTCAACCATCTCTAGGGCCTCAACTACTTGCAGCCGTTGCTGTTCTGGAAGGATAGGTTTTGACTTGTGCTGAATCATCGAATCACGTGACACAATGACAAATAGTTCGTCGCCTAGTTCCTTTGCTTTCCTTAGATACAGGATATGACCGGGATGCAAGATATCAAACGTGCCTGTAGCGAGGACCCTAGTCATTTTCTCCGCCGAAGGTTTCCTTTATGTCCCTATATACTGCGCTCTCTTCAATTTCAACGTCGAGCACATCGAGTTTTCGAATGTTGCCGATTCTATCGTAACAAGCCCAGCTTGTGATTTCGTAAGGATAGCCGACAATGATGTGATAATCGCCATTTTGCATAAACATGCGAATATCTGCTTCTGACGGCTGGAGCCCCCCCGACGGATGGCTATGCACTGATCCTACAATATGTGTATTCACGGGTAACATGAAAAGATCCATAACCGCACTTACATTTGTAGACTGAGTAATAGGCACGTCCACATCAGTTATGATCTGGTCAGTCTCATACAACATCCCAGCGAATTCCTTGGGATGGGAGGATGCACTCACTTCAAGTACAAACTTTAATGCGTCACGAGCGATGCCTTTGATGTTCCTTTTCATAAGCGCTACCTAGTTGAATACTCTCGCCAGATCATTTTTACTATGTCAAAACACGAAGGACAAAAAAGCCGCTTTGTCTATTCGACCGTTTCTCATCTGTGCCTCAGAACTCATAGGGATCATCATTGCGTTTTTAGCGCTCGGGATTTAAAATACATCATCGGCGCAAGTGCAATTTGAACTTCTCTGTATTATAGATATACCTCGTTGACCTCGCAACACCTGCAGCCTACAAACGCTCTCCGCGAGCATTGGCGTCGTACTTAGTGAAGATCACCTTGCAGGACTTGCTAGGGACCCAGATTTCGCGTAAAAATGACAACGACAACGTTATGATGCGGAGGGAGGGATTCGAACCCGCGAACTCCTGTGAGAGTGGATCTTGAGCCCACCGCCGTTGACCACTTGGCTACCTCCGCTTTCGTTTGATCTAGTACTGCTATCACGTATTTCTAGTTAACTAATGCGGAGCAAGAAGCCTATCGTCCCCCAAATCGAGTATACAAGTCAACGCAATAATTAATTTAAGCAAACGATAACGCGCCTTGCCCTGATGGATCTCCCGATAAAATAACCCGTTAGAAACAAGTTAATATGCTAAGTTCGATTAATTATCACTTGGTAGGTGCAAGCACATTACCTTTTTCGAGATTCCTGCAATAAAATATCGCAATTTCTAAATACGCTTCTAATGTTTATGTAAGAGGTGATACTAGTGGTAGTTGGAGTTACAATGGTCAACGTCGTTCCTGGTGAAGAACGATACGTGTACAGAACGCTATTGGAATTAAGCGGCATTAGGGAAGTGTACCACGTCTTTGGAGAGTATGACTTTGTAGTCATTATTGAAGTCGAGGGACTTACTGCATTGAACAATTCAGTTGATAACATCCGAGATATCAAAGGAGTAACGACGACTCACACTATTGTTGGCGCGGAACTGTGATCGGGAGAACGCCAAATGGCTGAAAACATCGCCGAGAAGCTTGCACAGAAACAGCGCGAGATTAGCATAGCCGAGTTCTTCGAGAAAAATCGTCACATTCTCGGTTTCGACTCATCGACTCGAAGCCTTATAACAAGTGTTAAAGAAGGAGTTGATAACGCACTAGATGCCTGCGAAGAGAGCGGTGTGCTGCCCGACATTCTGATTGAAATTCAGAAGGTGGATAAAGACAGCTATCGCGTCATAATCGAAGATAACGGCCCCGGCATCGTGAAAGAGCAGATACCGCGAGTGTTCGGAAAGCTCCTGTACGGCTCTCGATTTCACGCCCTAAAACAGAGCAGGGGGCAGCAAGGCATAGGAATCTCCGCGGTCGTGTTATATGCACAACTGACATCTGGGCGGCCCACCTCCGTATACTCAAAAACAGGAAAGAATGAAGACGCTCACTATTACGAGCTCGTTATCAACACGAAGACTAACGAACCTGAAATACTAATAGAGAGAATCGTGCCGTGGGACCGCCCTCACGGGACCAGAATTGAAGTCGAGATGGAGGGCACATACGTCCGCGCGCGTAAGCAATCGATCTACGGGTACGCGAAATCGACCGCCATAGTCAATCCGCACGCGAGATTGACGTTGGTTGAGCCGAACGGAGACACTGAAGTGTTTGAGCGCGTCACGGAGATCTTGCCAGTCGAGCCCTGTGAGATTTTGCCACACCCTGAGGGCATTGAGCTAGGCACTTTGATCAGGATGTTACGGGATACGGAAAGAAGACGATTAACATCATTCTTGACGAACGAATTCGCGCGGATTGGACACAAAACCGCGAAAGAGATATGCGCAAAAGCTGGTATCGACCCCGACGTGAACCCCAGTGACCTTTCACGCGATCAAGCAAAGCGCTTGCTTGAGTCATTCAAAACCGTTAAAATCATTGCGCCGTCAACTGAATGCCTTTCCCCTATAACGGAAGAGCTAATCAGAAAAGGGCTAGAAAAAGAATACGACGTTGACTTTATCGCAACGACTACGCGCGACGCCTCGGTGCATACAGGAAACCCATTCATCGTCGAAGCAGGAATTGCCTACGGGGGCAGCTTGCCAAAGGAAGAGAGGATAGATATCCTGCGATTCGCAAACCGAGTTCCCCTGTTGTATCAACAAGGGGGGTGCGCTAGCACTCACGCCGTAGAGAAGATTAACTGGAGGAACTATGAGCTCCTGCAACCAGGCGGGAGCGGTATCCCACAAGGCCCAATCGTTGTGCTTACACACGTCGCTTCAACCAATGTTCCTTTCACATCAGAGTCGAAAGAAGCGATCGCAGATATACCGGAGATAGTAGACGAGATAGAACTTGCAGTCCGAGACGTCGCGCGTGGCCTCAAAAACTACTTAGCGAAGCAAAAACTCCTTGCAAAGAGAAAAGAGAAAGAGGAGATCATAGAGCGAGTTCTTCCTAAACTTGCAGAGAAGGTATCTGAGATACAAGGAGCCCCTCAGCCTGACATTCAGCCTATCGTGGCTAAAATTATGGGGAACGTGCTCGTTCGAAAGACAACCGAGCAGAACGATACTGCGTGCACCGTAATAATCCGCTTAAATAACTTTTCAGAGACTCTTAAGGAGTTCAAGCTGCACGAAGTCTCTGCTGTAGAGATCGAAGACTCGACTCCCAAGCCAAAAGTGTCGAGTTTTGATGGCCAATTCGATAACATGTGGAAAGTATCAATCAAGCCCAATTCAGAAAAGAAAGTCAGATACACGATTAAGTCAGAAGAATCTGCAAATACAATTCCTTTGGTCGAGGGGATACTCGCAGAGATGGTCACAGGGGCAAACGCGCTGCCCAAGAAGCGAGCTAGTGAGTGAGGTGAAGCATGAAAGCTGAAAAAGATCTATTGAAAATAAAGAAAGAAAAAGACAGCTTGACCGAACAAAGGCTCTTGAAAATCATCGAAACTATTTACGATCAGTTTACAAGAGAACAAATTCCACAACTACTGATCCCCACAAGAACGAAATCGAACATTGAGTTCAACGAAGAATCAGAGGTTTGGGTTTACGGTGACCGGGAGAGTGCAAGGAGCTGCAAGACGGTACGAGGCGCTTATAGCCTTCTCAAGTCGAGCTACACGATCGAATTCCTTAAAAAGCAGCTCGACGAGAACCGCTCGTCAACACTCAGAGAGCTTTATTATATCTCTGAAGGTTGGAAACTGGCGAAGTTCAGAGAGCAGCCTGAGTCTGACCGAATGATCGAGGATCTAGAGATCATAACAGAACTGCAGCGCGAAAACTTTCATGTGCGACCTGAAGAGAACGGCGCTACTATTTTTGGTCCGATTCGAATCAAAGAAAACGTTGAAAGACGTGGGCAAGTGTCCGAACGCGTCATTCACTGCGTCGATGATGTCGGTGAAGGGGGGTACCAGATCCCATATAACGTCGATAATCTAGATTTTATCGAGCACGACGCTAAGTTTATTATCGCCATCGAAACCGGTGGAATGCGGGACAGGCTAATCGAAAATGGCTTCGATACAGACTATGACTCAATTATCGTGCACCTAAAAGGCCAGCCTGCGAGAAGCACACGGCGGCTTTTAAAAAGGATGAACGAGCGGCTAAAGCTGCCCGTCGTCGTTTTTACGGACGGGGATCCCTGGTCTTACAGGATATTCGCCTCCGTCGCTTACGGCTCGATAAAGAGCGCACATATGTCAGAATACATGGCAACCCCAGCAGCCCAGTTCATTGGCGTGCGCCCGAGCGACATCGTCAATTACGACCTCCCCACTGATAAGCTGTCTGATCAGGACATGCGGGCTCTACAATCAGAGCTTACTGATCCACGTTTTGCAACTGATTTCTGGAAGGAAGAGATCAATCTCCAAATCGAACTCAAGAAAAAGTCTGAACAACAAGCGTTCGCGAGTAGAGGTTTAGACTACGTAACTGACGTTTACCTTCCCGAAAGACTGACTGATCTGGGGATAGTTTGATAGGCTTGCGACGATTTACGCAACTGATTTGGGGGGGTTGCGACGATAATCAGTTAAACGTAGTAGTAGGCTAATTGAGTTGACACCAACCACCCCCGCAAACCTGACTCCCCCACCCTTTCTTTACTTTGATAGAACCTTCACTGAATACGACTTCGCCCCGTACCATAGTGAGTGACGGAAAGACGGCTACGCAGCCTTCGAAAGGCGTCCAACCACACTTGCTACGCAACACACTCGAGTTTATTATTTTCCTATCGTTCGGATCAACAAGTATGAGATCTGCGTCATATCCTTCACATATCACTCCTTTGTTCTTTAAATTGAACCTGGTTGCTGGGGCTGCGCTTACTAGATTAACGAGCCGTTCGAGACCAATTTGATCGAGCCTTGACAATAGCAAGGGAAGCAAAGTCTGAACGCCTGGCACTCCCGGAGGAGGGTACGACATGTTTTTATCGGCAATAGAATGAGGCGCGTGGTCGCTCGCGATCATGTCGATATGACTGAGGCGTGACCAGAGGGTATCAACGTTTTGCCGGCTCCGAAGCGGCGGGTTCATTAAACCAAATGGGCCAAGTCTCGCTTGGTCGAGGTCAGATAGAAAAAGGTGATGCGGAGTTACCTCACAGGTGACATCCTGATCGGAACCTCTCACAAAGTCAAGCCCAGCAGCCTCACTTAGATGGCTTACGTGCACTTTGGCCCGAATTTCTTTGTTGCACGCAAGGACTGTTCTGATCCCTGCCAGTTCACTTGAGATTTCACCGACACGTCTTTCAGCGTGAACGCATAAGACGGCATCGAGACGCTTGATGGATTGTAGCGCGTGCTGCAATTCCTCGCGCGATTTTTCTTGAACGAATACCTCACCAAAAGCTGTAGCCCCGAGTCGCCACAAGTCGTCAAGCTGGTCAAATCTGTCGATAGCAGCGTTGATGCCATAATCAACAACGGATTTTCGTGCCGAGCGCTGCTTCCGAAAATAGGACCTCTCATCGCATACTGGAGGCTTTGTGTTCGGCTGATCTATGACAGTAGTCACACCCCCAGCAGCAGCTGCACACGAGCCAGAATACCAATCCTCTTTGTATGCTTCATCCAAATCACGAAAATGTACGTGCACGTCGATTGCGCCCGGCAATAACAATCGGCCGCGCGCATCGATCTCTGGCCCTCCTGCACGGACGCTTCCTATCTTTGCAATCGTGCCACTTTCGATCAAGACGTCGCTGAGAACAACTTGATTCCTGCAAAAGACTCGTGCATTTCGAATGACTGTTGGGCTCATGCGTGGGTCACTCAAGAAAGCGCTCTACTACCTCGCCACCTGCACGAAGCTCGGAAAAGACCTGACCTTCAAACACAAATATTTCTGTGTTGCGTTCTCGCGGGTTTAAACCTGCCTTTACATACGTTTGGTCCAAAAACTCTTGTGGCGTCCAGCTAAAGTCGGTCGCAACTTGAGGCAGAAGCAATCCTTGCTGCGTCCCTTTTTTTACAATAACGCCGTGCTTACCGACTACAATATCAGCAGGGCCGTCAATTTTTTTGGGCTTTGTAAGGAGCGTAATCTCTACCCTAATGTGCGTTAACTCTTCGGCACTGACCGGAGGAAATCGATAGTCATACAAGGCAGCGCTGATTGCCGAGTCAATCAAGGCTTCTTTTATGGTTTTGCTAGCGTATGGATACCCCACACAGCCCCGCAAAGCGTCCGAATGCAGCGTCACAAAAACGCCGCCAAGTTCATCGAAAACAGCTGGGAGGTCTTGAGGTGCCTCTATGCGATCTCCGGAATTCACCGCGATCTCGATTGCTTCGCGTGCGAGACGCACGCCAATGCGCGCTTCGTCCAGATGCATGCTTCGCATGTTAGTGAATACTTATATTACATTTGCCTTCAAGATACGCAACGGAGAGAGGGTGAGTGGCTGACGGTGGAACTCGCTGAGGAAAGTCCTCCCACCTTCTGGACGTGTGAGCGAGGAAACTCGCATGGCGAGAGTCATGGCTCTGGCACAGAAACGATACGTCCCTGCAAATATGAGAATGAGGTGGAGAACCGACGAGAGCAGGGGTTACGATGGAACGGCGAATCCTCACAGGTGCAAGCTAAAAAGGGTGGATGAACAGTCCAGATGACACCCAGGTTAAGCGCTTAGATAAATGCCACTTGAAACAGAAGGAGGCTTACAACCCTCACTCCAATCTTATTCTCAAACACTTTTTTGCTGCGCGAGAAAGTTTTATATCAATCGGCTCCAAAATATTGCTGCCTTTCAAATGAAAAACTAAAGGCTTGAGGAAGAAAATGAATCTAAAAGAGCTAGCAGAGCAGATAAGTGCCCGTTTTTTGGAACAAGGAGTAAAAATTCCGGCTAGCGAGATAGAACAGCGGCTACACAGTCTCGTCGATGATTTTAAAGTACCGACAGAAGAAGCCAGAAGAAGTGTAGTCTCTTATTATTCCAAACTCCACCCAAAACAAGGATCGGCTTCATCGACAGAAGTTATCTACTCAAAGATCAAAGACATAAACGCAGAAGACAAATGGATCAGTGTCCGTGTTCGTGTTGTACAGCTTTGGGAGCCCAATTCGCAATCCATAGCGCAAGTCGGCTTGCTCGGCGACGAGACCGGAACTATAAAATTCACCAGCTGGTCTAACGCGAAGTTGCCGATTCTAAAGGACGGACAAAGTTATTCATTACGTAATGTTGTTACAAAATCATGGCAGGGGCGTTTTAGTATTAGCTTGAATAAAGCATCCGAAATTGCTCCACTCGATGAAGAGGTCGTAGTCGGTCGGGCAGAAGAAGAAATCTCCGGCACCATTATCGACGTACAATCTGGTTCTGGACTTATCAAACGATGTCCAGAATGTAGTCGTGTCGTTGTCAAAGGGTACTGTGCAGAACATGGTAACGTAAGTGGCGTTTATGATCTGCGCATTAAAGGCGTATTAGACAACGGTGAGATTGTGACAGACGTATTGTTTAACCGCGAACTTACAGAAAGGTTAACAGGAATAACGCTCGCAGAGGCCAAAGAAATGGCCATGGAAGCACTCGACCAAAACGTTGTCGCAGATTCCATGAAAGCCGTAATAATCGGACGATTCTACTTAGTGCGCGGCAACAAAACGCCGCGGTGGCTACTTATAACAGATTTCAAAGAGACCCCTCAAATAACTGAGGGAGACATTAGCGCCGTTCTCGCTCGAGCGCAGGAGCTTCTGTAATGGCTCTAAAACAGCGGGAAGTAGCGCGTCGCCTATTTGCAAAAGAGCTGCAGGAGTCAACGCTCTTCTACAAAGAACACGATGATGCGTACGCACCACAGTATCTTTTAACCCCCACTGGTGCAAAATGCAATCGCGTATTTGTGGTGGGCACCTTGACAGAAAAGGAAAACGTCGGCGTTGACGCTGACTACTGGCGTGCTCGAATAGCCGATCCGACGGGCGTTTTTCCGATATACGCTGGCCAGTATCAACAACAGGCAGTCACACAGCTAAGTTCGATAGAAGTACCTTCGTTCGCAGCTGTCATAGGAAAATTGAACGTTTTTCACGCAGACGAAGGCCCCGTTAAAGTGTCCATTCGACCTGAGTTCATAAACGTCGTTGATGCCGAAACAAGAGATAGGTGGGTTTTAGAGACTGCTGAAAAAACTCTTGAAAGGATTGAAAGGCTTAAACACGACGACGAAGATATGGCAAGAGTTCGCGATTACTACGGCACAGATACAAGCCTATACACGGCAGTTGTGATAGAAGCCGTTAAGACGCTGATAAAAGAGTAATAGACATAGTCAAAGACTATTCGCTTTGTTAAGACTAATCCATTGGCAATATGGTAATGATATACGGTGTTTCATCAACGATTGAGCTAGACGTTAAGGAGTTTATCGTAAACGCCGTTCACACGTTCAATGCTATCGAACTCGTTTCTGAGTATCCGCATGTTCACTACAGCACACCTAACGTCGACGTGCTTTCTGAACTGAAATCGAGCTACGGGCTTACTTACACGATGCATGCGCCTTTTTGTAGTGTAAATCTCGCTAGCATCAATCCGAAGCTTCAGCAAGCATCCGTTAACGAAATAGTCCATTCGATCACTTATGCTAACGAACTCGGATGTGAGCTAGTCGTGGTCCACCCTGGTATTGTTAGCTACCCAAGAAACCTGCCAAAATTTGAAAAAATCTCAAAGGATCACCAGTACGATTCTTTTTTGCAGATTTGCGAAAAAGCTGAAGACGAAAAAATTCTAGTGTGTGTGGAGAACATGCCGCGGCTTCCACAAGCATTCAAGCAGACATGGACCGGGGAAGCTCTCGTACAAATTGTCGACGAGTTTGGATCGGTTTTCTTACAATTAGCACTGGACGTAGGTCATTGTAATACCACAGACGTCCCGATACCACAGATGATTCGAGATTTCGGCTCGCGGATCAAACACGTGCATATCCATGACAACGACGGATATCGAGAGTCTCATTCGATTGTTGGGCAGGGGTCGGTGCCGTGGCGAGCGGTTATTGAAACACTTCATGAGATACGATATAACGGGCTTCTCATAGACGAACACCGCACAATTGAAGGACAGAAACTCGGAAAAGAGTACCTTGAATCAATCATTCAGTCTTGTTCCTAACCTAAGATTCGGCGCTCTGAAATGTTTTTAGAGGCTTTTGTCCCTTTCAAAGATAGTGTCCTAATTATTTCCCACCAACCCAACTGTAACAGCAAATGGACGCCTGCGAGTTGACACTAAACTTTCCCTTGTGTAAAGTTCTGTTGTCGCCCACGACTTTATACGCAAGTTGTTCGCAAATCGTCAAAAAAACTATTTGTCAGAACCTCATGCAAACCTAATAAAAAGTCAAATCACTTTTTCCTTTCAACACCATTGCGGCGCTACTGCTACGCATAATTTTTTCAAGTATGGACAACATAAAATTAAACATTTACTTAAACAAACCTGAGGGCTGCACTACCAATGATTTCGGATCTTTCTCACAACAATTCAAGCAGAGCGTATATTGTTTCTAATAGTTAATTGCTAAAAGTGAAAAAAAACTTATGGTCAATACTAAAAGCATTTTAATCGTTGACGACGACGAGACGATCTTAGCAGTCTTGAAAGAGATTTTAGAGCTAGACGGCTACACAGTTGAAACCGCGGCAACCGGCAAAGAAGCAATTGAAAAATCAGAAAATATCTTAGTTAATTTATCATTGCTTGACATAAAGCTTCCAGACATGGAAGGCACAGAGTTGATCACAAAGCTGCACAAGGCAGATCCACAAATGATTAAAATAATCATAACTGGATTTCCGAGCTTCGACAATGCAGTAAAGTCTCTCAACCTCGGAGCAGATGCGTACATCATGAAACCTGTAAATTCTAAAGAGCTGCTTGAACTTGTCGGAGAAAAAATAAGAGAGCAGCAAGCGGCGAGTCAAATAGACGAGGATCGGGTTTCAGACTGGATAAACGGCAAGATTCGCAAAATTGAACAAGAACAACAAGAGCGTCAGAGTTAAGCGCTGAGTTTACCTTGCGCTCGATTACAGAAATCGCCGAAAAAAGTGGCAGCATACATTTAACGCCCAGCACTTAAAAAATCGTCTCGAAATGTCAATTCACGACGACTTCAGAGATATGGCGAGTGAAAACCCCGATAAACAATCACCACGAGAAAAAGAGATCGAAAAACTGATTGTTGCTTTATCGGAAGCTCAGAGCCAAAAATCAAGGACAACTGCAGCAAAGGCACTCTGCGAAATTGGAGGTATCGCGATTACCCGTCTAATCTCGATGCTGAGCCAAGCAAGATGGGAAGTGCGCAGCAGCGCCGTTTTAGCGCTTGCAAAGGTAGGACAACCCGCGACGCAAGCGTTCCAAGCTGCTTTACAAGATGAAGATTGGTTCGTGCGGGCGACAGCAGCGAAATCGCTAGGTCAAGTCAAAGATCCTCAGACTATTAAAGATCTTGTTAACATTTTAGGTGATAGTGAATGGTTCGTTCGTGAGCGCGCTGCGGAAGCGTTGAGCAAAATTGGGGAGCCTGCGATTGAGCCGCTGATTGACGCGCTAAAAGATCGAAATGGACTCGTTCGTGAGCGCGCTGCGGAAGCGTTGAGCAAAATTGGGGAGCCTGCGATTGAGCCGCTGATTGACGCGCTAAAAGATCGAAATGGACTCGTTCGTGAGCGCGCTGCGGAGGTCTTAGGTGAGATAGGTAACGAAAAAAGCGTAGGACCATTGCTTGAGACTTTCCACGACGAAGAGCTGTACGTGAGAGCAAGAGCGGTGCTAGCGTTTGAAAAAGTTGAAACAAGAAGCATCAAAAGAGGTTTGCAATCAGGTATTAGAAAGAAGCAGTAGTATTTTCTAGACTACATCCTAAGCTGCAGCTTCAATAAAATATAGATCTGCACGTTAATAACCCCTCACACCGCAAAAGATCCATTTTTAGCTCAAGTTCAAGAATCAAGAAGCTGCAAAAAGTACTTGTGAAATCTCAAGTCATCGCTCAATTCCGGATGAAATGACAGAGCTAATTTATTTCCTTGTTGCGCAGCAACACTATATTCCTTAAAGCGAGCCAAAACATCTATTCCATTTCCGACTTGCTTAATCGCTGGAGCTCGAATAAATATGGCGTTAAACGGAGAGTCAAAAACTTTTACTTCTAAAGGATACTCAAAAGACTCAGCTTGCCGTCCAAACGCATTTCTTTTTACCTGCATATCCATAAGCCCCAAGCCTTCTACGTCCTCATCTTGGTAGTTAGACAGGATGATTAATCCAGCGCACGTTCCCATCATTGGAATGTGCTGATTCTTAAGCATCTCTTTATCAAGGCCTTCAAAACGTAAGAGCCTGGAAATTGTTGTACTTTCGCCACCTGGAATGACTAAACCGTCACAATTCTGGATGATTCCCTTCTTTTTTATCCGGACTATTTTGTAGTTCAAACCGCGCGAGACTTTTTCTAACGCCGTTATATGTTCAGAAACTGCTCCTTGAATGGCAATTACTCCTATTGTTAGCATTGAGTGGTTCCTTCTTGATTCAACAAATGGCCAAAGGTTTTTTGCTCGGCTATAAGTTTCGCAATAAGTAAAGCAGTCTTTGATATCAAAACATAAAGTAGCTAGCGCGTTTTGGACTGATAATCTGTAGTGACTAGCAAACGCCCAATAACATATAAAAGATAGCATGCAACGGCGCAGTTACAACTCAATCGGAAGTCTGATGAATCACGTACTCCCGCCTCCCCTAAACCCCATCCTCCCAAAGCGATAGTTATATAATTAGAAATGTTTTACGTTTTACGTAATAAATGGCCAAAGATAAGATTTTCAACATTAGAGTCTCAGAAGAGGATTATATCAAACTAAAAAATCTTGGTAGCATAAGAGCCCGAGAAATTTTACTTGATGCAGTCAACAGCGAACTTTTTGAACAAGTTCCGAAAAGTGAGATGGAGAGGCTCGTCTACAAGTATGACGAGTTAGATTCCTCTTTGACTAGTCTTGAGCAGAAGCTAGGCGTCATCGAACAAAAGGCTCTTTCGAAGTTAATTGATGACGAATACGCTCGAACGGCACTCAGCGATTTTGAAGATCTTTTTCAACGAGTTGATCGCTCTGTCAAAAAACTAAATAAAGAGAGGTTCGAGCTCCTAAGAATGAGAAGGGACGGGACAAGGTACCTTTACTTCGGCGTCAGAGAGCTTGCAGCTAAACACCGACTAAGCGAATCGCTCGATCGAACCGACGCCGAACTTTATAATGAGTTAGCTTCAAAGCAGTTGATTGACAACAAAGAAAAATACAAAAAAAGCATAAGTGAACTTGTCAAAGGCATTCAGGACAAAATCAAAGAAGAGGAGCTACTCTTAGATTCCCTAAGAGCGATGAGCCCTTACATTATAATGCAAGAGAATGTTCAAGGTCAAATTGACAGTTTGAAAGAAGAGATGAAGGATGTCATTTTCATTATCGAGCATATAAAAGCCCTAGAAAAGAAATACGTTAGCAACTTCTTAGAAAGTTTAAGGTTTAGCAGGAGTGATGAAGAGCCATTAGCCTCTAAGCTCTTGGATAACGAAGAATATTGGGCGCGTTTCCATAACTCAGACCTTTCCCTCTATGACAAGTTCGAGAAGTACCTTATCTGTTGTGGAGTCGATCAGACTAGAGCTAAGGCAATAGTAAAAAAACATATGACATAATTCTGCGTCTTGCACTTGATTTAGATCGCAAGCTCGTAAAAGAAAAAAACTAGTGGACTCGACGGGAATCGAACCCGTGGCATCCACGTGTTTCTCCTGAGATGCGAACGTGGCACTCTACCCCTGAGTTACGAGCCCTAACAGCTGCAACTGATGTTGCACTTTAAATAATTTGGGACTTTCAGTTAGGTAAGCAAGACCCTCAATCCACTCCTACCCTCACAACGGAGTTAAAAAAAGGAGATCAGAACAGGATCTCAATATCCAGTTCTTCTGCCAGTTCTTTATAGCGGTTCCTTATCGTCACTTCAGTTACGCCAGCAACGTCAGCTACCTCTCGTTGCGTTCTCCGGTCACCACAAATAACTGAAGCTATATAGATGGCCGCTGCAGCGACTCCCGTAGGACCTCTTCCGCTTGTTAACTCCTTTTCCGCAGCTTGCCTCAATATTTCGACAGCCTTGGATTGAACCTCGCCTTTGAGTTTAAGGCCTGAACAGAACCTCGGCACATAGTCAATGGGTGACGTTGGAGTCAATTTTAGGTCTAGTTCACGTGAAATAAATCTATAAGTCCTGCCGATCTCTTTTCGACTTACTCTCGAAACCTCTGCAATTTCATCAAGAGTTCTTGGAACTGAACATTGTCGACATGCAGCGTATAACGCGGCTGCTGCAACGCCTTCAATACTCCTTCCCCGAATAAGATTTTTATCGACTGCTTTGCGGTAAACAACGGCAGCAGTTTCCCGTACGTTTCTTGATAACCCAAGCGCTGATGCCATTCGGTCGAGCTCAGATAAAGCAAATGCCAGATTTCGTTCTGTAGCGTTTGAAACACGGATTCGCCGTTGCCATTTGCGCAACCTATATAGTTGTGCCCTATTCTTCGACGAAATAGACCGCCCATATGAATCTCTATTTCGCCAGTCTATCATTGTTGATAATCCCTTGTCGTGAATAGTGTAGGTCATAGGAGCGCCAACGCGGCTCCTTTTCATTCTTTGATCGTGATCAAATGCTCTCCATTCTGGACCCATGTCCATAAAGTCTTCATCAATAACTAGCCCACATTTATCACAGACAAGTTCCGCCCTTTCATAGTCTTGGACTAGCTGTCGTGAACCGCATTCAGGACAAACGGCTTTCGATTCCTCATATTCTCCAAGCTCTTTTTGGCGTTCTTTTGCTACTTCCCGCGCTTTTGTGCGCTCTATTATCCTTTCCTTTTCCACTTCAACCATAATTCACCTTTGAGCTCAGATGTAAACCTTTTCTCCAAGCAGTTGTTTCAAGTCAGCCGGAGCGAGTTTTTTAGATGGCTTCACAGATATATAGGGCGATATTACTGGACCAAATACGTCATGTACCTTGCCAATTTTTTTCATTCGCTTCGTTAATACCGCAGAATCAATCTTTGGAAATAAAGCCGCCCTAAGAATAATGTAGCCGTGATTCGAAACGTGAAGTACAATGCCTAGCTTTCTCAACCCTGACCTCAAACGTTACATATATATATAGTTTTTTAAACTATTTAAAATTTTGGGAAAAACTTATAAAATTTCATTGAGAAGCGATTTTGCATTTTGATTGGTTGCTCTCTGCCCCTCTTCCTCACTTAGGCCAGCGCCTCTTGCAATTCTTATTGCGTCAGCAGTCCCAATGAGCTCAGTCCCGTGACAATCGGTGTTTACCAACATTTTAGCGGCGATTTTTGCTACATGCCCATTAGTAACATTGTGACCACATCGTGCTGTGAGCTCGAGATAGATGCCGTTTTGACGTGCAAGCTCAGCATCTTCCTGAGTAACAAAACCTGGATGTGCAATGATATTGACGTCAGCAAGAGCGGCGGCGGCTTTGTTTGTTCCAGGCGCTACCGGCTCTACGATTGTCTCACCATGTACGATGATAAGTTGTGCGCCTAACGTCTTAGCCTTCTGAACAAGCTTTGGAATTTTTTCCGGAATAACGTGAGTGATTTCAGCTCCAACAAGTACTTCAACGCCGCTAGACCCCTCAGCTGCCCGTTTAATCGAGCGTATCACTGAGTCCACGTTAGAAAAGTCTACGTGATCTGTTATCGCTATTGCTTCGTGATCTGCGACGTATGCCCGCCGTATTAATTCACTTGGAAGAAGCGCACCATCGCTCAAAATGGTGTGCGTATGAAACTCTATTCGTTTAGTCATGCACTTAAGAGTCGTGCTGGGCTCGCATTGATTTTATTCTGTGCGCAATTTGCCTCATCGCGTCTCTCTTACTATCGTCTAAGTCTATGAGCACTCGGCCTTTATGTTCCCACCAAGACCGTGGGTACATCTTTTCATCTTCGCAAGAAGGATTTAGTCCCAATTCCTTAGCTGCCCGCATGATTTCGTCTATGACTGGCGCTCCTAATGAGTCTTTCTTTGCCAAGATTCGGCCCTCTTTGCGCGTTTTATGCGCGTCCATGTATACAGGCCAAACAATTCTTTTTGAGTTCTTCGCCATCGTCTAATAGCCGTCAATATGGTAGATATCTTAATATTGTCAAACCAGCCATTAAAACCTATGCACAGGGTTGAGATAGAGGTGGGCCGCGATGTTCTTAAACGTAACAAAGAAGAAGCGACTCAAAACCTAGAGGTGTTAAGACAACACAACATTAAAGCATTCGATATCCTTGGATCTATCGGCTCAGGAAAGACTTCTATCATAGAAAAGATCGTGCCTATATTACAGCGTAAGGGGTGTCAAATTGGAGCAATTGCTGGTGATGTCGTTGGTGAAGATGATTTTATTCGGATGAAAGCGCTGCACATTCCAGTGATTAACCTAAACACCGGAACTGAATGTCACCTCGACGCACACATGGTAGGACACGCTTTAACTCAGTTGCCTCTCAAAGAATTGGACCTGCTTTTTATTGAGAACGTTGGTAATATGGTATGTCCAACAGATTTTGAACTTGGCACAGATGCAAGAATCGTCGTTGTAAGCGTCACTGAGGGAGATGACGTAGTGAACAAACACCCCATGATCTTTAGAGTAAGCGATATTGGAATTATCAACAAGATCGACTTAGCTCAGGCAGTTGGAGCAAGCGTGACACGTATGCGTAGCGATATGAAGCGAATTGCCCCGCAAGTTAGACAGATACAAATGAGCGTTAGAACTGGACAAGGTATAAGGGAATTTATCGACGACCTGCACAAATATATAATTTCTTAATACAACTCACATGGGCTGTTCTTCGGCGACTAGAACGGCGTTAATTGATCCATCTTGACCTGGCCTGCTAGTAACTTTCGCCTTTCCTAATGTTGTTTGAATAATCGCACCTTTTGTTATTATGTTACGTCTAACGTAGTTTCTGTTAGCAGCGTTAAGTTCAACGGTTTCGATATTTGCTATACTTGTTTTTCCCGTCAAACCATCGGTCACATTAGCATGAGAACCTTTGTAAAGCCGTGTCTTTGAGTTACTACCGAACCCGAAGATTTGCTTCTTTCTCGTTTCTCCAAGCTGAGTAAGCGTCGACTCTCTACCCATCTCGTGTTTTTTCTTACTAACAGAGTGCTTAATTCTGCCCCCTGTACTGCGGCGCACGGACTTTCCTTGCCACTTCATATGTAAACAACCTAACTTGAATGATTGATAAGGGTTCTTATAAGAGATTTCTTATTTCAAGCTTTCTGTGACTTCAAAAGATTGATTAACTAGAACAATACAGGTGAAAAGCTTCGCCAAACGTGATAGATCTTGGAGGTTGTTTCGTTATTAAACTCCGTTTACAAACCCCTGTTGCGTGCTATAACCTAATAACACTCCTGGTTGATGGTGACAACCAACTCAATCTCACTTCCATAAAAGAAGAATTCAGCGGTGTTTTGAGCCGCTTAAGAAGCAATTTTTTTTGCTATGTGGGCGCTGAGAGATTTCCTCGACTCAACAAAACAAATTCCGCCACGAGGGCTTCGAGTTGGATCGTCTCGTTAGCGCCCTCACTAAGTCTAAAATCAGTCTCTCCAACACTGTTTATAAACTGAGCTTTTAACTGATCAGGGATGTTAAGATCTAAAAGTGCTTTGTGGATCTGCGCTACCACTTCCGTACCAGAAAGGCCTTGTTCTATAAGAAGCGAGTCCAGCGACGACAGGGCGCTTGAGAGCTTGCCCTCAATGGATGCGGATAGAAGGCCTTCGATAGCTTGTGGATTGGCAGTTGCAGTTATTTGATAGATCGTTTCCAGATCGATCTCTTTTCTTGTGGAAGCTGCAGACTGTAATGTATTTATCGCGCGACGTAGATCTCCGCCGGCTGCGTAACTGATGGCTTTCAAAGCTTCATCGCTTATAGCTACGTGCTCTTCTTTAGATATGTATCGTAGCTGTGATTGCACATCGTTCGGATCGAGGGGTGTAAATCTATAAACGGCGCATCTCGACTGTATTGGTTCAATGATTTTATTGGAATAGTTACACGACAAAATGAATCTACACGACATGCTGTAACTTTCCATTGTTCGCCTCAAAGCCGACTGTGCGTCTGGCGTGAGCGAATCAGCCTCATCCAGGAAAATAATTTTGAAAGGTGCGTTCACGGGAGCTGTTCTGGCAAAATTTTTAATTTTGTTACGAACAACTTCTATACCTCGTTCATCAGAAGCATTTAGTTCAGTGAAATTGCTTTGCCATTCACCTTCGTAAAGTTCGTGCGCCAAAGCGATTGCTGCGCTGGTTTTTCCCGTCCCCGCAGCCCCTGCAAACATTAAATGCGGCAGGTTCTTTAGTTTAACATAGGATTCAAGTCTCTTCACGACGTGATCTTGTCCAATAACTTGTTTTAGCTTACGAGGACGGTATTTCTCAATCCATATTTCTTCTATATCGATCGCCTCTGTTCCTGCTACGACTTTTCAGAGGGCACAGCGCAATAACGCATTTGGCTAATAATCTGCGATTGCTGGCTCATAAAATCAGCAATATCGAAAATCCCGGTAACATCAACAACCCCAATGGCGGCTATTGCGGAACCTGCGGTATCTCGAATTGGGGCGACAATAACCGGCACATTTGCGTAGTCCCCCACCTCAGGCCGCGCCTTTATCACTTGGTTCTCAACCAGTACTCTCTCGAGTATCGGCCCCGTATAGCTCCGACTTTTTACTGCGCCTTCTTCAACTTGGACGCCAAGATTGTTCCTGCTGCGTACAGTTACTGGCAAACCACTTAATACAGCGTGAACCGCTAGTGCAATCGGGACCAAATCGCCGCTCGTGCTGTCTGCAGTAAGCTTAAATTCTTCCACTACACTCCCCTCATTTTTCACAACCGCTACAACAAATAAAGAACTGACTCATGCAACAGTCGCAAGTTTATGCGCGAAGGCGCGATTTTTGTCTCTTCTGTAACAACTGACGCCCTATATCATCCGTTTTTAGTCTTTTTATTTCATTTCCAAAACGTGATTGAGTCCCAGTAATCTTCCCTGGTGTTCTCCTTTCGCAAGTCATTCCACGCGTTCAAACCTGTCCTCAAGCCTCCTGAGCACTTTAGGGAGTGTCGTATACTCCATATCCTGAAGCGGGAGCCGATGTGGTTCGAAAGGTCCGTGTCGCCTCATGTAGTTCGCAATCACATTTGCCTCATCGCGCGCTGCGTCATATGCAGGATCGTTGAATAGGTCCACAGGCCCAACAAACTTCCCGTTGGCTATCTGAAATCCAGCTGCGACGACACGCGGAGGACCATCAAAGCGAGTGCACTTAGCGTTTTCAAAGGCGACTGGCATGACAGGGCCATTATGACTGCCGCGCATCCATCCACTAACAAGGTGAGGGAACGTCCATGGTTCGATAACCTCGCCGAGGGCTGGCAATCCAGACTGAGACCGCACGAGCGCTACTGGGTCGTCCTTACCCACGTATTCGCCTGCGATTTCATACAGCTTCTCCGTACTTACAGCTGCGACTGGCTCGTCGGACGGCAATTTGCCTCCCTCTTTTGGAAACACCCGCTTTATGACGTATCTACTTTTAGCGCCGATGAGGGCCAGCATGTCATACAGCTCGGCGGGGCAATCCATAAAGACGCGCATGTGGTCTCTAATGTCCCATATCTCGAACGTGAAACCAGCGTGCATGCTTGGATCAATCACCAATCCGGCCGTATTGAACGGGTCAGCAAACATCTTAAAAACCGGAAGATTGAAAGCACCAGGTTCGGTCTTGTCCATCATGAATGCGACAAGGGGCTCTCCTATTCGTTCTGTGAACTCAATTTCAGTGGCACCCGGGCCCATTCCGCGTATGTTTCCTGAAAACGAGTCCTTCAACATGTCTTGACCCGCGCCATACAGCTTCAAGACCTTAGCAACTTCCGTGCACTCCGTAAAGATCTTCCAAGCGAGTCCGTGGATTTCTGGGTCGTTATCGCCTTTGGCGTGCCCCATAAGGAGCTCGAGGTCATCGCCACACGCCATAACCCTGAAATCAGCAACCAAGCCGGTCTGCATTGCTTCGCTTAGAAGCTCCTCTGCTTTTTCGCAGAGCTGAGGGTGTACGGTCGCGTGTCCCGGAAACCCGCCAACATCTGCTTTTATTAAACTTATTGTTACCTTAGTCATACCTGACCACCGACACTGATCTAAATTATTCGGTTATGCTAAATACTCGTCGGCATATTTAAGATTCGCGAAAATAAAAGTGGTTTGTTATTCGTCTGAAGCGCCTTCGTGCAGGCAAGGAAAGGTTTAAATTAAGGTAACCTATATAAGGAACGGTGAGGTTTGCCTTTCTCTAATTGTAAAAAGTTGTCAATAAGTTAGAGGACTATATCGAACTATTTAGGGGCTCGTAGCTCAGTTAGGCAGAGCACCTGGCTTTTAACCGAGATCTTAGGAGAGATACCAGGCGGTCAGGGGTTCAAATCCCTTCGAGCCCGCCTTCTCTACCAGCCAATCGACAGACGCAGCAAATCTCGAAATGTCAACAGACGAAGATTATCGCTCAGTTATGGATGAATTTCGGAAATCAATTCATTGTCGTAATTGTGGAGACTGTTTGGGGGGCGCATGAAAAACCTAAACGTTCTAAAGCATGAGATGGTGCCCGAGCACACAATCATGTCCGAAGAAGAAGTGAACGAGTTGCTGGCTCGATATGGCATCGAACTCAAGCAACTACCTAAAGTGTTGGTAACCGATCCTGCGTGCAAAGAAATTGGTGCGCGAAAAGACAACGTCTTAAAAATAAGACGCCGCAGTCTAACGGCAGACGAAGCCGTTTCATACCGTCTTGTGATCGACACGAAGATGGGGTGACAATTTGATAGATAGACAGGTAATTTCAAGAAGCTATTTTACAAGAGACAAAATCGCGCAACATCATATCAATTCTTTTGACGATTTCATGGAACGAGGGCTGCAGAAGATCATTGACGAACAGGCAATGATTGAAACTGACGTTCCAGGCCTACTTGTGAAGCTAGGGCGGATTCGAGTTGATACCCCAAAAGTGCGCGAAGCAGACGGTTCACTCGAAGAGCTTTATCCTACTGAGGCGCGGCTTCGAAATATCACATATGCGGCTCCAATTTTTCTTGAAATGACGCTTATACAAGGCGAAATCGAAAAAGAGCCAGAAGAGGTAACAGTTGGATTAATGCCGATTATGGTGGGCTCCACGGCGTGCAATTTTTCAAAGCTCTCCGAGAGTCAGATGGTCAAGCTAGGAGAAGACCCAGCAGATCCTGGAGGCTATTTCATTGTAAGCGGCTCCGAGCGAGTTATCATCACCCTCGAGGATCTCGCGCCGAACAAAATCTTCGCAGAGTATGACGAGCGCTACGGAGGACGAATAGAAGTCGCCAAAGTTTTTTCGCAGCGCCGGGGCTACAAAGCTCTAGTAATGGTAGAAAGAGGGCGCGATTCAATTTTAGAGGTGTCCTTCCCTTCAGTGTCTGGACGAATTAACTATGTCATGCTAGTCAGGGCGCTTGGTCTGGTGACCGACCAAGACATCGTCCAATCTGTTTCCAATGATCCAGAAATTATCAAATTCATGCTGGAGAATATTGAGGAGGCTGATGACTTCACCCAAGACGAGGGAGAGTCACTTGAAGAGCTGCATCAGAAGATTCAAGAAGCGGCAATGAAAAAGCTCGGCGAGAAGGTCGCTGCCGGTCAAGCTACTGAGTATCAAGCAAAAAGATCTAACTATGTGGTCGATCGCTATCTCTTACCACATCTCAACGATCCTCTCCTCTCCGAGGACGAAACGCGGTTGGTCAAAGCGCATTTTCTTGGAAGAATGGCAGAAGCCTGTTTCAAGCTAGCTCTGCGAAAACGCGGAGAAGACGATAAAGACCACTACGCAAACAAACGCTTAAAGCTAGCTGGCGATCTAATGGAGGATCTATTTCGCGTGTCATTTAGTCGACTTACGAGAGATATAAAGTATCAACTCGAGCGTGCAGATATGAGAAACCGCGAGCTCAATGTATTGACTGCAGTAAGGGCCGACGTATTAACAGAGAGGCTCACTCACCCCCTTGCAACAGGAAATTGGGTCGGAGGGAGGACAGGCGTGTCGCAACTACTCGACCGTACTGACTACATGGCTATGCTGTCGCATTTAAGAAGAGTTATTTCGCCATTATCTCGAGCGCAACCTCATTTTGAAGCCCGTGACCTGCATCCGACCCAATGGGGCCGCATTTGTCCAAGCGAGACGCCTGAAGGACCTAACTGTGGGCTCGTCAAGAATTTTGCCCAACAGGTCGAACTTTCTACCGCTTTAGAAGACGAGACTACTGTCCTGTCAGCCCTAGAAGAACTTGGCTACACGCCTATCGGACGTGAACTCGTGCGAGAGGAGAGATAAATGACAGAGGCCCGGATTTACGTTGATGGCGCCCTTAAGGGAAAACATAGCGATGCAAGACAATTTGTTGACCAGTTTCGAACAAAAAGAAGACGCGGGGAGCTTCCGCATTTAATAAATATCGCGTTTCACGAAGATACGAATGAGATCAATATTAATACTGATTCTGGAAGAGCACGAAGACCACTCATCATCGTTGAGGCAGGAACGCCACTAATTACTGAAGACCACATACACAAGCTTGAACGCGGAGAGATGTCGTTCGACGATCTAATAAGCGACGGCTTGATTGAATACATCGACGCCGAAGAGGAGGAGAACATCTATGTTGCCGTCACTCCGGATGACCTCACCACTGAACACACTCATCTCGAGATCGATCCATCACTCATCTTAGGAATCGCAACAGGACTGGTTCCCTACCCAGAGCATAACGCATCGCCTCGCAACACTATGGGTGCTGGCATGGTTAAACAGTCGTTAGGCGCCTCGTGCGCGAACTGGAAGCTGAGACCAGATACTCGATCACATTATCTGCATTATCCACAACTTGGCCTCGTAAAAACAAACACGATGGAGACGGTGGGCTTTGACGACAGGCTTTCTGGGCAGAACTTCGTAGTAGCTGTTCAATCCTTTGAAGGTTACAACATCGAAGATGCGCTCATAATTAACAAGAGCTCTATTGAGCGCGGACTCGGTAGAAGCCACTTTTTCCGCACTTACGAAGCAGAGGAACGTCGATACCCCGGAGGACAAGAAGACAAATTCGAGATACCCGATGCAGAAGTTCGAGGGGCGCGCGGCCCCGAAGTGTACGCAAACTTGGATGAAGATGGATTTGTGAATCCAGAAGCCGTAGTTCAACCCAACGATGTGCTAGTAGGAAAGACTAGTCCGCCAAGATTTCTTGAAGAACCTACTGAACTTGGAGGTATAACCACCCAAAAAAGGCGCGAGACGTCGGTTACGATGCGTTCAAACGAGAGTGGTGTTGTAGACGCAGTAATCATTACAGAAGGCGAGAACGGATCGAGACTAGTTAAAGTCAGAACGAGAGATCAACGTGTACCAGAATTAGGAGATAAGTTTGCTTCAAGACACGGACAGAAAGGTGTAATCGGGCTTATTGTCCCACAGGAAGATATGCCATTTTCAGAAGAGGGCATCGTGCCTGACTTAATCATCAATCCTCACGCGATCCCGTCGAGAATGACTGTCGGCCACGTCTTAGAGATGATAGGCGGGAAAGTCGGAAGTCTCGAAGGGAGGCGCATTGACGGAACCGCGTTTTCCGGTGAACCCGAAGTTACACTTAGAGAAGCTTTGCGACGAAACGGTTTCTCACACACCGGAAAGGAAGTCTTATACGATGGGATCACGGGGGAAAGATTGGCAGCTGATATGTTCATCGGAGTGATCCTGTACCAGAAGCTGCACCACATGGTGTCAGAAAAACTACACGCGCGGTCGCGTGGACCTGTCCAAGTACTAACGCATCAGCCTACAGAAGGCCGAGCACGCGAGGGAGGATTGCGGTTCGGCGAAATGGAACGTGACGTCATGATTGGCCACGGCGCAGCTCTAGCGCTAAAAGAGCGACTTGTCGACGAATCAGACAAGGTTGAGGAGTATGTATGTACGGCGTGTGGAATGATCGCGACATTTGACAAACGTCGGAATGTGGTCTATTGTCCAAATTGCGGGGCAGATACTGACATCTATAAAGTTGAAATGAGCTACGCTTTCAAATTACTGCTGGATGAAATGAAAGCCCTTGGCATCGCTCCACGCATCGAACTTGAAGACGCTGTATAATTAAGAGGACTCTATGAGCAGCCCTAAACGAATAGGAAAAATCAAATTTGGGTTACTTTCACCTAAAGAATATCGAAAGATGAGCGTAACCAAGGTTATTACCGCTGATACTTACGACGACGATGGTTTCCCCATTGAAATGGGTCTTATGGATCCACGGCTTGGAGTCATAGACCCAGGCCTTCGATGCAAGACGTGCGCTCAGCGTGCTGGTGAATGTCCAGGCCACTTCGGCCATATCGAACTTGCCGCTCCTGTAATTCACGTGGGATTTGCCAAGCTCATAAGGAAGCTTCTTAGAGCAACATGTCGGCGATGTGGACACCTCTTGCTCGATGAGATTCAGAAACATGATTTCCTTAGCAAGATGCACGAACTCAAGGATAAAAATTATTCTACTGACGAGATCGTGAAAAATGTCATCAAAGAAGCACGAAAATCAGTTACCTGCCCGTACTGCACTGAACAACAAAAGGAAATTAAGTACGAAAAGCCGACCCGGTACGTCGAAGATAGTCATAAGTTAATGCCCGCCGACATCCGCGATAGATTTGAACGGATTCCAGATGGCGATATTGAGCTGCTCGGCATCGACGCTGCAAACGTCCGTCCAGAATGGATGATACTCACTGTGTTACCAGTACCTCCTGTAACAACGCGACCTTCTATTACGCTTGAGAATGGGCAAAGATCCGAAGATGACCTAACCCATAAACTCGTGGACATTATAAGAATAAATCAGAGATTTCAAGAGAATCGAGAGGCAGGAGCGCCGCAGCTCATTATAGAAGACTTATGGGAACTCTTGCAGTACCACGTCACAACTTTCCTCGACAACGAAGTATCTGGGGTTCCACCAGCGCGACATCGCAGCGGACGGCCTTTGAAAACACTCTCGCAAAGACTTAAAGGCAAAGATGGACGATTCAGGGGGAGCCTTTCCGGCAAACGGGTGAATTTCTCGGCACGAACCGTGATTTCGCCTGATCCAAACTTAAGTGTAAACGAAGTTGGGATTCCTGAAACCATAGCCCAAGAGATGACGATACCTATCATTGTGACTTCGAGGAATACTGTCGAATTGCAGGAATATATCAAGCGCGGCCCGCTTAAACATCCAGGGGCAAATTACATCAAACGACTTGACGGCAGACGTGTGAAGATCACAGAAAAGAGCATGGATGAGCTTGCTGAAACGGTTGAAAATGGGTGGATCGTAGAAAGACAACTAAAAGACGGGGACCTTGTCCTTTTTAACCGGCAACCGTCATTACATCGAATGAGTATCATGGCTCACAGGGTCAAGGTGATGCCGTTTAAGACTTTTCGACTTAACCCTGCAGTCTGCCCACCCTACAACGCCGATTTCGACGGTGACGAGATGAACCTGCACGTGCCTCAAACAGAAGAAGCGCGCGCGGAAGCTCGTATCCTCATGCAAGTAGAAGAGAACATAATATCTCCGAGGTTTGGCGGCCCAATTATAGGCGGGATACACGACCACATTTCAGGGCTTTTTCTTCTTACTCAAAAAGGCACGAAGTTTACAAAAAGCGAAGTCTATGAACTTCTAAGGAAATGTGATGTCGAAAAACCGCTTCCTGATCCTGCAGTTGAGGCAGATGGCACAAGCTATTACACTGGTAAGCAGGTGTTCAGTCAAATACTCCCTGAGCGGTTGAGTATGACGCTTAAAGCTAAAAAGTGCGTTATGCACGGAGAATGTCTCAAGTCTGGTTGCGAGATAGACGCATATGTCAAGATTGAAAAAGGCGACTTGATTTGTGGCATAATTGACGAAAAATCTATTGGGGCCTTTAGCGGCGCAATACTTGACGGGATAATCCGCGAATACACTGATACCGGCTTTCAAGAAGCTTCTCGGTTTATTGATAACTTCACTAAACTTGCGATACGAAGCATAATGAAGTTCGGCTTTAGCTTCGGAATTGACGACGAAGATGTTTCGCCACAAGCACAGCTAGAAATTGAGGAGATCATAGAAATGGCGGAAGGGCGCGTTGCGGCCCTCATAAATGCATATGAAGTCGGTGAGCTTGAATCAATGCCCGGTCGGACCCTTAACGAAACCCTAGAGATGAAGATAATGCAAGAACTAGGAAAAGCTAGGGATAAAGCAGGTGAGATTGCAGGGAAGAACCTAGGGTTTGCTGGAAAGCTTGCGCTTGATAATTCCGCTGTCGTAATGGCTGTTTCCGGCGCACGAGGATCGATGTTGAACCTTACGCAGATGGCAGGCAGCGTTGGACAACAGTCGGTGAGAGGTGAACGAATCAAAAGAGGATATTACGACCGGACGCTTCCTCACTTTCGAAAAGGTGATCTTGGCGCTGATGCGCGCGGTTTCGTGAGATCAAGCTACAAGAAGGGCCTGACGCCGACGGAATTCTTCTTTCACGCTATCGGAGGGAGGGAAGGGCTCGTCGATACCGCTGTTAGAACATCACAGTCTGGATATCTCCAGAGAAGACTAATAAACGCGCTGCAGGATTTAGAAGTAGAATATGACGGAACCGTGCGATCTGGAGAAAAATTAGTCCAGTTCGTATACGGTGAAGACGGAATTGACCCGGCCAGAAGTGACTATGGCAAATCGGTGAACGTCCACAAAATCGTGCAAAACGTCATTGAAAAGCGCGAGAGTAGGTGAGTTTGATGGATCTTCAAGACGCCATAAACACGCTAAAATTGCCTTTAAACGTAAAAAATGATCTTTTTACAGAGTTGGGGAACTTGCAGCTTTCTGACGATGAAATAAATGAGGTCCTGGAAATAACAAAAAATGTCTACAAACGATCAAAAGTAGAGCCGTGCGAGGCTGTTGGAACCATAGCTGCTCAGTCAATTGGAGAGCCTGGAACGCAAATGACAATGAGGACTTTTCACTACGCAGGAGTAGCCGATATTAATGTCACGCTGGGACTTCCAAGGCTTATAGAAATAGTCGATGCCCGTAAAGTACCTGATACACCGATGATGACAATATTTATCGATGCAGAGAGCGCGAATGATCGCGATAAAGCTTTGCAGCTTGGCTGGGAAATTGAAGCGACGCACGTCAGCGACATCGCAGACATCCTGGCTGACACAGACGAGATGCAAATCTACCTGGAATTTGATGACCGGGCTTTGCAGCAACGAAACGTCAATCTTGATGCTGTTGTGTCCAAACTTGAGATGCTTCAGGACGTTGACGTTCGAATTGACGGGCCTAACATAATGCTTATTCCCTCAGTTAAGCGTTACCGAGCGCTGCTTCAGATCGTGGAAAAAGTCAAAGGGATGGTCATCAAAGGCGTCGAAGATATAAAGCGCGTTGTCGTGAGAAAAGAGCGCGGCGAATATGTCCTTTATACAGAGGGTTCATCCTTAAAAAAGGTAATCGTACTGGAACATATTGACTCTACCCGGACGAAGACCAACAACATCAATGAGATGGCTGAGGTTTTTGGTGTAGAAGCAGCACGAAACTCCATCATCGAGGAGGCAATGAGCACATTACGCGAACAAGGACTAACTGTTGACGTTAGGCACATTATGCTTGTAGCAGATATGATGACAATTGATGGCGAAGTCAAGCAGATTGGGCGGCACGGCATAGCAGGAGAGAAGACGAGCGTACTATCACGCGCTGCTTTTGAAGTTACGGTAAATCACTTGCTCGACGCAGCCATACGTGGCGAAATAGATGAACTCGCTGGAGTCACCGAGAATGTAATTGTTGGTCAACCCATTCTTCTCGGAACTGGCGATGTTCGACTTATCGCTAAAACAGGCAAAATGTAGCTTCTGAGGAAAAAATGGAACTAGACATTGCAAAATCTTTAAGAACCGCGATAAGGGATGGAAAGGTCTCTATCGGAGCGAAAAATACACTCAAATCGATTAAGAGGGGGGACAATCAGTTGGTCGTGCTAGCCTCCAACTGTCCGCAGAGGTTCCGCGAAAAAATTATCTCTAAAAGTGTCCCGACCGTCGATCTTGAGATAACCACCGTCGAATTAGGGTCAATGTGTGGCAAGCCATTTACTATTTCAGCTCTTTCGATCATAGATGCGGGATCTTCAGATATTATGTCTATAAGGGAAAAGGAGATAAGTAATGACAGAAGTTAAGCTCACAACAGAAGGGATACGCTATATAGCCTTGTTTGAGAGTTTAACTCGAGCAGTCGCCCGTGATTGTTACATCGACGACGAAAATGATCGCGTGATATTCGTCGTCAAAAAAGGGGATATGGGCCTAGCGATTGGCAAGAATGGCAACAACATAAACAGAGTAAAGAGATCAATAGGCAAGCATATCGAGATAGTCGAGTTCTCAGACGACGTTGAAGAGTTCATTGCAAACGCGCTTCAACCCGTTTCTGTTAAGAAGGTTCAAGTTGTTACCAAGGAGAGCAAGAAGCTTGCCTATGTCGAAGTCACGTCCAAAGATCGCGGCATCGCGATTGGAAAAAACGGAAGAAACATTCAAAAAGCCAAAGTGCTTGCACAAAGGCACTTTGGACTCGAAGACGTTATAATTCAATAAGCCACAAACGGGGAGTCGTTATGGGAAGGGGTATGTATTCCGCACGCAAACTAAAGCAAGACCACAAAGCGCTTCGATGGAGCGACAGGAAATTTAGCCGTAGAGAACTGCATTTGGACGAAAAAGCGGATCCTTTGGAGGGTGCCCCGCAAGCAAGGGGAATAGTTCTTGAAAAAGTGGGAGTAGAAGCAAAGCAACCAAATTCCGCTATACGGAAGTGCGTAAGAATCCAGCTTATCAAAAATGGCCGCCAAGTAACAGCATTTTGCCCCGGAGTTGCCGCGGTAAATTTTATTGACGAGCACGACGAAGTCACCGTGGAAGGGATTGGAGGCCGTATGGGCGGTTCAATGGGAGATATTCCGGGCGTCCGATTTAAGGTCATAAAAGTCAATAACGTGTCTCTTGAAGAGATGGTCCGCGGCAGAAAAGAAAAACCTATACGGTAATATCATGCAAACGGAACAAAATAGCTTGGTCTTCGGCAAATGGGAAACCACTGACATTCAGGTTGAAGATGCCGGTATCAAGCGCTACGTCCATTTTGAATCGCCAGAAATTCATACTGGCGGAAGACACGCTCATCAACAGTTCAACAAATCGAACTTATCTATAGTCGAACGATTGACAAACAAACTTATGCGCGGAGAGGACAACACCGGAAAAAAAATAAAAGCGTACGGGACCATAAGAAAGGCGTTTGACGCTGTGAACAAACGCACAGGTGAAAATCCTATAAAGCTGCTTATTCAAGCTATAGAAAACGCTGGACCTCGTGAAGAAACGGTGCGGTTGAAATACGGCGGTATTTCCGTTCCAAAAGCTGTTGACACCGCATCTCAGCGGCGAGTAGACTTAGCTCTTATGTACATTGCGCAAGGTGCTCAGAAAGCTGCGTTTAAAAGCAAGCGAACAATCGATGATTGTCTTGCGTCGGAGATTATAGCCGCAGCAAAAAATGACGTGCGGAGCTTTTCGATCAGCAAAAAAGAAGAAAAAGAGCGAGTAGCTAAGGCAGCAAGATAAGACAGTTTTTAGAGATCAAAGCATGGTAAGTAGGCAGCAGATGGTTGAGCGTGTCACAAAGCTCATGGATCGACCTGAATATATTCGCAACATCGGAATTGTGGCACATATAGATCACGGAAAAACTACACTTTCCGATAACCTACTCGCAGGAGCAGGGATGATCTCAAAGGAGCTTGCTGGAACACAACTTTTCATGGACTTTGATGAAGAAGAGCAAGCGAGGGGAATCACAATCAACTCAGCAAACGTGTCGATGGTTCACGAATTTCTCGGGAAAGAATACCTAATAAACCTCATTGATACCCCAGGACATGTCGACTTCGGGGGGGACGTCACACGCGCAATGCGAGCTGTTGACGGTGCAGTCGTGGTGGTCGATGCTGTTGAGGGGACAATGCCCCAAACGGAAACCGTCTTGCGACAGGCACTCAAGGAAAACGTCAAGCCAATCCTCTTCATTAACAAAGTTGACAGGCTCGTCAACGAGCTTAAACTCGATCCGCAAGCTATGATGGGAAAATTTGTCAATCTTATCAATCACGTGAATAAGCTCATTCGCGGCATGAATGAAAAGAAGTTTAACGCAGGATGGAAGGTCAATGTTGATGATGGTTCTGTCGCGTTTGGATCTGCACTCTATAATTGGGCTTTGAGCGTACCTCAGATGGAAAAAACGAAAATTACGTTCAAAGATGTGTACGAATACTGTGCTGACAACAAGCAAAAAGAACTTGCCGAGCGCAGCCCAATTCACGAAATTATACTTAACATGGTAATCACGCACCTGCCGAACCCTCTACAAGCGCAGAAAGAACGCGTTCCTGTAATATGGCACGGCGATCAAAAATCTGAGGAGGGCAAAGCGATGCTAAGCTGCGACCAGAAGGGGCCAGTAGCGCTGATGGTTACTGATATAACCATCGATCCTCACGCAGGTGAAGTTGCTACTGGACGACTTTTTTCCGGTGCGCTAGAGCGCGGACAGGAGGTCTCTGTTTCTGGCATGCCAAAAAAGAACCGGGTCCAACAAGTAGGCATATTTATGGGTGCAGAGCGGATCGAAGTTGAACGAATTCCAGCAGGCAACATCGCAGCCGTCACTGGGCTACGCGACGCTATTGTGGGTTCGACGATTTCTTCTGCAAAAGAGACGGCTCCTTTTGAAAACATTAAACACGCGAGTGAGCCTGTCGTTACCGTGGCAGTTGAAGCTAAGAGTATGAAAGATCTGCCTAAGCTCGTAGAAGTGCTGCGACAAATTTCAAAGGAAGATCCAACGCTCCGCGTGACTATCAACGAGGAGACAGGAGAACACTTAATCTCCGGTATGGGTGAATTACATCTGGAGATAATTGCTCATAAAATCGAGAGAGATAAAAACGTTCAAATCACCACGTCAGAACCTATAGTCGTTTATAGAGAGACTGTCCAAGGACGTGCTGGCCCTGTCGAAGGTAAATCTCCTAACCGCCATAACCGCTTTTACTTCGAGATTGAAGCCTTGCCGAGTGATGTGGTCACTTTGCTAAAAGAAGGTGCCCTCAACATGAATGCGCCAGAAATAGAGCGGCGTACGATGCTCATGGAAGCGGGCTTAGAAAAGGATGAAGCGAGAAACGTCGCTGATGTCTTCGAATCAAATCTCCTTTTCGATATGACGAAAGGTATTCAATATCTACGCGAAACCATGGAACTCATAATCGAGGGATTCCACGAAGCAATGAAAACCGGACCGTTAACACGAGAGCCTTGTGAGGGCATAAAAGTCAGACTGGTAGATGTCACCCTACATGAAGATGCTGTGCATAGGGGCCCCGCTCAAGTCATCCCTGCAGTTAGATCAGCGATATTTGCGGCCATTCTAATGGCTAACGACGCGGTGCTAGAACCTATGCAAAAGGTGTTTATAAGCGTGCCCCAAAACCTAATGGGAAGCGCAACACAGCAAATACAAGGAAGGCGTGGCCAAATACTCGATATCGATTCCGAAGGAGATACAGTCGTCGTTGTAGGTAAAACACCGGTAGCTGAGATGTTTGGTTTTGCTGGAGATTTGCGATCAGCCACCGAAGGGCGCGCTATTTGGAGTACTGAATTCCTCGGATTTGAGGTTTTACCGCAAAGCTTACAACCAGAAATAGTAAAACAAATAAGGCAGAGGAAAGGTCTAAAAGCCGAGATGCCAAAACCACACGACTTCATAGGTTGAAAGGAGGAAGAATAAAAATGGCTGAAAAGCCCCACTTGAATTTAGCAATGATAGGTCACGTTGACCACGGTAAGAGCACCTTGGTCGGACGGCTGTTGTTTGAAACGGGCAACGTAGGTGCGCATATAATTGAGTCATACAAGAAAGAGGCAGAGGCAAAGGGCAAAGGGTCCTTTGAATTTGCGTGGGTAATGGACTCACTTAAGGAAGAGCGAGAAAGAGGCGTAACAATTGACATTGCGCATCAGAGATTCGACACAGAAAGTTACTATTTCACAATCGTCGATTGTCCTGGTCACCGCGATTTCGTAAAGAACATGATTACTGGAGCATCGCAAGCTGATGCAGCAATCTTAGTAGTTGCAGCGCCCGATGGCGTTATGGCTCAGACGAAAGAACACGTCTTCCTTGCCCGGACGCTTGGAATCAATCAGCTTATTGTGGCAATAAATAAGATGGATGCTTCAGATTACGCTGAAAAACGGTTTAATGAGGTAAAAGATGAAGTCAGCAAATTGCTAAAAACAGTTGGTTACCGAGAGGGAGACATTCAATATGTCCCTGTTTCGGCCTTTAAAGGCGATAACGTTACAAAACTTAGTGACAACATGTCGTGGTATAAAGGCGAGACACTCTTACAGGAGATCAACAAGTTCAAAGTCCCTGAAAAACCAGTTAATTTACCTCTTAGATTACCTATACAGGACGTCTATACTATTTCAGGTATAGGGACCGTGCCTGTTGGTAGAGTCGAGACTGGCAAAATGAAAAAAGGCGACAAAGTAATATTCGAGCCCGCAGATGTCCGAGGAGAAATAAAATCTATCGAAATGCATCACGAAGAGATCCCAGAAGCAGTACCCGGAGATAACATAGGTTTCAACGTCCGCGGCGTGGCCAAGAAGGATATCAAGCGCGGCGATGTTACCGGACATCAAGATGCCCCACCAAGTGTCGCAAAGGAGTTTACAGCCCAAATCGTCGTTTTACAGCATCCAAGTGCAATCACTGCAGGTTATACGCCTGTATTCCACGCTCACACCGCACAAGTCGCGTGTACGTTCACCGAGATAAAGGCAAAGCTCGATCCTAAAACGGGACAAGTGAAAGAATCCAACCCAGACTTCATAAAAACAGGCGACGCAGCTATTGTACAAGTAAGGCCTACAAAACCCTTAGTGATTGAAAAGGTCAAAGAGATCCCACAATTAGGGCGCTTTGCAATTAGGGATATGGGGCAGACTATCGCAGCAGGTATGTGCATCGATATAATTGCCCGCTAGCGTCACAAGGTTAAATGCAGAAAGCAAGAATAAGACTGTCGGGAACAAGCCCCGAAATGCTCGATTACGTTTGTGAACAGGTCAAGAGCATAGCTGACAAAACAGGAGTGAACCTCTCTGGTCCGGTCCCCCTTCCTACTAAAAAGCTTAGAGTGCCAACACGAAAAAGTCCTGACGGAGAGGGCACGGCGACGTGGGAGCATTGGGAAATGAGGGTTCACAAACGACTCATCGATCTTGATGCTGACGAACGCGCCCTTCGGCAGCTTATGAGGATACAAGTCCCAAAAGATATCAACATCGAAATTGTGCTAGAAGGCTAGTCCCGCCTTATCCAGAGCGATTCGCTTAACACTGGCAATCACCTAGCTCTAGCATAAGTACTTACGGCCGAGGTAGCCAAGTGGACTACGGCGCCAGCCTTGAGCGTACCTATAGGTTCAATGATAGCTGGTGAGGCTTTCGCCTCGCAGGGGTTCAAATCCCTTCCTCGGCGCCTTATTTTGTAGCACCTTTTTCCCAAGGCTTGATGATGCAAAGCTGTTTGTTTGCTTCATCAATCTCAACGATCGAGTAACTGATGCCTCGTCTTTCAAGAAAATCGATAAAGAAGTGCTCAAAATAAGCAGTTCTGTCCTCGTCAAATCTGGTTGCTGCAAAAACAAAAGCCATCATATTCTGGCAGAAGCGCGACGCTAGCCAGTAGTAGTCGTTATCTGAAATGTGGTACTTAACGACCGGCTTCTTTTTCACCGACTTGGATCTGAACAACGCCATGCGGTCGCCTGTGAAGTATCTGTATGTACCTCTAAGTTCTGCGTTTAACGTATAAATGTTAGCAGAAGCACCAGAAAAATTTGGCGAGTCCGAGAATAGAACACTAAAACAGCATCATATTGTCGAATGCTTGTTCCGCCCGACGCCTTTCAAACTAAACAATTTCTCAGAGCTAAAGACCTGACTTCAATTTGTTAGCCTTGACCAAAAAAAACAAACTACGTAGACATTGATACAAACACATCCGGTGGATTTAAAATACCAGAGATTTATATGTAGTTCAAATGAGCGATGAAATTAAGTTTGTAATTCCAAAGGGCAGTTTGGAGGCACAGACATTCAAGTTCTTAAAGCTAGCAGACTTAGAAGTCATCAGAAAAGGCCCGAGAGACTATAACCCCAAGATAAAAGACTTCAGAATAAGTGCTGTAAAGGTGCTGAGACCTCAAGAGATCCCTAAATATGTTGCCGCTGGCTACTTCGATCTTGGTATAACTGGACTTGACTGGGTGCGCGAGACTGGAAGTAAAGTGCAAATCGTCGCGGAGCTTCCATACAGCAAGACAGCATCTGAAAAAGTCAAAATCGTACTCGCAGTCCACGAACAATCGACTGCTAATAAGCCGCTTGATTTGAAGAAAGGCAGCAGGATATCGACAGAATATCCAAACCTAGCACAGCAATATTTCACGCGGCTGGGCGTATCAGTTGATATATTCTTATCCTATGGTGCCACCGAAGCTAAAGTTCCAGACATCATGGACGGTATTGTCGAGCTAACTGAGACAGGTGAGACCCTTCGGAGAGGCGGTCTCAAAATAATCGACGTCATCCTTGAATCATCAACTGTGCTGATCGCCAACGAAGAAAGTTACCTCACTAAGCGTCGTTCAATAGACGATATTAAGACGCTCATATTAGGGGCCATAGATGCACAAAACAGGGCTTTGATCAAAATGAACGTGCCGAAACAAAAGCTCAAAGAAATTATTGCTATATTGCCTACTATGAAAGCCCCGAGCGTTGCCAAATTATTTGAAACAGACTACTACGCTGTAGAATCGGTAGTACCAAAAGAACGGATTAATGAACTGATTCCAAAGCTTAAGCAGCATGGAGCGGAAGACATTTTGGAACTGTCGATTAACAAAATAGTAGATTAGCCGCTTCTTAACATTAAGATGCGTAAACGGTCTATCTCGCCCTCGATCCAGTTACACGCGCGATTACTGCTGCTTGTCGTTGTGGCGATGCTTCTTGCTAGCATAACTGGTTGTGTGAGCGAGCAGCCAAACAACGAAACGTCTGCTACACCCAATCCAATAAACATTACATATACTTATTGTCTTTCTTACAACGGCACGTCGTATCTGACAGGCGTCATCAAGAACGTGGGCACGTGGAACCTTTTAGACATCAGCCTTCAAGCTGAAGGATATGCAAATAACACGACGAGGGAGCTGGGTTATGCAGGTCCACAAACAGGAGTTAATTCGACACTTCTGCCTGGAGAGGCCACCCCTTTCATGATCAAAATGTCACAAGCGACGTCAGATGTAAACACCACCTCCGGCAATCAGACGCAAATCACATCTGCGAGCTCAAAACCAGCGACCTCCACAAGAAATATTACTTCTAATGGGTCGACAACTCAAGTAGGCACACTAACAGCGAAGAAATGCGACTTGCGGTACAAGATTATGGCACCCGAATATAGGCTCTCAAAAACAGAGACGAACCTGCTTACTATCACAAACAACAAAACCAGTTTCTCTAATCAGACGATAAGTGTTAGCGGAGAGGTTTATAACGGAGGGACTAAAAACGTCACCTCCTCCCTTGTAGCGGTAGCATTCTATAGAAATGACGGATATGTTTTAGGCGTTTTTGTCGGCAAACCGCAAGGAGAGTTGGGTCCAAACAAGACTGCACCGTTTCAAATTGATATACCCAGCCATTTTTTCGATTCTTCGATTTCGTCGGTCAACGCAACTAGAATCGAAGAATACGCCTATGAGCTAACTAGTTGACGCTCATACCTGGCTAACGAGAACCTCATCGTCGACGACCTCGATTCTAAGTTCGCCCTCGGGTACCTCTGTCTTAAAAACCCTCTCACAAACGCGCATCGGCAAAAAGACTTCGATATTGTCTTCATCCCTGGTATAGGTCCCGACAACGCTTCCTTGCGTTGCTTGTTCAGCGCCTGAAGTTTCGACCAACGTTATCGTTTCTTCTTTGATGCTTGTAGAGACGCTCCCAGATGCGTTGTTAAGTGGAAAAGCGCTCCCTATACAAAACGTCTCTATGCACTTTGCAGGTATCTCTATAGTTGTAAAATCTTTGTCACAGCGATACGTCACTTTACCCATTAACATAAAGCGCTCCCCCCCAATCCAGCACTACGACCATAATGCGCGCAGATATTTAAAATCAACTCAACGAAACGTTGTTTAATTTCAAAGAATTGAACGTAAGGTAGGCTTCCGCGCTACACTTCGAGCTACCGTTCGTAACACTAGCTGATATGTAAATCGTCATCGAAGAAGTGGAGGTCGAATTTTGGACCAAGTTCCCGAAGCGTATTTTGTGCTGCGCTTCTCGTTTTTTCGGGCAATATTAAAACAATTCGATCAACGTTAAGATTCTTGAGCGGAAGCCATTTCGCAACCAGCTCATCTGTTATCTCGTCTTCAACGACGACTTCCGAAATCATCGTCGGCGTATCGCTTGACACGAATGGCTTAACGCTATAAACATCATAAACGAGCAGATCCGGGTACACTTGGTCAATGCTAGCAACTTTATTTCCCATAATATTCGTAACGACTTTGTATTTTTTAAACAGAGTCTCTGATGCTTTTCTAACAACTTCGTCGTGAAGCTTTTCTGCCTTCGAACTGCTCTGAGTGGGCATAAGTATCATGTAAAGATTATGACTTCATACACTTTTTGGCGTGATAGTTGTCAGGGTCTTGACGGCGACTTCGTATGCGCTTCTGTTCTGCAATTACCTTGTTCGGCGCGTAGTCGTCTTCTCCTCGGTGTACCTAGATGTGCAATTCTAATGATCCTAGAAGCGTAACAAAATAATTTCACTACATAGCTTTTTATTGAAATCTCCAAAAATGAACTTTGTTCTTCAAAGAGGTGTCCTAATGCGTATAGACGAAATGAATAAGAAGATATTATACTTGCTGCAGCAGGATGGCAGAATGACGTACAAAGACATTGCCAAAGCGATAAATAGGTCAGAATCAACAGTTCGCGATAGGATATCAATAATGGAGGACGAAGGCGTTATAAAAGGATATTGCGCAGTCGTCGATCGGGCAAAGGTGGGACTTCACTGCTGTGCCAGCGTCTTTGCAAAAGCTCCCTTGGAAGAGCTCGACTCTTTATCGAAGAAATTAACGGAATTCGAGAATGTTTTTCAAATCGAGCACGTCAGTGGGGACCACAACTTACGTTTCTCTGTGGCGGCTCTTGATTATTCTCAGCTTAGGAGCGTAATGAATGGCAAAATTGCTGATCTCCCGCTCGAAATAAGGCAAATAGACATTGTCATGAAATCGCTGAAAGAGCTAGGGCCCCTCAAACTAGAATAGAGGGGGGCACTATTTGTCTGCGCTGCAAACACCTAGTTGACTCTTTTTTGACAACAAATAGACAACGGCGACTTAATAATGTGCTGTAGCATTAGATTGACTAATGGAATCTAGATGGGTGAAGAAGCACAAATACAAGATGCCCAGAGGGATGCGATACTCAACCTTAGCAGAAAGAGCGGAGTTCTATTGTAACGAGTTCAATACTGAAGCACTACTTGCCTGGCAGTCTTTCCGAAAAACGACCGTATTGTCTTTCTTAGTCGGAAAATATACCCAAATCTACCTCAAACAGTTTAAGGAAATCAGAGACGATGTGGTTGTGATTGACGATTACTGTGATGTTAAGGGCATGCAACAATACCTGCTCAAATACCTCCCTGAGGGGGTCTATTACGACACAAATCATTACGAAGATCTTGACATATGTAGAGGTTGTCCATATTGCTACGAGACAGACAAGTGTCTTCCTTGCAAGCACTACGTCGGACAAGAGCTTGTTTTTGATTTAGACCCTGAAAACGTTAATTGTCCAATACACGGCGACTTAGATCAGAAGATGAAGGCACACCAAGGCCGCATGCTCTGTATGATTGAATTCAAGATCTTGAGAAAAAAGGCAGTTCTGATGTACCGCGAGCTCAAACAGACGTATTCTAAACTACGCGTCATTTATTCGGGTCGCGGTTTTCATATTCATGTTCTCGATTCAGATACGGTTTATTTAACGCGCGCAGAAAGAAGTGCGTTGGCTAAGCGGTGCGCAAAAAGGTTCCCTATAGATGAATGGGTCACAACTGGGAATATAAAACTGATTAGACTCCCTTACACGCTACATGGAATGATCTCAAGAATCTGCGTTCCAATAGATCCAAATGAAATCGAGGCTTTTAACCCTATTAACTACGGGCCGGCGGTACCCCATTTTCTTTCGTTTGAAAGAACCTGAAGAACAAACAAAGAGCTTCTTTTGAATATATTAAACGCTACTTCTCACCTTTTACTTCCTCGCCTTTGTAGTACTCCTTATTCTTGTCCAGCTTACCTTTGATTTCTTTCCCTTTGTAATATTCCTCTTTTTTTATTCTTCTCCGGTCATGTAAACACCAAAAAGGATGGCATAACCCAACTATAAAAGGATAACACCCATTTTGCACTTTTTGGACCTCGGAGCCAAATAAGCGGCTAAAATCCACTTATAGCGTTCTTCTTACATACCTCAAGCAAACTTTCACGACTACTCTTACCCAAAAAAAGAGAGAAGTGAATTATAGCCAACTGCTTTCAGAATCTTTAACGCATAAAACAGTCAAGATACTAAAAAGATAGCTAGGTCGGCATCCAATTTTGACATAAAAAGTACAACTAAACCTGTGTGACGGATATTAGACGCTCAAAGTCGTTGTTTAAAGGCTGATAACGCTAGAGCGTACTTGTGTTCCCAATCTTGCACTTGTTTCTCATTGATGTTATTATTTTCTCGAGCTCTCAATCCCAGTGAGAGTACATTCCACATATCCTGAATGACTCGCCACACGTCACACATATTTGAGTGGGCAGCTATTTGGGTTTGAATCTGCTCCGCTGCTCGCTCAAAGGAAGGACATAGTTCGCTATATCTTTTTTCCGCACACCCCTCAACGACATTAGCTAACATCTTAGCTAGAGTGTCAACATCCTTCTCATCAACGACCTCTTTTTTGGTGACGTGTTGAAGTTCGCTGATCATTGTCACCAGAACCTTATGTAGCTTGCTTGGTGAGTATTCAAATATGACATCAAGTCTTGTGAATCGTGCGAGCCTCCCGACCTCCAAGGTCAGGAGAATGGCATCGCTGAAAGATGATTCATAACCATCGAATATTAGTACAGTGTCTTTCCACTTGTCATATGCAGCTACAACTTGCTGAGTTGTTGCGATTCGTATCACGCTAAACACGCGCGGAGCATCACGTCCATGGACGACCGGTCCCGATTTGAACCAGTAGTAAGGAAGACGCAGGTCAAGTCCTTTTTTTTCGCAGCTCTTGTTTATTAAGAATAGGATCCTATAGAAGCGTGATGGGGTAAGCGCATACCGTGGCTCATCGCGTTTGAACGCCTGATTATTGAACTTCGCTAGTATTTCCGGAGCAACAAGCGGTATGTGCTGAAACTTATCAATAGTATGAAGCAAAGTGTATGCCAGCAAGGGGTTCTTGCCGACTTCACGCACGTAATCGAGTTCCTCCACTTAACCCACGTTCGCCTTATAGTGCTAAAATATGTGTCCCTTAAAGAATGAGCTCTGCTCTGATAATAAACAAACGGCCGGCCAGATATCAACACTGTTATAGAGAATTTCGAATTGTTTGCCGTTCTTGTTGTCGCTTCTACTTAAGCGGATTCTAAAACTAATCGCAGATAGCTTCTAGATACATTCACAAGCCTACCAAAGACCGTGTCACTGTTATTTTCTATCTATCTCATAGATATCAGACTCTGTCGGAAGGACCTCTTTCTGTTTTTTTCTTTTTCGCTCCATCTTCTTCTTCCATTCTTCAGGCGTCAACCATTCCTCACTTTGTTTCGAATACATCGCCAAACCACCATTTTCGATATACAGAGCTTATAACTTATAAATAACAGCACCCAAGTCTAAGCACATTAAAGAGGGCTATTTGACACGACGGAAACCTCTGTCGGAAAGCTTATAGTAATGCCCACAATTTATAGTGAACTCGGGTAAACAATGCCGACAAATGCAAAAGAAAACGATTCAGCGCATGATTTGCAGGACCAAGTCTTGTCTGAGTTGCGGATGATAGAAGTATCGCACGATCTTACTATCAATAATCTAACAGGTATCGCCAAGATAATAATTGCCAACGTGAAAAACAATAACCAAGCATTGCAGGTCTGTACGGCAATTAATACGTGGATCGCTATCAACGGAATGCAAGGAAATATAACTGTACCGGAACCTTTAGTTAGAAAATACGTCAGAAGGGCAATTTCATAGCAAAGGAGGCAACCGCTTCAGGCGCTAACAAATTAAAGCCTTCATACAACGCAAGTCTCAATTACAAAAAATTCGTTCATAAACAAAGGATTTCTGGAATTTTATGCTTAAAATCCTCTTTCTCGGAACTAGCGGGTCGATGCCAACAGTTACTCGGAGTCTTCCTGCTATCCTAATTAAACGAGACGGGGAGGCTGTTCTCTTCGACTGTGGTGAGGGCACTCAGCGCCAAATGATGCGGTGTCGAACGGGGTTTAACTTGTCTTCTGTTTTTATCACTCACTGGCATGCGGACCATTTCCTCGGTTTGCCTGGATTGATTCACACGATGTCTTTTCAGAATAGGAGTAATAAACTCGCCATTTATGGACCTCGGTGGGCTGGGCTCCCAAACTTGTTTTCCCTAATTAACCCGCAGTTTGATGTCGATTTTATTGAGGTCTCGCCTGGTGACTTAATAGATCTCGGCTCATTTTTCGTCGAAGTCTTCGCTGTCGACCACGGAACAACCTCATTCGGCTACATTTTTGAAGAACACGAACGGCCTGGCAAATTTGACCGAGAAAAGGCTGAACAACTTGGACTTAAACCTGGACCTTTATATAAAACCCTACAAAATGGCGAATCTGTCTCAGTCGCTGGTCGAGTAATCTCTCCCGAACAAATAATTGGACCAATACGTCCCGGTCGAAAAATCGTGTATACGGGTGATACACGCCCATCAAATCACGTCATTCAAGCTGCTGAAAACGCAGACCTGCTAATTCACGAAGCGACGCTCGCGGCGGATCTAAAAGAATACGCGAAGACTGTCGGCCATTCGACAGCAGCAGAGGCTGCTCAAATAGCACAAGGAGCTCGTGTGCTTACGCTAATGCTAACTCACATAAGTTCTCGATACGCAAATACAACGCAGTTGTTGGAGGAGGCGCGCCTTATTTTTCCCGACACATTTGTGGCTGAAGATCTTCTTGAATTGGAGGTTCTTTACAAAGACCGAATAGAACACATAGCCTAAACGTACTGATCGAATTTCTAACGTGTGATGCGCTTCAGGTAAGTCAAGCTTTTGATGCCTTCATCGAGTGTTTTTGATTCTAAAACAAAAATGCCCTTATAGTGTCGAAATGCGTGCATTGTTCGTTCCCAATTGATGTTCCCTAGACCGAGCGGCAAATGTTCATCGGCTTGACCGTTGTTATCGTGAAGATGAACGTGGTCAATTTTCACTTGTGAGAATGAGTCTATTGCATCGGCAGTATTTGCGTGACCAACATCAAAGGTAAACCCCAAGCCATCTAGACGCATATCTTCAATTTCATGAGGAAAACGACCGAGCAAAAAGTCTACGTTGACCATATTTTCGACAGTCGCTTTAACTTGACATTTTTTAGCATGTTGCACTAACCGTATAAGTGCTTGCTTGTTTTTAACCAACGCCTTTTCTGGACAGAATGCAGCTAAGGGAGAAATGTAACCAGGGTGGATTACGAAAACATCTGCGTGATCGGCTAACCCCTCTATAACAGCCTCAATCTGCCTAAGGGTTTCCTGCCAAATCGGTGCGTTAAGACTGGCAATATTCAAATCAGAAAATGGGGTGTGAACGCTAATCCCAAGATCATATGAGGACTCCGCATACTCAATCAAGGATAGCAGGTCTTTATCCACCTTCTGTGGGCCTTCCGCGATAACTTCCCAGCCTTGAAATCCAACATTCGTAAGCTCCTCAAGCTGCTTAACATTGATTAAAGCGGAGGAAAAGTATACGTTCATAGCAAGCTCTCGTTTGTAATTGTGTCAATGAGCTTTTCAGGTAAAGGCGCCACGACGCGAACAAAAATGGGCCCTAACGGGTCCTGTGAGAAATTGACTTTCCCCACCAATGCAACTTGCTTATTCAAAGCAAATTCAAAAGAATCCAACATGAGGCCCTTCATAAGCTCAGCTTTCGCGGTCGTCCGAATTCGCTGCTTACGAAGAAGGGTACTAAATGTTTCAAGGGTGCCGCTTGTTCCTTCTATGAAATTGTCTACGCGCTCCAAAGCGGCGTCAGGAAATATGTTCAGAATGGCGCGTTCAACTTTTTCTTGAACCTCGGTTTCGTAAATTGGCGTCCTTATGCTTATCGTGACAGTGTTATTCGATGCCGGTTGAACGAGTCGTTCAAGCAAACTAGATATTTTAGAGTTAAGTTCTTTAAGAGTCCCCTCGTTTTCTATAGAATATTCAGCAGCTTCTAGTGCTTCTTCAAGACCCCACGCTAACTCACGTTCATCTTTTTCTTCAAAACGTTGAAGACCGCGCGCATCGTCAGGGCGACTTCTGCCTTTAACCCGTTTAAACCTAACCTTAGGACCTGCGATTATCGCAATTAGTTTAAAATCACCCTTAAACTCTCTTTTAAAAGCGTTAACCTCAGCTATTCCCCTAATACCATCTATCACGACTTTTTGAGATGTAAGGCCGTGCACAACCGGGATGCACATCTTAGCTATCACATCCATCCCGTGATCTGCGCGCAATTTATTAGCGATTGTTCCGACGTTCTTTTCACTCAGCTCAATACCTGACCTTTGCATATGGGATCGTACTGCATCACCCATAGCCACTGGGAAAAATCCTTCAGTTTGCGCAATAGCAGCTGCTTCAGATTTACCCGATCCTGGAAATCCTACAAACCCAATGACTAACAAGTCGTCTCCCCTCTGAGCGAATTCGCGCTTAAGCAATTTCTTCGTCGCCTTTTTCTAGCGTTCGAATTCTCAATGGGCGGCGACACTGGACTGCTAGCTTAGCTATCTCGTCGCGTGTTAACGTGGTCAGATCTGTTTGCGCACACATTTCGGTTCTGCCCTGCTGCAGCGCATAAGGAACAGTCCTAAAATCATTCACCATCTCTTTAATCTCGTCCGGGCTTAGCAACCCTTTGAAAAGTGTCGTTCTTAACTCAAACTCCTGAAGTATATTTGCAGCTAACGCTTCGCGACCGATTTCAATTGTTCGCTTTATCTTATTGATAAAAGTACTAGCTTTGACGGCTCCGACGATTCGTGCATATTTTTTCGGATCAGAAAGGGGCGCCTTAACGTCGACAAAAAGCCCGTCAAGCAGCTGAGCAGCGATCAACGTCGCAAGTACATCAGGGAAAGATCCATTAGTCTCTATTCCTACGAGAAGTCCTTCGTTCTTCGCTTCTTGTACTAGCAATTGAAGCAAGTTGAGATGTAGGGTTGGTTCGCCGCCCGAAAAAACTATTGCACTAACATAGTCCTTATTGCGTTGAATTTCGCGTAGTAACGCATCCAAATTATTTGGCTGAGATGCGCCCCAGATTTTGTAGTTTTGACAGTAGCAACATTTGAAGTTGCACCCGCGTAAAAAAACAACCATTGAAGCTTTGCCGGGCCAGTCAATAGTCGAGAATGGTACTACGATTGATTTGTCGAAATTGTCTAGGTTCAATTGCACGGAATACCAACTTCAGAAGAAACGCACTTAATATCAATTACCCACTATCAGGTAAAGAGTATGCTTGGGGGAGAGTCCACTTTGATCTTGCTTAGGGCGTAGTCGAAATGTTCCACCTTCACCTCTGTTTCATCAATAATCGCTTGGTGCAGCGCGATCTTCAACACTTTCTCGACAAGATCCCTGCCGGAGAAACCCTGCGTTCGACTTGCTATTTTTGCAAGATCTACTGTTTTATGTAGCTCTAGAGGGAAGGATTGCGAGTAGTTCACAAGGATCTGCAGACGCTCTTCTCGGTTAGGAAGAGAGAATTCTATCTCCTCTTCAAACCTGCTTCTAACGGACTGATCCAGCGCAGTATGCCGGTTTGTAGCCCCTATAGTGCAGACGCCTGATCTATCCTCAATCCCGTCCATCTCTGTAAGGAGGGCATTTACGATTTCCAGGACGTCTCCGCGAAGCTCCTGGTAACTTCGGTCAAGTCCTATCGCATCAAGCTCGTCAAAAAATAAGATACACGGAGCCAGATCTTTTGCCCGCGAATAGAGAAGATGTATTCTTGCCGCCCCCTCACCAACGTGCTCGCCGATTAACTGGGTCGACTTGACAGTCAGTATTGGAGCGTCTGTTATGCTCGACAATGCCTTCGCCGTCATTGTTTTTCCAGTTCCGGACGGGCCAAAAAAAAGAATGTTCTTCGGAGCCCACCTGCCGAAGCTTTCAGGATCTTTCAAATATCTTTCGATGAGTCTACATTTCTTCTTTGCACTTTCTTGTCCGATAATATCCTCAATGCTTACTCCAGCAGCAATTTGAGGTATAGTATTCTCCATCTCCTGCACCACGATTACAGTTGATTTGCCAATCGTCGCATGTTTGGGTTCCACATTCATAATTTCGAAAGCAAAATCAGGATACATCCTCCTATCGAACAAATAGTCCCCTTTCTTCACAGAAGCGCCAAACCATTGCTCTTTCGCGTAATAATCGAATACTCGTGGTTCGTTTATCTCGGGGTGTTCGAAATCACTCTTCATCGGATACCCCGCTGGTTTTAACACGATGAATTTAGCAGACGTCGGCGAAGCTTTAATAGCTGATTCGATCATTTTTCTCTCTTGAGTTACCATTATTAGAGTCAAGCATTAAATTGTTTATGATGCCCACGAACAGTATTAGAGCCTTCATTGGAATTGACCTCGATAGCCAGACTCGAGAAAGACTCCTTGCGGTACAACGTGACATACTGAAAATAGACCAATTTTCATCAGTCAAGGCGGTTGATCCAGGAATCGCTCATATAACCCTAAGCTTCCTCGGGAATAAGACATCTTCTGAGCTTTCGCTCATTGTTGAAGCGTTGCGCTCTATCTCGTTTCATCCATTCTGCGTAACAGTTTGCGGCATTGGTGTCTTTCCGAACATGAAAAAAATAAGGGTCATACACGTAGCTTTGAGCGACTCTGAGGACCTAAAAACGTTGCACGAACTAATCGATGAAGCGCTTAAGGGAGGGCATAAACCGGACAAGAAGAAATTCGATCCGCATATCACCTTAGGAAGAGTCAAGCAGACTATTCCTAATGAGCTATCGCTACTAGCTGCCACCATAGCCCCTCTTTCCACGTCATTCGTCGGCCAACTCAATGTCTCCTCTTTTCAGCTTAAAAAAAGCACCTTGACTCCAACGGGCCCCATATATGATACGCTCGAGGAATTCCGATTATGAAGAATGAATTCACCCGGATACAAATGGAGGTGCTGAAAAGAATCCGGCCGTCACGAGATGAGCGTGACCGTCTACATCGAGTTACACAACAGGTTATTTCAGCAGCACAAAGCGCCATTAACGCTAGGAGCTTAAATGCAACGGTAAAAGTAATTGGCTCAGCGGCACGTGACACGTGGCTCTCAGGCGATTGTGAAGGCGATCGGGACATCGACATATTCATTGGATTTGACATTACTACTCCGCGCGAAGATCTTGAACGCTATGGCCTAGAGATAGGCAAAGAGATCGCGGTTCAAGGCTACGATATATGCTATGCTGAGCATCCCTACGTTAAAGCACGTTATGGTGGTTTCACGATCGATATCGTGCCTCATTACATCATCGAGAATACAAATCAGCTGCTTTCAGCAGTCGACAGAACGCCATTTCATCAGAGATTTGTGAGCGAACATCTCAGCGGAAGACAAGATGAGGTCAGGTTGCTGAAACAATTTCTGAAAGGCGCGGAGATATACGGCGCAGAACTTCGCGTTAAGGGATTCTCTGGATATCTCTGTGAACTCCTCATCATTAAATTCGGCTCCTTTGTAGACGTGTTGTTCGATGCACAAAACTGGAAAATAGGGATATACATCACTTTGACTGGCGAATACGCTAGCAGCTCATTTAGCAGTCCGTTGGCGGTTATTGACCCCGTTGATGCAAAGCGAAACGTAGCTGCTGCTGTATCCTCAGATAGTTTCGCTACGTTTGTTGATTCTGCAAGAAGTTTTTTGGAAAAGCCGTGTACGAAGTGTTTTTTCCCGCCCAAAATCGTTCCCCTCGACGCTCGAGCCTTTCGTGCAATTGCTACAAAACGACAAACGACACTTTTTGGGATAAAATTCACCTTGCCAAACCTAGTTGATGACATCGCATACCCGCAGCTCGAGCGCGCGTTTAAAGGAGTGTCAGTAGCTTTGCTGCAACAAGGCTTTTCTGCACTGCGAGGCGATATCTTTTACAATCAAGGAAAGGCGCTCTTACTGTTTGAGATGCTCGTCTGGCAACTCCCCTCAGTGGAGAAACATTTAGGACCGCCGATAGACAAAAAACGTCACTCGATCAAGTTCAAGAAAGGATACGTCAATGAGGCGTCGTTACTTGCAGGACCGTTCATCGAAGACGGGCGTTACGTTGTTGAGCTTCGTCGTAAGTATCTCACCTTCCCAGAATATGTATCCAAAGAATTCAGGAATATCCGTACGAGTAAAGCAATATTACACGCAATGGAAAAGGGATTTCAGATACTAAAAGACGATGAACTCCTCGAAAGCGATGAGATGCGGCTTTTTTTAGCCCGCTATTTTGATAGGATGCTAAACAACTGCGATTAACATCACACTTTCCAATATCTTGACTGAATTTTGGCGGCCGTATCGACCCGATCAAGAACGTCCCTTGATGTGCCCCTATCAACTTCGTCTTCATTGATTTTGGTGGGAAAATCGAACAATGAACCGCATATAGCGAGCACTGAATCTGCAAGCGCCTGAAGATCGTAACCGCCTTCTAGACAGGCGATAACCCGTCCTCGTGGAGACACTGATTTTACCCGCTCCGTCAATCCAATGAATCCTTCGCAGGTGACAAGCATACCCCCGAGTGGATCCTTGTAGTGTATGTCCTGCCCGGCTGATATGAACGTAAGCTCAGGCCTGAACTGTTTTATTACTGGAACCAAAAGCTGATCATACGCACAGAAGAAGCCGTCATCGTTGACGCCTGGAGGCAGCGGCAAATTAACGGTGAACCCTTCCCCTTCTCTTGACCCAACCTCGTGAAAATCGCCTGTTCCAGGATAAAAGGGCTGTCGATGCGTTGAAACGTATAGAACGAGCCGATCATCATAAAACGAAGCTTGCGTGCCATTGCCGTGGTGTACGTCCCAGTCTACTATCAGCACCCTTTTAATGTTATAACGAGAGAGGGCGTACTTTGCAGCGCAAGCAACATTGTTAAAGATGCAAAAACCCATAGCGGTATCGCGAACTGCGTGATGACCAGGTGGTCTGACAAGCGCGAACGCGTTGTTCGTGTCTGCCATAACGGCATCAACTGCACTGATAGCACCGCCTACTGCTAGCAGCGCGACATCATAACTTTTCGATGAGCAGTAAGTATCCAAATCGAGCCAGCCTCCACCGGCTTCTGCAAGTCGCCTGACGCCGTCTACGTATTTCGCATCGTGGTTAGCCAAAACGTTTTCAACAGCGGCTTTAATCGGCTTGACTATTTCAATACTTCGCGCGTATTCATCTCCGCGTATCCGTTCCATAATCGCGTCCAATCTGCTTTTTGATTCGATATGGCTGCCCGTGTCGTGAGCATTATACAAAGGATCGTAGACGATTGCACCTGCTGTCACAAATGTAAAAAGACTACGGAAGGTTATTAACGTTTACTTATTCACGGCCTAAGACGTCGACTGAGCGTTCAATTCGACCGAGTTAGGTTAATTTACCTGTAAACCGTTTTAGCGAATAGAAAAATGAGTTCTCTCAGAGTCGAAGACTACATGACACGAGACGTAATTACCGTTGCAGCAACGGATACAGTAAAACACGTCATAAGTCTCATAAAAAGCACGAAGCACGATGGGTTCCCTGTAGTCAAAGACAAAAAGATAATTGGATACGTTTCTTCGCTCGACATCTTGCTATGTGACCCCTCGATCAAAGTCGCTGAAATTATGTCTGTAAACTTGGTTGTGGCTCGTAGTAACATGGATTTATTTGACGCCGCACGTGTGCTTTGGAGATCGGACAACAAGAAACTGCCCGTGATTGACGATGATGGCAACGTAATCGGTATTATTTCAAACACAGATGTAATGCGTTCACAAATTGAGCGCGCAACGCCAGACAAAGTATGGAAGCTCATGCGAACGCTACGAACTATCCATAAAGTCCAATTGGAAGAGCACCTTGGCCAAGTGAAGATACAGGATTTGGTTCCGACGCAGTCAAAGATATTTGCAGATGAGCTCCAAGGAAGGAAATACGAGCTTGAAAAAGGCCTTGCGGAACCTTTGATAGTAATAAAAAAGCGTGACAAGACCTTGTTGGTAGATGGCCATCATAGAGCGGTAGCAGCTCGAAGTCTTAACCTTAAAGAGGTCGACGCTTACATTATTACAATGGACAGAGACGTGCCTTTAGGCATGGAGCGGACAGCTGAGAACGTCGGCCTCAGATCATTGACTGACATTCGAATACTTGAAAGCAGTACTCACCCACTTATTGAAATAACGAGAAGAAGCGGTTCTCGAAATGTATGATCAGCAAAACCTTAAAGAGCCGAAATTTTACGCAGCACGTCGCTTTGCGTAATTATTCCTTTCGGTGAACCGTTAGCAGTCACTATTAGGCGACCAACGCTATATTCGGCAAATAAACGCATAGCCTCGTAAACAGGTCTATCTTCTTCCACTGTGAACACGTCTTGGCTCATAATATCACCGGCTGAACCGAAGTTTGCAGTTGCGACGGCCTTTCCTATATCCTTCAGCGTGACCACGCCGACTAGTTTGTCACCCCGCTTAACGGGTGCTCCGTGAATATTATTATTGATTAGGATCTTGGCAACTTGTTGAAGAGGCGTATTAATATCGATTGTAACTAAGGAGGTCGAGGCATACTCACTTATCGGTGCTTTTGGAGGGGATACCATCTCAGAGACCAAGATGATGACCGTGTTTTCTGCGTCATTTCTGCCGCAAACAGTGCCTTTTATAGTTAGCCTGTTCACAGGCGTCGGTCCTAGCTTAAGCAAATCGCCGTCATCAAACTCCCGAACGTTGCCAATTACCTTAATCGCCGCACTGCAGATGTCTGGATGCGCAACCGTCGTAAAATCTATTTCTTCAATCAACACATCACTCATCTCAGCGCCGTTTTTAACTAGAACGACGTGTGCTTCCTCAGTCATCGTGTCCAACTGCAGTTCCCGGTAGGCCGCAGCAGTTGCCTTATATCCACCTTTAGGCCCAGGAACCCCTTCCACAAGCTGAAGCGCTTTCAACGACTGCATTTGATTACGTATCGTGCCTGGATTACGGCCAAGGATCTTGGCTATTTCTTCGCCCCTAATTGAGCGAGAATTTAGTCGATATAAACTTATAAGAGCGCTCAGAATCTCCTTTTGGACGGAAGACAATTCCATAGGTGCAATTAGTATGATTAATTATGAGATATAAGTCTTATTAGGTTGGGGAGTTTAGGAATAAAAAAATGTTTAATATTCAGACAGTTCCGACTTCAAAAGAGTTGTTGGACAAAGCATTCAGAAAAAGCGTCCGAGCAAGAGCAGGAAAAGCGCCAGGGCGAGCAGCAGAGAAGGCAATGATACTAACGGCGTCAAATATCCTCGCTGACAACCTTCGACTTATTGTTAGGCGATTTCCAAACCTTAACGAGATCGACCCATTCTACGCAGAGACAATCGACATCGTTATCGGAATTGACAAGCTGAAAATGTCACTTGCTTCTGTCAATTGGGCAGCTACAAAAATCCACCAGTTATCACGGGCTGCGATCGCAAGAATACCCCGAGCGCCTGACGCAAAAGCCGTGCGGAAGCAGATGTTTGGGCGAGCATCGTCTATCATGAGAGAGATCGCGTCGGATCTCGATTTTTTAAATCAAGCCCGAAACACAATCAACGCATTTCCTGCCTTAGGGGACGAGCCGACCATACTCGTCGCTGGATATCCCAATGTAGGAAAATCAAGTTTTGTCGCATTTGTAACCAGCGCCACACCCGAGATAGCTCTCTACCCTTTTACAACGAAGGGAATTGTTGTGGGGCACATAAAATACCGTGAGAGACGTTATCAAATTGTCGATCTGCCTGGACTGCTAGATCGCCCACTCTTCAAACGGAACCCTATCGAACTCCAGGCAATTTCGGCCCTCAAGCACCTAGGAGACGTCATATTGTTTATTGTAGATCCTTCAGGCACGTCTGGATATACAGTTCCGGAGCAACTTAGTCTTTTATACGAGTTAAGATCACAAGTTCCCTTACCTATCATAGTTGCAACAAACAAAATGGACCTAAAACCGACAGAATCAGTTGAAGAATCGTTTAAAATCTCAACTACGTCCGGTGAAGGGATCGCACAGGTTCTTAAAGCCTTAATTGATCTTGCTAATAGCTCACAGCGCAAGGTCTCCAAAACGTTCGGGCGTAACAAAATCGCTGAGAGCTAGAATGGATGGACGCCAGCAACGTAACAAGCGAACAGAAAGCCACCGATAGCACCCGAATTCAGGAAGGGCAAACCTGCTTGAGGTTTTCCTTTAACAACGAACCACATTAGGGCGGCATAACCTACAATAGTTCCAACTGCAGCGCCAAGAGCCGGCACATTTATTAACCCGATTGCCGGTGCAACCAAGAATGAGTTTGCAGATACAACCAAAACAGTAGGAATGACTGCATCACCAAGTCCCATAAAGAAGGCTTCGCGTTTCTCTAACTTTTCTTCACCAGTTGCATTCGAAGCTTCCTGGGCCCACTTGACGTGAGAGTAGCCTCTGTTTCGAGGCAGCACAAACAATACAGGCAACTTTAGATCCACAACGCCCTCTGCGAGACTAATCATATGCTTAGTCTGATAAACAGATACAAAGTCATAAATGGCGAGTCCTATCAGCAACACTAACGTAGGCACAACGGCAAGAGAGATGCCAAAAATTGCAGCTGCCCCAGCACCGATCACGATCCCAACAGCGTCTATCACCCACCATTCAGGGTAATAAAACAGAACAAACGCAGTGACTGCAGTTGCACCTATCGCGATTATTTCTCCTATATCTCCGAGATTGAGCAGGACTGATGAATACACAAAGTAAAGGGTTGAAATGATCACGAGGCCGATAATGAGCTGTATTATCCAACGTCTCCCCCATTTTATGATAATAAGCAAAAGTGCCGTAAAAGCTAAAACAAGCAGAAAGTAATAAATCGGATTATAAACAGATTCCGGATCGCTGAACGCTTTCACGTCTGAAGCTTGAAACGGATGGGCGAGTAGAAGCGCGACCAACTGAGTAGCAATGATGAATAGCGCCATCGCAAAAGGCGAAATACGCTTTAAAATCTCCTTCATTTAGATAAACACACTCTGTCCACAGCTGTAAAATCAACGGCTAAAAGCAGCTAAATACAAGGCCCACTGCTACCTTCGCCGTATGCGTGCTCCTGGTATATAGAGTTGCGGCCACGTGTGCGTCCTCGAGTATTCTAACGAAACCCTGACAGTAATATAGTGCCATAGAGCGGCAAACGCCAAAATTATGAGCAGATGGTTGGCCCGTGCCACGTTGTCTCACTGCCGCTTTAGCGTTGTAAGTGCCGCCTTGCATAGATTTAACTGAGCGGCCGACGTACCCCAAACTGTATAGTGGTGGTAGAATGGGAGTTCCAATCGGAGATCTGCTTCCGCGGACAAAGATAGAAATAGAACAGATCGATAGTGTCGCCATTGACGCTTTCAATGCTATTTATCAGTTCTTGAGCATAATCCGACAAAGGGACGGTACCCCTTTAATGGACAACGCTGGGAGAATTACCTCTCATCTTTCTGGACTGTTTTATCGAACCGCATATATCATAGAAGCTGGGGTAAAGCCAGTCTACGTTTTTGATGGAGAACCACCAGAATGGAAGAAAGAAACCGTCCTTAAGCGGAAAGAAACGCGAGAACACGCTACACGAGAGTGGGCGCAGGCAAAAGCAGAAGGGCGGACAGACGCTTTTAAATACGCCCAAGCGTCAGCTCGACTAGATGAGCAGATTCTCGAAAGCTCGAAGATCCTATTACGTCACTTGGGCATTCCTGTAGTCAACGCTGCAAGTGAGGGAGAAGCACAAGCGGCATACATGACAAGCAAAGGTGACGTCTCATTTACTGCATCTCAGGATATTGACGCGCTACTTTTTGGAACCCCCCGACTAGTAAGGAACTTAACCTTAACGGGACGACGAAAACTCCCTGGCAAAAATGTTTACGTGAGCATTAGTCCCGAACTATTTGAGCTCGACGACATTCTCTCCTCTTTAGAGATAAATCGCGAGCAGCTTATCGAAATAAGCATTCTTGTTGGAACGGATTACAACAAAGGGGTAAAAGGCATCGGACCAAAAAAAGCCTTGAGGATGATAAAAAGCTTTAACATTCAACAAGCGTTGGATAATATGGGAGAGAGCCTTGACTACGAGCGCATTAAGCAATTCTTCCTTGACCCTGACGTCACTCACGAGTATGATCTTACGTGGGCCCCTGTAAACGAAGAAGAACTAGTAAGTTTCTTATGTGACGAGCACGATTTCTCGAGAGAAAGGGTTGAAAGTACTGTGCAGCGGATAACTGGTGCTCGAGATGAAGCAGCTCAAAAGTCACTAGCCCAGTGGTTATAACGTAGTTTTTTAGCCCTAGCGGCTCAAGCGATTTGTATCTTCATCGTTATGCACGTCCAGAAAAACCATATTTTCCTAATAGCAAAACGAAGGCGACGGCGCCGTGTGCTTCTTTTACTATCACGCCGTTTTTGCGAACTAAGTATAGTTCCTGGAGTTCTTTTCCCAACGGCAATACCATCCGCCCCCCCACCTTCAACTGTGCAAGCAATGGAGGTGGAATTTCAGGAGCTGAACAAGTCACAAGAATCCTGTCGAAAGGAGCGTGTTCTGGGAGTCCTAAAGACCCGTCTCCAGTGCTGGGCACTACATTTGCAGGCAAGAGCTTGCTTGCCTGCTCCGCTAATCCCCCAAATCTTTCGATGGTATAGACGATCCCATCCCCCGCAAGCTCTGCTAGCACGGCCGCATGATAACCTGAGCCTGTGCCTATCTCGAGCACGCGAGATTGGGGCTCAACGCACAAAATGTCACACATAATTGCTACCATATGCGGAGCAGAAATCGTCTGGTCTTTTCCAATTGGCAGCGGCTGGTCTCGATATGCATAATCGCGCAAGCCCTGCGGCACGAAGTCTTCGCGTCTGACCGCGCCCATTGCGCATACCACTCGCTCGCTTACACCTCGATGTCTTAAGCCCTTCAGAAGTGATGTCCTTTCGAGCTCTAAAGGCGTCGTGCTACCTCCTTGGCGTAGGCTTATACCGAGTTAAGGAAAACTGATTCCGATCGGTACTTCTTCTGGTTATGCCTTTGATGTACACTCTCGCGATGTCTTTTGCACTGGCAGACTGCCCAACGCGATCCAGAACGGGCCCCTGTTTAATCTTGATGCGAGCTACCTCTCCTAACTGTTCTTTGTCTCCAACCACAAATGTCTTCTCGCCATCAAACGCAACTTTGTGTGATTTCGTTGTCTTGCCTGAGTGAACGGCTATCCTAACGACTACCTTATCGATGTTCTGAGCCCAAAGAACTCGAATTGACTCAGCTTCTGCCCCCTCTGTTCGGACACCGTCGTTAAGTTCGATAGCAGTTATTCGCACAGCATCAACCGACGAGTTCTCAACAATGAATTCATCCCCTATATGGAGTCGTTCGCGAGCTACCAACTCAAGCCAGCTCACATGAGAGTGATCATAGTCGCTCACGACGACCTTAAGCTTGAGGCTTGCAACGCGACGAGGGAGATCTACTTGCTGCGTAGTGTGACACACCGTACAGCGAATTACGAGCTTCTTACCTGTCCGCAATACGTCGTGGGGTACCTTTTTATCTGACGAACACGAAGGACACTCAAAGTCAGTCTCTCTATTCACCATCGGTAGTCACTACTTGCTTACGGATTATATATTCGATGTTAAGCGATACGATACACGCCAAAGGCCATCGCAACATCTTGGCAACACATAAAACGACCCTTCAAATCACCAAAGAGGATCACATCTCAAAAAGGGCAGACTGCATCGTTGCAGTTTCGGCTGACAAATCGTTACGTGATCTGGCACGCGACATCAAAACTGCTTTAAGCACTAACGCCGCGAGAATTCGTTTAACGATTCAGGCAGGAAACATGAGTGAGGTGATCACGGGTTTCGGTAGCGCCGCTCTCTCACTTTCGGACACCGACGATATGGTTGTAAGAAAGAGCGGATTTGTCTCAGGAAGGACGTTAATGATCGGGGCGGATAAGGCAGCTCGAGATCTCGATCGCGCGTTTGTTGACAAGTTGAAAACATCTGAGGACATAACTATCACTATAGAGGCCGATTTTTAGCGGCACCTTTCAAGTGTGTTTTTCGATTGATTCCATTTTTATGGATTTTTGGCGATTATCAGCATATAGATAGGTTTAAATAGAAACGTAAAGAATTAGAAAGTGTTTACTGGTTTTTGTTTGCTATTTGCTGAGGTAGTAAAATGACTAATGTCGATCAATATAAAGGCACGACTACCATTGGTATCGTATGTAAGGACGGCGTTGTACTCGCATCTGAAAGTCGCGTAACCATGGGTAACTTCATATCCAGCAAAGAGGGCAAAAAGATATACAAAATAGATGATCTTGTTGGGATGACAATAGCTGGCGGTGTAGGCGATGCACAGAGTCTCGTTCGTACAATAACCGTCGAGGCTAAATTGTACAAGATGCGACAAGGCAAACCGATGACAGTCGCAGCAATAGCGACCCTGCTGTCTAATATCCTTAACAGCAACCGGTACTATCCTTATTTCGTGCAGCTCATGATAGGCGGCTTTGACAAGAATGCGGCTTCACTCTACTCATTGGACGCCGTTGGAGGTCAAATAGAAGAACGCCTTGCTACAGCACAAGGTTCAGGATCGCCAATGGCTTTTGGTGTCATTGAAGACAGATTCGTTGAAAAGATCCCTATTGACGATGGCGTCGATCTCGCTATTAGAGCGCTTTCGTCTGCAATGAAAAGAGATTCGGCTTCAGGGAACGATATGCACGTCATAAAAATTACTGAAAAAGGATATGTCGAAGTTAGCAGTGATGAAATAGATAAAAGAAAAGCCACTCTCGCAATTTAAGCAACAATTGCTGCTATCGTTATTTTTGTTTTTTTTTATTTTTTTTTAGGAAGCCACATAATGCCGGTTGAAGAAGCACTTAATGACTTGAAACAACGTGTCAAAGAGAGGTTGCCCGCTAACGTTACGATTACAGAGCTTGAGTTTGAGGGGCCTGAAGTTGTAATCTATACCGACGATCCGAGGACGTTCGCAGACAATGGCGAGATTGTCAAGAAACTCGCCCGAGAACTTCGCAAACGAATTGTAGTTAGACCAGATCCACGCGTTTTAGCGGATCCCGAGACGTCAATAGCGGACATAAGCGGTATCGTCCCCGAAGAAGCGGGGATAACAAACCACTATTTTGACCTAGACACCGGTGAAATCGTTATTGAAGCCAAAAAGCCAGGACTTGTAATCGGGCGACACGGTGCCACACTCCGGGAGATCACCAAAAGTATAGGATGGACACCTCGAGTTGTGAGAACGCCCCCGATTGAATCGGTTACGGTGAAGGAGATACGCCAATACTTGCGTTCTTACAGCGATGAACGCAAAGAGCTTCTCAAAACGATGGGCAAAAAGATTCATCGAGAGGTGACTTCGAAAGACCAGTGGATACGCGTTACTACCCTCGGTGGATGTCGGGAAGTAGGCAGAACTTCTTTTTTGCTATCGACTCCCGAATCGAAGATTATGGTAGATTGCGGCGTTAACGTAGGGTCAGAAGACAGCGCTACACCCTACCTTTACGCTCCTGAAGTAAGCCCTCTCGATCAAATTGACGCGGTTGTCGTCACGCACGCACATCTCGACCATGCGGGGCTCGTTCCACTTCTATTCAAGTACGGTTATGATGGCCCAATATACTGCACGCCACCAACGCGAGACCTGATGTCACTTCTACAGCTCGATTATATTGACGTTGCTGCTCGTGAGGGGCGTAAGATCCCGTACGATTCCGCCAAAATAAGGGAGGTTATAAAGCATTCAATCGCGTTGAACTACGGCGGAGTGACCGACATAGCGCCTGATGTGCGATTGACATTTCACAACGCGGGACATATCCTAGGATCTTCGATCGCCCACTTTCATGTGGGAGAAGGACTTTACAACGTCGCGTTTACAGGAGACTTCAACTACGAACAGAGTAGGCTATTTGACCCCGCAGTCAACAGCTTTCCGCGGCTTGAGGCGCTCATAATGGAGGCGACGTATGGTGGGCCGCATGACCAAACCCCCTCAAGACGCGATGCTGAGAACAGACTATACTCCGTCATACGACACACCCTATCAAAGGGTGGAAAAGTACTCATACCGGCATTCGCAGTGGGACGAAGCCAAGAGGTTATGATCGTTCTCGAAGAAGGAATTCGGAGAAACATCATCGACGAGATCCCCGTATACCTCGACGGCATGATATGGGAAGCAACCGCCATTCACACGACGTATCCTGAGTACCTCAACAATGATTTAAGAAACATGATATTTCACGAGGGCATGAATCCGTTCCTCTCAGATAGCTTCGTTCAAGTGGAGCACAAGATGCGCGACGACATTATAAAGGGCGAGCCATGCGTTATTCTTGCCACCTCTGGTATGCTTAACAGCGGCCCTGTGATGGAATATTTGAAAGCGCTCGGACCACAGGAAAACAACACCCTAGTGTTCGTCGGGTATCAAGCAGAAGGGACGCTCGGTCGGCGTATACAAAAAGGGTGGAACGAGATACCTGTTTCAAACAACGGCAAAACGACCACGATGCAAATAAACATGAATGTCGAGACGGTTGATGGATTTTCTGGGCACTCAGATCGACAACAGCTGATCGAATACGTTAAGCGACTTAACCCTCGGCCTGAAAAGATTGTCACGAGCCACGGTGAAGAAAGCAAGTGTACAGATTTGGCGAGCACGATATACAAGAAATTCAAAATAGAAACTAGAAGCCCAATGAATCTTGAAACGGTTCGATTTATTTAAACGTTAATACGTTAATTGCCGTCGCTCGACATTTCTTGAAAATACGTACACACATCGGTAAGTGGGCATTTCCAGTGCTGCGGCCGTCGCGCGCTGCATATTTCTCTGCCAAATTTAATTAAAGCTATGTGGGCGAACTTGCGTTTCCCCCGTGGTACCTCGTCTTCTAAGGCCGCCTTAACGACCTCATAGCCCCCTTTTTGGGGGGCCAGTCCGATTCGTCGCGAGACACGAAAAACGTGCGTGTCGACGGGGATGATATCACAATCACGAGCAAAAAGAAGGACAACGTCCGCTGTCTTTGGCCCAACGCCCAAGACGTTCTGGAGCCGCTCTCGAGCAGATTCATAGCTGCCACCGATGAAGGACCACGTGTCCCCCCCATAGTTTTCCATTATTTCATTGGCCACAGCGCTTATGCTTCTGGCTTTAGCCTCGTATAGTCCCGCTTGTCTAATTTCGTGAGCTATATCTTGCACATCTGCCAAAAAAACGTCTTCTATTGTTCTATATTTGTTTAAAATATTCCGCAAGGCTGCTCCGGAATTCGCATTAGAAGTGTTCTGGGATAGGATCGTGTCCACGATGAGCCAAAACGGCTCTTTGCGTTCCCGCCAAAAGTCGTCGTCAAATCTCACGTGGCCGAAGAGCGACTCGAGTCGCTGTATGACAAGCTCTCCTCTCCTCGCAGTCGTCATGGTGGTCAGCGCAACATGTAGCCAATCGCCTATAAATTACTGCTACGCATCGATGAGCAGTGTGTATCTGTCTGCTTTTTCCGTTTAGTCTTTGAGCTATTTCACTACCGATTAGCCCGACGTACAGGTTTGAGCGCCGTACATGTGGCATTGGACTTGAAAAACGTCGAGTTCAACAAAGAGCTCAAAATGCGACGAAGAGTTGTCGAATGGCGAACTACGCTAGACGTGCTGAATACAGGGCAAGGCGCTCAGCGGAGTCTCAAATCTAAGGAGGAACGATGGCGAAAAGAAAGGTGCTCGAGACGGGAGTGGTTAATCTTGGGAAGTGGGGTCACAAGGAATTATAGGATTACGAAATCTTTGAGGACGAGCAGGGTCAGAAGAGGAAGTATATCATGAGACCTGGGTCGACCCTGGAGGTCGATGCTGAAACAAACGAAATTGAAGACATCGTTTATTTTGAGAGTGCTAGGCGGTTTTTCTCTAAAGCAAAAAAAGAATTGAACCCGTGGTGGAGAAAGAAGACGCCGAGGCACTTGCAAAAGAGCGGGAAGGGAAAATGTTGAGGGCTGCTGAGCCGGAAAGCCTTTATGTCCAACCTCAACCTACAGTGCAGACAACCGAATGGTCATCAAGGCGCGTAGTATGAGTTTCCAATTAAGAGTGCCAAATACTAACTGCTTTCCGAGTGCGTCTTGCGTCTCAGACTTTCTCTGGGAAGAACTCGACTGGCAGACGACTCTTAGCCGTTAATCTCGACGAGATCGAGGAAGAATAGAGCGGAGAATAAAATGGATCCAAGAGTGAGGAGCAACAACGACGGGACGCTGTACCTAGCGGATTGGCCGGAACCTTCCGTAGCGAAGCAAAAGTCGCACGACCTTTTGTATTACGTGGCTCTTTTAGTGCTCCTCGTGTTCATCCTTGGGAGCCTGGCAGTAACGGATTACATCGCCTCGGGTGATCTTTTAACGATCATTCGCGTTTGAAAATCAAGTTGGGTTCTAATTCATTCCAGCCATCATCCACCGAAAGCGGCATGTTTAAACCGCTTAGATGTCTGCCAGTGTGTTTGTAAAAAAGGCTTTTTATCTCAGCTCTCGTCAAGTCGAGTCGCTCAATATAGACGTTTGTGATATTCACAATGCTAGGTACCAGAACGCCGTGGCTCGGATCAAAAGGAGCCTCGTTATTGAGTTCTCGTTCGCGTGTTGTGCTGGATTGCGGACCGTTTAAATCTATATAACATAATTCAAGATGAGTCGCTAGCGTCTTCCTCAGTAGTTCTTCGTCTGTTTCGACTTCTTCTTCCATCAGCAACGCCATACTGAGACGAGCGCTACGGAATAGTGCGAAGTTTCCTTCCTTGATGCTTTCCGATTCCTGCCTTTGATACAAAGCACGTCGAATAGTGTGCAATGCGCTATGCAATTGCTCTGGCATCTCGCTACCATGTTTTTCTATTTGAGCGGCTCTTATCCGCTCGAAACGTTCTTTATCAATATCTGGTAGCTCCTCAAGTTCGTAATTTATGGCCGATCCGTGTTCCATATCATCAACCTATCCTTGCACAACGAGCCTCGTGTTCTGTCGGAAGGACGCGATCGTTCAAACTCTAGGCTTATTATGATCACATTCACTTTTGTTCCATACCCTAATTAGGATACTTAACGCGTGGCAACAGTTGCCAAAACCTGTCTCCATCTTTTTTTGTATTATAGCTTATCGTGATTCCGTAGCCACTCAGCAAAAGGCCACTGTCGAACGGCACCGCACAACGATAAACAATGATTGAATGCCCTCTTTAAGGGGGCTTTTTACTACCCACGCAAATGTGCCATAAAACGTCCTTTGATCTGAGTTGCCGTATAGGGTAAGTTCGGAACGTTGGCATTCCCTGGCTTTATAACGACGTGAATAAACTTTGGACCTACCCGGAGCTGCAATGCTGTGAGTAAATCCTCTGCAGCATAAACCTTACTTGTGTGCTTGATCCCAAAACCCTGCGCCAAAAGCTCCAAGTCTAGGTGTTGACTCGCCGTGTGCTGATCTCCCGTAGAGCCGTACGTGCCGTTATCAAGAGCGACAACCGTCAAGTTTTCTCGTGCCTGTTGAGCGATACTACAAAGGGCATTTGGATTCATCAAGAGGCTTCCGTCTCCGTCAAGTACGACGACTTCGCTTTTGTTATAAAGGGAGACACCAAGTCCGACCGAAGAGGCTAAACCCATACTTCCAAGCATGTAAAAGTTGCCTGGTTGATCACAAAGGGCATACAGCTCCTTGCTCGGTATGCCTAAGTTGCAGACCACCGTCCGCCCTTGAATATAAGGAACGGCTGCTTCGATCGCTTCATAGCGAGTCATTGTGGGACGCTTATCCTGGGCTTCCGACGACAACGCAGGGCATTTCACTTTTTCATATAGCGGTTCTCCTAGGATCTCTTCTGGCCCGCACTCCCACAGCTGCGGTGATATAAGCACGACGACCGGCAAGCTTGTCTTAAACGACTCCCTTATAGCTTGATTCAAGAACCTTAGGTCCTCCGCGGTGTAGATCTCATAGGTCGCTACGTCAAGCGCGTTGAGCACTGCCTTAACGTGGGTACCCCAATACACTTGAGCGGGTATACTCTCTTTGTAGACTCCCCGCCAACTTGCCACAATAGGCAAAGGAAGTTCGTATGTAAAATTAAGCGACGATAAGGCGTTCAGCAAGTTTCCGATGCCGGTGCTTTGAATCAGCATCAGAGGTTTTGCTCCCGCCAGGAACGCCCCTGCACAGATTCCGACGCCATCTTCTTCCCTAGACATCTGAACCTCGAAAAAGCGCTTGCCTATGAGGGGCAGCAGATATTTCAGCCTATCGCACGGCAATGTGGCTACAAGATCAATGTTATTTTGTTCGAAGAGCTCAACCGTTTCTTCTTCTGGAGTCAATGATACACCCCCTTTTATGTTAGCACTTCTTGCAGTTCGGCAAGGTCCATGTCAGGCTTTGTGATGCGAATGTCGGGCCTTATCTGATAGCACTCTTTGTCTTCTTTTAACTTTTGTAAGCCGCCTCCAGTAACATTGAGAAGCACAACATCTGAATCATCAAAACCTCCGTTAGCTACAGCTTGCATCAACGACGCTGCAGCAACTGCTGCTGCCGGCACAATATCTATGCCTTCAAGATCTTCAAAGAGACGGGCAGCGCGTCGTGCTTCAATATTTGACACGGCGTACATCTGACCCCTCGTGTTTTTTAAAGCGTCAAATACTCCCCCTTTGACTGAATATGCTGGATTTCTATTCGATAAGACATCGGCATACAATTTTTTGATAGATTTTCTAGCGTCAGGCATGTCGATAGCTGGTTCGATGGTCCTTCTATGAGCGTTCCAAGCACTGAACATAGGCACAAAAGGCAAGTTCTGGGACAAATGCAATTTCGGAAGCTGGTCCTCCAAAAACCTGCCGTCGCGTTTTAGACGCAAAGAGGCTTCCCAAGCTGCTATTCCACCCGTTCCGCTACCGACCGCTTGAAAATAATGATCTGGCGCTCTGCCGATGGTAACGGCAGCCTCAAGCATTACCGTACCCATCCCGTCACGCCTAGCGACGTTCATAGCCCCCCCTTCTGGTATAAGTCCCGGTAACGTTGCGAGCCTGTTGCCCAGAGCAATAGCGTCTGAATAATCGTTTCCTCGTTGAAGAACAACTAGTGTAATGTTCTCAGAAGGTGGTTCAGGAAGCCATAACTTTCCTATTGCGCTTTCTAACCCGACGAGAACCAACTTAAGATCTGTGAAAGTCGTTGACACCGTATGCGCAAAAGCACGCGCTGTGTTGCCAACTGAAGAAACAACCAACGTTTTCACCTTGCTTTCGACAGCTCGTTGCACAGTCGGTGGCGACTCCAGCTCTTTAAAGCTGCAAGTCTCAAGGATCGCGTTTTTTTCTGGCCAGTATCCGTTGAAACTAATAAATAGGTCTTTTAGTCCAAGCTCTCGCGCAAAGCCCTCGCTTTTGTATGTAACAGACCGCCCACATGTTCTCAATTTATCTACTGTTGGCAGCCAAGCAGAAAACCGCCACATATTTTCTTCCGCAGTAACTTCCAATTGATAGTCTTGGTAGACAGTGCGCAAGAGTGCGTTACCGCAACCGCAACGTAACTCGTAACCCGTGCCAGAAACGTCAGAATGACAGCCTAAGCAGATAATTTTATAATGTTTCGGCGCCGAGTTGTTGATGTCCATACGTACATAATAAACTCCTATTTTTATTTAAATTTACCTAGTTATTGTATAATTGTATAAAAAATGGCTATTATTCGGTATATATAGGCAATCTTTTTCTATTTTTGCATAATTATATATAGAATTATTCATAAAATTTAATGTGATTATAGTGAATCAAGAAAAAGAATCAGAAAATGAAGTTTTAAGTGCTGAAACATCCCCTTTTGAGTTTTTGTACAAAAAGGAAAGTTTAATAAAGTGCTTACAGTGCGGGAGATGTACAGCGGGATGCCCAGCTGCAAAAGTATTCAGCGACTATAGCCCACGTGAAATCGTTAGGCGTGCACAAGAGTGCACGGCAGACGAGCTCGCAAAAGACCCCCTTATCTGGCTTTGCGGTCAATGTTATACCTGCAATTCTCGATGTCCTCGAAATAACACTCCGGCCTCCATCATACTGAACGCGAGAAACAGAGCGTTCAAAGAGGGATACGCACCGGATGAGATCTACAAAAAAGCTTCTTTGCTGCTTCAATCTTTAGAAAGTAACGGCGTGACCGTTTCACCTGAATTGTTCGAGCACGACCTTGGCTTGTTGAGCAAACTCGTCGACCATAATAAGCTCACAACGCTGAGAGCTGAGCTGGGACTGCCTGCTCGAAACTCTCGAGACATACCAGTCCCAGCTAAAGCGCTCAAAGAGATTAGGACCATTTTGAAATTAACCTGTAACAAAGGGGGGCTTTTCAACGACCACTGATCGGCTAGTCTTAACGTCTTCCAAGCTGCCCCAACGCTTGTACCTGTTCAAGAGTTGTGTCGCGGGGACTTTCTACCCGGGCATAGAACGATCATTCAGGTTCATACTGAATTCTTTAAACGTTGACTACTTCGATGATCCTAACCAATCGTCGTGCACCGGATTTGCAGGGCACTGCGGCGTGGTTCCTCCTGAGGCCAATCTCAGCCTTAATGCCAGAAATCTTGCGCTTGCTTACAATTCAGGGTACACCAATGTCGTCTGCACGTGCCCTACCTCATACGCGAATCTAAAAGAGTGTATTGGTGAACTTGACGACAACAAAACGCGGGCAGCGATAAACGACGTTTTGAAAGCGGTGAACTACGAGTACAAAGGGGGCGTAACAGTCTATCACGCTGCTGAGGTGCTTTATAGTCTGAAAGAAATACTCGTGGAGCGCGCGAAATTCTCTCTCTCTAAGGTCAAAATAGCAACGCATCACGGGTGCCATTACACAAAAGTATTTTACGACGAGGTAACTGGCGGGTTGTGGGAATATCCTACTTTGCTGGATGAAATATGTGCGGCTTTCTCAGCGACACTCGTCGATTATTCTGAACGATCTTCTTGCTGTGGTCTTGGTTTTTCGCACCTTATCGGCGTAGACGAGTATACAGAATCAACAAGCTTTAGAAAGCTCGAGAGCGTGCTCGCTGAAGAGCCCGACCTTATTGTGACGATGTGTGCTGGCTGCCAATTAGTTCTCGATAGATTTCAGCGCCAGTTTGAAGAACGATTCAATCGCGTCGTACCTGTGTTAAACGTATCACAACTCGTAGCATTGTTACTCGGAGCCGACAAATCAAGAGACGCATGCCTCCAATTTGCGACAATCGACGTAGCTCCACTTATTGAAAGGATGGAGGCCGTTTGAAGTGTCGAAATTCGGAGTCTTCTTATGTCGATGCGATGGAAACATCTCAAACTCAATCGATATTGATAGGTTAGATAAGGATTTCAAACGCACCAACGTTGTAGACTCGGATCAACACCTCTGTTCGCTACAAGGCCAGCAGAAGATCAAGAGATCCATTCACAAACACAACCTCGATGGCGTTGTGATCGCTGCTTGTTCGCCTAACAATCATGGTAAGACCTTAAGGGGCTGTATACGCGAAGCAGGACTTAACCCGTATCTTCTTGAGATCACAAATATTAGAGAACAATGTTCGTGGGTCACCGATGACAGAAAGAGCGCTACCAAGAAAGCGCGAGACCTCATCAATGCGTCTCTACAACGGCTCGAGCACGCGGAATCCCTTTCTGAGTTTCGTGTTGACGTTACAAACGCCACTCTCGTGGTTGGCGGTGGCATCGCAGGAATCACTGCAGCGCTCGCCTTGGCAGAAAATGGCGTAAAAACGTATTTGGTTGAAAAGGAGCCCTCTATTGGAGGCAACACGGTAAGAATCGGAAAAGTTTTTTCGCCACACAAGATGGTGGAAGAGTGCGCGATGTGCTCACTGAGCCCATTAATGAATGATGTTTACGAAAATCAAAACATCGAACTCCTCACTGACGCTGAAATTGCCAACATAAACGGAACTGCTGGTCACTTCAACGTCGACGTCAAAATCAAACCACAAAGCGTTAGTGAACGATGTACGAGCTGCGGGGAGTGTGCGACCGTTTGTCCAATCGAAGTGCCAGATTGGTGGAACGCCAACACACGAAAAAGAAAAGCTATCTATAAACCTTTTCCACAGGCCGTCCCTGATAGGTACACGATCGATGCAGAGCACTGTGTCAACTGTGGTAAATGCACAAAGGTGTGCAAGTCCGATGCAATTGTGCTCGAAGCCGAACCTTCTCTTAGAAAAATAGAAGTCGGAGCTATCATCGTAGCAACGGGCCATGATGAGTTCGATCCAAGTTTGCGGCCTGAATATGGTTATGGTCGTTTTAAAGACGTTGTTACTCAGTTAGAGCTCGCTCGGATAATTGGCGTAAATGGGCCTACAAACGGTGAACTCTTAAGACCCTCTGACGGCACACAGCCCAAGCGAATAGTGATGATACAATGCGTCGGATCGAGGGACGAAAAGCCGAACGGATTGCCTTATTGCTCGTCCGTTTGTTGCATGGTCGCCCTGAAACATGCTAACTACATCACTGACTATTTTCCGGGAACTGACATAACAGTGCTTTATACAGACATTCGAGCTCCGGGAATCTATGAAAACTACTATAGGCACGTGCAAGAGAAAGGTGTAAAATTTATCCGCGGACGTGCGAGTGACGTGAAGCGTAAAGCGGGCAAATTATACGTAAGCGTTGAAGATACATTGCGTGGACAATGCCTCGAACTTGACGCAGACTTGGTGGTCCTTTCAACGGGCATCAAGCCCTCTCAAGGCACGATCCAAGTTGGAGAGACACTCGGTATCGAACTAAGTGATGCCTTGTTCGTGAAGGAAAAACACCCAAAACTTGAAGGCGCTAGTACAAACACTAAAGGGATCTATGTATGCGGCACCGCCCAAGGTCCCAAAGATATCACCTATAGCGTTTTACAAGCAGATGCAGCCGCTCTCGAAGCGCTATCGCTTGTTGGTCAGGACTACGTCTCAATAGAACCGCTTTCAGCCTTTGTTAAGGATAGCTGCAACGGTTGCGGTATGTGTGTACGGCAGTGCAAGAACAATGCCATAAAGATGGTTGATCGCCGAGCAACGGTCGATCCGATGCTCTGCACCGGTGGCGGCGCGTGCGTACACGTTTGCCCTACTGCAGCACTTGATTTGCACGGGTGTACGGAAGCCCAACTTGAAGCTTCCATACGTGGGGTCCTTGCAGGCAAGAGCGAAAAAGAAATAAGGAACATAGCGTTCTTAGATTCAAAAATTGGGTACGCAGCGGCTGACAATATTGGCGCAGCACGGCTCCGCTACCCCCCTTCTATTCGGATCATAAGTGTGCCGTCAGTATTGCGACTCGCGCCTCAACACATAGAGCTGGCGTTCCAATTGGGCGCTGATGGCGTTTTTATCGGACAAGGATTCGAAGCCGAGAGTTGCGGTGAAAACTTCGAAAGTGTCGAAACGCGGCTCAACGATTTGAGCAAGAAAATTGTACAGCGTGGGATTGATCCCGCGCGACTAAAGATTTACCGCGTTTACATCCCGCACTTTGTGGGCTTGCACAAGCGTCTCATACAGTTTGATGATAAGATCAAAGAGACTGGGGAGATGGAAGAGGCGCTCGCAACGCCTTAAGCCGATGCCATAAAGTTTTATGCCACAATCAAACGTGCCCATAAGAAGCATAGAAGAGATTAACGCTAAGATAACAGCCGGAGAAGTCACCGTTAGCACTGCCTATGAATTTTGCAATATGGTACGGGCTCACGAAGACGTCAATGAAGTAGATGTTGTTACCTGTGGCACGAAAGGCATCATGAGCGGAACCTATGCCACCCTATCATTTCGCGCCACGGCTCCAAATGTCTTCGAGACGGCTCAACTGGCGTGGCTCAATGATGTCCCCGCTTTCGTTGGTCCGTGTCCTAACGAAAGGCTTGGATTGCTTGATTTGATGGTTTACGGGACTGCGGTGAGCCGGAGCGATACCAAATATGGAGGGGGCCATCTTTTTCGCGATATTGTAAGAGGGAACGATATCGACTTTGACGTATTAACAACTACAGGGCTCCACATAGAAGGACAGACAAGCCTTGACAATATGCAATTTGCGAGGCTCTCAGCTACTCGCAACGTTTTTAAGAACTACAATGCATTCGTTAATCCAAACGACAGTTGCATCAAATCCATTTTTTCTGTTACGTGTCTCGAAGGTCCATACAAAGAAGCAAGCTTCTCGGGATGTGGAGAACTAAATCCCTTGGAGAAAGACCCTCAACTCGAAACTATCGGAGTTGGTACAAAAGCCCTATTCAACGGCGCTGTAGGCTTTGTGACAGGGACGGGAACACGAAGCACCCCTCAAATACCTAACCTTTCAGGATATGCACCGTTAAAGGGTATGAACCCTAAATACGTCGGTGGCTTTAATACGTCCGCCGGTCCTGACGTGTTCTGTTCGTGGGCAATCCCTATTCCGATTCTTAATACATCTGTACTTGAGCACGCAAGCCGGACTGATGATCAGATCCCCCTGCCAATTGTTGATGTGAATGGGCGCAAGAGGCTTGGTTATGCACGATACAGCGACGTCTGGCAGAGAGAATATGGGCGGATAAGTTACTCAAAGAAGGAATGCGCGAGTTGCGAAGAATGTCAAGTCGCGAAGAATTGTCCAACCGCGGCATTCAAACCGAATGAAGGAATTGATCGCAAAGAATGCGTGCGGTGCGGCGCTTGCTTGTCCTCTTGTTCTTATGGCGCTCTCAAAGGTGATCTGGGTGCTATCGATCTAAATGGACAGCAAATTCCAGTAACGCTGAGACAATCAGATCGATCAAATGCAGACAAATTGACGCGAGAGCTCAAAAAGAAGATCGAACAGGGCGAGTTTTTGCTAAGTTCGCCAGTGCAAAGTATCAAGCTTTAGTCTAACACACATATTTCATGCGTTTACTTTTTTGCACCTCAAATACATATTAACGCCGATCCCAAGATCGACAGAGCCTGAAAGCCAAGAGCGCTTAGCAAAAAACAGAGCCGTTGCAGTTGCAGAAAGAGCGATAACACGTCTTAGTGAATAGAAGTAATATATGGTTACAGCATACTCAATACGAAGGGGCCATAGGGTAGCCTGGTTATCCTTGGGGACTGGGGGTCCTCAGACCCGAGTTCAAATCTCGGTGGCCCCACTGCTTAAATCTCACATTAACTGAGGAGGGGGTCGCCCCTGCAAAAGTTATTAAATAGCGCGCGCAACATATAGAAGTACAGAATCTAAAGATTGCGGCAACGTTTTATGTGCATTTAAAGGTGCTCCCGATTTAGATTGAGCATTTCAGACGCAACATATTTTGCTAATTTATTGAATCACAGAAGATCTGTTTAGGAGCAAAAAAAGTGCCGATTGGGATTACAACGTACGGCGTGTACATACCCCGATACAGGATCAGAGTCGAAGAGATTGCACGAGTGTGGGGAGATGACCCCAACGACATTAAAAAAGGATTGCGCGTATTAGAAAAATCAGTCCCAGACCGAGATGAAGACACTGCTACCATCGCGGTCGAAGCTGCTCGCTCAGCCCTTCGTCGATCTGGCTTAGAGGGTGCTGACATTGGAGCGATATATGTCGGCAGCGAATCTCACCCTTATGCGGTCAAACCGACGGCGACGATCGTTGCTGAAGCGGTTCGAGCAACACCAGAGCTTATGGCTGCTGACTTTGAATTCGCGTGCAAAGCGGGAACTGCTGCAATACAGACCTGCTTAGGGCTGGTCGCTGCTGATTACATCAAATACGGCATGGCGATAGGAGCGGACACCTCCCAAGGAGCGCCCGCAGATGCCCTTGAATATACCGCAGCCGCGGGTGGTGCAGCTTACGTCATAGGAAAGAACCACGTCATTGCTGAAATTGAAGACACATATTCATTCACGACGGACACATTTGACTTTTGGAGGCGCGAAGGCCAGCAATATCCAAAGCACGGGGGAAGGTTTACGGGTGAGCCGGGCTATTTCAAGCACGTTTTGGCAGGAGCGCGAGGATTGCTGGAAAAGACACACAGCACACCAGAGGACTTCGACTATGTGGTCTTTCATCAACCAAACGGCAAGTTCCCACGCTCGGTTGCCTCTACGCTTGGTTTTTCACAAGATCAGCTGAAACAAGGTCTAATGGTAGAAAGATTGGGCAATGCGTACTCCGGGTCAGCGCTGATTGGATTAGCGTCGGTGCTAGACGTTGCTGAACCTGGTAGCCGCATCTTTATGACCGCATTTGGGTCGGGTGCGGGCAGCGATTCGTTCACCATTCAGGTGACAAATGAGATCAGCAAGGTCCAAGGTCTTGCTCCAACTGTCGCAGAACTGCTTGAAGCCCCAATTTATCTAGATTATGCCCTTTATGCTAAACACAAGAATAAGATAGTGCTCTAAGGGTAAACCCATACAACAAAGCGAGTTATAATGAGAGAAGTAGCCATCGTTGGGATAGGATGTACAAAATTCGGCGAAATGTGGGATAAAAGCTTTCGCGACCTTTTTATCGAAGCAGGCTTGATGGCCCTTGAAGATGCCCAAGTGAGCGGGGCACAGATAGAGGCACTATATGGCGGGAACATGAGCTCAGGAATATTCCTCGAGCAAGAGCACGTCGGGGCGCTTATCGCAGACTATTCTGGGCTTACTGCAAACAATGTGCCTAGCACCCGGGTAGAAGCAGCGTGTGCCTCAGGGGGCCTCGCGTTACGGAGCGGTGTTATCGCAGTCGCTTCAGGCTACCACGATGTCGTCATCTCAGCGGGTATAGAAAAGATGACGGACGTTGGCGCAGAAAAGGCTATGGACGCACTTGCAGCCGCTGCTGACAGGGAATGGGAGGCTGCAGTCGGCGCTACTTTTCCCGGTCTGTATGCCATGATGGCCCGGGCACATATGTATGAATTTGGCACCACGCGAGAGCAGCTCGCCCAAGTCGCCGTAAAAAACCATTACCACGGTTCAATGAATCCCAGAGCACAGTTCAGGAATAAAATCACGATCGACACGGTAGTCAGTTCGCCACTCGTCGCAGATCCTCTTCGACTTTTTGACTGCAGTCCGATAACGGATGGCGCAGCTGCCGTCGTATTAGTTCCTGCCGCAAGGGCGAAAGAATTCACAGACACGCCTATTTATATCAAAGCGGCCGCTCAAGCAAGCGATACCATCACTTTACACGATAGACGGAGCCTGACGAGTATCGACGCGACTACCGTTGCAGCGGATCGTGCCTTCAAGATGGCAAAGCTACAAAGGTCAAAAATAGACGTGGCTGAAGTACATGACTGCTTTACTATCGCTGAAATAATGGCAATTGAAGATCTAGGATTCTTCGAAAAGGGGGCAGGTGGCCCTGCAACAATTGCAGGCGAGACGGCTATTGGTGGTAAGATTCCAATTAATACGAGTGGTGGGCTGAAGGCTTGTGGGCATCCCGTCGGTGCTACAGGGGTCAAGCAAGCTGTAGAGATCGTTGAGCAACTCAGAGGCGATGCCGGAAAAAGGCAGGTTGATGGAGCTGAAGTTGGGTTAACCCACAACGTTGGCGGCACAGGTGGCACTGTAGTCGTCCATATTCTAGCGAGGTGACTGTATGACCGTCCCACGTTTTTGGAGAGAAATTCCGAACAGGTATAACCTTGTCGGCACAAAATGTGAAAATTGTAACACCTACTACTTCCCTCCACGAACTATATGCCCTCCGTGCAGGCGGAAAGGATTGATTCGAGAATATGCATTCGAAGGCAACGGAGAAATTGTGACGTATACTACAATATACACAGCTCCGGCAAGTTTCACCAAGATGACCCCTTACGTACTCGCTATCGTTCAACTCGATGAAGGGCCTAAACTCACAGCTCAAATCGTTTGCGATCCGTCAGAAGTCAAGATTGGCGCGCGGGTTAGATCAGTATTTAGAAAACTTGGAGAGGACGGACCCGACGGCGTGATCTATTACGGCACAAAATTCGTGCTAGCTTGAACGTTCGTTCTTCACTATTTCTCACTTGAATGCTTTTTTTAAATAGATATTTTTGAATAGTAAGTCGCGTCAAGAGTGACAGCGTTTTTCACAGCTTCAGCGACAACCACTGCTGCAGCCAAGTGAATCACAGTCAATTGAGCTCTGATTTAGCAGGTTTTGTCTTTACCGACCGAGAGTCGCATGCGCTCTCGCGAGGTGGTGAGTAGCAAGCGCAGCTAAAAGGGAGAGTTCCCCCGCAAGTACAGCACAACAGGCTATCTCTGCGAATTTCTTGGCGTGGGCGCCCGGTGGCTTCCCCCCACTTGCTACGTCCATAATTGATAGACACTCTTCCTGCGTTTTGACAGTCGTTCCTCCGCCGACTGTGCCAACGGGCAATGAAGGAATGCTAACTGACGCGTAGAGTTCGTCTCCGCGCACAGAGAGACTTGTTATTGCCGTTGATGACTCAACTACATGGGCAGCATCTTGACCGGTTGCAATAAAGATCGCAGCAACGACATTTGCTGCATGGGCGTTGAATCCTAGCGATCCGGCCTTAATAGATCCTATCACGTTTTTTCGATAATGAACATCCGATATACTTTCAGGCGTCGTCTTCAGAACACGCTTGACAACGTTTCGAGGTATAGAAATTTCAGCAATAACGTTTTTGCCTCGGCCTTCAATCAAGTTTATAGCCGCGGGTTTCTTGTCTATACACATATTGCCCGCGAGTGCGACAAGCCGAATATTGAGCGCATCCACGATAACGTCAGCAAGTCGGTCAGCAGCAATTGTGACCATATTCATACCAAGCGCGTCTTTGGTGTCAAACGCGCACCTTAAGAAAACGTTATCAGCTACGACATAAGGGTCTATCCTGATGAGTTTGCCGTGCTTAGTGGTCTCCTCTGTTGCTTTTTGAAGCTTAGCAAAGTTGACTGGTTTTTTAACCCACTCAACAACGCGCTGCGCTTCACCTATATTACTGACTGCAAAGACCGGAGCGCGAGTCATTTCGTCGTTGAGAATCCGAACGCAAGCACCTCCAGCCTCCGTAATCGCCTTACAGCCCCTGTTCACGGACGCCACGAGGGCCCCCTCAGTCGTAGCTAATGGCACATAAAACTCCCCGTTAGCATATTGGCCTGAGACTGTTAAAGGCCCAGCAATGCCAACAGGAACTTGTACGGCCCCGATCATATTTTCTATGTTGCGTTTTGAAGACGATTCAGCATCTATAACGTACGCGCTTATTCCACCCAAATCAGCGCCAGTCAGCTTTTCGACCGCCTTACGCCTGATTTCAACGGCCTCGGAGGCGGGAAGGTCAACCTGATGCAGCCCTAATTTACCCGCTATTATTTTATTGATAAGCAATTCCGAATCCCTAATGGAAAGGCCCCCTTTAATTTGTACCAGCCAGTAATTCCGCCAAAACATGGCGCCTAAATTTAATAAGCCCAAAAGCTTGTTTTTTAGCCCCTTTCTGATCCTAACGGCGTCATACTCCGACTCAAAATATTTATATAGTAACCTAGTATATAAATGTGAATTTCGATGCCTCAGTGGCTAAGCCTGGTATAGCGCGTCCTTGGTACGTTTCAACGATCGAACACAGAAAGGACGAGGTCGCGGATTCGAATTCCGCCTGAGGCTTTTTCTTGGTCTTTAAAACCTATTAAAACCATGTTCATAGGCGTTGACCACGGCACCCAAGCTGTTCGTTTTGCTACCCTAGATAACAGAAAGCTAGAGCTTCCGAGAGAGAAAATAGTCGAATCTTCCGTCATAAATGATGTCGAAGAGGGGTTAAATCTCAAACTTGAGTTCGTCAAACTCATCGGTCTCACCTACTCTATGGGAGACGGTATTACACATATTACTGACATCAAAAAGGTCCACAATAGGGGCCTCAAAGCTTCAGGAGGGGCTGGACTTCACGTTGGGGGAGGTACAGCGGTCTATGATGCAATTTACAATTCAAATGCGCCTGCTATCGTATTACCGGGAATCCACGATAAGTCTAACATAGACTCCCGAATGAAGTTCTTCTCTCACGGTGCGTCACCAGAAAAAGTTGGAGTGGCCTACTACGTTTTAAAGCATTACAATGAACAAGACTTCATTCTTTGTGACTTAAGTTCGAACACCGTTTCTCTCGCTGTCGCTGAATCGCGTATTATCGGGGCAATTGATGCTGCAATATTTGCCCCTGGAATAGTGCAAGGACCACTAGACCTCCAAGCGATAAGGGACGTTGATAACGGAGTTATGACTGCTAATGAAGCTTTTTCTCACGGCGGTCTTTTGAAACGTCACCTTGATGAGAGCGATATGACGGGGACCCTAGCATTATTTGCAGCGATGGAGATCAGCGCATTGCAAGTTCTCCTACGGGACTATACGAGGGACGGCTCGATATTCTTAGCAGGCTCCGCTGCGCCGAACGTCAAGAATTTGTTGGAAGACCACCTTAGCACTCATTCAATTGTTCTTGAACCTTGGAGCGCTGCAAAGGGTTGCGCCACTGTCGCCAAAGACGTATGGGAAGGCGCAACCGATATTTTGGGGATCCCGGTCGATCTCTGATAGAACTGACTGTGCGTGTCTGTAAAAATGAAGCATTCAAGTGTAACCCTCAACTGGAGAGCTCAGACTTCCGAGAGCACTAGTTTTTTATTCCTAGCAATTGTCAAATAAGCGTTTACATCAAACAACTACGTTAGAAAGAATTAAATCAGATTGAACGTCTAAAGATGAGCAATGGAGGCCATTAAGTGAAAGAGGTACGCATACACGGCAGAGGCGGTCAGGGCTCCGTCACCGCCGCTGAACTTCTCGCAGTCGCAGCTTTCGAGGATGGACAATTCAGTCAAGCATTCCCCTTTTTTGGCGTTGAGAGACGCGGTGCACCAGTCACAGCATTTGCACGCTTGAGTGATAAGAAAATTCGACTGAGAAGTCAAATCTACGAGCCTGATTACGTTATCGTTCAAGACGCAACGCTGATTTCAGCTGTTGATGTTACAGCGGGACTAAAGCCTAACGGTATAGTAATCGTTAACACCGAAAAATCAGCTGAAGACGTTGGACTCGACGCAGGCATTGATGTAAGGACGATCGACGCTACAGGAATAGCCTTAGACATTATCGGCCGACCTATCGTTAACACTACTTTGTTAGGTGCATTTGCAGGCGCCACCGGTGAGATCAGTATCGACTCGATCAAGCAATCGGTTCTTGCTCGATTTCCTGGAAAAATCGGCGAAGTAAACGTGCAAGCTGCCGAAAAGGCCTACCAGCTTACGATTAAGACCAAAAGAAAGCCGCATAAAAAGATTAAATCTCGAAAGAAGAGCGCTGTTACAAAGCAATCAGAAAGAATCCCGATAGTGCCAATCGGGAAGCCTGGGACCTCAGAAGTAACAAGAACCGGCGATTGGCGGGTTTTTTACCCTGAGTTTGATATGGACCAATGTACCCGCTGCGGCAAATGTCAAGAGAGTTGTCCCGATGCTGCTATCCATGAGCGTACGTTACGCGGACGTGAAGCGGAAAAGGCCCTAGAAAGAGCAGAAGAACTTGAAAAAGCGGGCAAGATCAAGAAGGCTGCTGCTAAAAAGGCACATATTCAGTATGAACTAGATCCGACATACTGCAAAGGGTGTGGGATATGCGCTAACGAGTGCCCGATTCAAGGTATCAAGATGAAGCTGGAGGAAAAGTAACATGATAGACATAATGGAAGGGTCTCACGCGATTGCACTCGCAGTCAAAGCAGCGAGGCCAAACGTCGTGGCCGCGTATCCTATAACCCCTCAGACGCACATCGTTGAAGATATCTCCCAACTAATAGCCGATGGAGATCTCGAGGCGGAATACGTGAAAGTTGAATCCGAGCATTCTGCGATGTCAGTGTGTATTGGAGCAAGCGCAACAGGGGCTCGAACGTATACTGCAACAACTTCACAAGGTCTAGCACTGATGCACGAGGTGCTGTTCAACGCGGCAGGGATGCGATTGCCAATCGTTATGACAGTCGCTAACAGAGCGCTCTCTGCACCTCTTAACATATGGAATGACCATCAAGACTCTATTTCTGAGCGCGATTCGGGCTGGATTCAAATCTATGCTGAAGATAACACGGAGGCAAGCGATCTCACGATACAAGCATACAAAATCGCAGAAGATAGGAGAATTCAAGTCCCTATTATGGTGTGTATGGACGGCTACACCCTCACACATACATACGAACCGGTAGAACTGCTCGACCAAGACCTCGTCGATGACTTCTTGCCACCTTATGCACCAACAGACTACCTAAATGTTGACGATCCAAAGTCTTTTGGCATGTTTGCTGATCCGGACTATTACACCGAGTTTCGCTACCAGAATCACCGAGCGCTAGAGATAGCCAAAACGGTCATAGCAGAAGTGTCGAGAGAATTCGGTGAAGTTTTTGGGAGAGATCATGGTGGCCTTATCGAAGAGTACCGCTGTGATGGGGCCGAATACGTGTTGATTGCGATGGGATCTGTAGTCGGCACTTTGAAGGACACCGTTGACGATCTGAGAGACGCCGGTATTCGAGCAGGTGCTATTAAGCTACGTTCATACCGTCCTTTTCCGGTCGAGGATATTCGGAGCTCATTAGCTGACGTGGAAGCCGTCGGCGTTTTGGATAAAAACATCTCGCTTGGTTATGAAGGGGCACTTTCTGCCGATGTGAAATCTACCCTCTATCGCACCAATAGTACTCCCGAGGTGTTCAGCTTCGTTGCGGGTCTTGGAGGGAGGGACATACCGAAAGGAATGTTCGTTAAAATGTTTGACTGGATGCGCGAGGACAAGAAGATATCAACGAGTGAGTTTATCGACTTACATACAGAGATTCTCGATTTCCAAGAGGTTTAGACATGCAAGCAAAATACGATGAGCAATCAATAGACCTTTTAGCGTCCGGTCACAAAGCGTGTGCCGGATGCGGCGCAGCACTCACGATACAGGCGATTCTTAGAGCAACAGGTGCAAATGTGTTTGTTGCAAACGCAACTGGCTGCATGGAAATCATTTCGTCGCAATATCCGCAATCCGCTTGGAGAGTACCATGGATCCACTCTCTCTTTGAAAACGCAGCAGCAGTCGCCTCTGGAGTTGAAATTGCGCTCAAAGCGCTTCACAGAAGCGAAGAAGGTAAGGTAGTCGTAATTGCTGGTGACGGGGGAACTGTCGATATTGGCATGCAGGCTATTTCTGGGATGCTCGAAAGAGGTCACAACATCTGCTATATTTGCTACGACAATGAAGCCTATATGAACACGGGAAACCAACGAAGTGGCTCTACGCCGTTAGATGCGTCTACTACAACGAGTCCATTCGGCAAGAGATCGTTCGGAAATGATCGTCCGAAAAAGAACATGCCGGCTATAGCGGCAGCTCATGGGATTCCCTATGTAGCGACTACCTCTGTTGGCTATCCGCGAGACTTGACAAAGAAAGTGCAAAAGGGCATTTCTGTCAGCGGCCCAGCGTATCTGCAGATTCACGCTCCCTGTAACATTGGATGGGGCTTCGACAGCGCGAAGACGATAGAAATCGCACGACTCGCAGTAGACACCGGGCTTTGGATGATGTACGAAATCGTCAATGGGGAGCTCGTCAACGTAATGAAGGTGCGCAACCAACAACCCGTTGAAGAATATCTCAAGCTCCAGAAGCGATTTGCTCACCTCTTCAAGATGCCTGGAGGCGACGCCCAGATCAAACTCATACAAGAGCTTGCAAATGATAACCTGAAGAGGTACACTCAGAAAGAAGCCGGTGACAGTCAGACATCATAAAATACTTCAAGATGGCGTTATTTGTCCTTAGACTGTTAACTAGCGATTTAAAGCTGAAGGGGCGATTGAGAGTTACACGTCTTATTCAAGCTCGTTCAAGCTCTGAGAGGGTAGAATAAAGCGCATCAAAATTCGCATCTACCTCAATAGGTGGGTGGCAGGCTTTCATAATGGCTTCTGGGTCTTTCAGAAGATGGCCTGTCGCAACGCAAACAACAACCTCATCGCGATCTACGGTCCCTTGCGCAATGAGCTTCCGCAGTCCTGCGAGAGAAGCTGCGCTTGCCGGTTCAACGCCGATGCCCTCTAACCGTGCCAAGTCTTTTTGAGCTTTGAGGATTTCCTGGTCTGTTACAGATTCTGCGGTGCCGTTAGATTGTCTGATCGCTCGTAAGGCTTTTGGAGCGTTGATAGGATTGCCAATTCTGATCGCTGTCGCAACGGTTTTGGGTTCAGCCACTGGTTCAATCCGATCCAACCCACGGCGAAAAGCGTTCACAATCGGAGCAGAACGGCTTGCCTGTATTCCTGTCATCATCGGCACGTTGTGAATGATATCTAGTTCGCGAAATTCTTTAAACCCTTTATAAATCGCGCTAATATTTCCTGCGTTGCCAACGGGCAAGATTACCCTGTCCGGGACGTTCTCCTTCTCATTCTTAATTGTGGCAAGTTGATCAATCGTTTCAAATGCAATCGTTTTTTGTCCCTCGAGCCTGTAAGGGTTTACTGAGTTTAACAAGTAGAACCCTTTTTCTGAGCAAACTCTTTGAATGAGAAGGAGCGCATCATCGAAGTTGCCTTTAACGGCAAGCACTGTAGCCCCGTGCATGAGCGCTTGGGCGACCTTCCCTAACGCTACATAACCACTAGGCAAGAGGACGAGTGCCTTCATACCGGCTTTTGCAGCGTAAATCGCCATAGAGGCTGACGTATTCCCAGTAGAAGCACATGCCAAAATCTTCATCCCGAGTTCCGCGGCCCTAGAGACGCCCACTGTCATGCCCCTGTCTTTGAATGAACCCGTTGGATTCATCCCTTCGTGTTTAACGTACAGCTCCTTGACGCCACATTCTGCTTCAAGCCGTTTACACCGGTAGAGCGGCGTGCCCCCTTCCATCAGCGAGATGGGGACTCCTGAAATCGGAAGGAGTTCGCGATATTTCCATACGTGTGGCGGAATAGCTGTGCGGTCTTTTAAGCTGAAGCTAATTTCCGACAGGTCATACCTAATTTCGAGGAGACCGTCACAACTGCACGTGTTCATGACAGTCGAGAGGTCGTGTTTCTTGCCGCACTCGATACATTCTAAATTCATTTCGTCAACCTGTTTGTCCTATCGCTTCAAGTTTCTCGCTTATGAGTTTCACAGCCTTATTAACGGCTTCGTCTATCTTTTCTGCGTGAGGGCCGCCTCCTTGCGCTCGCTCAGGGCGCCCGCCTCCGCTGCCGCCGAGTATGCTACACGCCTCTTTAACTATCATAGCCGCGTTCAAGCCTTTTTTCGCTAGATCCGTGCGCATCGTGATAACAATATGTGCTTGACCTGCGCGTACGCCTCCGAGGACGACCACAGCGTTGTCGCTTAGCAACTCCTTTGAGGAATGCAGAAGCTCTTTAATATCTGCGTCAATAATCCAGCTTAAGATCTTAATATCCTCGTGGCCGAGCTTCATTTTGCTCACAATCAGCACACTAGGCGCTAGCGCTGTAGCTACCGCAGTAGCCGGAGGCACTCTAATCCTGACACTTGTCAGCCTCTCGAATACAGCATCCATCGACGATAGCACATTCTCCGCTTTTTCAAGATTCCCTTCAAGGATTGCTTCCCGCGCTTTTTTTATCGATGTACGCTCCGATGCCAAAGACGAGAACTTGGCCTTACACTCTTCATTTTCCTTCCCTCGTGTCTTCCATTCTTCAAAGAAGCGACCTACAGTAACAGGGAGTTGTTCTGCTGGGACTCGCAGCGTTTGAGAAGATTCACCAAGGATCGTATCACGTCGCTGATCGTACATAACGGCAGCTACTCCAGCAGCAAATTCAAAGCGTTCAACTCCATCTTGTATTCGCTCTGTCTTGATAATTCGCAATGGTCCGATTTTTCCAGTACTGGTCATATGGGTTCCGGCGCACGCTTGGACATCATCGCCGACTTGCACAGTTCGAATAATCTCCCCCGGCGGCACTCCACCCTGGTAAAGAGCAAATCCGAATTTCTGTTCTGCTTCATTGCGATCCATCCACTGAGTCTCTACCGCTGTGTCGGCCATAATCAATTCATTGGCTCTAAGCTCAATTTTTTTCCTTTCGTCATCCGTCACTTTCTTGTAGTGCGAAACGTCAAGACGCGAGCTTTTGACACCCTTCTGTGCCCCTTCCTGCCAGATGTGGCCCCCCAGTTCATCTCTAATAGACGCTAGCAGAACGTGTGCTGCAGTATGATGGCGGGCTAGAGACTGCCTTCTTTTTACGTCGATATCACCTATTACTTGATCGCCTACCGAGAAAGGCGCGACGTCCTCAACTTCGTGTATGATCGCATGTCCCTGAAGTCGCGCTAGACGCACGCGGAGTTTCTCTCCTGATTGTGCTGTAATATAGCCCGTGTCTTCTGGTTGTCCGCCGCCTCCTGGGTAGAACAACGTTTTATCCAAAATTATGCCGTCTTCCAGTAACCCAACTACATGAGCTGTGAAGGTAGCCTGTTCAGGTTCGTCATAGAACAATCGATGGGTCACAGGCAAGCTTTGAACGGCCTCGGAGGTTAATTCTTCGACTTCTTCAACCCGTTCATGTGTCGCTGCGACTAGCGAATAAAAATCGTCCGGCAGTTCAACGCGCGCACCAATTTCCGTAGCTACTTCTTCAACAATCTCTGGAGGCACACCATAAGAATCATACATTTTAATGACCTCAGCAGTGGGAAAACTCTGCCCTCGATAACGCTGCGCGAGGCTTGACACACGTCTCCTACCCTTATCGATGGTGCTGCTATACTTCTCAGTTTCATTTCGTATTATGTCAATTACGGTGTCCGCCCGCTCTGTATATTTAGGAAAAGCGTTAAGGCCCTCTATCTGTTTTACGATGATCTTTTCGAATGGGATAGCAGAACTCAAACTCTGCAACAAGCGGAGTACCTTTCTTATAACTAAACGAGCGAGATATCCAGCTTTCACGTTAGAAGGGACTATCCCATCACCTAACATGAAAACAAGACACCTCGAGTGATCGGCAATTGTGTATAAAGTCTCAATAGGCTCCACAATTCTTACCAGCTCGTCAACATCGATGCCTATACTCTTAGCAACTCTTTTCCGAAGATCGAGCAAGTTGGAAGCGTTCAAATCAACCATGCCAGCAAATCGCGCATTTTGAGCTAAAATATGTGAATAATAGGGGTCTTCAAGCGAGTGCTCAAGGCCAGTACATTCGATCAGATAGTTTACGATGTCTGGCATAACAGCGTCGTATATCGTAGGCATGCCGTTACCTGCCCATACCATACGTTCTAAACCATAACCTGTATCAACGATCGAATTTTTCATTTGCGTATAGCACTCGCCTTTGACCGTCATCCCGGTTTTTGATCGCTCCTTGTCCATAAAAACGAGTGTAGCAAGCTCTAAACCACCAACAAGCACCTCCAAAGAGATCCCAGCATTGCCGCCGCCAGCCCAAGGGGTCTCTTTATAAGTAATAGTCGCGGGTTCTGCTCCAAGCTCGTGCAGCAGATGATCGCAATACTGCACAGTTTCATTTTTCCAATAAATTTGGCCATCGTGATCGTTAAATGCGTGATGGGCCATCATTTCAAAGTTAGTGAGGTGCCTACCACTTTTTCCAACCGTATCAATGTCCTTCAGTCGAATGCAAGGTTGTGATATCGTGAGTGGGTTAGCCGGTGGGGGAACTTTTCCCGAGGTTACGAGCGGCTGAAAATCGTATATAGAAGCGTTTACTAACAGCACATCTTCCCTCCACCTAGCAATTACAGGGTACGGAAAGACGCGAACATGGCCACGGCGCTCAAAAAACGATAGATAAAATTCCCTAAGGTCATTCGGCTCATACTTGTTCAAAACGGGAGCCCCGATAAACGTATACGGCGCGCACGGTGCGTCACCACACGTGTTTTGCTCTTCTCGCGCCCAAAAGCGGCTGCCGCAGCTGCTGCATGATTTTGGTTCGAAGTTGTTATTCAAATATTCAAGCGCGCCAAGACTTAACTGCTTATTTGCCATTTAGCACCGTCACGTGACAATATTAGCTTAAAAAGGCTGAATTGCCCTTTTTTAAGTAACTGGGTAGGAAAGTATTAAAACGTTGCGCAGCTTAATAAGACCATATGAGTGAAGAGAGAGCCACCGAAGACGCTCAAGACGTCATAAAGAGGCTAAAGAAGCTAGTCGAGGCGGAATGTGGCCCCATCTTCATTTCTAAAATGCAGATTAGGGACCTCGCAGATTTATATAAGACGTATAAAAAGGAGTACGGACCAGGTTTTGCAGCTGAAGAGATACAAAACAGGATTAAATCACAGTTGCGGTAGACAGCTACATAAGGTTTATCTGTTCAAATGTTTATAACCTCGACCAAGAGAGTGATTTGAGTGGACATTGAAAAACTGCATCACGGCACCGAATTGCTGAAACGGGGTTTCGCAAAAATGCAGAAAGGTGGGGTCATAATGGATGTGACCACCGCAGAACAAGCGATTATCGCCGAAAAAGCCGGAGCTGTTGCAGTAATGGCGCTCCACGCTGTTCCTGCAGATATACGCAAGGCTGGGGGTGTCGCACGAATGGCCGACCCCTTAATTATCTCTGAGATTATTGATGCAGTTTCGATACCCGTCATGGCCAAGACAAGGATAGGCCATTTCGTAGAAGCTGAGATCTTAGAAGCGCTAGGCGTCGATATGATTGACGAGTCCGAAGTTCTAACTCCTGCTGACGCACAATTTCATATTGAGAAGATTCATTTTACCACTCCTTTTATATGCGGAGCGCGAGACCTTGGAGAAGCCTTAAGGCGGATTAACGAAGGAGCAGCAATGATCCGCACGAAAGGCGAAGCAGGAACTGGAGACGTATCAGAAGCCGTGAGACACATGCGGGCAATAATGAGTAAGATCAGAGAACTCAAAGGCAAAACCGAGCAAGAAATCAACCGCGTCGCCCGTGAAATCGAAGCACCCTATGAATTAACAGCCGAAACAGCTGAAATGCAGAGGTTGCCTGTAGTTAATTTCGCCGCCGGAGGAATCGCTACACCGGCCGACGCCGCACTTATGATGAAAATGGGCGCCGACGGTGTTTTCGTTGGTTCTGGAATCTTTAAATCAGAACAACCGGAAGTGATGGCTAAGGCTATCGTTGAAGCGGTCAATAACTTCGACGATCCTAAAGCATTGGCAGAAATCTCCAAAGGTTTAGGGCTGCCTATGAAAGGTATGTCGATAGGTCAGATACCGAAGGAAGAAATCTTGCAGACTCGTGGGTGGTAAGTAGACCACTGAGCCCATCAGATTCGCACACGGACTCATTAGAGTCAGAATTGAGCTTTTTTCGAGCTGAGAATTTTCTTTCTCCTAGGCCTTTCTATCTGTGAATTTTCGAGATACAAAAACATGTTAAAAAAAATTCAGCTTTTCTTATAAAAGCGGTCAAACAAGAATTACTGCTTAAGGTTCTACAGCTTTGAAAATGTGCCTGGCAGGTGACTCTGCAAGAAATTACGTTCAACGCAGATGTAAGCACTGCTTACTAAACTCGCCCTATAGCGACTTTATAAAATCATAAGCTTGCTTTCTTACTTCAGCTAGTAGATCCAAGTAATCTTTTGTTGAAACAGTCAACGGTATCAGTTCTCCGAGGGAAGCGGTGCTCGGCCACTGGGCTGGTGCTGGCGTGTTTAGCACAGCGAAGTCCTGATTTTGCATATTCGCTGCCTCTAGTATTTTCTCAAGCGCGTATACTGAGCGGTTCTCAAACATAGGGATCGGATATTCTTCAATCGTCGGGAATGTGTCGCCGTCTCGCGTGTAGTTCAGGTACATTGTTGCATTGATTAACCGATATGGAGGAAATACCTCCTCCCTGCTTACGTCGAGATAAACCGCATCATCCCATTCAGCTGAGCCAAAAAGCTCACGCTGTATCCATTTGAGGTCAGCTCTTCGGTTCAACGACCTCGCGATGTCGATACATTTTAGCAGTATAACGCTGAGCGTCTCGTTAGAGTCGAGATCATCTTTAACTTCGCTTATCTTCGTCGTCAGACCCTGTTCATCGATGACAGACTCATTGGGTGTAATCGCCTCGTTGTAACTCAATGCAGTAAGCTCTGTGTGAATCTCAGCGGCTTGATTAGAACTCGCTGTAACGGCCCCCACGTTGACGTTACCCTTAACTATCGTAGTAGTGTCCTGAGGTAATCGCGGAGCTATAACATCTTTCGTTTCCTCTGAGCTTGGCGCGATGTCAGATGTCAGTGAATATGTAAGGTCTTGGTACGATTCCTCCGAAAGCGATATCGCTGTTGTTTCTCGATCTACTTCGGGGGCAGCTATATCTTCAAAATTCTCGGTATTGGGGACGTCCTGATCGACGGACGTTCTTACTTCTCGTGCCGTCGAACTCCGTCGGCGGGCTCTTATTACTAACGCAACAGCAATGATAATTATTAAAACAGCCAACCCAATTGCTATAATGACGCCCGTACTTTGGGAGAGTTGCAAGTTACTGGGCAGTTGGGGGACAGTTTGTAAGATTGGCATCAGATCACCTCAGAAACTACTTATGAGTATAGATAGATGCTCATAGATAAACCCTCTGGTGCGTTGCGTTAAGCTACAGCACGCAGCTCGTCCGATGAAGGTGTTTGGCGTATTCGCCTTGAGCGTCCGAAAATTAAGGTTAATCTGGTCATAGATTGCCATAGTAAATTCACTCAAGAAGACTTTCCTCTGCACGACCAACGACAAAAAAAGTGACCCTTCACTAACACGACAAACGAACTTGAACGCTGCGTGTCTAAGGAGTCAGTGTCAGCTTTACTGATATTGCGCTTTTAGCTTAAACCTCAGTCTTCTTATTACAGGAAGCATTGAAAAAACACAATGCCTGTTGTTTCGTCGACTGTAAGATCTTTGAGCTAAAAGTTGCCAATCTATTCATTTTCAGGTTCTCAACTCACTGCAGAAGACAGATTAGCGGGATGGCCTGTGAAAAGACAAGCGTTACGATATGGAAACGTTTTTAGACTAGAAGAGCCTAAACGAAGGGGTGGCCTTCCTACGGGGGTTTCTACTAAATTGGCAGGTGCGCAATGACATTTAAGGATTCGCTCATATCAGCGTTACTGGTTGTCGCAGTAATTATTATACTGGTCCTCTTTTTGTTGCTTGGTTGGTGGATTGGCAGTCTGATACTCCCAATGCTAGCGTTCAGTGGCTGGCTTAACATCTTCGCCATCATCATCCAAACCGTGGTCGGCTTGCTCATAATTGGGGTCGTAATCGTAATTGTCGGCTACATCGCTTTGAAACTCATATAGGTGCTGCGGTTTCAAAGCTTTATTTTCATTTCTAAGGTGCAAATAGCGCCGCTTCAATTCATAGAGATGCACCGTAACCGGTCGTCAACTCTGTTTCTGTCGCAACGCTCGTTCCCACCCCATCTTCAAAATGTTCACGTCAATCTTGAACGGCAGCCCCTGTAACGCCTGAATTTGATCTGGTGACATAGGTAATGGTAGATTTGGCGGAACCGCTTTTGTTTTTGACACGGCAAATACAGACCCCCAAACATCCATCATTTCTGAGCTTTCGATGAATGCTCCTTTGGCGACGCCCTCTTTGTAAGTCTCATCGCCGACGAACATATTCAAGTCAAACGGTTCATACAACTTCATATCAGCAGCGTAATTTTGAAATAGGTCCCACATCAGTTTCTCGACTTTACGCTCTGGATCGCGCACGTTCAAACCGATGACCTTGCGCGCTTCACGTCTGTTAATGAAATGCGTGTGTGTGTAGAGTTTCTCGGTCATTATTTCGACGATCTGCGTAACTTTAGCCTCGTTTTTCTCACCTTTCATATGGCTCTTGAGGAGATTGGTAGCCAACATGCGGATACGCGTATGCTGTCGATAGACGTTTCCAAGCGCGAGCGGATGCACTTGCTTCGAGAGTTCGTTAAAGACATCAATAATATGATCTTGCTCGCTGATCTTCGCCGCTTCCCGAGCGAGAGAGATATACGCAGTAACGTCTTCGACGCTAATTCCCAGCGGAATTGCTGGATTCAACGGATCGCGAGGATTAAATTGATTCGCCGTAGTGGGGTCGACTGAACTCAGCGTGCCACCAGTCCCCATCAGTATTTCGTCTGCCCCGAGACAAATAAGAGTTCCTGCACTATGGCAATGGTACGGTACGAGCGCTGAGAACTTAGCAGCATACTCTCGAACAAAGTTGACTAGCGGCCACGGGACGTCAGCATCTCCACCACGAGTATATATGAACAAGTCTAAGTGATCCATCTCTCCCATATGATCTAAGTGATCGTAAACGAAACGCAAATGCTCTTGCGAGACTTGGCTACTCATACCGGGGATGTTAGCATTCGTAGGACGGTCCCCGGTGACATAGCAAATAACTTCGCTCCCTCGCAACTCTTGCAGTTCTTTAATGATGTCGAGTCGCTGCTTTGTTAGCTCCGAGGCGTCGGTAAGACCGCTCATGCTTCACCGTATCGAGAATGTCGTATATAAATCTGTCATCTTTTGGATAGAACCCGTATAGCAATCACGATGCTTTGTGAGACAGACCTACGCACACTCACAAGAAATATGATTCTATGCTAACGATTGCTCGTAGAGTGTTTCAATTTGAGACGCATAATTGAAGGATAATCATCTGATTAGCGCCTTTCGATCGGTATACATGGTTGGCTCCTCATCGCAGCTCAAGCAAGGACTTGAGCACGTTTCGGCACGTTAAAGATATTTTAGTGACCAACTACTTCAATTGTGCCAGAACCGACGTGTCCGCGTATAATGGCGTTCATGCCTCAAAATATCGCGGTAAAATCCTTCCTCATCCACGCGTGACTTCCGTATGACTCTAGAAGCGGCTTCAGGACCAAGTCCTCGAGAAGCTAACGCTATAACACCTTTTTTCCCGTGTGAAAGCACTAGGTTGGCATTTCTATAAACGCGCTTTGTCCGCGCTTTTTCTTCAGCCGTCTTAGCCTTTTCAGATTTTTTTACGATGACAACTTCTTCGTCTTCCCACGGTTTTAGGGCGGCGATCAATTTTGAGTTACATAATGGACATTGTGGCTGCTCAGGCACGCTTGCCACGTTAATTTTTGATTTCCATTTCTTGCAAGTGAGACAAAAAAGGATGACCCGATCGTTTAAAATCCTATTTTTGAGCGCCGTGAGGATTGATCTATCGGGGTTGTCGGTTACGAGTAGCTCGCGAGTGCCATAATGGCGTTGCCTGCTAAGGGGACTTAATTTCGATATGACGATCTGTATTTTATTGTCCTGTATTTGTCTTAGCACGTCACTGGTGCGCTCAAAATCGAGCTTGGTGTTTGCTACGTCGTGTATAGCTTCCTCGTAAACGGGCGTGTCTTTGAGCAATTCCGTCAGTTTATTGATATTTAGATACTTGTGTTCCACATCGCGTTCTATTACACCAAACTTGCGGGCTACATGAACGAGCTTCCACTTCAACAGCATGCTGTTTTTTAACGTCATTTCAATCAGTGGCTTAACAAACTCTGGTTTTAGTTGTTGCACCAATGCAGCAATCTGCTCAGCGCTCACAACGTTTGGGAGCTCAAGCTGTATCCAATACGGATTGACCTCCATCGCAACACTCGCGCCCAAACGTGCAGCTAGCAATGAAGTGATGACCCGGCCTAACGTCTCGTTAACCTTATGACCAAAGCAAGCGTGGATGATTGCTGTTTTCGCGTCGACTTCAACAACAAGCCTTTTGTCAGTCGGAATCGCGAATTCTTTTTGGCGTTCAAATAGGTCAACGACACGTCGCACCGTATGTGGATCTGTGCGATAATCCCGCAGAAGACGACTGCTTGCAGCCTTGGTGGAAGCTTTGGCTATTTGCTCCCTAAGTTTCCCCACATCCGCAGCGACTTCGTAAGGCACAGGTATCTGTTCGCCCACCCAGCTCGGAATTTCACCTGTAGAGCGGTCTATCGGCTCAACTTTAACGCGCTCATCATCGATGTCTAAAATGCGCCACATCTCTCCTTTTGTAACGAAAACGGCGCCAGGCTCAGCAAAAGCAACGACAAATGTCTCGTCAAGAGTCCCGATCCACTTCCCATTAATTGTGTCATAGATACCATAAGTTTTTTCATCTGGGATCATGGAGAGGTTCTCATAGCAATACCGTCGGGTTTTACCCATCTTTTTAATGATCGGTTCTCTTTCTTCACCCTCAACTTTTAACAGCCATTGTTGCTGCAAGAGCTTCACAGTCTCAACGAACTCATCCAACGCCAAGTTTCGATACGGGTAGGCTTTTTTGATAATTCTTAAAGCCCTCCCAGCTGGCACAGCCCCGTTCAAGATTAAGAAACACAACTGGTTTGCTAGAACGTCTAAAGCTTGATAATTAACTAAAACAGGCTCAATCTCGTTTTTTCTCGCTCGGCACGTTATCACCCACGACTCCATGATATCATCGACGTGGGCGGTGATAATGGTGCCCTCTGATGTTTCTCCGATCCGATGTCCAGCGCGGCCGACACGCTGCAGCAGTCTCGTAACTTCGCGCGGTGAATTGTACTGAACGACGTGTTCGACGTCTCCTATGTCTATCCCTAGTTCCATTGAAGAGGTACAGATTAAGCCCCTTTTTTTGCCGGTCTTAAACTCGTTTTCTGCCTCTATGCGTGCCTCCTTCGAAAGAGATCCGTGATGAACACCGACGTCAGTACCACGAAAAAGAGAACCGAGCGCCTCAGCTGCTTGTCGTGTGTTAACAAATATAAGTGTGGATTTGTGGTCGTCCACAATGTTGCGAATAACGCGAAAATGGCTTGCGAGTTCCGGCGCAATTTCCCTTGATTTGGCCACAGCTTCATCTGCCCTCGTAATCTCGGGTTTTGTAACAACAAAATTCGACGTTCTTGCAGAAGAAACCTCGAGAACTGAGACCTCCCTCTCATTTCCGACAAGGAAATGGCCCATCTCCTGTGGACTTCCAACGGTAGCAGACAGCCCTATCCTTTGAAACTCTCCGACTAAGTCTGCCAAGCGCTCAAGGCCTAAACTCAGCTGGGCTCCGCGTTTAGAGCTCGCAAGGTCGTGGATTTCGTCAATAACAACGAACTTGACGGACTGTAAATTCTCTCGCAGCCGTCGACCCATGAGCATTGCTTGTAGCGTTTCAGGGGTCGTAATCAGCAGGTCAGGCGGGGCGAGAGTCTGTCGCCGCCTCTCAGATTTTGACGTATCACCGTGTCGAACGGAAATCGAGAACCTTAACTTCTCGCTCCACCAATCAAGCCTAGCCAGCATGTCCCTATTCAGCGCTCTAAGGGGGGTGATATACAGAATGATAATTCCCTTTCGCTGTTGGACTTCGAGAAGCTTGCTAAACACGGGGAGCATCGCTGCTTCTGTTTTCCCTGTTCCCGTTGGAGCGATAAGAAGAACGTTTTTGCCCTCGAGCACGCTTGGAATTGCCAAGCGCTGCGCTTCTGAAAGCGAGCCAAATCGGCTAACAAACGCATCCTTCACGCGGGGATGGAGTGAGTTAACTATAGATTTTTCGAGGCTTTTGCTAGCGGCCATTGGCAACTCTCAACGGGAAGCTTCCGCTTCGCATACCTTTACGACACTCATCACTTACGAACAAAGGATTATTCGACTAGAGCGACAATCTCCGCTCTTCGACATAGCTCCACAATCTGATCCAAAAAAAGAAAAGGAATCCCCAATTTGCCTCAAAAGCTAGTTGGGGTTGATAGACTTTTGACCTGTTCTCTCGACTAACAGCGTCCCGCGAACGACGGGATAACGTCCTTTCCGCAAATATTTATTGCCGCTTCAACGTCCGGACCTGTTGGGCTGCCAATTATAACCTGCGTCACTCCAGTGTCGAGCAACGCTTCGATCTTCTTGTTGCAGGTATCTGCGTCGCCCGCTATGACGAATGCATCGATCATGTTGTCATCCACTAACGGCCCGACATCACCCCACTTACCAGCGCCGATAGCGTCACCGATGGCTTTAGCCGTTGCGAGTGGAATACCGTGTCGCTCGAGCACAGGCGGCGGAGAGCCCATCGTAATAAACGCAGCAACCATTTTGGCTGATTTGCGTGCCTTCGCCAAATCCGGCCCGATAGAAAACGCCGTGTATGCACCCACGTCGAAGTCGCTCATAGACCTTCCACTCGATCCAACTCCGTCTTGGATGTGTGGCATCGCCGCTACGTAGTCTTTCTCATTGGACGCGTTGATAAGCACTCCGTCAGCAATTTCTCCAGCAGTTTTAAGCATGCCAGGACCTTGCGCGCCCATGTAAAAGGGCACCTTGTCCTTCTGCGGGCCAGTAAAGTCAAGCTTTGCACCGGTAACTTTTATCGTCTCACCAGCAAAATCAACGCTTTCACCGGCCAGCAGCTTGTAGACGACTTCTTTGGCCTCTTTAATTGCACTCAGGGGCTTCTTGATGCTCCAGTCGCCGCTCCAGATTGCTGGCGCTGGGAACCCAAATCCCATACGATCAAACGTCGCCTTGTCGCCAGGACCCATGCCTAAATTGACACGCCCACCTGATATTTCATCAATTGTAGCTATCGCGTTCGCAGTCAGCAAGGCATTTCGCGTGAAGGGATTCGTAATGCCCGTGCCGGGGCGTATGGTCGATGTCTTTAGTGATATGAGTGTGAGCATTGGATAGACATTTCGGTTGTTATAGTGGTCAGTAATCCACGCGTACTTAAAGCCGTTGTCTTCCGCTAACTTTACCCTATCCGCACACTGATTCGGCGGCATATTAGGGACAAACTCTATGCCAAATTTTATTTCCTTAGCCATTTTTTCACAACCATTACCTGGTTTATGTAACCCTCGAATACGTCAAAAAGGAAGTACGAGAGGTTATATTCAAATTCTTTTTCCTCAATATTAATATATCGGTCTTTAAAAACACGGTGTTTTTCGCAATAAAAAAGGAATTTTGAGCTCGCAAGCGGGGGGCCGCCGCAACTCATTTAAGGGGGGTTAGACCACACCAATTGTTTTCAAGGTAAACAACGAAGAACGATACGATACGCTCGTCGCTCTACGTGTGAAAGCAGAAACAACAGTGATTACCGCCTCAGAAAAGAACGCTGAAAACGCTGTGAATTTCAAATGGGTTCCAAAGGAAAGAACGCCGAGAAGCTGCAAGAACTGAACAAGTGTTCTGAAAAGTCGGAACGCCATTACATTGCAGAAACTCCGAAAAACTGGATAAGATACGTTCCCGCAAAGATCGCAATAAGTCCGAGCACCTTCAAGGCGACATCCATCCGCGTGAGTTCCTCCCTGAGCACACGAGGAAATCGATAGGATAGAATCGTTGCGAATAATAACACGAAGAGCGGCTGTGTCGCGCCAACAGAGCTTATCAGTGTTATGGGGCCGTGCGCAATCGCATAGTTGTAGGCGAATACAGAGACGTATGCTACTGCCTGCTCAGCGACGATGATAATGCCAATTTGTCTGCTTGTTATCTTATATGTCGTGACAAGTGAGCTCCTAAAGGGCCTAAACGGGATAAACTGAAAGAAGGTTATGAACCCGGCAATTTGTACCCAAATGAAGATGGTGTAAAAGTCCTGCACCGAAAACAAGTATTTCAAAGCGACGCTGTACAGCGCCAATAAGAACGATGCGAGGATCATCAGATAAAAAGCTAGTGAGATGCGAATTCCCTTAGTTAGTCTAATGGCGAACAGCGTCCCTCCAAGAACTAACAGCCCGAATGCGACGTAATCCTGTGGTCTAAGTGCTTCGTGCAGAACCACGCTAGAGAGGATCAACACGAATACGGGAGTCAGCTGAAGAAGGGGGATAACTCGCGACACCTCTTCAACCATGAGTGCCTTGAAATAAGGCAAGGTGTAGTAGATGCGGACGAAGCCGACAAGAATGGTAAACGCGAGTATTCCTAGCGGTAACGGTGTTAAATGAAAGAAGGCAAGTGTTATGAGCGGCATGAGGCTTGTGGCACTTATTACTAGCACATAGACTAGCGGTGGTATTTTGTAGTCGGAAATCAGGATCTTATCAATGATGTTGACGCCAGAAATGAGTACTGACGACAGCAATGCAAAATAGAACCACTCTACTGCCATAAGGGGGGGCCTGTAGCCTCGTGTTAGCTTTTAAGCTACTTACAGTTTGCGAGTTTCCTTCCGCTTAGACATGTGTAAAGAATGGCAGCAGGAGCATATTTAGCGTGAAAAACGGAGATTATTGTCAGATTGAAGTTCGCAGATCAGCGCGTGTTCATTTTTCGCTCTGACGAGTCCTTCTTGATTTGCCGCTTTCTGGCGCGAGATTTCTCAGTTGCCCCACAGTTCCCAGATAAGTACCGTCCAGCAGGTAGGCTTCCGCTTGTTCGAGCAATATCGCACGATTGGCAAAAAGTGGCCCTAGTAGGGTTTCATAAGTAGCTTCGTTGAAAGCGATTCCCCCTACGAGCTCATTAAAAGCGGGCATGATGATGACACGCGGGTCGTTATAGCGTTCGAGTTTTGGATATCGTTTTCGAAAAACGCCCTCAACAAAGCAGGCCCGAATCCAAACCGGCTTCGAACTTACGTAGCCCAGCGGGTCAGCAAGGCGAACGATTGGATGGTTGTGCCCCATAATAACATGACTACAACCTAAGAGCTCTGTGGAAGGCCACGTGTGGCCGTGTACTAGCCCCATACCGTTGATTCTGCACCCTTTTGATGGGTGGATTCTGATTCCAAACCGTGTGTCGCGAGGAATCAAATATTCGATGCCCCCGTCATGATTGCCTGGAATTACCTCCACAGGTGCGCACTCAGCTATCGATCGCAGAAAATGCGGTATATCGTGTCGCTCGAGCGGCGAGGTTTTGCCGATCGAATGCTTAACGTCGCCAAGCAGCACAACACGTTGAGCTTTAACTGCATCCAAATATTGGAGGGCCCGGTCGATCCGTCGCTCGATTTGCGATGAAATGTTTATGCCGCTCAGCGAAAGTTCGTGCTCAATTCCAATGTGCAGATCTGCCAATACGAGCGCATTGCCAACTGTCAGCGCAGGCTCATTTATGATAGGCCTTGGCTCGGTCAAGGCCACTTGGTCCCCGCGCTGAAATCCGTTGTTTTGCTCCATTGTCGCAAAAATGCTTTTCTTGGCAATTCAAAAAAGAAGTGGGGTCCTACCTCCTGGAAAAAAAATTCGTCGAAAACAACAGAATTTAGCGCGATTATGGGAAGAATCCAAATCCAATCTGCGCCCTAAGGCTGAAACGAGGTCCGAATGAACATGCTCGTTTGGTTATTATTCTGTCCCACCGCGACCAACACTGTGTCTTGTCCCTTCGCGAATATGATCAAGCCCCCGGTTTCGTTAGTGCTTGTGGAGCTTCTACTTACGTTATAGCCTTGTTCTTGCATTTGAGCTTTATAAAACTCTAGAACCTGTGTAGGGGTATCGTTTGTTTGGTAGGTCATGACTTGCCCTGCGAACGGAAGACGCCAGTACGATGTCCGGTTCGCGTTGGGATATTCGGGCACGTTAGTTGGTCCTTTGCTTGATTGTGAAGCGTTTTGCGTTAAATTTTCTATCTTGGCGGTGCAGCCGGAGCACGCCAGCGCTAACCCCGCAACGATGAGGACTATCAAGACTGCCCTGAGAAGTTTCATTAGCACCTCAATCGTTCCGGTTTGAAATAAATCTTGTGGTTACAGGGAATTTATTTGGTGAACTGCGGCACGCTACCCTAAATCGCGTCGCTACGCTCAATAGCACTTATGCCTAATTATTAGTCGTTTGGATCAATGCCACATCCAAAAGTTTTACCTTCGCAGTTGCATATATAATACGAGGTTAATCGCATGTTATCAACCATCCCTATAGATCTGAACGAGATTGACAAAGGAAACATAGACAAAGAAATCTTGCGAGCGGGTATTATCGCAGAGCTTGACGCAATTAATCTTTATGAACAGATGGCTGCTCTTACCAAAAACGAAGCGATCCGAGCTAGCCTATTAGACATTGGCAAGGAAGAAAAAACTCACGTTGGCGAGTTCCAAGCTCTTCTCTTACAGCTAGATCAAGAACAAGCTGATGAGCTAGAGCGTGGGAAGAGAGAAGTTGAAGAGATGGCAGGCAAATAACTGAGGATAATAGCTTGCTGCAACCTGCAGACGCAGAGAAAGAATCAAAGAAATAGCGCCAAGCGTAAGCTATTGAACGAAGCGTTCTAAAAAAGGCGACATTCAGAGTAGAGGCGGCAGGTTTCACTAACGTCAATCGCAAACGGCAAAGATGATAGATGCGAATCTAGTTGCACTGTTGGCTCTTGCTATATTGGCAGTACTGTTGTCGATTTATTTGCTTAAGATAGACGACAACGTAGGACATCTTTTTATGCTAATGGGCGTTGGTTTGTGCGCCATAGCGCTGCTCCCATATATATTCAACACGCCAAGTGACATAAGCACTGTACTTATCATTCTTGGTCTTGGATGCATAGCCTGGGGTCTGACTTTGAGAAAAAAGAGGTTCAGACCGCAAAAAAAACGCTCTTGGAAACTATAAGTCCTTGCTTGAAGGTTCTTGGTATATAGCCTTCTCTTCAAACCGTTCTGGCGTCTTAAGTGCAACGCTAGCGAGGCTGAGCTTTTATGGTCTCACAACTCAAAGTCGTCAAGCATAGCTGTCTTAGCTTTGTTGGTTGAAGTCAAGCTTTGACAACTTGACGTGAATCATAGTTTTGAGTGAGAACATAGCAGAACTTCTATAGCACCCAAATCCCGAGGCTTTGAAAAACAAATCAAGTAAGCTTTATAGCGCTGCTTGCAAATATTACATGAGGGCCATTTAGTTCGTATCATCGCGTTATATTTTAGATCGATTCTTCTGAGTGGGTATTTGAATGGAGCAACTCTTAAAACGTGCACGAGAGTGTGCGCATGCGATTGAGAAGCAAGACGAAATATTAATCGTCTCACACGTCGACGCAGATGGACTTGCGTCTGCTGGAATAATCTGCGGCGCGCTTGACAGAATTGAAAAAGGTTACGAAGTTAAAATCGTTAAGCAACTAGACCCTTCAGTTTTCCTGGATATCTCAAGCGCAGAAGCCGTGATATTCACTGACCTAGGAAGCGGAAGCCTAGATTTGATAGACGATCTCGGGCCGCTGTGTGTAATCGCAGATCACCACCAGCCAGCAGGCAGATCTGACACAGCACTTCACCTGAATCCGCATCTATTCGGTTTCAATGGGGCTACCGACTTGAGTGGATCCGGGGCCACATATTTGATTGCTAGGGCCCTTGGAGAGAACGCTGACCTTGCGGATTTGGCCGTAGTCGGTGCCGTCGGTGACCTCCAGCACGTTAGAGAGGGGCGACTTCGAGGAGTGAACAGACTTATCCTCGACGAAGCTGAAAAACACGCTGTAGTCGCAGCGGAAAAGGATTTGCAGGCTTTTGGCAGACAAACGCGACCCATTCATAAGCTCCTTGAATATGCATCAAATCCATATATACCCGGAATTACAGGAAACAGTGACCAAATTTTGGGATTCTTGACTTCTTTAAACATTGAGCTTAAAGAAGGAGGCAAATGGAAGAAGTGGATCGACCTCAGCAGCATCGAGAGGCGTACAATAATATCTGCCCTGATCCAACGATGCTTAGCACAAGGTATGCCCCCTGAAATAATCCAGAACCTCGTTGGCGAAGTCTATACTCTACTGAAAGAAGAACGTGGGACCGCCCTTCGAGATGCGTCGGAGTATGCCACACTGCTCAACGCTACTGCACGATACGGCTTCGAAAAGATCGGTGTTGCCGTTTGCATGGGTGATCGAGAAGGTAGCTATCGGAAAGCCAATGAACTTCTGTTGGTGCACCGAGAGAATTTAGCACGCGGCCTCAACTACGTTAAACAGTCAGGCGTGACAACGCTTTCGAACTTGCAGTACTTCCACGCGGGAGACAACATACTTGAAACGATTGTTGGGATCGTTGCTGGAATGTGTAAGAATTTAGATGGCGTAAATAGGCACCTAACAATCGTCGGTTTGGCAAACTCTGAAGAGGGAGTGAAGGTGTCTGCTCGAGGAACCCAAACTCTTGTTCAGCGCCGTTTGAACTTGGCTAGAGCTATGAGTGAAGCTGCTAACTCAGTCGGAGGGGTGGGAGGTGGCCATGATATTGCCGCGGGAGCAACGATTCCAGAAGGGACTGAAACAGAGTTTCTCAAGCATCTGAACCAATTGGTTGGACTGCAGCTTTCGTAACGCATTTACGATAACAACAAATTGTAATCCATATCGCGCACATTTGCTAAGCCTGAAATCGCATTTGTCTGTATCTCTATGCCACTCTCCTTGACCGCTGCCATCGAGTTTATTCCACCAATTATCGCAACTCCGACGTGGCCCCTATTCACTGGCATTTCCAACAGATCTGAGTTAGGCTCACCGACCTCCAGTATTCCTTTAAACCCAATATCCATCAAATCCGAAAGTAGACTCTCAAGCTGGGCCCCAGCGGCCATAGGCACTTCTCGGACGCTTGCCAATATCTTACCAGATCCCGTATTGATCATCTCTAACACAGAGGTGAGTTCCTGAGACATAAATACGTCAAGGGGGTCCAGCGTGGTCGAATCATAACGCAGAATGTCCGTGAATCGCACTGGCATTTTTTCGGTCACCTGAACTATGCCCCCACACAGTGGTTTTACTGGAATGCCTGCCTTAAGCAGCACGCCGTCAATCGTGATGCTACAAATGGTGAGTATGCCGTTGAAACCTCTTTTAATTGAGACGCCGTGGAAACTCTCGCCACCTTCGATAATTCGCACATAGGGGCCAACATTGAGTCCGGCGGCATACACACGTTTAAATATACCCAATGCTTGTTCTAAATCACGTTCAGCAACAACCGACGTGTTAAAGGCTATTGTGCCTTCACCCGACCGCGGATCGAGAGTTATGCCATATATAACCTCGCCAATTCTTGACGACATGAATTTAAGCTTCATTTAATACACCTCTTGGACATAACGGGTTAAGGTCGCTCAAAAAGGCTCTCGACCGCATATTTTCCATCGCTACGGGGTATGAGCTTTGATCCTTTTATTTCATCAACCGAGAAACCAACTTGCCCTTCACTGTAGCGACGCCAAACATCTGGCCAAGTTACGAAATATGCCGCCTTTGATTTGCCAGACCCCATTCTCAGTTCCACGGCGAGATACCCTGTTC
>Ga0209539_1000009_pt1 | contig 105470 bp, 112 predicted proteins | sample BarGraNGADG00312_2_FD_184499 | JGI IMG/M metagenome (GOLD analysis project Ga0209539, IMG submission 184499) | Arctic peat soil microbial communities from Barrow, Alaska - Barrow Graham LP Ref core NGADG0011-312 (SPAdes) (version 2) | ecosystem: Environmental > Terrestrial > Soil > Wetlands >...
TTGCAAAGAGCTTTAGATACTCCCCGTAACCCTCCTTCTCCAGGTCCTCCTTGTACACCTTAACCTCGTTGTTGTAGCAGTTGTAGCTGAGCACCGTATTAAGCGGAATGCTGACCGGCTTGTTCCCTGGAGCGGGCTGAAGCACGATGCGCTGGTTGGTGACAACGAGCACGCCTGCAGACGTCTGGGTCAGCCGCTCTTCGCTCACGACGTGTCCGCGCGACTGACCGACGCGGTAACGGATCGGTGAGCCGCCGATTTTAAAAGGGGCGCGGGATACTGACGCCGTGCGAACCGTCGCTGTAGCCGAGACTGACCCTTCTTATCTCGTTGAGGGTCGCTTCGTGGGCGTAGTGCACGACTTCACCTTTGCGCAGGATAACCGGTCCGGCGCCTTCCACGGTGAGGTGGATTGCCGGGAGCTTCCCTTCCGTGCGGATCGCGCTCACGTAGAAATAGGGCCGGACGAGTTCATCATAGCGCACTTCTTGGTTGGTCAGTCTGCCGGCCTGCTGAACGTTATCGAGCGCCCTGAGAGTTAGGAGCTAAATCGGAACGTTTAAGTTATTGGCGCTTAAACGGCTGTTACGCTCTGAAACATCGAATTAAGCACAATGGCCACCTTACCTCAACTTCTCGCGGTCGTGATACCTCTCGCCATCGCGGCTATGATAAGCCCTTTGGCGATCATTACGGTCATGACGGTACTGAGCTCAGCTGAACACCGGCTCAAAAAAGGCGCGATCTTTGTCGCAATGTACTGCGTCGTGTTTTCGCTGATATGCCTTGTTTTTCTTGCCCTCGGAAGCCTGACGACGACCGATGGCAAGCCGTCGTTGATGACGGTGATGATCGACTTCATCCTCGGTCTCCTCCTCCTCTACGCAAGCGCTCGTTCGCTCCTGAAGAAACAGGGATCAAAAACGTTTGACGCGACGGCAATGGGCTCAGGCGCATTGGTTTCTATGGGAATCGCCTTCGGCTTTGGCAATATCTTCTCATCGCTTCCAGTTCTCGCCGCAAGCAAGGATATCGGTGTCGTCGTGCTATCCGTTCAAGATAAAGCGATCGCCTTTTTCCTGACCATGGCCATAGCGTTATGCTGGTGTTGGGGACCACTCGCCGTTTGTGCCGTGACACCCCGAAATTTCGACCGCATCTTCGATCCCATCATCCGTTTCTTGAACAAACACGGCAGTCAGCTGATTGCCGCCGTGTTCTTCATCGTTGGCATCTTCCTTGTCGCGCGAGGCGTGACGTCGGCAATGATGTTGTAGGTCGTTGACTGGACCCCCCTTGTCGCTGTTGCACGCGTGTTCCGTTAAAGAGAAGCCTCTCCACAAGTCGCTGCCCTCCGTACGGTCAAACCGACGCATTTATCGGCACACAACGGAGCAGCAGGCTGAGCATAATGGCGGTCAGCACAAAACCGAGGATGGCCCCCGTGATCGCCTGTGCGACCGTGTGCTTTTTGAGGTATACCCTGCTCCAGATAACAGGCAGTAAGAGCAATCCCAGCAGCACACCCCAATAACCAAAGACAAATACGAGCACGGCCGTTGGTCCTGCGATGCCCATCGCGTGGATGCTGATTTTCCAGTACAGATTTATGAAGAAAAGGAAGAGCGTCCCAGCAAAATAGCCAAACATGACAATGGTCGTAAGCAACGGTGCGTGCACGGCAACCAATACGACGGTGCCGAGGAGGTATGATGCAGAGGCGAAGAGCAGTGGATGGTTCCTGTCTGTTCTCGCGGGGATGTCAAAGTCAAACTTCGCGCTCGTTCTCGTTTCCCAGATAAGCAACACGCTCAGTGGCACAATTGCCGCAAACAGCGTGGTGATAAACGTTACCGCGAAGAACGGGAATCCGCGCAGCAAGGAATAGTTAATGAGCGAGAACATGAACACGGCAATTATTGGCGGGATCGTCACGTTAGAGATGAGGACAGCCCATCTACGTTTTTTACTGTCTCTGGCCGTAACGCGACTGTTATTCATCCGCATTCATTTAGACCCTGTGGCGGCATAACGCTTCGGGTTTGTGATGCAGCGCGGTCGGTGAATAGCCATCACTTTTCAACGCCTAGAACAGTGCGGACACCACACGCGAATGACGATGTCGTCGGGGCTGCCGCTATGACAGATTCGGCGTAAAGTTCTCCGATGCGACTACTCCGCTCCGCCGCCCAACAAGAAGCCGAGACAGATGCCAAACAACTCAACTGCCCCGCTGTCTTTGACGGAAAAGAAGTACCCCTTCTCACGGCCCTCCTTGTACACCTCAATGCCGTTGTTGTAGCAATTATAGCTGAGCACCTTTGTAAGCGGAATGCTCACCGGCTTGTTGCCCGGCGCGGGCTGTAGCACGATGCGCTGATTGGTAATAACGAGTACGCCTGCCGACGTCTGGGTCAGCCGGTCTTCGCTTACGACGTGTCCGCGCGACTGGCCAACGCGGTAACGGATCGGTGAGCCGCCGATCTTAAAAGGGAGTGGGATGCTGACGCCGTGCGAACCGCCACTGTAGCCGAGACTGACCCTTTTTATCTCGTTGAGGGTCGCTTCGTGGGCGTAGTGCACGACTTCGCCCTTGCGGAGGATTACCGGTCCGGCGCCTTCGACGGTGAGGTTGATCGTCGGGAGCTTCCCTTCCGTGCGGATCGCGCTCACGTAGTAGTAGGGACGGATGAGCTCTTCATAGCGAACCTCTTGGTTGGTCAGTCCGCCGCCCTGCTGAACGTCACCGAGTGTGGCGATGTCGCGTTCATCGAGCTCCTTATCTGCGACGAACGTGTTATAGAGGCGATAGTAAACGTCGAGGATCGTTTTGTGGTCATACGTTTTGAGCAGTGTGAGTTGTTCAAGTGTTGTCGTCTTGGATGCAGCGATTGCTTGTTCGACCTGAGTAATTTGCGCACGGCGCGCGTTTGCGAGGGCTTCACAGCACTCGCCGCAAAGCGTGTCTTTGTCGTGCCGTTCCAAAAAGGAGAGCTTATGTCCGCAGTTCGTGCAGAAGTTGGCCATGTCGCAATCAATTTTGTCGCGCGTGATAAAAAGCTATGCGTGTTGTTTGAAAAATCGCTGCATGCTGAGCGTAATTAGAGAAAAGAACAAGGCGAAACATATGATCAATCGTTTGGCGGTGATTGTCAGGCTTCTAATAATCGCCTTCGCGTAACGTCTTCTCAAACAGGTCAAGGTCTGCTTCCAGCGTCGCCATAGAATCCGTTATGCCACTCTTTTTCAACGTTTTGTAGATATTTGACCCTTTCTGCCGAGCTAGTTGCGTTGCGACTTCGTCCAGTTCGTTATGAAAATCCCTAAAAATCTCTTTTGCTTCGCTTGTGAGTTTTAACGCTTCGCTTGGTTTCCCACTCTCTGCGAGCTGTCCAGCAGTTTGTATCATCGAGACGATGAGTCTCATCACTTTGGGCGCGCGCTCTTGTATCGCATCAAAGCGACCTTGCCAATAATCGCCTTCGTTAGCACGTCTCCAAAACATTTTTTCTCCGTTATTCCCTCAATTTGGAAGGAGACAAGAGCGCGTATTTGGTTTCAACGCGAGAATAACATGCATCCCGCTATGCCGATGAATACGAGTAGCCAAAATACAATTACGATCTTTATCCCAAGCAAATAGCCTTTCGCTGCGTTTGGATCGTCAAGGCTAGGTAGTAATCCCATGTTTTTTCACTTCTTGTCTTCTTTCTGCTTCGGAGGTCACAAAATATAGTATCGCACTATTCCAGCTCAAAGAAGTTCCCATAAATCATGTTCTGCGGGAAAGAACCCGAATTACTAGTCCTTTTTCATGGCTTCTGCCTTCAGTTCCTTTGGCATCAGTTCAATCGCATACCGCAGCGCCGTCCGGGGCATCCGCCTCTTGTTTTTCATAACATAGGCATAGACCTCGTCAGTGTGCTTCCGGCTTGCCTCCTTTAGTAACCATCCGTACCCTTTCTGTACCATATCGTCTCTATCGGTGAGCAGCAGGTCGGCAATTTCAATGGACTCTTTGAGGAACTTCCCGTGTTTTGCGTGGACAATGAGAGAAACGGCTGATGCCCGACGCATCCACCGGTTTTTCGACTGAGTCCAGCGTTTCAGTTCATCGGTGTATTCCGGGTATTGTTCGAAGAAGTCACCCATTGTATGATTGCAGAACCCGTCGCACGACGCCCAGTTGGTGATGTACGTATCGATCCAGCGCTGGAAGACGGCAAAATCCTCGCGCTCATACCGACCCGAAAGGGCATGAGCCCATTCAGAAACGATGAAAGACTCCTCCAAGTATCCCGACCGGTAGAGTTCCTCGCAGAGAGCAAAGATCTCCGGCTTTGGGCGGTTCTTAACCTCCTTCCAGTATTTCTTTGCCATTGCAATCACGGTGGCGGTCTTCATGCCGTAACACTGAATCTCTCCCTTGAAGTATCTCTTTGAGCTCTTCTGAATATCAGGATCAGCCAGTGCTTCCAGCTCCTGCCGTATCTGCGCAATGATCGGGTCCATGAAAAATGCTATGAGGGAAAGAGGGATAAGGGATGTGGCGGAAGGAAGGTGAAAGTGAATGGCTGAGGATGACGGATTCCCTGCCATCACCGGGCTGGCACATTAAAGCGGTCGACGCGTTAGACAACGTCGGCCCGCCCCAAATCCAAGGAGTATCACAGCATGTCGCGAGAATCACAACGGTTATGCCGACGCGTCGCGTGTTCAACAAAATATGCAACCGATTCACGCACACGATAAGCGTTCAAGGCGCAAAGCCCGATTTCTCCGCCACAAATGTATCCCGAGCGCTCGCTCAAATGGAAATGATTAAGTGCGTACATCTCATTTATGGCTTACTACAACAGCAGAGCTAAGAGGGTATAAAAATGAAAAAGACTGGAGTGGCGAGTTTGGTGGTCGTAATCTCACTCGCAATGGCGGTATTTTGCGCGGGTTGTACCTCGTCTACGACACCGAGTCCGAGTTCAGGTTCAACGACAGCCGTCAATAACGCAACGGCGGTCGGAGCGGGAATCACCGTCATGCAAGGACAAAACTTTACGATTCAGCTGCAATCGAATCCGTCGACAGGCTACCACTGGGAGCCGACCTATGACAACTCTTCCATCACGTTTATCAATCGGGCGTACATCGCTAGCAGCATACCAATGCCTGGAGCGCCGGGCGCAGACGTGTTCACCTTCCAAGGCACTAAGCAAGGAACGAGCGTCATCACGTTCAACAACATCAGCCCATCGAACCAAACAGCAAACAGCGTGAACTACACGATCACGTGTACATCAAGCAATGTGACACAAGGGAGTGCAGTCCTCGTCTCACAAGGGCAGAACTTTACGATTCAGCTGCAATCGAATCCTTCGACAGGCTCCCAGTGGGAGCCGACCTATGACAACTCCACCATTACGTTAGTCAATCGGGCGTTTGCCAGCGTCGTTAGTACCGTGAGTCCAACAATCGTTGGAGCGAGCGGCACCGATCTGTTCACCTTCCAAGGCACTAAGCAAGGAACGAGCGTCATCACGTTCAACAACATCAGCCCATCGAACCAGACGACAAATAGCTTCAGTTATACGGTGGTCATCACGTCGTAAGGGCCTTGGCCCTCCTCTTTATTCTTTCTCGAAGCGCAAAATATTCCGGAACGGAAACTGTCTCAGCCGGACTTTGAGTGGCAGCTGTAGGCTCATTTTTATCGTAGGATCCCAAGTTGAGTTCTTCTATAGCGTTTGATGCTCGTAGTGACAGCAACCGTACCCACATAGAGTTCGTTTGGTAAATCTCCGGTTTTTGTCGTTGCCCATACTCACGAAGAGACGTTAAACTGTGGAGGATGCGGCGGTTTCGAAAGTTCATCCGGTGGCGGCACCCAGCCGAGACTGCTTCCGTCAACCGTCTGCGTCTGAACTTGTCCGGCCGCCTTCTCCTGCTGGTATTGCACATAAGCAGGGTTTAGCGGCGCTCTGCAGCGTTGCCGGAAGCGAGGAAGACAATTATCCCCATAATAGCGAGGATCGTTGCAAGCACCATGTAACCCCCATTGACTCGTCTGAGGGCAAGGTAAATGGCGAGAAACATCGGGACCATAAGAACATATGCAACAACTTCCAGGAGGTAAGAGTCGATCAATCCAATGAGATTATTGCTCTGAAATAGCGTTAAATAGCCTATCACAGTAGTGGGCAGCGGCCAAATAGTTAAGACGATTATCTCAATTGGAATTAATACAGCTGCAATAATAGCAGCCACTCCTCCAATTTTGTAAAGATCTTTCCAATTTGAATCTACATTTTCTGCACTAAAATTATTCATACGGCACATACTCCCCTTATTGATAAATTGCAGTCACTATCGGAGAGCGCCTGTACCGGATTGTAAGTCGAATAGACCGATGCGTGGTCAGCGCCTAATCCTCCCGCGGTGCGTTGGTACTGACGTACTGCTTCGACGACCACAATCTTGACCACAGCGCATCAAAATGGATTCTAAATTAAAAAAAGCTATCATCAACAGTGAGCTACGGCTTCCTAAGTTGCTCAAGGGTTTTACGCATCTGCGCTAGCGTGTATGCGCCCCAGATCAGCACAATTATGACTACGACGCTCACGATAATCCTCAGTGCAGCCAAAAGTGGGTGTGGCATTTAACATTCCACCTCCTTTGTAAGTACTTTATTCTTCCAGTTTAATGCGGCTTTCGCAGCCTGTCCTACAGATGTCACGGCCTTTGAATTCCGTGTGGGGCGAGAGGACATCCTTCAAGCCGTTCAGCCCTGCCAAGGCAGTAGCTGCCCGCCCCGTATATCACCACATATCTGAGCTGCGCGTCTCGCCGCGCTAGTTCCACGCTCTTTATCAGCTGTTCGAGCGGCACTGTGTGGACGTAGGCAGCAAAAAGGTTGTAGATGGCCTGTTTCTTGTCGTTTCTGTGGGTTCTGTGGCGGGTTGCTTGCACAAATGTTCCGTGTGTGCTGAAAGGGATAACTCAACTGCAAAAACGTGCTGAAAGTGAAAAGAAAAAGGAAAAAGAAAGAAAGGGAAAGAACCCCTTTCACGACCTTTGTGCCTCATCATGAAATCTGCGTGTAAACATACCGGTTTTCAGAAAATAAAAAGAGAATCCCTCTGAGTGGTGCAGGGAGTTCTCTTCACCCCAGCGGAGCAACGGTCTTGTTGTACACCTCATTTAGTACCTCCGCGAGGCCGGCATAGATTGCCGAGAAACCGGTGAGGATCCCTACATAGCCAGCAACATGGGTAACGGTGGCATTCCCCGTTATCTCACCAATTGCCAGCAGGAAGAACGTCACGGCAAGTAAGCCAAGGACGACCTGCAATGCCCGGGTTGCTTTGAGCGCCCCGATGAACATAACGAGCGTAAAGACCCCCCACATGACAAAGTATGCCGCCAACGCAGTCGAGCTTGTCGCGTCCGCAAGCCCCATTTTCGGAAGGATCAGGAGGACGACGAGGGTCAGATAGAAAAACCCGAAAATCAGGAATGCGGCCATCCCGAACGTGTTGTTCTTCTTCCACTCCATGATCCCTGCAACAATCGGGCCGAGACCCCCGCACAAGATCGCCACCGCGAGGACCATCGAGTTGAGCCCAAAGAGCCCTGCATTCATCAAGCTAAGAATGAGGGTTATCATCCCTAAGGTGGTCAGCCCGATCGCCGCCGGGTTTGCGGTTACGTCCAGGTTTTTCACTTGGGTGATGTCGATCGTTCGTGGTTCGTTTGTCATAATCGTTTACTCTTCTGTATTATTTTAAGTGAGGAAGATCATGCTTTTTCAGCAGAATACACACTTATTTCAAGTTCTTTCGCAATCATATCTTTAATGGCTGCACCAAATGCTTTGAAATGTTCCGTTTGCATGTGAGTCTCTAATACTTCTCTGTTTTTCCATTGTTCAAACATCACAAGAACATCCTTATCTTGAGTGCTGGCAAATAACTCATAACTGATACACCCTAATTCTGAACGGGTGGGTCCAATTACATCCTGAGATATTGAAATAATTTTGTCCCTATCACCCGGTTTGGCTGTTATAGTGGCTTTTACTATGATCATATCCTATCCTCCTTAACGTTACTTTATGAAATTGAATTATACGGTTTATAATAAATTCTCTATCCGATTTATGTACACTTTAGGCCATAACCATCTTTCTAATTGCTACTTTTGCCTAGTTTGCGACCTTTTCATCAACTTTAACCGCGAATTCATCATTTAAAAGACAATTTTTAACTTTTTCAATCGTGTGTAATTTCATGTTCTCACACTCTAAAACCCTCTTTCAAAAGAGTCCAAAAAAAGTGAAAAAGAAATAAATCTTTTTCACGAAGTTACTGCGGGAATAACTTCTTTGAATATGTCAATACCGTTATTGACATTTGGACTGCTGTTTCCTAGACAGAAGTGATCTATGCCTACGTCGGTGAACCTTTCAATTCCCTTGATCAATTCTTCGGCGTCAGTTGCCACCATGTAGTTTTCTTTTATCATGGCGTGGTTTACCATGTCTGCGTGGAGTTCAACTTCCGTGGCTTCACAGACACGGTACTTGAACATTGATGGAACAAGACATCCAGCCCAGAATCGGAGACCTTCAATTGCTTTATCATAGTCTTCGTCGATTGAATACCAGATTAACATTGCATGTTCCATGTTTTCAGGGTTTTTGTCTGCCTTTTTTGCACCTATAACAAAGTTAGGTATGGTCTCATTTTTCAATTTGTCTGGATCGGCGGCAACTGTCATTAGGTGGTCACCGAATTCTCCAGCTAATCTGGCACCTTTTGGACCCATTCCACTGAAATATAGTGGCACTTCGTCTTCTGGTTTGGTGTACAGGAATGCTTTCTCCAGGGTGAAAAATTCCCCTTTGAAAGATACAGGTTTATCACTTTCCCATAGTTTCCTCATTACATCAACGGCTTCTACTGTCATGGCCTGTCTTACTGGTACTGTAGGCCATTTACCCGTCACCGGGACTTCGTTCATAGCTTCTCCGGCCCCCACCGCAATTCCAACTCTGCCAGGATACATCTGCCGTAATGTTGCAAATGTTTGAGCTACAACTCCAGGGTTGTACCTGAGGATTGGACAGGTAATACAGGTAGAGAAAAATACTTTTTTAGTTGCCTGTAGTGCTGCGCCCATCCATGCCCATGCTTGAGCGCTCTGTGCATTTGTGTGGTACCATGGATGGAAGTGGTCATCTGCCCATACGGAATTAAAGCCTACTTTTTCTGCTCTGACTGCCTGTTCTAGTGCATCCATTGGTTTGTACTGTTCCAATGATGCAAAGTAACCAATTTTTGTTTTCATAAGTTCTCCTCCTACTTCACAAAGATCATTTGTCAATAGACCTTTGTGATTTTTTGTTCAACTGCTTAGACGATTAAGAACCTCTCAGAAGATACGTTAAAGGCTTCGGTTTAGTGTGACCGCCTCTCAGAAGATACGTTAAAGGCTTCGGTTTAGTGTGACCGTAGACACTGTGCCATGGTGCTCAAACCTATGAAGTGGTCAAAAAATGAATACGTTCGAACGATTAGACGTCCGTTTGATCGCCCTTCTTTTTTCCATGGCTTACGTTACAGCCGCTCAAGTGGTGCCTGCGTCCTCCTTCGGCATCTCTTGGGTCTCGCGTGCATGCCTGACGTCCTTATCGGCACGTGGGAAGATGCAACGTGGACGATTCTGTTCTATGAGCGTCACGGTTTTGAGATGGTTTCGCGTGAAGAAAGGGACAAACTCCTGCGAAGCTACTGGAACATCCCTCAAAGGCAGATCGAGACATCGGTCGTGCTGAGACGCGAAAAGTCTTAGATTGCCATCGTGCTAAGTGTCGAGCTGGCGGTCCCGCCTTGTCCTATATTAACCATTGCCGGTAGCATCTCGCCGCTCTGCGAATGATGTCGGTCAAGCTCCACTCTGAGAGAAATAATTATGCCGCTTCGCGCATTCTTACTCCCGCAACGCACGAAAAATACTTCTCCTTACGGGCAGTGGTGTGGCAAACTGCCGGGGCCTTGTCTCCTTTGGCCCCGGCTTCCTGCTTCTAGCCGGGCGGACGTATAGAATCGACCAAATACGTCGTGACGAAATCGTACGCATAATACATGTTTTGAGCAACGGATATGACCACAGCGCACAGCGCTAACAGGAACGTTTTCTGGCTTGCCTTCCCTGACTGAACTTATATCTTTTGCGCGGGCCCAGTGTATCTGGAGATATACCTCTTTTTGATCACGGGTCAGAGAAAGAGCGCAGCACGCCCCTTGAAGACGCGCTCGTGGTCAAGGGCTGCCACAATGTACCTCCGCTTGACACTTGCAGACTCCCGACAGGAACGGGTGAGGCACCGGGCGTTGTGCTGTACATTCCGTGTTCGCTTAAGGATCTACGAGCGGTTATGTGTCGCCGTAGGCGACAAAGACGATAGTGGCTCTGTTCTTTCTTTTACCTGCTTATCGGTTTCAATAGTTCTGCATCGTGGTCCGCATTTCAGGGCTCAATTGTTTCACCAGTTCTGCGTTGTACGAACCGGTCGGCATGGGCTTAATGGTTGGATCATTCGTTGAATTATTTTTAGTTATAAAATCCCACGCCCCGACGATCTGCGTTGTCACAATGGCATATTTACGCGATGTCGCCGCGGGCGTTCCTTCTTTGACTGCCGGGTCAACGTCGGTCGTCACGATGGAAATGGTATCGTCGCTGTTGAGGTAAATCTCAAAAGTCCGGAACTGCTGCGGGAAATCCCGGAGCGACGGCGTTTCAACCTGCCAGAAGCCTTTTTCAGGAGCATTGACCGGATCAGGCGATATAAAGGCTTTAACGGTATTTAAATGACGATGCCCAGACACCCACATGATCAAGTTCGGATGGCTTTGAAGTTCCGCAATCAGATTCGGCAGGGTTACGGCATTTTGAGGATTGGGCCACCAACCCATTTCGGAATTAGGCGCAGTTACTTCAACGTTGATCGGTACGTGCGCGGCGATGATCATGAGCTGTCCTGCCGCGTCGCCACCTGCAAGTTCTTTTTTAAGCCAGGTCCAACGCGCCTGGTCCAGAAAGCCATGACCATGAATGTCGGCGGAGCCATCGTCTTCCTTTTGGGTATCGTCGAGCACGATTACCTTGATCGGGACAGTTGGCTTCGGTACGAAACTATAACAGGCAAATCCATTATTGGCGTCGGACAAGTTGAAACCGTGACCGACCGGACTTGAAGACGTTTTAAAAAATTCATTTATCCACTCCGTTCTCAAAAGTGAACGGCGATCGGGATCGGCTACAACCTTCGGAGCGCTGCTGAAATTTCCGACGGGTCCTGCCTTGATAAGATCACCGTAAGGAGTCGAGCCATCGAGCACGCCCATATAGCAATCACGGCTGTTAATTTTTCTGGGGTCGCTGAGGACATCTCCCGTGGCGAAGACTTCATCGGTGATGTAGGATTGCCGAAGGTTCTTCCGCAGGCTATAGTCCACCGGGATTTAACCGATCCAGAAATGATCGTGGTTGCCGAGCGTCTGATACCAGGGGATCGTCTTATCCAGCCCTGCCGCCTTATAAGGTTTCTGATAATCGATGGTATCGGCTCCGAGATGGGCGCCGGAGCTGGGGGTAATGACCTTGCCGTCCATGACGTCGATAAACCACCTGAGTTCGTTGTACTGAGTGCAATTGCAGGCGTCGCCCAGAGAGAGGCCGAAGTCAATCGGGTTCTGTTTGTGCAGGGCGTTAACTGTCTGGACGGCGGCGGCGAGAACATGCGTTGTATATGGCATAATCCCTGAATGTAGAGCGGCCCCAACCGACAATGTGGGGTGCAGGCGTTGAAGATAAATCAGCTGATTAGGCGATTCTTTGTCGGTTATATGGATGTCTGATATGGTAAAGAAATTCAAAAGTTTTGTTTTTTTAGCAACGGCTGAACCACTATAAGTAGCCGGCATGATATCAAGCCGCTTGTCGTAGGGGAGACCTGAACCATAATTCCAGTTTCCATAGCCGTATTGACTGTATTTGGAAACCTCACTAAGAACAATCGCTGTCGACGGTGTTGCGCCCGGCGCGATCGTCCTCTGGAGCGTTGTTTGAACATCGGATGCAATCGGGTGCCTTTGGGTTAAATTTGTTTTTTGACGACGCATTTTGAACATCCTGATAAAGAGGAAATCAGCGGGCCGTTAAAAAGAGTAAACAGAACTTTTTGTATTCATAAGATCGATTCATGAAACTCTCTCCTAATATAGATTTAAAATTTCATGCTTGCAGGTTACTTTTTCTTCGTCCAGGTTCCCACGGCTACGATAGTATCGGAGGAACTTAAATGACGATAAATGACGTTGATCTGATCTTTGTTGCTGATCTGACCTTCCAAAAGAAACCATCTTCATCGGCATAGTAGATACTTTTGTTGTCCTCGGCAATTAAGGCAACGAATTTTTCCGTGGCTCGTGGCGATTGGAATGTCCCGTGCAGGACGCCTCCTCGTTGCTTGGTTACGACCGCCTCGGCTTGAGGGTGCTGAATTCGCCGCTGCGATGGGTCTTTGCTCCGACAGCAGCGCCCTTGAGAAGGATGGCCCCTTCAGCCTGTACTGTCCTCGACCGTCAATGAGGGCCCGACATACGAAAAACTGGAATTCCCCGCAGTGATATAAGCGCCGGGGTAAACCTGTGTGGGGCTGATTTTGCCCCGCAGTGCGTCGGGAGGGGCCAGCGCACGCTATTGCCCCGCGGCCACAAAGTTGCCGTCGTCCCAACCGTCCCACGGATGCGCCTCAGCATGCCGGATCATGTAAATCATTAGGTTGGTGTTGATGCCCGCCGGAATGACGGCGCCATTAATCCCTTCAGTCGCTGCGAAGCTGAAAAGCGCAGGAACCCGCCTAGTTGGTACTCTGAATAGCAAAACAAAGGTGCACAATTAACGCCCAGTCAACAATATATAATCAAGCGTATGCGAGAGGGCGTTTTTGTGAACTTTCTCATCATTTTGAGAAGTGATCCTGACCGTTCCGGCGTTCCTTGTTTTTAAGTTTCCTGACGTCGGTCGGATGAGGTTAAAGTATTGCGATTTGTGTTATGTTAATGACATCGACCTTGGGATCCTGCCAAAAAAACGTCGTTGACTCTCCGTTTCGTGTGGGTTTTATCTCAATGTGTTAGTCTTCCCCAGCTGGCCCCAGGCATGTTTGATATCTCCCGTATAACTCCTAAACAGAAGCCGTCAAGCTAAGTAACTCGAAAAAAGAAATAACGAGCTAGGAGCTGAGGAGAGATTAAAAGAAACACGTTATGTTATCTAATTCTTTTTAACACAACTTAGACCAAGAATAGAACAGAGTTCATTCTTTGTCATTGCTATGCTATCGCCGCTGCTTGGTCGATCACCATCCTCATCGATATTTCGACAGATAAACAATAGCAGCGATAGCGATGAAAAACAGTGCTACGACAATTCCGATATAAAGGGGTACGTTGCCCCCTTCGATAACGCCCTCATGCTCCTCCTCAGAGACGTTGGTTAAGCTTTGTTCGATGTCACGCATGTCGACTCGCGTAGCTGTCCAAAGAGAGAGCGCTATCGCGGCGATGAAGACAGCCGCCAATATGAGATACTGCCACTTCACGTCAATCACCAGCAAGGTCTTGTAGGGCGAGCAAATCGCGGCGCACCTTGCCCAAATACTCCACAACAAATCCCGTCAAAATCGCTTCGCCCACGGCCACGACTAGGTTTAAGAGAGGAACTTGGAGTGTGAACACGAGCAACGTACTGCCCGAAAGGGTGCTTCCCTGTATTCCCGAAATCACGATGATGAGTACCGACAGGACGTTTCCGACGAGCAACCCGCCAAACGCCGCGACCGCTCCGCGGGTGAAGAGCTCAAAACGGCGGGTCGCATAATAGAAGAGGTAATACGCGCTTACGACCTCGCTGACGTTCACAATGGTGTTTGCCCCGATCAGCCCCCACCCGCCGTGGCCGATCGCGGCGCTTAGGATATTGACTATCAACACGATCAGCGACCCGATCGCGGGGCCGGCAAGGATGCCGATGAGTGGAGTGAGGTTCATATGCACCCCACCGGCGAAGGGGATATTCACCTGAGATATGGCAAACGATACGGCGGCGAGCAATGCCGCGGTGGTGAGTCGTTGGGTCGTGAAAGTCCGGCGGCGCGCGACGAGGAGCGCTATGGCAAGCACCGCCAACGCGAGCGCCCACCAGATAATCACCCACTGGAGCGAAAATACTCCATCCGGCAGATGAATGTGTGCCATAAGCGATAGCCCTCTATATCTTGAATGAATTTTTGAGCCCTAATCAATCAACGATTATTCTTCTTTTTCGATAAGCCCGTTTGCATTCTCATCGTTCGCAAACGATCAAATGCATTTTGGACTAATAGGGATTTAACGGTCTTACCGTATGACCCCTACGGGTTTTTTGAGCCTATTTGAAAAACGCATCTAAGCGATATCGTCGTCACAAAGAATATTTTTATTACTGCATGCCGAATATAGGGGCCAATAGGAACATAAGACCGCAAATGCCCCCCACCGCTATGATAGAGACAACAACAACGATAAATCCGTATTTAGCTATGAGTTCGATGGTGCCGTTCGTGGTCGTCACATAATCACTCTTCTTTTTTAGGATAATAGCGCGCCCAAAACATGTTTTTTAGATACTATCCCTTTTTTCCGGTGATTTCAAAGCCCATGAGCGTCTTTTTAACAATAGATTCTTCCAGTTTTGATTGATCGAGTATACTTTGAATTTCATCCATAGTATAAAAGGCGTTTATAGATGATACCTGCTGCTGGCAATAATGCCTTTAAAAGGTGCGGTATTAAGGGGAGTTGTTTATATTTGTCTTCGAGCAGCATCTAAAGATACAATCCCGATGCCAAACGGGACTTAAAACGTCCAAGACTGGCAATGCCATTTACACGCGGGAACAATCACCACGAAATGGACACGAAGAGGAGATATGCGTATCGGTTACCAGTGGATTGCACTTTCCGTAACGACCGTTGGCGTGTTGATGGCGTCGATCGACGGGTCCGCCGTGATCATCGCGCTGCCCACGATCTTAGCGGATCTGCAGGCGAGTTTTATCACCATGATGTGGGTACTCTTAGGGTACCTGCTTATCGTCGCGGCCATTGTACCCGTGGTGGGCAGGCTCGCGGACATATTCGGACGTAAGAACCTCTACAATCTCGGCTTTGTCATCTTCACCGTCGGGTCGCTGTTGTGCGGGCTGTCGCTCCCGCAGTTCCACGGAGTTGACTTGTTGGTGTACCGCATGATACAGGGCGTGGGCGGCGCACTGCTCATGACCAACAGCGTCGTGATCGTCACCGACGCCTTTCGCAAGGGGAACATCGGCTTCGCCCTCGGCGTGAACGGGGTCGCGTTTTCCGCGGGGTTCCTCCTCGGTCCGCTCGTCGGCGGCGTGCTCACCGCAATTTCGTGGCGGCTCGTGTTTCTGGTGAATGTACCCATTGGCATTTTCGGCACGATTTATGGCGTGTACAAGCTCAGAGAACCGGTCGTTCCACTTGCGGATCAGATTTTTGATTGGGCCGGAGCCATTACTTTTACGACGGGGCTGACAGCACTCCTGCTCACAGTGTCGCTCTATGCGTTTCCCGTGACCGGCGTGTGGGTCGTGTACGTGATGTGCGTGGTCACAGTGATCTCGTTCGCGGCGTTCATCTTCGTGGAAGGGCGTGTCCATCAGCCGATACTGAACGTTCACCTCCTCTCTAACCGCGTCTTCACGTACGCCACCGTGGCGAGTGGGCTCAGTGGCTTGGCTCGCGGTGCTGTGCTCTTCGTCCTCATCTTCTTCTTGCAGGGACCCTATGGAGCCGACCCCCTCACCGCAGGTATCCTCCTGACGCCTTTTGGCGCCGCGCTGTTAGTCACTGCGCCGATTTCAGGACGTCTCTCCGACCGCTATGGGGCGCGGTACCTCGCGACCGGCGGACTGCTTATCGACGTTGGGGCGCTCATCGGGATGACCACGATCGTGAGCACGACGCCGTACTGGGAGGTGGCCGTCTTAATGGCGCTCATAGGGGCTGGGTCGGGCATCTTCTGGTCGCCAAATACGAACGCGGCGATGAGTGCTGTGGAGCCGAACGAGCGTGGCGCGGCGTCCGGCATCCGAACGATGGTCCAGAATACCGGTCAGATGCTCGCTATCGCGATCGCGTTTCCCCTCGTCCTAAGCACGCTTCCCGTAGCGGTCTTGTACCATGTCTTTCTGTACGGCGGGGGGTTGAGCAGTGATCCACTGGTCTTGGCAGCCTTTGAGCAAGGCATGCACCAGGCATTTCTCGTGTCAGCGGCCATCTCTGCGTTGGCCGCAATCATCTCGTTTATGCGGCCGAGACACGCACCGCACGATGTTACGCCGGTTGCGTAATGTAAACGATACTACCTTGCTACCCGTGCCTATTTTATCAGCTTCCCCTCGCTTCCTACGAGTCGATGAGACAACGACAAGGAAAGCAAGCGCCCCGTCGTGAACGGTTTGATCATTCGTGTGGGTAGTCCTGCAAGCGACGAGAGATAGTGAGGCAACCGAATAGTCGGGTAACTTAACCAGTTTTTGCACGGTGGAGTGATATTTTGCGCAACCCTTCCCAAGACGCGCAGCGGGAAGATCATGCGGAGAGTGCTCAAAGCACGAGAGCTTGGAATTGACGCCGGTGATGTGACCACGCTTGTGGAATGAGCATCTGCCGCCTTTTTTCTGCTCCCCGACACACGCTATATATCAAAAGATAAGAATGCGAGCGCTTGACATCCCATCGACACGAAGCTGGCCGCCAGTCAGGGTCGGGAAATCGCAGCGGCAATCCAAGCAGCACGATCAGGATCAAGAATGCAATGCCCAAAATACCAAAGCTGGTCAAAACCCCGTAATTAACGATCAGATAGTTGCCCAGTGGTGCGGTAATCAGCGGCGATATGCCGACTCCCAGCACCGTGAGTCCTACTACGAGCCCTCTCTTATCAGGGAACCATCGAGCGCTCGCGCCTATTGTGGCGTTGTAGGTGATTCCGACTCCCGCACCGCCGATGATACCGTAAGCTAACGTAAGGAACGTGATATTCGGCGCTTGACTTGCAAGAATCCACCCTACCCCTACGATAATCCCTCCAATGATCGTCAGCGGTCGAGGACCGTATTTATCGAGGGGCGCTCCGGCTAAGGGCATAAGCACGGCGAAAAATGCGAGAAAGAAGATAAATGGTAACAAGCTGGCGGTCGCATCGATAGACCAGAGTTGTTGGAGAGGCAACCGAAAAACGCTCCACGAGTAGGTACCCCCCAAACACATGTTGATGGCCAGTCCGAGCGCAACAAATATCCAGCGGCCTTTTTCAGGGCTCATACCAAACAGCGTGAGCGCGCTGCTGTCTGAAGCTTGATTTTCGCTCCCCATGTGATCAAGTGGTCTATCACTATCAAGAATGTCGTGTTCCAGCAGTCGACGATGATGGCTGTAACGGCAGTTACTTTAGAAAGGGAGTGCCTATGCCCCTCCTTCCTCACGACTTGTCTGGCTTGGTGCCCGAATGAGGAAGAAGGAAATCACAATGCCCGCGATAGCCAGCACGGCGACCGGATAAAACACTGCGACATAACTTCCGACGAGATCCCGCAACTGACCAGCGAGAAGGTTCCCGACAATGGCGCCGGCGCCATACGCAGTAAAGACGAGCCCGTAATTCGGCCCGTAGTACTTGGTGCCACAAAATGCGGCGGTGCACGCAGGCGCGATTGCGAGCCAGCCTCCGAGACAGAGCCACAGGGCACAGAACCCGACGATGTAGATGCCCGTGGCACCAGGAGCCGCCCCAAAACCAAGGAGTATCGCGGCTGCTGCAATAATGACGAAGCTCAGCATCGCCGCGTTTCGCGGGTATATCCGGTCAACGAGGTAGCCAAAAATAGGCCGACCGATGCCGTTGAACACGGCGAAGACACCCACCAAGGCAGCAGCGGTCGCTGCGCTCAACTTGAATACTTCTTGGCCTGCGGGGCTGCTGATGCCAATAGCCATCAGGCCCGCTAAGGTGCCGATGAAGAATCCAAGCCAGAGTCCAACGAAACCTCTCGTGCGGACCATTTGGGATCTGTTAAGGTCTTCACATTGCGCGCTCGCCTGTGCCTGTGTCCAGCCTTCTGGCCGCCAGTCAGGGGCGGGAAAACGCAGGGGCAATGCGAGCACCACGATCAAGATCAAAAATGCAATCCCCAAAATACCAAGGCTGCTCATAATCCCGTAGTTACCGATCAGATAGTTGCCCAATGGTGCGGTAATCAATGGCGATACGCCGAACCCCAGCACCGTGAGCCCTACTGCAAGCCCTCTTCTATCCGGGAACCATCGTGCGCTCACGCCGATGGGGGCGTTGTAGGCTATTCCGACTCCTGCACCGCCGATGATACCGTACGCTAACGTGAGGATCGCGATGTTCGGCGCTTGACTGGCCAGAATCCACCCGATTCCAACGATCACCCCTCCAATGATCGTTAACCTGCGTGGACCGTATTTGTCGAGTGGCCCTCCGGCGAACGGCATCAGAAGGGCGAAAAATGCGAGAAAGAAGATAAATGGCAATAAACTGGCGGTTGCATCGATAGACCAGAGTTTTTGGAGCGGCAACCGGAAAACGCTCCACGAGTAGATGCTGCCCAAACACACGTTGATGGCCAGTCCGAGCGCAACAAATATCCAGCGGCCTTTTTCAGGGCTCATACCAAACAGCGTGAGCGCGCTGCTGTCTGAAGCTCGATTTTCGCTACCCATGTGATCAACCGGTCTATCACTATTAATAATTTATAAAAAGTTTGTCATGGAAAATAACGTTACTGCTGGATGATCAGCGCGAACAGGCAGAGCACATTCTCGAGCACGCCTCAGACTTCAGGTTCCTGAGCTGAACCTAAAAGAGCGAGTCTAAAAGAATCTCTCTCAATAGTGCGATTGGATCAACACGTTATCGGCATGCTATAATCCGAAGTCTTGGTTTGGGCAAGGATCGAAGATGCCAACCCCGCAACGGCCGTCAGAAATGACCGAGAGTGCTTTGGAACGGCTGTCCTTCCAGCTCAGAATCGTTGTAATCGAAGTAGTTGAGTATCCTTCCGACGGGCGGAAGAATTTGATGCTTAATGTAATATTCGAAGTCTATCTCTCGCTCTTGCCCATAAGTATCAACTAATTTGCCCTCCTTCTGGGTAAAGATCTCCGAAGGATAAGACCTGTCCCCAATCGATCCAGACCCTTTCATAACGAGGTAGGCAATTTTCGTCCCGACGTCAGCGGCGAGGCCGTACTCTTTTGCTCGCTTTGCCGCCCTTACGTGAGCTTGGACGGATTCGTAGCTTGCGATCTTTTTAGTAAGGGTTTTGTAAATAATGAGCTTTGCTAGCGGGATCTCGCCGGCTCGAAGTTTTTTGATCGTAATCGTGACCAGTTCTGCAGCAGCTTTTGGCTCTCGCCTTTCAAGAATGATCTTAATGACGTCAGACTGCAGTTCCTTTGCGAGCGCACACCAATCACCCCTGCGCACTTCGAGACCTCTGACAACGATGGTTCCATCATCGGTAATTCCCGCGTAGCGCTTTTTCTTCTCGGTAAAAAAGATGGCCTTGTAGTGCTCCTGCACGTCGAGCCTAATTGGATAAACCGTCGAAAGTTCTTGGATAAATGTTTGGACTCGATCCATCAACTCAGTTGTCATTAGGCCCCCTCTGGTTGTCCGCACGTGCGACCGATTGTGGAGGCTTTTCTCTTCGTTTTAAGCTTCAAATTCACTCCTCGACTGGCGCGCTTTCTTTGATGCTAGCTGCAAATCAGCCCTTTTTGAGCTTTACGAATAGGCTATCAGTGTCTCCGTAGATGACCTCGAGACCGTGCTTCTCAGCACGCTCAACCGCGTCCTGTATGATGGTGCGTCCCCACGCCGTTGTTGCTTCAGCACATTCTTTTCTGTACCACTTCGCTGCGGGCCACCCAGTGTAGCCATAGAACGCGTTTGTCAGGATCTTGATTGCGTTCTGGTGAACATCAAGTAGAGTAAAATCGCGTGAACCCTTGTCTGTGTGAGTCATTTGTTCTTTAACCGCTCTTCTTCGTTCAATAAGATTTGTGAGAATGAGTTTAAAGAACCCATCAGGGTGCTTTCTAAATCGATATTGCGACTCTGGGGCCTCGTAAAATTCCGTAGACGTTTCATCTGGCGACATAACGGTATCCGGTGAAATGTTGTAGCTAATCATTATTGAAGGGTACATAGCCGAAAAATCGAGGCTCAGTACTTCTTCGTGGACGCCGGGTTTTGGAAAGAGTACGAAGCCGCCGGCGTAGCTGCCCGAGCCTCCCCCTTTTGTAGGCACAATTTCATTTATCTTGTACGCTTCAGCTACCAAAAGTGACTCGACCTGTCTACCCCTCCCCATTCTTGACACATCGTCCAACGGCTGTCTTACGATCCGTGAAAATTCAAACTGAAGAGGGAGCAGCCGCTCTGCGACCCCCCACGTGCTCACTACATCGTCTTTAGAATATTCAAAAAGAAGCTTTCGAAGCTCACGATCGTTCCAATACCGAGCCATGTCCCAACCCTGCACTTGCACGCGCTCGGATTTGCGCATGACCCCCATGTAGTCGGCGACATTGTCCAACGTCTTAACGCTGAGCTCGCTGAGGTCCCGTTTTGCGACCTTATACAAGTCGACGTTGCTGCGGCCAAAGATCCTGACCTCTTTGAAGCCACCACCGGCACTGAACTTTGCGGGACTCTTGTCTCTCCCAATCGTCAGACGGAGCTTGAATTTTTCTGCCCTCGTTTTCAAGTATTGCCAGTCAAACTCGTCAGTGTTGTAGCCGACGATAACGTCGGGGTCATATTCATGAATAAAGGAGATGAAGTCAGCAATGACCCGCCTATCATCCTCATCGTCGTCAAGCGAAATGAAGGTCGGTTTGTCGGCTGCGGTCGCTAGGGAAATGATAATAATAGGGTCTTTGCTCGGAATGGGAACGCCGCCGTGGGTCAGCATCTCACAATCGAAGGCCATCATTTTAAGTTCAGGATTCGTGTGGTGCTGTTCGGCCTCTATGTGGTCGACATCGATGGCGAATGAAAAATGGGGATCTTCATGTTCGCGCCCTTCTACAATAACCTGATCCATAGGCACCAATTCGCGATCGATTATATACCGGACGGCAAAAAGAATGTCTGCTTCCCTGACGCTCACGCCAAGCTCTGCGACCTTTTCACGTAATATCGGTACGTGTTGCGGGTGATCGACAAACACTTTGAGCACGGTGAGCGGTTGTCCGAAATCTTTGCGCACGACACGTTCGACGCGGTTAGGCTTAATCTCCTCGCCAGATCGCGTTGAAGCTACAGACATGATAGCGCTAGCGTCGTCAGTTACTGCGTAAAAATAGGGTTCAAAACTTGAATCGTAGGCGATAATATTTTGACCACGCTCGTCTTTAAGCCACAAGCGAATAACAGCGCGACCGTTAAGCGTGACATAATCGACGTCAAGTAAAAAGCATCGCAGCTGCATTAATACACGAAGGCTTTTGATATTAGATAAACGTGGCGAGGACCTGCAGTGGGCATCATTCCACTACATGAAGAGATCCATCTCTTTGATGTCGAGCTCATCTTTGCTTATTGCGCCATCATCAAGAATAGAGCGTCGTATGAGCACTTGAGTGTCTGATCGGATCGCGAGCGCAATGCAGTCGCTCGGACGCGCGTCGAGTTGTTTTTCGGTCCCATTAACCTTTATCGAGAGCTGGGCAAAATATATACCTTCGTCTACGTCATCTATAACAACCGTCACGATGCTCGCTTCAAAGTTTTCGAGTATCGACATTATCAAATCGTGTGTCATTGGGCGAGATGGGACCTCCCCATTTAAGGCCGCGCTGATGGAGATTGCTTCAGAGATACCGATGTATATCGGTAAGAAACGGTGCCCGTCGTCCGTTAACAACACTACTGGCGCATGGCCAGTAGTAGTGCTGACCATGTAAATGCCTTTAATCTCGACGGCAATTACTTCATCTCCCATCATTTACCTCAATACTTTTGCTGTATATTAAGCTGACTGCAGTTTAATACGCCCGCATCTCTATGTTGACGCAAAAGAGAGCCTCGTACGTCGCTTAGTCGAAATAAGCTTCTCCTAAGACCCCGCGATGTAAGTGACATGGCTGCGTGTTTTGTAGGTTTTGGTCCAATGTTCATTCCTGCGTTGACGGCGATTTTTTTTGAAGGGCCTTAATATATACCGAAGGGAACATATTGCCGAATTGAACGATCGTAAAAGTCCAGTTTTCAGGCTGAGTTATGAAGCGAATTGTTGTAATCGATTACGGTTTAGGGAACATAAGAAGCGCAATGCGCGGCCTCGAGCGCGCAGGAGCACAAGTCGAAGTCACTTCTGACTCCACTCGGTTTGGCAGCGCAGACGGATTGGTGCTCCCCGGCGTTGGCGCGTTTAAGAGCGGCATGCAGAACGTGCAAAAAATAAAAAGAGCGTTGCTGCATTCTGTTGACGAAGGTACGCCCATACTGGGGATCTGCTTGGGCATGCAGATGTTACTGACCGTGAGCGACGAGGGAGAGCTTCAAGGCGGGCCAGTCGAGGGGTTAAACCTCCTGCAAGGTCACGTCAAGCGATTTAACTTCGATAAAACCTCTGAAAAGCTTAAGATCCCTCATATGGGATGGAATCGCTTAGAGGTAATAAAGGAAAACGCGTTGGTCAAAGGTGTCGACGGCGGGTACGTCTATTTTGTCCATTCGTATTATGTAGAACCGGGCAGTCATACCGTAGCAACTTCTAACTATGGTGCCGATTTTGCCGCTGTTATTGCCAGCGGAAGCGTCTTTGGCACGCAATTCCACCCAGAGAAGTCTTCAACGGTCGGTTTTCGAATATTAAAGAACTTCGTGGAGTTGTGTTAATGGATCTCGAAGGATATGCGAAAACAGCGCTGAGGCGCGGAATAGCACGAAAAGACATCGAGCTCACGCTGGTCGAGCGAATATTGGAAGTACGTGACATTGCGAGGGAAAAAGCGCTCCGTTTAGCTCAAGCGGTTGTTGATGAAGCGCAACGGACTCTTTGCGAACGAGAACTTTCCGGAGTCACAATGGGCAATTTCGGTGTCGGTTCACGGGGCTCTGGCGACTTCTTTGTACATGAAAAAATAGCGAGCATCATCGGCAAAACAAGTGCTATTGTTGGCTCCGATCAGCTTGATGATTCGGGGGTGGTGAAGGCCCACGGAGACCTGGTTGTCGTTACCGTAGACGGAATGCACTCACGCTTGAGCGATTTTCCATTTCTTGCTGGGTTCCACGTAACCCGTGCATCACTGCGGGATCTCTATGTTATGGGTGCGCAGCCCGTTGCTTTGTTCTCAGACATTCACTTGGCTGACGACGGCGACATCTCAAAGGTTTTTGACTATACCGCAGGAATCGGGGCGGTATCTGAAGTCATGAGTGTACCGCTAATCACTGGCAGCACCTTACGAATCGGTGGGGACATGGTGATAGGTGACCGACTTACCGGCTGTGTTGGGGGAGTTGGAGTAGCCAGTGAAAAAGGCTTAACGGCGCGTGTTAATGCTCGTATCGGTGACATAATTTTGTTGACAGAAGGCGCAGGAGGGGGAACCATAACAGCCGCAGCGTTGTACAACGGTCGTCCAGAAGTGGTACAGGAAACGTTGAACTTGAAGTTTCTTCACGCTTGTAACAAGTTGATACAGACTGGCTTGGTCACTCAGATACACGCGATGACCGACGTTACAAACGGAGGCATACGAGGAGACGCAGAGGAAATATCAAAAACAGCGCAGGTGAAAATCGTCTTTGAAGAAGAGAAGGTACGACGCCTCATTAACCCAGTGGTTTTGAGGATGCTCGACGATCTACAGATCGATTACATGGGCGTCTCTGTAGATTCGCTTCTTTTGGTTGCCCCTGCTGAGCTTGGACCGACGATAAAAAGCGCATTGGCGGGCATCATCAAAGTCGATGAGGTTGGATACATAGCACAAGGGCGCGGTGCTGAAGTGCTACGGGGCGGACAATCGTTTGCCCTCACGCCAAAGTTCCGCGAATCAGCTTATACCCCTGTGAAAAAAGTCGTTGGCGAACAAGCAGACGACCGAGAAATTGAGTTGATGCGCGCTCGCATCGACTCGGCTGCGGAACGGGCTATCAGCAAGAAGCAAAAGATGATTGAATATCTGCAGACAGGTAAAAAACTCCCCGACGTGAGCTGCTGATCACCGCTTTGCGAATAGTAAGGCTGTGTTATACTAATGGGCGCACCTCATGATACCACGCGTCTATAACATCAACTAAGCCTTCCTGTTCTGCAATTTCAACAGCAATCATATGGCCGCATTTTACTACATTTCGCGAAGAGTTGAACAAAAAGTCATTACAGGTGCACAGGGCCTCCTCAACGATGTACTCGTCAGTCTCCCCTACGACGACATAAAAGTCCTGGTAGCGTTTTACACGCATCTCTCCAGCTATCTCAAGTCCTTTTTTTCCTCGATTGCCGTATTTTAGTTCAATTTGTCGTTTAAACGCATCTGAAAACAAGGGGGCCTCTTCTGTGCATCACGTACGTCTCTTTGCTGTGGTAGGGGTCGTCATTTGACTTGGTAAGCAAAACTGCTGAGCTTTGGTTTGTCGTCAATGAAATTGCCGCCCAAACGCTGGGCTAGGACCTTCATTGCCGGCACTTCTGTCGCGTAATGCGTTGCATCTACTAGAGAAAGGTGCCCTTCCGCGCGGCGAATAGCAGCATGCCTCAGTTCGGCTGAAAGAAGTGCATCAGCACCAGCTGCGATTGCTTGGTCAGTCGCATCAAAGCCACTACCGCCAATCACTGCGACTTTTTGGATGTCGCGCGTGCCGACGAACTGGACGGGTGTATCCAGTTTTTGCGCTACGTTCTTTACGAAATCCAGCGTGCTGATCGGTCTAATGGAGCCAATTCGTCCGATGCCAAAAGGTTCGATGTCGTACAATCCGAGGAGCTGTGCCAAAACGTCGTTGACCCCCCCAGGCGCTGCATCGTAGTTGGTATGCAAGACGTAAAACGATAAATCGTTCTCCAAAATGAGCGTGAGCTGTTTTTGAATACTTAAAGGAACCTTAGTAATGGGATCCCAAATTAGTGTGTGGTGAGTGATCAGTATATCAGCGTTAGTTTGTATCGCATTTTGAATAACGTTAGCTGTTGGATCCAAAGCAACAGTTATTGCGTTTATGTTCTCCCGCCCGCGGGATATTAGCCCTATTCGTCCCGCATCGATCGGATCAGCGAGTTCAGGAGGGGCAATTGCTTCTAGTGTTTCGATGAGCGAATCAAGCTCCATGAAAACTAATCGTTGTGCTTTATCTTTATTTCTGCGAGCTTCCAATCGTCGTCAATGCCGTGAATAGACATTAGAACGCCACCTATTACTCCAGCAAAAACGTCTTGGACAAATTGGTTAATAGGTATCCGCTTTCCGTCGACTATAAGCTCCGTCAATTGGTCTTGCTCTGTAATATGGCTCCCTCCGTTTGACAGCTTTCATGATAATTTCTAACGCGTGGGCGTCTGAAACTTGATCGATGCCTCGTGCATCGACAATGTTGTCATTTCTGAGAAGACAAGGCTTAAGCTTTGCGTCTGAGGTCACTCGCAGCCTGTTGCAATTCATGCAAAACTCTGTGTTGTCTATGGGGCGGACGATTTCAATTTCAGCGTCATTGATCTCGAACTTCTTTCTTTTATGCAAGGTATTCGTCGTCGTTTTATCTGACAGCCCTTCTAGAGTGCTTTCAATAACTCGTAGATTAGAGGCCCTGAGCTCCGAGTGTTCCTTGAAGTCCATTAGTTCGATCAGCTGTAAAACCATCTCTTTCCCACGTACATATCTGATCATATCTCCAATCTCGTGATCATTGATTCCGTCCATCACCACCATGTTGATCTTTACAGGTGTCAGACCTGCTTCGAGCGCCGCGTCGAGTCCGCGCACTACGTTTTCGATATTCCCCCCTGTGAGTCTCTTGTAGGTGGCTGGATTAAACGTGTCTACACTCACGTTTACCCTGTTAAGCCCTTTTAGATCGCCTATCCGCTCCTCGAGGAGTTGACCGTTGGTCGTCATTGAAACATCTTTGAACGGAGGCAGCGCCTCGATAACCTCGCTTAGATCTTTGCGCAATAGCGGCTCCCCGCCCGAAAACTTGACCTTCGTTACGCCCTCGTGGTGGCAGATTCGAGCGATTTTGGCTATTTCAGCCACAGAGATCTCATACGGCTGAGCACTACGTAGCTCTCCCTCTTCGTGGCAATATAGGCACTTAAGGTTGCATTTGCGCGTCAAGGAAATGCGCAGGCTTTTGATTGGACGATGAAACGAGTCAATCATGCTCAATTACAAATATACCGATGTTATTTTATATAAACATCGATCTGGGCGTTCGCGCCGCCCGTGCTTTCTTTTATAAGCAGTATCTCTTGAAAGCCTTCGTTGCAGATGGGGCTTCCGATTCAGAGCATGAGCCCTCCTCGGCGTTGATGCTGTCGCCTCGCGCTTGTGTTGCGAGAGCAGCGTCTACAAACGAGCAAAGCGATATATATAATCCCTAATATACAATTTTGTGCTCCTTAGAGGACTGGTGCGACGCGTCACTATCGTGTTTGGATGACTATCAGTGCATAAAAGGAGCGAGAGTATCCGTTGCGTATAGGTCCTTGTTTGAGTTATTGGCAAAAGCCCTTCGATGATAACAAGACAACCCCGTAATGGCAAAGGTCGCATTATGCCCTGGCACGAGGGTAACTGAAGGTGACAGCGAAAATTTCATTAGAATGAGCCTTCGGAGTTAGTGCGTCAGGGCACAGACCAACAATCTGTTTATCAAATTCAATGCAGCTTGCAGGCGCTTTGAGGGCGGTTCCGGAAGGTGTAACCATGCGCGTTGAGGTTAGTCCAGGCGCACGATACTCAGGCGTTTCTGGATTTAACCCTTGGCGACAAACTATTAGCATCAAGCTCACTGAGCGCGCCCAGGCGGGTAAAGCGAACGAACAGCTTGTCAGATACCTAGCGCTGTTGTTCAATAAGCCTGTGGACGAGGTGAAACTCATTTCAGGTCATACAAGCACTAGGAAAGTGGTGTTGTTGTGTAATACTGTCGTTGACGAAGTTGAGTCAGTTATAAACGCGGCGGTACTAAAATAGATTTATTGAGAAAAACGGAATCGTAACGCTTGTCGTAATACATCGGTAGTTTTAATTATTAGCGGGACAAGATACAAATTGGATAAAATCACATTAACCAAATTCATAACTGCAAGCAGAAGCTTGCAAATAACACTCACCACGATTAGAAATAGTTGAAACGTCTGTTATTACCTCTTTAGCTTCTGCTTTTTTTGAAGGAGTTGACGATATATATGCAAAATTCTGACACTACAAAATACGTTATTTATGCTGATATCCACACTGATGGCGTCGTCGAGAAGCCTGACGTCGTAGGGGCGATTTTTGGACAGACAGAGGGGCTACTTGGAGACGATTTAGACTTACGAGAGCTTCAAAAAACCGGTAGGATTGGGCGCATCGAAGTCAATATTAGCTCTAAAAGCGGCAAGTCCGATGGGAATGTTCTCATCTCATCCTCTCTGGATAAGATAGAAACATCGATACTCGCAGCGTCGTTGGAAACTATCGACCGCGTTGGACCATGTATAGCGAGCATTACGGTTGCCAAGATTGAGGATGTGCGGGCATCGAAGCGACGTAAAATCGTAGACCAGGCAAAACACATACTTCTTAACAAGTTTGACGAAAGCCTTCCTGAGAGCCAAGAACTTACAGAATCGGTTAAGCAAGCTGTGCGAGTCGAAGAACTAGCTTCATACGGAAAAGAAAAACTACCGGCAGGCCCCAATGTTCAGGATTCTGACGCAATATTAATCGTAGAAGGACGGGCCGATGTTCTGAATCTCCTTAGATGTGGTATCAAGAACACTATAGCTGTTGAGGGAACGAATGTTCCCAAAGCGGTGATTGATCTAAGTAAGAAGAAGACAGTAACGACGTTTTTAGATGGTGATCGGGGAGGCGAACTAATTCTAAAGGAACTCCTGCAAACGGCTGACGTTGATTACGTCGCATACGCGCCTGAGGGGAAGAGCGTTGAGGATTTGTCTCAGAAAGAGATTGTAAAGGCGCTGAGAAATAAAATACCTATCGAGCAAGTGCTTGAGCAGAAGAGCAAAAGGAAGCCCTCACAAAACGTTCGGAAGGGACCAGAACCAGCGCCGCACGTAGCGGCAGTGGAAGTCAGCGAGCCGTCTTCCGTTGAAAAAAGCTTTAAAGGCTATACTGAGGCGCTTAATGGTACGTTGAACGCATTTTTGCTCGACGCTGAGGGGAAAGTTTTAAAAGAGGTGGAAGTGCGCAATCTTGTTAGCGCTCTCAAAGAGTCAAACGGTCTTGTTAAGAGCGTCGTTTTTGACGGAGTAATTACCCAGCGTATTCTTGATATTGCGGCAGAAAAGGAGCTTAATTACCTAATAGGCGTTAAAATCGGCAACGTTGTGAAAAGACCATTGTCGGTCAAAGTACTTACGACCGCAGATATCCAATAGCTTAACACTACGGGACTGTTTTTACCAGTCCTGTATCTACCCTTTTTTTTATTTGCTATTATCCCGTAAAGAAACCACTATCTTTAAATATAGTTTTTCAGAAGCACTCTTCCTACATAAATACTTTATACGACTTGATTTTAACCAGTTTAGCGTCTAACGACATCGAGGTAAGGCCCATGCATAAAGAGGAACTAATTCAATTACATACGCTTTTAGTTCGCGTTAAGAACTATTTTGAAGAACACACATTTTGCACTGGTGAGTTTGAGCGGTACACTGCGCTTCATATTGGCCCTATGCACATTCATAGAAGCAAAGCAGAACACAAGCACGCCATCTTTGTTCTTGGCAACGAGCTTGCATCTGTAATGGACTCCGAGGAGCTTTCGGGTACAGGGAGAATTTCCGCTCGAATGCAAGAACTTGCCGAGCGAACTGAGATGATTAGGCTCCGATAGATGTTAGGCTAGCATCTTTTCCATCAAATAGGCGTCTTCTCCGTCTTGATAATAAGAACTAATTACCTTCACGAGATTAAAGCCGAGCGAAAGGTACAATCGCTGAGCGAGTAAGTTGCTTAGCCTCACTTCGAGGAGTATTCTAAGAACCCCTTTCGTTCGCAAAACTTCGAAGAGGCTTTGCATGAGCATCGATGCAAACCCTTTATTTTGATATCTTCTGTCTATAGCTAACGATAAAATCTTCACGTCGAACAGCGAGGTCGCTATAGTGGTTAAGAATCCAACTACGTCACCATCTTTTTCTGCAACAAGGAACCCGTCAGGAAACGTCTCGTAAGCCGCCATAAACAGAATGGGGTTATACTCGTTAAATGCCTCTTTTTCGATACCGATAACCCGTTCAAAATCTGACGGTTGGAACCTGCGAATTGAGTTCAAGCGGCAAACCCTCGTTTAAGATTGTTGATGTGGAACAAGTTTATGGCACGTAGAATAATTAAAAGCTGTGGATAAGAACGATCGCGTTGCAGAAGTTCTCACAGATTTTATTAAGGCCAATTATTCGAAAATGATAGTTGAGGTTGGTTGCGGGAGGTTTTCGGCAGTTGCCGTGGCACTACGCCCTTTTTTTAAAGTGACGGCAACGGATTTACTTGAAATTGACGCTGTCGATTGTCGGCTGGCACCAGTCTATATCAAAGACGACGTAACCTCTCCAGTTCTGCGAGTGTACCAGGGTGCCAGTTTGATATTCTCTTCCCGCCCACCACTCGAAATTCAATCAAACATCCTAGCTTTATCTGAGCGAATAGGTGCTGATGCGCTGATAAAACCATTTGGTTCTGAAATCATTGAAGACATGCGACTAACCTTGCGAAGCGTTCGAGGGCTACCATTGTATCTCTTTAGAAATGAACGACGTAAAGATAGGCAACACCCAACCGGTAATTCGAAACCATATCGGAGATTGTGACTCTTCATCCTGAAAGCGAATTCATGATACCGGCGAATCCGGAAAAGCAAGGATTCAATTCGCATATGACTATGTCACGTTTATGCTGGTCAGAAGTTTATTTTCAGAGAAGGCAAAAGCAAAGGCATAGGAACGATCCCGAACGCTTCAAACTGAATTTTTTAACTGCCGGATTTTAGATCCCAAATGATTCAGCGAGCACTGCTTCGTTTAAGCGGCCGAGTTTGTGTGTTTTGTTCGATTGCGCTTCTGTAACTGTTATTTGGGCAGGAGCAAACATAAACTTGTCAATCTTATAAAAGTCGTAGTCTGCTTCCTTAAACGTCTGGTAAAACGGTTTGCCGTATGATGAAGAAGTTTCCGAGGGAAGTCTCTCAAAAACCTCATCATAATTCTTGACGGTCATAAAGACATTTCCGTAATATATGATGCCGTCGTTAGTCATGCCCATTGCTCGGAGTGAATCATTTGTCACGGGTGCTATCGGGCACGAACCAGCAGCGCTTTGTATTTTTCGAGTGTCATATCCAAGTTCAGCTGCTTTGTAAACGGCAACCTCGACTACCCGCCCTGCGACCTGTACTGTGCCGACTATCGAAGATGTCGGTGCATTTAGCAGCGTCAGTTTTGAGGGCTCAAGGTTACACTGCTCAGCTATCACTTCTGCAACTTTCTCGTCGGGTAAGCGGTCGCATTCAAGCGCGATTACCCCAAAATCATAATCATCTTCGTAATCTATCAGTTCGTACGTTTTCTTTGGCTGGCAAGATAAGGCTCGCGCAGGTCCCGAACCCATTGCGCTATATTTGTCATGCTTAATAGGCCAGCCCGCTTTTTGCGATCCGAGGGTAGCTAGCGCCGGATGATCGGTAAAAACGTGGATAAACACGAGAGGCGTATCCTTCAACGTCTGCACGGTTAGCCTAACTGATCCGAGTCCTCCAAGACAGATCTCTGTAAACATCTCTCCAGCTTCGTAGCCCCCTTCAACGTTAACACCGCAATCAATTACAGTGGAACCGTTGTCAAGTTCGAGCGCTTCTATCTTTAGCTCTTCAGTGTAGTCGAGCATTTCTTCAACGATTCCCATAGAAATCTCATTAACGCTAAGCACGTGATCAACTCCAAGACGTAGATAGGATAGAGGCTATATTTCTCTTACGATCGGTAGCCTTTGTCCTCATTGAACTATGGTGTTCTGGTGGCGATCCGGTTCTTCGTACTCACTAGTTGCTCCAGTTTGTGAAATGCTGTTCGTGGTGAGAGACTTTCGAGGGTTTTATTCGGGGAAATCCAGACAGATTCGTAACCAAAAGCGTCAACGAAGGCGATAACCCGCCTCTCAATCGATTCAACTGATTCTTTTGTTGCTACTGACGAGTCGACGCATCCTAAAGAGATTATTTTGTCGTGTACCTCAAAAAGCTCCTCAAATTTAAGAATCTCGCGATTCTGTGGGAAATCAACGACATCAAACGAAATAACTGAGATTTTTGCATCAAGTAGCTGCGGAAACGCCATGCTGACGTCACCTTCGACGTGACATATAGGCGTTTTAACTCTCTTAAATAAGAATGACAGAAGATCTAAGAAAATATCAATATCCTTTATACTGTCAACTGGTTCGACAATTTGAATCAAGCGTGCTTTGCTCTCTTTTAACGCTTCTATTTCAAACCGAATGATGGATGCAATGTCGAATAGTAGGTCCACGTCGCAACGTGAACTATATGGAGATTTGGTATCTAATTCGCAGCTTTTAGCAAATGAAAATGGGCCCGGTAAAACTGCTTTAACGAGCCTTGCGTCTTCGCACTCGGCAGCAGCAGTAAGAAAATCTAAGGTCATCATCGGCGTACGAGGGGCCCCCAACTTGTTTTCGATGCAAACGCGGCCATCAGTCGTCATTCCTGGAACATTGGAAGCCATCAATGGGATGGGATATCTGATCTGGCCGTCTGTGACTATGTCTATCTTGGCTTTTATTTGGCCTTGAACGGCATTCTTTACCGATGTAATAAAGGGGTTTTCACCACCAACGTCCAAATATTTTCGAATAGATTCGAGATCGGGTCTCTTCGGATAGCCGCTTAAGTTTGCGGTTAACATGTTAAGAACCTGCAGATACGAGTTTTTCTTGCTTTGAATCTCGATAAGTTCTATACAACGCAAGCGCGAGTCCATAAGCTGCGGGCCCTATTACGAAGCCGATTGGGCCGAGGGCAAAAATAGGTGCCGTGAAAGCGAGAATCGTAAGTGCTTGTGGCACTTTACCGGTACGGTTCGCCCACAAAGGAAGTATATAGAGGCCCGTCAGTTGATCGAGCACAGCCCAACTGAAGACTAGGAGCACTATCGCTCTGACGGGTTCTCCGATGAAGAGGTAGTAAAACGTGAGCGGAACATATACGATAGCTCTTCCTATGACCGGAATGAGCCCAAAAATGGCAATAAGTATCGCAAAAGTAACAAAATACGGCACTCCAAGGATGGCGTAGCCGACCGCAGCGAAAATGCCACTAACAAGGCTCGTTCCAAGATTAACAACGTAGAGCGAGTAATATATTCTTTGGAGATGCTGCAAAAACTGATGTAAGTCCTTTTGGTACGCGGTAGGCACTAACGTAACCATCTCATCTAAGAGGTCATGTCCGCGTAGCAAGATGTAGTATAGAAGCAGAGTAACGATTATGAGCTCGACGACATAGAGAGGAATGTTTGGAATAACTTGGGAGATTATTCCTGTTGAACTCGCAAGCGCGTCTTTCAGAATGGTAGATAATATCTGCGAGATTCTATCCTGAATGGTTGATACTTGAAGACTTTCGCTTATTCGAGTGCTAAGATTGTTAACAAGCCCTTCTAAGCCTTGGTTGAGGAGCTCATTTATAGTCTCAGAGGAGATAGAAAGACTCGTAATCTCACTATAAAGAATGTAAACGATATCTAGCAACACGAAGGCGAAGGCTGCAAAAATTGACGTTATGACGATCAGAATCGCGCTTCGTCGTCGGTGTATGCGTTTTTCGAGCCAGGCTGTGGGGTATTGAAGTATAAACGCAAGCAGAAGCGTCACCGCTATTACGTCTCTGAACGGCCACGAGATAAAAACGAGGACTACTAAGACAAATGCTGCGAAACCCAGTATAAGCAATCTGTCGCGTTGCTTTTTATCCATAGTTTGGGACTAAACGCCTCCTTGGACTTGACCGTTCACTTAACATCAATTTTGTTATGTATAAGCATCGGTAGCGTTATTACCTTCAGCTTCTTGTAATATTATATGGATAGGCTCGAAAGGATCTTTGAACTGCAAGCAAGCTTTGATGCATCTGTGCAAAATCGACCCCCTTTCAGTGAGTGGAATAAGGAAGATAGGGTCGTCGCCTTGCTTGGGCACCTTATACAGGAGTCGTACGAGACACGCAATACGCTAGGCGTCGTCATAACTGGTGACCGGAAGTGGTGGAAACAGCAGATATTGACTGAAGAGAAGTGGTGTAATGTCCATGAAGAGCTTATTGATTGCTTACACTTCTTAGTTTCTGCGATGATTAGTGCGGGTTTAACTCCGCAAACGGTCTTAGAAGCTTATGAAAAAAAGAACCTCGAAAACCGGAAGCGGCAAACTGAAAGCTATTAGATTTTAATTTTTCCGTACCAGCCGCCCCTCCCTACAAACTCGAAGTCGATAGTGTCTTCTCTAAATCGTTCAAGTATCTCAGCTAAATGTGGCTGATAGTCCTTCACGCTCGCCAAAGGCGAGTCGATTAGAACAGCTATCTCGTTGTCAAACTGTTGTATCAGCGCTTCGTAGACTTCCTTGACGTTTAGTCGCTGTGACTTTTTCATCGCTTTTAGTATTTCTGTAAGCGGAACGGCGTGTATATACGGCGGTCGTCGGGCTGATGAAACTTCATTGCTCTTGAGCGTCATAAGTTGTATTCGATCTTTGACTCCAATTTTAAGAGGTCCGCCACATACTGAGCAGGTCTTTAGAACTCTCCCTTCAACGATGATATCTTCCAAGTTGTACGCTTTTTTACAACGGCGGCAGCCGGTCAAATGGTACTTGCCCTCCCGCGGATCGAGACCAACGTTGAGGACTATCTTGCGGCCGTTGACGCCTTCAAAAGCCTTTTTAATCTCGCGAAAACTTGCACGGTTTAAGTAGAATCGTGTTATTTCTCTGCCTAGCTTGTCTGGTGACGGTGAATGGGCGTCGCTACACGTTATGAAAGTACACGAGTCTAATTCTGCAATTTTACTTGCCATCTGGGTGTCGGCGCTTAATCCAAGCTCCAAGAAGGTAACATGCTTTGTATTTGTTCCATAGCAATCGTGAATGCTCTCAAAAGCCGCATACATTGAAGTCCACGGCGTAAAAGCGTGTGAAGGTCCAATAAGCGCACCGACACCACGAGCCAAGCTGACAAGGCCTTCGGGTGACATCTTAAGCTGAGGTCTACCGCTTGTAAGCCGGGAATATCCCCCCTCCAAAATGATATCGTGCAGTTTATAAGCCGAAGAGAGACTTGGGAAGAATAACAAGTGGTGGATACGCCCTCCTATCGTTGTTTCGACTTCAGCTTGGATTATGTATGCCACGCCATTATTTTCGTAACGGTCCCCAACTTGTTCTAGGTTCGATTCAAGCTCATCAAGCCAAGGCCTATATAGGCAATCTCCCGTTCCAAGTATATCAACGCCCTTGATACGAGCTGCTTTACTCATATGTGGCAAGTCCATTTTGGGGCTCGTCCCTATGCTGAAACGCGAATGTAGGTGTAAATCCGCATTAAAGTGTCTCATCTCTTGCCATTTCACAAAACAAATATATATAGATCACAACCTGCGCTCTTTTCAACCCCGCTGGCGCAGTTTTTAAGTCAAGAGAATGAATATACATAGCGAAAGGCAACATGTCTGAAGCAAAAGACTCTATGGATCAAATTTTCACAGCAATAACATCGACAGCTAATGCGTTAGCGAAAATGGTCAATGCGACGCATGTTTTTGTGATCTCAGACATGCCGTGTAACAAAGTGTCATTTGATGTCCCTGCGACCTTTATCACAACTTCTTCGCTTGCTAAAGGTGTCAGCGAAGAATTGCGAGACTTTTTGCGCGAAGGCGCCACCCGAACCTTCAAAGCTAACATCATTGCCCCCGCGTTGAACGATTTTGCTCTTGTGCAGGACGTAGCTACAGCTGCTTATATTGACGACATATTGGACGGAGGGTACGTTCTTGGTGTTCTATGTCTATCTGAATTATCATCGATTGTTGTATGCGACGTCAAGCAGCTCGCAACTGTGAAGACAATAGATAAGACGGGCGAGCGTGTCGACCCAACAGTGCTAAAAGCCGTATTGCGTTTGGCTCTCGAATTGGGAAGAGAAGGAAGAGAAGGTAAGAAAGTAGGAACCGCGTTCATCATTGGGGATACCAACGAAGTGTTAAAGAGATCCCACCAGCTCATCCTCAATCCATATAAAGGTCACTCTGAGGATACGCGTGACGTCAAGAATCGCTCTCACTGGGAAACCGTTAAAGAGTTTGCGCAGATTGACGGCGTGTTTGTAGTAGATGAGAAAGGTGTGATAATATCAGCGGGCAGATACTTAGATGTTAACACTAAGTCAATCGAGCTTGAAGGACTTGGCGGGCGACACATGTCAGCGCTTGCAGTGACGCGAGAGACGCAAGCAATCGCGGTAACCGTTTCAGAAAGCGGGGGCACAGTCCGCCTTTTCAAAGATGGCATAGAAACCAAAATCGAATCGAGCGCCGATCTTCTCTTGCTTTTGACTTGAAATGACGCTCTATGCCAGACTAATCTAGTAGCTACGCTCGATTTCGTAGGAAGCGATCATCAAAAGGCTTTTTCCCAACCGTGCTCTCGTTTTATTACTATCAGCTTATTAACTGAGGGTTGACCTCAATCTCTCCATTGCAGAGCCAAAGAAATCATAAAGATCGCATTCGTGAAGAGTGCGGGGGGTGCGATTTGAACGCACGAACTCCTATGAGACAGGGTTCCTTACTCACATTGTGTAGTCCTAAGCCCTGCGCCTTTGACCTGGCTTGGCAACCCCCGCTATGAGCTTTTATGTGTTTTGCTATTATTTAAAAATCTAGTTGCGCAGTAAGCTATTATTATGAAAAGCGGCGTGAGCAGGAAAGTAAATGCAGCGATCTGCGAAATATCGCTTGTTGGGACGGGTGGGTGCGTGCCTAAAAAGTAGTCGGCGAAATCGTTTGCAAGAAACCATACAAGGGCAACGGCGGGTACGCGAAATTTAAGTTGTCGTATCAACAGTAGCGGAAGGATAAATTCAGCGGCCATTGCAATATGCATGAGAACAAGCACTGTGTACAGGCTGCTATCGATAGAAAAATAGAACGCGCTGAACCCTAAAACGACAACTACAGTCCACGTACCATATTTTGCCAATCCGACGGCTGTAATGAAGTTGATTAGATCTGAGCTACGCTTTGTGCTCGCATATACGGCGAGAACAACGGCAACTAACATCGTATACAATGGGCAGTCTGGTATGAATACCCAAGCAAAGGGGCTCGCAGATACGAGCTGATCCCAGTAGTAGAATAGGCCGACTACCGAACCGGCAATGTTGATTACAATAATCGCAATCATAAGTGGAGTGTTTTCCACTAAGTTACGAAGTCTCACGTCCCGGATTCACTCCTGATCTCTCTAGCGGGCACCCCACCGACAAGGGCGTCTCTTGCAACGTCCGCGTTGACAAGCGAGCAGGCCGAGACCGTCGCACCACTTTCAATGACAACTCCGGCCAGCACTGTTGTATGTGCCCCTATCAAAACATTTTTGCCGATGCTCACTGGCCCTTTTTTCCATTTATCTACTAAGAACTCGTGACAAAGCAGAGTAGAGTGGTATCCAATGACGGAATTGTCCCCGATTTCTATTAATTCAGGAAAAAAGATGTCAAAAGTGACTTCCAAACCGATTGCAACATTCTTGCCAACTTTAACGCCTATTGAACGATAGAGCGCGTTTTTTATCTTCAGTGAAGGCAAGAAGCCAGATATGCGTATTACCAAGTAGTTCAGGGCCACTCTCAGGGGGTTTCTGATTTTTGACCAACCCCACATCGAATTGCGCCCATATGCCGCGTACTCTGTCAATCGACGCACGGAATATTGAAAGCATAGCTCTTGATTTATAGTTTTACCAAAACATTTAATTTCAATGGAAAAAGGATTCTGACTGTGATTTTTGCTATTAGCTGGATGATGAACTGCGACGTTTAAAAGGGCAAGAGGCTTACCATGTTTGGATCTTCGGGAATTCGCGGGGTGGCAAATAAAGACTTCAACTCAGAGTTAGCGGTCAGTGTTGGACTTGCGGTCGGATCGAGATGTAGGTCTGCCGTTATAGGCAGAGATCCTCGAATAGCAAGCGAGATGATTGAATTTGGCCTTATTTCAGGATTAACCGCCTGTGAGTGCGACGTTACACGAATTGGCCTCGCGTCGACGCCGACGCTCTCATACGCAGCACGCAATTACGATTGTGGTATCATGGTGACGGCGTCGCACAACCCACCCGAATACGTTGGAATCAAATTGTGGAATGCCGATGGCACGTCGTTCAATAGCGAGCAGCAAAGAGACATTGAATCATCAATCACTGAAGCACAGTCGCGTCCTACGTACGCGGGAAATCGGGCTAACTGGGACGCAATCGGGAAAATCGCATCTTACGACAACGCGATCAACGATCATATGAGGGAACTACTGAGGCATTTTAACCAGGTAAGCTGTCGCGTCGTCGTTGACTGCGGCTCAGGGGCAGGCGCAACCATCACACCATATGTGCTCAGAGATATGGGTTGTGAAGTTATCACTCTGAATGCGCAGCTCGATGGGTTTTTTCCTGCAAGAAATCCTGAACCCACCGAGAGCAACTTGAGCCTCCTCATAGAAGCTGTGCGAAGTTTTCATGCTGATATCGGCATAGCGCATGACGGCGATGCTGATCGTATGATGGCGATAGACCGCGGTGGCAAGTACATAACCGGTGACGAGATGCTCACTTTGTTCGGGGTGCACGAGGCGAAAAAGATGGTAGTTTGTCCTGTTGATGTCTCACGTGTGGTTGATGATGTACTCACCTGCCCTGTCCGTCGAACGCGTATAGGTGACGTTTATGTCTCCGAAGAAGTTAAGCGTTCGGGAGCGGACTTCGGAGGTGAAAGCAGCGGCAGCTGGATTTTTCCCAACGTTTCTTATTGTCCAGATGGCATCTATGCAGCGGCGAGAATTGTTTCAATTTCAGCCGAACAATCGATCTCTGAACTCATCGCACAGTTTCCAAAGTATCACATTTTGCGGGGATCCTGCAAGCACGAACGTGACAAAGATCCAATGGTTGCGATTGCTCAAGAACTACACTCGCTTAACTACGTCGAGATGACGACGATAGACGGCGTGAGGCTTGATTTTGAGGAAGGCTGGATCTTGGTGAGAAAATCTGGAACAGAGCCAAAGCTAAGGATAACTGCTGAATCGCAAGACTTGGCGACCGCAAAAGAGCTCTACACAACCGCTCTTAGCATTGTAAAGAGGCACCTGTAATGTTAGCGGTCATACTCGGCGCGGGCGAAGGGACACGGATGAGGCCGCTCACTTACACCCGTCCGAAAGTCATGCTACCGGTGCTAGGGATCCCCATAATTGAACACATCGTGAACTCGTGCGTCGAGGCACGCCTTAAGCGAGTGATAATCGTTACGGGGTACAAAGAGGATGTTATTCGCTCTCATTTCGATGAAGTGCAGCACGGAGCTCAAATTGAGTACGTAACGCAAGACAAACAGTGCGGGACGGCGGACGCAATTAACCAGGTTAAAGACCTCGTTGATGAGCGCTTTCTTGCTCTCAATGGCGACAGTCTGATAAGTCCTCTCACTTTAAAATCGCTGGCTGAGACCCGGCAAGATTTAGCAGTTGTTATCGCAGCTAAGAGTGTAAAAGAGCCCACTAACTATGGCATAATCGATGTAGCTGGCGATGCTGTTTTAAAAATAGCGGAAAAACCTGATCGACCTGTTTCAGATTTGGCAAACTTAGGCATGTACGTTTTTACACCGATGATATTCGACGCTATTGCTCGGATCCCTAAGTCGGTAAGAGGCGAGTACGAGATTACAGACGCGATACAGTTGTTGATTGACCAAGGTGATAAAGTGGGGTATCTTAACGTCAAGGAAGAGTGGATAGACGTTGGGAGGCCTTGGGATCTGTTGTTTGCAAATAAGCTCCTCTTCCAAAATCTTAAATGCGAAAACGAAGGTATCGTCGAGCCCTTTGCTACTATTGAAGGCAACGTGAAAATAGGACGCGGTTCAATTGTCAGAAATGGCGCGTATATAATGGGCCCGGCAATAATAGGAGAACGCTGCGAGATAGGGCCAAACTGTTGTATTCGTCCTAATACGTGTATCGGAAACGGAGTCAAGATTGGCAACGCTGTTGAAGTAAAAAACTGCATAATTATGGACGACAGTCGAATTGGGCACCTATCCTACGTTGGCGATAGCATCATCGGACAGCGATGTAATTTCGGTGCAGGGACATTGGTAGCTAACCTCCGTTTTGACGAAAAGCCCATTAAGGTCGCTGGAGTGCACACGGGACGACGAAAACTTGGCGTCATTATGGGCGACGACGTACACACCGGCATAAATAGCATGTTAAATGTCGGAACGTCGATAGGCCCCGGATCGATTGTCGGCGTTGGCGCACTAGCTGCCGGAGTATATCCGCCAGGTTCGCACATCGAAGGGAAAGGAGCCACGAACTGATAATGCGTTCTACTCACTTTTAGATGATAAGTTATTTAGCCGATGGCGCTTTTTAGCTCAAAGGAGACGAGCTATGCGGATTGCTGTTTTTGTTGGAACGCGAGCGGAGCTAATAGGGATGGCTTCTTTTCTCAAGGAAATTGACAAGAACGATGAGGCTGAACTCATTTTCGCTCATACCGGGCAGCACTTTGACCCCGAGATGTATGAAGATCTGCTAATCGATTTGGGTCTTAGAGAGCCCGATTACAGCCTCTCGCTTGGGAATATGAGTTATAATAAGCAGATCTCCGCAATGATCAGTCAGATCGACGATATATTAGAAAAAGCACGACCTGATTTCGTATTCGTTCAAGGCAATGTCATCTCTTCGTTTAGCGCAGCTATTGCGTCTTCGATGAGATATGTTCCAGTTGGGCATATTGAGTCGGGTTATCGTTCGTTACGCGATGTGCATAGTGATGTAAGAAGAAAGGTAATCGAAATGTGCTCGACGCTTTTTTTTCCCGTATGTAATACGGCCTACCTGAATTTGCTCGAAGAGTGCTATGATCCTGATTACGTCCACTATCTAGGCGATCCTCTGATAGATTCGCTCCTTGATTACAAACCAAGAGCATTAAAGGCGTCCTCTTTTGATGCATATCGCGAAGGCGAAAAGCAGCTTGCTGCATTTGCTGTGAGGTTGCCGTGGAATATTGGAAACCCTGAGGCACTAGGTCGAATCGTGGAAGTTGCAGTCAATCTCGACGATTATAGCGTCATCGTTCTTCTTCATCCAAACACGCGTAACCACCTCATCAAGTTCGGTCTGATGGATAAATTAGAGTCATGCGAGCATATCCATTTAATCAACCCTCTTCCTTACACAGATTTTTTACGACTAATGATGGATTGCGATGTTCTAATCACTGATTCTGGGGGCCCTCAGAAAGAAAGCGCGATTTTGCAAACTCCGTGTATCACACTTTCTGATAGTACCTACTATATTGAGACGATCGAAAATGGATGGAACCGGTTAATAGGCAAGAGTCCCGATGCTAGTGTCTTAACTGACGCCATACGATCGACAACGTCAGGGAAAAAAATCGATGACCCCCTGTACGACGGAAAATCGTCAGAGCGAATTGTAACCAAAGTCGTTCAGCTTTTTGAAGAAGGGAGGCTCACGATCTCCCCGCAAGTATCAAAAACGGGCTTTTATACCCACCTTACGTGTTTTTCTGAGGGTTTTATGGGTATGCGAACACGCTTCGCGTCCCAAGCAGAAGGTACTGTTCAGGCTATGTTCGACGAGACGGGAACCATCACCCTAGACCCAACGCGAGCTCAGATAGTGCGCACATTTGGAGCAACTAAGAAGGCTTAAGAACCTTGAAAAAAATGACATTCTAGATGATCGGTAGCTATACGCTATTTTTGCTAATAATCTCCATCCTTCTTTCATTTGTAATTGCGTTTGCTACAGCGCCGCCTCTTATCTCGAGAATGAAATCTGCAGGAGTAGCAGGCATCGACGTTCACAAAGTGGCTAAGCCTCATATCTCTGAAATGGGTGGTTATGCAATTTATGCGGGGTTAGCCACGACGTTAATCGTTGCTGCTTTTTTAGGCATTAGTTTAGAGCTGATATTGATCTCACTCCTGGTGGTGACCCTATCAGCAATGGTAGGGGCCCTAGATGATGTAATGCACCTCGGTGCTTGGGAAAAGCCCCTCCTCGGTTATCTCGCGGGCATTCCGCTTATTTTAGCTGCTGGGAGCGATCCATATCTGTTAGTACCTTTGGTGGGAACCATCTGGCTAGGGCTTGTATGGATTCCTCTTATACCCTTTGCCGTTACCGCGGGAGCTAACGCTGTAAACACCTTTGCCGGATTCAATGGAATGGAGACCGGGTGTGGCGCTATAGTGACTTTTTGTCTGATAATCGTCGGCGGAGTTATGCTGTCGCCGACGAGTAACATAGCGGGGCTAATAATATTGGCGGCGCTACTCGGGGCACTTGTGGGTTTTTTTCCATACAACAGGTACTCTGCCCGCATATTCACAGGCGATATAGGGACGCTCTGTATAGGTAGTGCTATAGCTGTCGGCGCAATAGCGCTAAAAATCGAAGTTTTCGCTGTCATCGCAGCTTTGCCTTATATCATCAACTATGCCATGGTGCTGTTCTCAGTCGGAAAGGTTACAGAAAGTCATCTATTCACAGCCACTCAAGTTAAGGATGATGGGTACATGATCCCGTCTAAATCATATTCTGTCCGAAAGAACTTGTCTGATTACATATTAAGCCGAAGATCAATGAAAGAGCCGGAGCTCGTGAAACTAATGTGGCTGTTTTGCGGAATATCCGGCGCTGTTGCCATAATTCTCGCAGTGCTGTCAACTTTGTGAACCGTTAGTCGGGGCTTCAGCAAGAAAAAAGAGGTTACCCCGCCTCAATGCTGGAGGTGCTCAGAATGTCCTTTAAGTTTATTCGGTTGGAAGAGAGTATTCTCGCGGAATCAACGATTAATAAAAAAAGCAAAATGCTGCAGTTGACTGTCCGGGCGTCTCGGTCACCCTGCAGCTACAAGAGCTGTTGTGAATTGATATTGACCGCGTCGACGGGATAAACGTATCTCGCATCTGTCGTTGAGTTACTGCTGGAGGGTGGATCCATCCACAGGCTCACGTACAACGTGCTCGTTGAACCAAACGTGGGTATAAATCCGAATCTGCTCGACCCGCTGCTTTGTGGCAGGTCTATGGTTACTGGCTTTGTTTCCCTGCCGTTCAACGTGACTGGTTTATATCTGTCTTGCCAAGCGATGTGCAAGCTTATCGGGTCGCTTCCATGATTCGTTACATAGACAACTGTCGAATCGCCTTTTACTTCGACGTTGCTAATTGATGCATATTGTGCCGGCGTTGAGGAGACCTTACTTTGGTCAATTTTGTACACTACGGCATCGCTGTTTTTGAAGACTTCCGTCATAATTCCAGTATCTGGAACAAAGTCCGGTAGTGGAAATTGCCAAAGATCGCTCGAGTATTTTGCCTTTACACTATCATAAACGTAGTAAGTCATGTTCATTTTTTTCGCAACGAGCAGCTTAGTGGCAGAATCTGTGGAGCCGTTCATAAATGTAGCAAGGTCGGTGAGTTGCGATAACTGGTGGGTAACTACGTATGAGTTTTCTGAGTCGGTGGACAAGACTGCTCGTGCGTTAGTGAAGGTGCTTACATATTGGAGGAACGTTGGATCTGACAATACCCCGTCTTTTGACGACGTGTTATTTTTAAGCCACTGCAGCGCAACCCTCTCATTATTTGTAAGCTTAGGATCTTGAGCATGGGAGGCAAGGGCAGTGGTAGTCGCTATGTGAAAAACGGGGGAGAGTATGGAGATAATCACAAAAACGATAATAAGAATCGAACGTATTGACCTCCTATCTCCTCTTCGGCGCACGTCTTGAACGCGGGGCTGCGGTTCATATGCCAGTCTGAAAACTAGCATTGAGGCAAGTATGGACAAAGGGAGGACGAGATAAAGTATCGACCGCAGTCCATCTTGATTTCGCAGCGCGTATGGTATCATCCGTTGGAAAAGCCATGGCATACTGGGGGCTGCTGTCCCTATTACCCCGATAAGTGTAGGTAGCAAGGCCACGAGGAGCCAGCTTGAGACAAGCATGTTACGCAGATTTGTCTCCGGGGAATCCCAAAGCGTCGTTTTGTAGACGAGAACGCTTAGAATGGGAATGAGGCCGAGACATGATATCAAGAAAGCTAATGAAAAAGCTATTTGAGCTGAAAATACAAAAGAAACAGCAATAACTCCTGCTATCGCGACTATCACTAAAATAATGATCAAATTCAACACGTTTTTGGTCGAATGGCCGATAACAGCAAAAAGTCTATCGCGGCGTTTATGAACTGATCTTGTATCGGCGCTCCCGCTAAAGAGCATGCCGACTGCGCCGAGTCCCAACATCGCTGCTGATAACGTTAGTACTTCTGGAATGCTCCAAGGAAGTGTTTGATACTGGCTATACATGGAGAGCCACCATGGGGCGCTTATTATGACCGGAAGCACAATCATCGCACTGATTTGTTTCAAATGCATTCGCGTGCCGAGATTAATCAATACGTACAGTATGATGAATAGGGTGAAAATGTAGTAAAACGTTGTAGTGGAAAACCGGTGGGTAAATATGAGCGTGGTCACGGTGAGAGCGCCTAACAATGTATATTTCGAGCTCAGGATGGACTTTCCCCCGTCATCTTTGATTGTACTGTAAAGATAGTACGTCGCGAGGTACATTAGGATAAGTCCAAAGCTTGACGGCACGATATACTGGGGCCCTAATATGGTCGGGTTAGGGCTAAATGTTGCCGAAAAAAATGATGCCAACGCGGCTATTCGCGTGTCGCCGGTGATCTTCTTTACGACAACAAAGGTAGTGAGGATAAACGAGATTAAAATGAAAGTCGAGAATCCCTGCAGTAGCAGTAGAAGATCGGAATTCAAGTTGATGTCAACGCCGCCAAGTATAGCAACTGCACTGAATATAATGGGGAGGCCGGGCGGTTGGCCGTTATACCAGACGTCACCGAGCGCTGCGTTTGGATTGGTGGCGCTAAGAGCGCGGTTCTGTTGGATATATTTTGCGAGCGCGATGTATGTTGACGTATCATGGTCGATCAGATCGGTGCCGCCATTCCAATATCCCGCAGAACCTACAGTTATTAGAAGGATAGTGAGGGTCGTCAGCAAAATGCCGACTGATAATTTTTTGCCGAGCCTTCTTGTGGAAGTGGGTGCGACCGTACGACTCTTTTGTGCTGATGAGGTCAGTGCGGATCCTGATTTAGAATACCCTTGATTTTGCTCGTATCGCCCTCGCATTAGAAGAAGCCTACCTCGAATGTTGTATACTCAAGCTTTCCCATTAAATCGCTATGTCCGCGTCACTTATAGTTTTTGGTGTCCGATATCTGTAACGCGAAGCTTGAACCAGCTCAGCAGCAATATGGTATATACAATCTCGTTTGCAACCATCCCGGTAGCGATTGCGAGCATACCGTCTATGTATGGAGTGAGTGCAAACATAACAGACAAAAACGTTAAAGTCCCAAATGCGATTCCCCAGCCGACTATCTTCGCGCCCTCACACGCTGTTACTAATTTGTCCCATATCCTGTTATAGACGAAGAGCCCCGCATAAGTTGCGAGAACAAGCAAAAGTGGGAGGATTAATGCGACTCTAAAAATTTTTAGGAAGATCCAGCCACTTATTAACGATACAACAAACGCCGCGGTAAAAATTGGGATGCCACCATAGGCAAGATATCTCCCAACGGTAGGTCGTAAGCTCTGGTCAATTGAGCAGAAACGCGGATAAAGGGCCATTGTGAGAACAGTTACGAGCGGCACGATCAAAAATATGCTTGATCGGTAATGTGCGCCGAAGACTCCGACAGCGTAAGCCGTTGCTATTATGTTCAGATAGAGAAAGCTAATCTGTTGCGCTGAAATACCGAGTACACTATCCGCACCTAGGTATACGCTAAGTGGAAGGAGTGACTTAATGCTTGGAATCGAGAATCGTGCGAAACTGACTGGTACCCGGTAAATGAGGATAAGAGAGCCGAGCAAAGCGCCAACACATATGCCAATCAACCCCAGCGATAAGTCACGATAAATGACGAAAAAAATGAGCGCAATGCTCCAATAAAGAACGTCCGCGACGACAACGAATCTAATCTTATATAGTGCTAGTTTGAAAGATTGTGCGACGGTGTAAAGTGTGAGAAGAACCGCTATGATATAGCCAAAAACCAACTCATACCGTGTAATTCCCAGTAACGCTAAAGAGCTTTCCGAATACCCGATGATAATTACGGGGACAGAAATTACAACAGCGAGAAAAAAAGCCATGAAAAATGCATTTGTAGGCACATCAGCAATGCGTTCATTTCGTTCGGCTACGAGCTTTACGATGGCTTTGGGAAGCCCAAGCATCATTACTGCGTTTAAAATGGTTGCTATCGCAAGAACGATTAGATAGGTCCCATAAACTTCGACCCCAAGGACTCGGCCAATGAAGAGCTCCTCTGCAAGCGAGATGATTTTTGCTAGCGCATATCCGACTCCTAGAACAGAGAACCCTCGCAAAATACTCCGGATAAAGTCAAGAGAAAGCAAGTCTCGTGCTTTGTGGAAAGCAGCCGCAAATCTCGAGACTGTGTTGGCCATATCGGTCAACTATTCAGCCCCTCTTGTTAAATATACTTCTGTCAGTGCATCTAAAAGATTATTAACGTCCATCTGCTATAATCAACCGGATGACCCAAGAAAGATGCAGGCTGCTTTTTGCAACTTCATTTGATGTTAGATTAGTTGATAGCGTGAATACCGACGGCAGCACGATTCGGCTTCTAAAGGATAGTTTGCTGCCATACGCGAGTATGTGTGACCTTTTTTTGTTTACCGGGGACACTCATAGGTTTGAATTGGCATCAGCAATCGAACATGTTCCCGCAGCGCTTTTTCACAGATTTGGCCTTTGGCATCTTTCCTACACCGTTATGAGTGCTTTCAAAATTGCCAAGCGATTGAAGGGAAAGTCCCTTGTAAAAGGCTTTAGCGCTGCGTGTCCAGGCGCAGTCTTGGCAGCTAAACTCAAAGAAAAGCCGTCTGTAGTCTTTTATGAATATAACTGGGCATATCAAGTTACGCATGTGAATAAAGGAAAAGCCTTTGGAACGTTAGCTAGCTTGATCGAAAACTATGTCATCAAAAATGCTGACGTCGTGGTAACACGCAACGCATCTCTCAAAAATGAGCTTCAACTAAGAGGAGCAAGGAGGATAGTTGTTATTCCATTGACTTTTGATGAAGACGTTTTTCGTCCTGGAATTGATTTCACAGAGCTTAAAGAAAAATATGGAATTCGGGACGAAAAAATCCTCATGTTTGTTGGGAGATTGCATCCGGTAAAAAGACTTGATCTATTACTAAGGGCAGTTCAGCAGCTTGATCAGAAATATAAACTGTTTATCGTTGGTACGGGTACCCTTGAAAATGAACTCAAGGAAATGGCAGAATCTTTAGGGGTTGCTGATCGAGTTCTCTTTACCGGGGCCGTGCCCTACTCTGAAGTGCCGAAGTTTATGAATTTGGCAGATTTGATGGTGATGACGAGTTCAATCGAAGGTCAGCCCAGAGTTCTGATCGAGGCGATGTCTTGTGGAACGCCCGCAGTGGGAACAAACGTGTTTGGAATAAGAGATACGATTGAGGAAGAGGTTACTGGGTACCTTGCGTCTGACGATCCGAGTGACATTGCGGAGAAGATTTCTAAAGCCTTGGAGAACGAAGAGTTACCACACATGTGCAGATCAGTTGCACTAAAAAACTACTCAAATAAGATGTGCATAGCAAAGGAAAAGGCCTTGTTTGAAGAGCTTTTGGGTGGTCACTAGGAATGAGGGTGATGCCCTTCCATCTTTGAGCGTTCGAGATAGCGGCTAATCTCATGGTTCAGCTTGTTGTTCGAGCTCTTGTTCAAACATCTTGGTTAAAACTTCTTTCATATTTTCCCGAGGGATAGTGCCGGTGTTTTTGAGTCGACATTTTTCTAAATATTCTTCATAAGTGCAAATGTGCCTTGCAGGGTTACCTGCATATACTGTATTTGGAGGTACGTTCTTGGTGACGACGGATCCAGCCCCGACGATGCTGTTAGGACCGATAGTCACATTGGGCATTATTATTGAGTTCACGCCAATAAAGGAGTTATCGTGGATAGTTATCGGACCAAACTTGGTGCCTTCGAAATCATGATTTTGCTCCAAAACCCACTTCGCACCGTCGTGAGTCATAAAGGTTACTCCATACGTAATTTTACAGTTATTGCCAATAGAGATTAAATACGGCTCGGTGCTTAAATTGCAATAATAGAGTTGACAATTGCTACCAATCCGCACCCCTAGTCTTCTAGCTAAATAGACTCGCGTATTGCCCGTGCTAATTCGGAATAAAACGATATTTAATCTGTAAATAAATTTCTCTAACCAGTTCATGTATTCGTTGCTCGAGTATTCCAACCGTCGGTGCAGCGTCAGATAGTCACGTATGTACTATCTTAGGCTTAGCTATTGTCTTCAACTTTTCGATCGTCTGAATGTGAAGCTGAACAACAAAAAAAAACGTGAGCTCGGGCTTAGAAGAATACAGATTATTATTAACGTAAATACATAATCATAACCAAAGGCTTTAGCATGTTTAAAGCGGTTCCAATAGAGCGACGCAGCAGACTTATCCATGATTTCCCATATCGTGCTAATCATAGGAGATGTCCGCATGCAGCAATTGTAAACCTGACGAAAAGCGGAGATTGTATTTTTGACTGCGTTTATTGCTACGCCAAGGGTTACCCGTGGTCTCGTCCTGGGCGCTCAATTGAAGTCTATGAAAACACGCCGGAATTGCTTGAAGCGGAGCTAAGTAGCCTAGCGATCTGTCCCCCGCTCTATTTTTGCGCAGTCACGGACCCTTTCCAACCACTTGACCTCGTGTATAACACCGCACTACGCTCCATGAACGTTGCTGTTGAACACAATGTCTACTTCACTATCGTTACCAAGTCGGACCTCGTGCTTAAAATCCTTGATACCAATTGGTTCGACTACAAACGACTTCGCGTTTCGCTTACGTGTGAAAGCATTAATGAGAAAAAATTGCGCGTGCTAAGCAAGGCACCCTCCGCTTTCAGAAGGTTTAGAGCGATCGAACAGCTCTTAAACGCAGGCGTCGATGTAGTGGCAAGAGTCGATCCGATCATTTGTGGGTTTACAGACGATCACGAAGAACTGACCGAGCTTTTTGAGAGGCTAAGTTCGATAGGAATTAAGAATGTTACTATATCGACGGGCACTTTCAACGCGAGGGTTTTTAACAGACTAACCTCTAGAATAGAGAATAGTTCATTCTCAGATTTGGTGGCTGAAATACGAGCTAACTATACGCTTAAAGAAGGGAACCACTCACTTAGTTTTGTTGATCGGTTAAAACTATATAGGCAAGTTGAGTCACTTTGTGGGAAGTACGAAATGACCCTGTCAATATGTTTGGAGCAGTATGATCCTGCCCTATTCCGGCCAACGCAATGCACAACGCTCGGTAAATTAACTATGAGAGACGAGAGCGGGCGTTTCACGCCAATTTGTAACGGTGACTGCCTAACTGCATGCCCAGACAAAGCTGCACCGTTGTGTCAAAACAGAAAGCTTGCGTTCGAGTATCCTTATAAATGGGGGACCCTTCGACAGACCAAAACTAAGCGGAGCTATCGTAAAGAAAGCCACTTTGAGCTTTACGATGCTTTTAAATATTAGCCGACGGGAATGAACTTGTCTTATGTTTTCGTGATATGATTGGACTAGTTACAGGTGGATACGGATTTATTGGGAATCAACTTGCTGAATTGCTTTCAAACGAGTTCTCAGAAGTACGGATTTTAGACAACCTCAGCAACGTAGCGCGAGTGGTTCGATTGCCTAATGTTCATCTTATTAAAGGTGACATCAAAGATGCTGAAACGACTTTTAAGGCACTTAAAGACGTTGATATAGTTTTCCATACTGCTGCGCGCGTAGATGTTGTTGCAAGCACGCGAGAGCCATTTGTCGATTTGGAAAACAATATATTAGGGACTCTCTCGGTGTGTGAAGCTGCTCGGAAGAATGATGTATCTAAGATAATCTATTCATCAAGCGCTGCCGTGTATGGAAATGCAGATGTTTTTCCTATTGACGAGATGCAACCGATCCGGCCCATCTCGCAATACGCAGCTAGTAAGTATTCCGGCGAGCTGTATCTGGCCGCTTATCACAGCTTGTACGGCATAGACACGATTTCGTTGCGTTATTTTAATGTCTATGGGCCATATCAGCGACCCGAAAACGCATACTCTGGTGTGATAAGCAAGTTTTTCTACGACGCGAGATCAAATGCCAAAATTGAGATATTTGGGGATGGGAAGCAGACTCGCGATTTCGTTTACGTAAAGGACATAGTTAGGGCAAATCTACTAGCTGCAAAAAGTAAAGCTTCAGGTGCTGCTATTAACATCGGAAGTGGGGTAGAGACGTCCATCAACGACCTAGCAATAAAAATAAAAGAGATGGCTCCCTCAAATGTACGTATCGAACATGTGACGCCACGGGTTGGCGATGGGAGGCGATCTCTCGCAGACATTAGCTTAGCAAAGAAGCTCATAAACTATGAGCCAGAAACCAAAATCGCTGACGGTCTTGAAAAGTTAAGTCGTTTTATGAGCTAGATTTTGTAGCTTTATTTTTATAAGAAAAGACTAGGTTCGTTCAGCCTCTATTTGAGAAAGCAAGTCTAAGGTTTCACGTCTGTCTGAAGTGTATAAGTAAATGAGTTTTGGGGGATCATGTCGAGCATCATACAAATTGCCCTTGCCTTTATTGCTGTCCTTGTCGTTCCGGGGTTCGCTATGTCGCTCGCATTTTTTCCAAGATTGAATCAACTAGAAGTGACCGAGCGGCTTGCAATATCTATCGGACTAAGCATTACAATCTTAGTTACGATTGGACTTCTCATGGGCTATTCTCAATCGCTCATAAGTCTCACAGGCGGAATCACCGCTGTCAGCCTGCTGGCGGTTCTTACCATCGTAACCATCTTTTTCTTAATTATATGGGCTTTACGAGCAGCGAGCTTGGCGGTCAAAGACAGGCGTAAGGTAGATAAACCTCGACAAGGTGCTTAGCCCTCCTCAACGTCTTAGGGGGTAAACGGTTATAAAGTTAATTTTGCTAAATCGAAAGCTTCGGCTTTGCTGTGATTATGCGTAACTAGCATCCCGGCCTGAAAAGCGCGATACTGAGCAAGACCGGCAATCGCTTCTGTCCTAACATAGTATTTGTCATTCTGCGTTTCGTGGAGTTTTAAAGCCGCGATTTTAACATGGAAGAAGTTAGTTATATTGACAAAAACTCGCGGAGTAAACTCAAGCGACACGCTTGGGGACTCATAAAGAAATATATCGTCAACGTGTCGATAAAGCGTCATTGTTGCTAGCGCAGCGTTTCGATGGTCTTGATGATTGTCGTGCGGGCTATGAGTGTATATCCGGTCGGGCATTAATTCCTCTAACTTTGCCTGAATAAGCTCGATCGTCCGATAGTCAGTCGTGATCATCCGATCTCTGAGGTCCCCGATCGTGATGCTATCCGCACCAAGAAGCTGGGCCGCTTCTTTGCTCTCTGAGACTCTTTTTTCGCTTGGCCCCCCTGCCTCGCCTTTTGAGAGAACGAGCAGGTGAACTGAGTCCCCGGTGTTTTTATGATGGGCTAACGTGGCATAGCAACCTATTTCACAATCATCAGGATGAGCTCCGATCGCTAACACTACTTTATTCAAATAAATCACCGACGAATAATCGTCTCGTCATGTCGAACAATGCGTCCATTGCAGTATTGGTCTTCAGCAGCAGCGTCTCGTCAAAATGCCTATTTTTTTCCAGTGCGGCCAACCATTGTGCGAAGGTCGAATGCACGCCGATATTGACTTCATAATCGATGATAGACGGAATAATACTGAGTGTCTTTTTTGTGTTGGCCACAATCGAACGATCTCTTGCGATTTTATTCCGTTCGAATTGCGTCTTCAACTGAGTTTGCATGTTGACGATGAAACTTATCTTCTCTTTAAAACCATCACCTTTCCTATTTGCAACGGCACTTTTGAGATTGTCGAGCGCACAGACTCCCTCATCTATTTCCGTTAACATACCATCCAACTCGCGCTGCAGAAGTGCGACGTCGCACTTCTCGCCGTCCTGAAAAAGATTGTATCGAGCCTTAATCCTTAATAGTTCTAGCATTGCATCCAACTGGCCGAGGCCTGCGTAAACATCTTTAGGCCTCCACGTTGAGACAATTGGAAAACGAACGTCAAGGGCTTCAGCTATTTTTGCGGCTCTGCGGAGATATTCGGTACCTCCCATGCCTCCAACATAGAATGTAATGCCGATGCCGCTGAAAGCAATCAGCATAGCTTCTGCTCGCAGCGACACGTTTGGCAACATCTGCTGCAACGCTGAGCGTAAGTTGCCTTTAAACTCGGAGGTTGTGTTACACGCACGACACCTAGTAACGAGCGCATAGTTGTGAGAGGACATTACCTCGACGTCTGCTTTTCCGTTGCAAGGGCAATGGTACCAGATGGGGGTTTGAGCAATTGAGCTCGGCTTCTTCTGTGATTCAGCCATCAATCTTGCATATTGGCCGCCGTTTTCTAACATGAAGGCGATTTCATCACTGAACACTTGTTGACATTCAGAAAAGCGTGCAAAAGCAGTTTTGTAACCTGACTGTTCGATGAGGTACGCTAAAAAAAGAGCGTTAAAATCAGCCGCGTTTGAGCTTCGCTCTCCCGCGCGATCAATTAGTTCGAAGAGAGATCTAGTGTCGAAGCAAACGTCGGGGACCTCTAACCCCAATTGCTTCAAGCTTTTTAAAATTGATTGTCGTGAGTCAGATGCCCACTGCTGAATTTCATTTTTTATCTTTTCGATTTCGTCATTTTCGGGTTTAGGAACCGCACGGAGGATTTTGTTGTTGTAACTGTCAGCGACAGGCAAATGCAGGCTAAGAGTTCCGTTTTTGTTTCTAACGCTCGGGAGTTGCGCTTCTCGGAACCATCTTTCATCGGCAAAGTCCTGGTCAGCAAAGCAGAATAGCTCTGCTACAGGACAGTTAAGCCTATCTCGAACACGTTCTGCCACAGCGTGAAGCAATACTGCCTTTCGTACAACTCCACTGTACGGAAAAAAATTTGGCTGGTGGGCAGTCATCACAATGATCCCATTGTAATCTATGCGGAGCGGGATTTGGGAATCGTTGTGAAAAGATTCGACGTGTTTTGCAAACGCTTTGCGCTTGTCCAAGACTTTGTTGTCAGGGAAAATGGCATTGTTAACGACAGCTCGCGTAAGCTCTTCAAGGTTCTTGCATTGCGCTCCTTTCATAATGACCTCATACGCAAGCGGTAGCACGACCCACAACAGAGACTTTCATTTCTGTGCTCCAATCAGCATGAGAAGTAACGGCTATATAGTTATTTTCCGTATAGATATACGAAGGTTTACAGTGAAAGCTATTGTCCTAGCTGCAGGCGAAGGAACGCGTTTAAGGCCATTTACTTTAACTCAGCCAAAAGCGATGGTACCTGTAGCTAACCGTCCCATCCTTGAATATGTGATTGACTCTCTCGCTCGGAGCGGTGTTACCGAAATAAGTCTTGTAGTCGGCTACAAGAAAGAAAAAGTAATGAATTATTTCGAAGGTGGGAAGAACTTCGACGTAAAAATAACATATGTTGAGCAGCCACAACAGCTCGGAACGGCCCACGCTATTAAGTTAGCTGAAGATTCAATCGAAGAAAAATTCTTAGTTCTAAACGGTGATAACTTAATCAGTCCGGAGGCTATTGAAGAAGTCCTGGGTAATGCATCCGGCGACGTAACGCTACTTTTGACTGTGAAAGAAAACGTCAAAGGTTATGGAGTCGTTACAACGGAAGGGCCCCGCGTAACGCAAATAGTCGAAAAACCTGGCACGGATATTAGCCATTATATTAACACAGGCATCTATGTTTTTGAGCCTGCAGTATTTAATGAAATTCCCTACACCAAGATATCCACAAGAGGAGAATACGAGATCACTGACACCATTCAGAGGATGATTGACAAGCATTACGATGTTACTGGGGTTCATACGACATCGATGTGGATCGACGCGAGCTATCCGTGGGATCTACTCAATGCAAACGCTGCAGTGCTATCCTCTGTCAAAGATGTATCCTCGCAGCAGAATGGCCAGATAGAAGATGATGCGAAAGTGCGAGGCAGCGTTATCGTTGGAGAGAATTCAATTATAAGATCAGGATCTTACGTGCTTGGACCGGTAGTTGTGGGCAGAGATGTTGAGATTGGACCTAATGTCACCATTTTACCGTCAACTAGCATTGGCAACGGCGTTACGATTGACTCATTTACTGAAGTGCGAAACTCATTGATAATGAATGATGTGCGGTTGGGCTCTCATTCGCTTGTCGCAAACTCAATTATAGGTAAAAACACGATGATCGGTTCGCATTTCATTACCGAGCAAACAAAGATTGCGATGCCGTTTCTTGATGGAGAGCTCCACCATGTAATGAACTTGGGTGCTATAATTGGAGAGAACTGTCGTTTTGGGCATGGGATTCTCGTCGAGGCGGGAAAAATCATTGGGGTGCACTGCACCGTTGAATCGGCAACGACAATCAGAAAGAATATCGAAAATTACAGCAATATTGTTTAAGACGGCAAAAGTTCCGTCACGCGATCTTTCGATTTTCAAATTTTGAAGTGAGTTTCACGGTTTAGATGCAGGACGTAGCAGAATTGGAGCGACTAACCGGAATGACTAGATGTGAAAATAAAACTGAAAAAAGGCACAGACTCGATCTTTTTCAATTTAACTCTCTTAAAAGCTTTTATATAGAAGTGCAAACATACAAAAAGATGCAGTCTTTTTCTGGAAGGGGGTATCGCCGATTCCACAAGATGATGACCAGGAGATTATCGAAGTTGAAATTCCCGCTGAGGAAACAGCTCTTTTAAAGGAACTTGACAGCGTCAAAAAACAGAATGAGGAATACTTCTTGCGTCTGCAAAGACTTCAGGCTGACTTTGAAAATTTTAAGCGGCGAACTAAGAAACAAGGTGAGCATTTCTCAAAGTACGCATCTGTTGAACTGATTAAGGAATTGCTTGTTATCTCTGACAACCTCGAACGAGCTGCTCAGGCAGTTCAGACTGAGAGCAACCAAGGCATTTCTGAAGGAATTGAATTGATACACAAACAACTATGCGATATTCTTGGCAGGACCGGCGTCACGCGCATAAAGTCGGTTGGAGAGTTGTTTGATCCACATTTGCACGAAGCGGTTATGACTGAAGGCGATATTAACCTGCCAGATAACGTGATAACTGAGGAGATTCAAAAGGGCTATAAGCTTCATGAAAAGGTGATTCGGCATCCCAAAGTGAAGGTTAACAAAAGCACAAATGAGGTGGACAGATGAGCAAGGTAATAGGTATAGATTTAGGAACGACTAACTCTGTCGTCGCAGTCATGGAAGGGGGAGAACCAGTAGTAATTCCAAACGCAGAGGGAAATCGAACAACGCCCTCCGTAGTAGCCTTCATTAAGAACGAACGAGTTGTAGGCGAGATTGCAAAAAGGCAGGCGATTACTAATCCAGATCACACGATTTCGTCTATAAAAAGGAAGATGGGCTCCGACTTCACGGTCGCCATTGAAGGCAAGACCTACACACCACAAGAAATCTCAGCAATGATCATACAAAAATTGCGGCAAGATGCTGAGAATTATCTTGGTGAGAAGGTGAGCCAAGCCGTTGTCACTGTCCCTGCGTATTTCAACGATAGTCAGCGTCAAGCCACGAAAGACGCGGGTACTATAGCAGGTCTTGAGGTCTTGCGGATTATTAATGAACCAACAGCATCTGCCCTTGCGTACGGCTTAGATAAAGGAGAAGACCAGAAGATTTTGGTTTTTGATCTTGGCGGCGGAACATTTGACGTGTCGATATTGGACATCGGAGGCGGGGTATTTCACGTAAAAGCTACTAATGGCAACAACCTTCTCGGTGGCGATGACTTTGATCAAAGGATTATCGACTATCTTGCCGATCAGTTCAAGAAGGACCAAGGCATCGATCTCAGAAACGATAAGATGGCCTTGCAGAGGCTCAAGGAGGCGGCAGAGAAGGCTAAGATCGAGTTGTCAACGCTGACCAGTGCTGCAATAAACCTCCCGTTTATCACTGCCGATCAAAATGGCCCAAAGCACTTGGATATGTCGTTAACGCGGGCGCAGTTTGATAAGCTGACTGAGGATTTGGTCGAAAAAACGATGGGGCCGATGAGACAAGCTATGAAAGACGCAAAGCTTGAGCCTAAGGATATCGACCGCATCCTGCTAGTCGGAGGCTCTACTCGCACTCCTGCGGTGCAAAACGCGATAAAGCAGTACTTAGGCAAAGAGCCTGATCGTGGCATTAACCCAGACGAATGCGTAGCTATCGGCGCTGCAATCCAAGCCGGCATTCTTGTCGGCGAGGTGAAAGACGTGTTGCTACTCGACGTCACACCCTTATCCTTGGGAATCGAAACCCTCGGCGCCGTATTCACTAAACTGATAGAGAAGAATACCACCATTCCTACCAAGAAATCTCAAATTTTTTCGACTGCGGCTGATAGCCAGACCTCTGTTGAGATTCACGTGCTTCAGGGTGAACGGGAAATGGCTGTCGGCAACAAAACACTCGGACGATTTCAGTTGGTCGGAATCCCCCCTGCACCGCGAGGTGTTCCCCAAATCGAAGTCACTTTCGACATAGACGCTAACGGCATTGTGCACGTTTCGGCAAAGGATTTGGGAACGGGTAACGAGCAGAAGATTACTATTACGTCAACTAGTGGCCTAAGTGACGACGAGATTAATCGGTTGGTCAAAGATGCTGAGGCCCACGCTGATGAGGATCGAAAGAAGAAAGAAGAAGCGGAGATCAGAAACGGCGCGGATTCTATGGTATATACGGCCGAAAAAACGTTGAGAGAGTCTGGAGATAAGGTCGACGCTTCTAATAAGAGCAAGATTTCGACCGAAATCGAAAAAGTGAGAGAGGCCCTCAACGGTACAGACATCCAAGCCATTAAACAGGCAACAGAACAACTAACGAACACAATTTATCAAATTACGACCGAGCTCTACGCTAAGACTGCAGAAGATGCAAAAGAAGAACCCCCGACCGAAGAATCGGACTACGAGGTAGTCGACGAGAAGTAGTGCGTAAATAGACCTCATGAATCGTGATTATTACGAAGTGCTAGGAGTCGACAAGACTGCCACAGAGGCAGAGATAAAGAAAGCCTATCGAAAACTTGCTTTAAAATATCATCCTGATGTTTGCCCCGACAAAAGCGAGGCGGAAGACAAGTTTAAGGAGATTACTGAGGCTTATGAGACACTCAGCAATCCAAGCAAACGCTCAACCTATGATAGGGTTGGCCAAGCAGGTTTCGGGCAAGCCTCGTCTGGTGCAGGATTCAGCGATTACGCCGGATTTGGCGACGTTTCAGATATCTTCGAGACATTCTTCGGAGGGGGCTTCGGCACCAGTCCATTCGGAACCCAAACAAGGACGCGTCCGTCAGGTCCGCGAAGAGGTCCTGATTTACAAGCCGACGTCGAGGTGTCATTTGAAGAGTCAATTTTTGGGGCTGAAGTCAAACTAAAAGTATCTCGATATCAACGCTGTGATAACTGCGCAGGAACAGGCGCCGAACCAGGCAGTGATATAAAAACGTGCCCTTCCTGTGGTGGAAGAGGCGAGATACAGCGTGCTCAGAACATCTTTGGGGGCCAGGTTATCAGGATCGAAACTTGCCCTGAGTGTCAAGGTGAAGGTAAAATATTCGAGACCAAATGCAAGCATTGTAATGGTACTGGAAGGGTCAGATCTACGAAGACTGTCCCTATCAAGGTTCCAGAAGGGGCATATTCAGGATTACACATCCGAAAAGCTGGTGAAGGTTCTGTAGGGGTCCGTGGCGGGCCCCCGGGTGATTTGATTATAGTTATACACGTTAGACCACATCCCGTGTTCAAACGCGAAGGCGATGACATCTATTGTGACGTAACTATAAGCGTCTCAACGGCAGCGTTGGGCGGGAAAATCGAAGTACCGTCTGTATATGGTCCTTTAAAGGTAGATCTTCACGCAGGAACGCAAAGCGGTACAACGATACGTTTGAAAGACAAGGGCGCCCCAAGCATTCACGGGCGTGGTCGGGGTAGTCAATACACGACGTTAGTCGTTGAGATTCCAAAGAAACTGACCAAAAGGGAAAAAGCGCTTTTTCAAGAGCTTGCATCTATAAGTGGCGAACCAATCGTGAAAGCAAGCCGTAAGTCCAAGGTCTTTAGCTCACTCAAAGATATTTTTGGCGCCGGTGACTAAACCGCTTTCAGCCATGTACCCCCTCGCGTTGAATGAAGATGCTTTAGATAGGATCCTCAGACAGCTCAAACGCTTCATAAAAGCTAGAGTACAATCAGCCAATGTTCGAGGTGCAGTTGTTGCTTTGAGTGGGGGGATAGATTCGTCAGTTGTCGCGGCATTGGCGCACGACGTTGTAAATACGAAAGCGTTGATATTGCCTGAAAAAGGAGTTACGTCAGAGCAAGACGTGCTCGATGCAACGTCTATCGCTGAATCGTATAACCTCTCGTTTACGATCATTGAAATCAATGACCTAGTCAAATGCTTCAAAGAATCGGCGAAGTCCATCCTGCATGCTCAAACACTCAACCGACTTTCGATAGCCGAGGCAAATTTGAAGCCTCGAATTAGGATGACCCTCAACTACGTCGCATCGAACGCTGACCGCCGACTAGTTTTGGGAACAGGCAATCGAACAGAGCTGCTCACTGGCTACTTCACCAAGTACGGGGACGGCGGTGTGGACACTCTGCCTATAGGTTGCCTTTACAAGACTCAGGTATTTCAGCTGGCGCGGCATCTAAATATTCCACAAAGAATAATTTCGAAGGCACCCTCAGCTGGACTTTGGATAGGACAAACAGATGAGGAAGAACTAGGCCTCTCCTATTCGCTGCTCGATCAGATTTTGTGTGAACTAATAGATAAGAAGAAAACTGTTGAGGAAACAGCTCTACTGCTGGGCGTGGAATCGCGCCAAGTTCAAGCAATCTCCGAGCAAGTGCAGCGCGCTACACACAAAAGGCGAGCCCCGCTGGTTGCACAGATAAGGTAAATCTCGCTTTCGAGTTTGCGTCGAGCTCAAACGAAGAAACCGCGCGCCAAGTCAACTTGGAGCGATTTTAAGGTCAATTGCAATATGATATTGACGTGGAGCATATGATCTGACCTTCTTAAGATGAATTGTTTCAACGTTCCTATCACGATTTTGGACAAACTCATTGACTCTTTCAATGGTTTTAGGAAATTCGTTTTCAGGTTTCACATCGTAGTAATGGACAAAGCCGCCATCGCTGCTGAGCATGGTCAAGGCTTCGCCTAAGAAATTGAAGGCACTATGCGGCAAATTCATAATAACACGATCTGCTACACCTGCAAATCTGGGTGCTAGGTCTTTTGCGTCGCCCAAGCAAGCCTTGACGTTATCTAATTTGTTCAATTCGATGTTCCTTTTCAGGTAACGAAAAGCGGCAGGGTTCAACTCAAAGGCGATTGCGTTTTTCACTTTCTTTGCTAGTAATATGGTAAAAGGCCCGGCGCCAGCAAACATATCAGCAACGGCCTCATCCGACTGCGCCAATTCAACCAAGCGGTGTCTTTCTGTAGCTAAGCGTGGGCTGAAATAAACTCTCGAGACATCGATCAGCAGTCTGGAGCCGTACTCTTTGTGTTCTGTCTCCGTCCGTCTCTCGCCAGCAACAAAGATAAGGTCTTTCAGTCTGTACTCGCCACTTACACCGCTAACCGCAGCGAAAACAACTTTAATGTTTTTTTGCGTCTTCAAAAGTTCGGTCGCGACAGCTCGAGCACTATCAAACCAACCGATTATTGCAATATCCCCAATTGTATCGTAACTTATTCCAAGCTTCTTCAGACGCGTTTGCGGCCGAAGGTCAACGTGGCATGCTTCCACATTATAGCGGCGTTCATGCGGCCCTCCTTTGAACGGTATATGAATCTGTCCGTTTCGCTCTTCTATTTTGTACCTTTCATCTAGGAGGCTAAGCTCCTTGAGCTCTCTCCTGACCCGCTCACCTTCTTGTTTTGGTACAGTGACGCACCATCTTTTCTGCGACTCGAGCATCCGCTCGATAAGAGAACGCTTGAAGTTATCTTTTTTCTGGTTCTCCACAACCAATGCGTGCAAACAGGACAACGCTGTTAATTCGAGAGAGAAAAAGCTATTGCATTTGACACCAAGCTATTTGCCGGCTTCTTTCTTGGATCGGGGTAGTTCGATGCTGACATTCGTTGGTCTGGGTCTATTTGATGAAGACGATATATCAGTGAAGGGACTTAAAGCGATAGAAAACGCCGACGTGATTTACGCCGAATTTTATACTTCAAGGCTGATAGGAACGACAATTAAGAAACTTGAGGGAGTCTATAAGCGCGAAATCCATTTGCTTGATCGAGAAGACGTAGAGCAAGCTCCTGAAAAGAACATTTTAAGAGATTCTAAGCACAAGAATGTTGCCTTCTTGGCTGCGGGCGACGCGATGATTTCTACGACACATGTCGCTTTGAGAATACGCGCGCATGACCAAGGAATAAGCACCCAAATTATTCACGGTGCGTCGATCACGACAGCAGTCTGTGGATTGACTGGCCTTCAAAACTATCGTTTTGGCAAATCGGCGACTATTGCTTTTCCTTACAAAGAAATCTCAGATATGCCTTACAATACGGTCACGTTGAATCTAAGGAATGACCTCCATACGTTGCTCTTTTTGGATATACAGGATGAATTAATGACGCTTGGACAGGGGATTGAATTGCTGCTTCACAGTGAACATGAGAACGGCCGGGACAAATTGGCCTCGTTACTGGGAGTTGGCATAGCTAGGGCGGGGTCGAGCTCACCGACAGTGAGAGCAGACACGTTGGGGAAGCTTAAAGAATATGACTTCGGCCCCCCGATGCACATTCTTGTCATTCCGGCATCACTTCATTTTGTAGAAAAAGAGGCACTTCAAACGTTTGCTGGGGCTTAAGATGTCGGAAATCGTGGAGAAGGTGGCACGTTATGAAGCGATGCTTCGCGTTGAGCTTGAACATGTAGAAATCATTTCCAACAATGAGACTTCAACAGATGTTTTAGTTATGGCGCGGTCTTACTATGAAGATGGGCTCCATTTTCGAGCTATCGGTGATTTAGTCAACGCTTTGGTGTGCTTTAGCTACGGCCATGGATGGCTCGATGCAGGAGTTCGTGTAGGGGCACTCCGGACTGAACAAACAGCTTAAAACGGCAGCCCTTCGATCGAACAAGCGATAGCGTTTTCGGAAGAATCGCGCTATAAGAATATTAATTAACTGTGCAGGCTTAGGAGAATGCATGCCGAACTATTATGTCACGCTCGAGGCAGCATGGCTTGTAAAAGATGTCAAATCGGTAGATGATGCTATAGGTATAGCGATAGCGGAGACCGGTAAGCGTTTAAACCCAAAGTTAAGCAAGGTTGAAGTCGCCGTTGGATCGACATCTTGTCCCGCGTGCGGGGAAACATTAGACAGTGCTTATTTAGTGGCTAAGACCGCTCTCGTTGGATTGATACTCGAAATCAAAATATTGAATGCCGAAAACGAGTCCCACGCAGCAAAAATTGCAAAGTCAGTAATAGGCAAAGCTTTGGTAGATGTGCCGCTTAAAGCAATTGACGTTGTTCTTAAAGAAGATTAAGCCCTCTCTGTTCCAATTGAACGCGGAGACTGTATGCGTTTAGCTGCTTTAATTTCGGGGGGCAAGGACTCAATCTGCGCATTAACGTGCGCTTCGTATGAACACGAAGTTGTGCAATTGGTTAACGTTCGCCCTGTGGAAGACTCGTTTATGTATCACGCACCGTGTGCACATGTCACGCCTTTAATTTCACAGGCTCTCGGCATCCCATTAACCTCTGGAATATCGTCTTCTCACGAGGACGAGTTGGTCGTACTGAAAAGCTTGCTGCAGGATCTCGAAGTTGACGGGGTTGTAGCGGGTACGATAGCATCAAACTACCAGATGAGTCGATTAAAAACGCTCTGCGACGAGCTGCAATTAGGCTTGTATGCGCCCCTTTGGAACAAAGGTAGTGAACGTCTGCTGCGAGCAATGGCCCGCTTAATGCACGTTATAATCGTTCAGGTCGCGGCGTATGGAATGGATGAATCGTGGCTAGCTCGGACAATCGATAAAGAAGCAGTTGACGATTTATCTGTTTTACATGGAAGATACGGAGTGCATATTATGGGGGAAGGGGGGGAGTACGAAACGCTCGTCCTCGATGCCCCAATCTTTCATAAACGCATCAAGATAATCAGTTATGAAAAGAAGTGGTTTGACGGACAGTGCAGAGGGTATATCGAGATCAGTAAGCTAGGGCTTGAAGAAAAAAGAGCTGGGCGGATGGATGAAGTTTAGCGTGTTTGGCCCGAAGGAGAAGGTCGTAAAGGGGATGGAAGAGCGGACCGCTGGACTGATGAAATATGTCTTTACAGCGCCGCGATGGAAAAACACGGTCCCTTTTACACTTGCGTTGTCTCTTGTTGTCGGTGCGGGCGTCTTTAATTTTGGGTTAAGAGAAAATCTTCTCGCTGGCTTGGTCCTTATCGGTATCCCAGCAGTGCTAGCCGCTGCTTTCACACATCCGCTTGCTCGGCTGTTGCAAGGAACTATGACCATCAATCGTTCCGCTTTGTTGGCGGTCCTTGGAGCCATAATTATTAGCATTTTTTGTATCATCGGTGCGGTGATTTCGTTCGTTACAGGTTGGCAACTAACGTTTTCAGCCTACGTCATGTCATTAGCCGTCGTTTTTGCTTTCAGGCTTTTAGTGCTGATGGCCACAACGATGAAGGGTGCTGCCCGAAATATAGGCCCTGCTTCACTTCAAACTATATTTGGGGCTATTTTCTTGCCGTTATTCGGGGTGACGGGCTACCTCGTGAATTTAGTCATAATAAGCATCATTTTCACGGTGGGGACGCTAGTATTCATACGGTACATCGATGCACCTTTAAGAAAGTCGTTCGGCGTTAGCGGCTTAGATTTCATTCGCGGTTACATTGCGCAAACAATTGACGGCGCTCCTGGGATGGAGGACTTCTTTAAAAAGATAGGCGAATCTGTGACAGTTCCCGTCACTACCCTCTCCTTTAGGTCCAAAGAACAGCTTAAAGCCACTTTTGTTATCCCAGCCGTACATCCAGGCCCAATCGGCGAGCTTGGCGGCGGAAATCTGCCCGTGAGGATAGTAGAGAATCTCGATGGAGGAAAGGTTTTGGTTCCCCACGGAACCGCGACGCATGATTTTAATTTAGTATCAGCAAAAGAGTCAGTGAAAATAGTTGAAGCTGCAGCACGTGCACTCGAAAACACCCAATATGGCACAGACGCATCAAAATCAATTAGAGTAAAGAAAGGTGATGTAAAACTTCTCGCTCAAAGATTCGGCACTTCAATCCTGTTTGTATCGACTTTGTCGCCCGAATCTACAGAGGATATTGAATTTGGGCTTGGTCTAGTGGCTAGTGCTGAAGCGAGAACGCAGGGTGTGCGATTTTCTGCGTTGATTGATGCGCACAACTGCACAACTCCTTATGCGTCATCCGTATGGGCAGGCACGAAGAGATCATTCGATCTGATTGACGCGATTCAGGAAGCCTCGTCACGACTGATGCTATCAGAACCCCTTGAAACTGATATTAAGCTTGGAATAGCTAGTAGGGGGCCTATTTTCGGACGAGACGAGGGTATGGGCGATCTCGGAATTCAGGTTGCTTTGGTTGACGCCGCAGGACAGCGAACAGCGTACATCTTAGCGGATGCTAACAATATGGTGCCAAATTTGCGGGAAACGGTAGTCAGCGCTTTGAAAGTCGATGAAGCGGAAATCATGACCACTGACAACCACGTCGTGAATTCCTTTGGTGGTGCGAACTGGTTGGGGTTCAGATCCGACAACGACATTCTGTTGAAGACGATTGTAGAGCTTGTTAACGAGGCAGAGGGGGATCTAGAGCCGGTTTCTTTTGGGATGAACACCCAACAAGCTACAGGTGTATTTGTTTTCGGCTCGCAAAAGACGGCACAGCTCGCAAGTACGGTAAATGCTATAATGGCAATGGGCGGCGCCTTGGCGATCTCCGTGATTATTGCGTCAGTAGCTATCTCGTTGTTACTTGTTCTGTTCAATTCTTAGCGCGGCACTCGTTCACAATTTAGAGATGAAATAACCCTAAGATCTACCGATGGGTAAAGTAGCACGTTATTTTTGTCAATCCCTCTCGTTCCACCTTATCAACTCTAACAAATCCGTACCGTTCAAATTGCACCACGTTGTCTAGTTCATTTTCAATGCCAGCTTCGCCAACTCCTAAATCGATTCCATTCGGCGTGAGTACCTGAACCAGAGGCCCGTCAGGTGGGGCCCAGTGGATTATTTTCGTGCCTTTTACTATTTCTTGGCTAGCGTATTCTGCTTCTAGAGGCTCTTTGCTCACAATTCGAACGTTATAAAGGTCCTTCAATCGCACCAAATCGCCTATAGAAAATGTTTTGTCTTTTGGACTTATGCAAACATCAGCTTCGACGGGAATCTCTCTGTACACATTAGGATTTGATGGGTGCATCGGGGCATGGGCTACGGTGGGGGTGCTTCCGGTTATGTGCATCAGAACCGGATGATCGACGAAGAAATATCTATGAGCAACGGGGTCCACGATTTTTCTATTCTCAGCGTAGAGGTTCTCTAGGCTCACGCTAATATCCGATTCGTTAACGCCAAGCTTCACAATAAAGCGCTTGATCGCTTCTGGAGTAAAACCTCGCCGCCGCAAAGCCCTTAGTGTGGGTAGTCTAGGATCATCCCACCCGGTGTAAAGTCCCTCGCTTATCTGCTTTTTCAGCGCACTTGTTGAGAACTTGCCGAATTCGTGTACACTAATCCTTCCCCAGTGCAAGGTAAACGGGTACTCCCATCCTAGATGATCATAAAGGAACTTCTGTCTTTTTTCACTATCGCGCAAATCTTTTCCTCTAATTATATGCGTAACCCCTAGCGCGTGGTCTTCAATGGCCGATTCGAAATCAAGCAGCGGCCACACGCGAAATGTCAGTCCTCTGGGGTGCGTCAGATCGACAATTCGGAAGCCTATCCAGTCTCGCAAAGCAGGATTTTTATGAGTTATATCAGTTTTAATTCTTAAAACAGCTTCTTTTTCGCTAAAATGTCCGTCGAGCATTTGTTTCCAACGCGTCATACTCAGTTTAGGTGCATTATCGCGATCAGGGCACGCTAACCCTGCTTCTTTAAGCGTCTTAAAGTGCTGTTGGGAGCAAGTGCAAACATAGGCAGCCCCCATTACGATGAGTTTTTCGGCGTAATGGTAATACAACTCCATTTGGTCGGAAGCGTTAACCACGACGTTTGGGGTCGCACCAAGCCATTCACAATCCTCGAGGTACCACGCGTATGCTTCAAGCATTGGCCGCTTCGTTTGGGGGTCCGTATCGTCAAAACGCAAAATAAATGTACCGTCGTATCTTCTAGCGTACTCAGAATTAACAACAATTCCGCGTGCGCTACCGAGAGTCGCGGGCCCGTTAGGATTAGGTGCAAATCGCATAATCACGCGTTCGGAGTGCGGCAGCTCCGGGAGATGGGTCTTCTTGCCTTGCTGCTGTCCTTCGTGACATAGCAGTTCTGGGGCTATTTCTTCGAGCAATTCTCTCTGTTTATCGAGCGTCAGGGTGTTAACCTCAGCTATGACGTAGTCCATTGAGCTTGATATTGCTGAAGCTTGCTGTCTAAGTTCGGGATAATCGCCCATAAGCTTTGATATGACGGCACGTCGGTCTGCCTTGCCTCCGTGTCGAATCGCATTTTGGAGGGCTCGTTTCTTGATCTCTGCTCTTAAAACCTGAGAATCCACTCGATCGCCTCGACTGATTACGATCAATATACTCTGGAGATCATGTGGTCCGCGAGTGCAAGTAAATCATCTTTTGCCTCTGAGTCGGCTATAACAGAGAGTCGCGACTTGCCGACTATTAGAAGCTCCCGCGCTTTTTCCATGGCATACTCGATCGATCCAGCATTCTGCAAAGCTTCAATCGCTTTATCGATTTCATTTTCTGTCGTAAGTTTAGATGGGTCAAGCTTTATTCCATGCTTAAGTCCGTGTATCATAATGAGCGTCATCTTACCTTCTGTGAGGTCGCTTGCTCTGTCTTTTCCGAGCACTTCATACGGCGTAATTAAGTCGAGCACGTCATCGCGGATCTGAAAACTAATACCCGTAGCAATACCAAATTCCCAAAGGGCGTGCACTTCATCCTCAGTGCCGCCTCCGAGTATACCCCCCATGGCAAGACTAGCTGCATAAAGGACCGCGGTCTTTTTTTGAACCATATCTAAGTAGTCTGCCTCCGATACGTTCCGATTATTCTCGAACTTGATGTCTAGCCATTGTCCTTCGCAGATGTGTAAACATGCCTTGGCGAGTAGCCGAAGACATTTTGTTACCTTGTCTGGTTCTTTTTTTGTGTAAGAAAGCACTTCGAAGGCTTTAGCGTAGAGTGTGTCGCCTGCTAAGATGCCTTCTGACATACCCCACTTGGTGTGAACGGTCTCAATCGAACGTCTCGTCTCATCAGCATCCATAATATCGTCATGAATTAAAGTAAAATTGTGGATGAGCTCCACGGAGACCGCGGCGGGAATTATCGTGTCTATAGCGATTTTCGGGTCCACCGTTTGGGCAGCCATTAGCAAAACTGAAGGCCGCAGCCTTTTCCCGCCTGCTTCAATGAGGTGCCGGGCAGCTTTGTACAATTCTTCGGGAAAGACTACCGGGACATAGTCATTTAGCGCATTGCTGATTATATTCTTCCTTTTATCTAAGTCGTGACTCAAATTGCTCATTATTGGCACCTCAATGAAAGCGCTGCGATTTCGCTCACGATATAAGCTCTAGGGGTGGTTTCCTCTTAGCTTCTAAGGTTTTATAGAAATGTTCTGGCCGTTTCTTAAAAGGTGAATATTGTCCCGAAGGCTATAACCCGCTTCTTCTGCCAGTTCTACATAGGAGCTCGTCATCGTCAGATCTCCATGTGTTGGAAAAATGTGGCTTGGTTTGAGCATCTTGATCATTTCCCAGTGGTCTTCGCGTGCAGCGTGTCCTGAGACGTGGACGTTGGTATAAAGCCGCGCACCGCGCATTTTTAGCTTTGTTTCGAGCGAATATCGGTTGCCTGCATTGATGGGGTTGGGGATCACGTCAGCAGAAAACACGACCTTGTCGCCAGGCGTCACTTGATAGGGCGTCAGCTCTCGTGCGACCCTCGTGAGCATAGCTTCGGGTTCTCCTTGATGACCTGTGATTATCGGAAGGTATTTGTCTTTGCCGTCCTGCATCACCCTTCTCAGTATTTTGTCTACCGATCTCCTGTTTCCGTACACACCAATGTCATTTGGAAGCTCTACATATCCCATCCTTTCAGCTGTTCCCAGATATCGCTCCATAGAGCGGCCGAGGATCAGTGGGCGTCGGTCCATCTCTTGAGCCGCTTCGAAGATTGTCTTTACGCGGGCGATATGTGACGAAAACGTCGTGACAAGCACCCCTTTGTCTTCGTCTTCAGTCCCAAGCAGCACGTCGCGAACTAGGTCTTTGGCAATCTGTTCTGACGGGGTTTTGCCGACCTCCTTGACTCGAGTGCTCTCTACTATCAAAGCGAGCACTCCCTCTTTCCCCAGACTTTTAAGGCGATTGAAGTCTGGGGGTTTGCCAATCACAGGAGTTCGATCGAGCTTGAAGTCGTTCGCATAGACGAGAGCGCCGGCCGGCGTATGTACCACGGCAAATACTGGATCGGGTATGCTGTGCGTCGCTCTTACGAATTCAACTGCGATATCGGGTGTTATCTGGTAAACTTGTCCCGCTTCAAGCGTATAAAGGGGATTCTCGACGCCGAACTTCTTCTCGGCCTGGATCTGTTGTGCAATCAGCTCTGCGGTAAATGGTGTTGCGATTATTGGGGCGTCATATCTGTGTGCGAGCTTTGGAACTGCACCTATATGATCAAGGTGTCCGTGCGTGCAGACTATCGCCTTTACAGCCCTCTTGGATTTACTCAGCGGTGCGTCATTTGGTATCGCTCCCATCTTGATTAAGTCAATAGGATGCATCTTTTCTATTTCTGCATCTTCGTGAATGGCAATCCTGTCGAGCCTGAGCCCCATATCTATGACTACGATGTCTTTTTTCACCCGAATGGCAGTCATATTGCGCCCGACTTCTTCATAGCCGCCAATTGCGTTAACTTCTATCTCCATTAGATTATCTCCTTGTCTGAAGCTCCGTTAGGTCAAATCCACGTTGCTGCAAGATTTCTTTAGTTTCACCAGTGATTATAAGTGGGCATCTTTTAAGATCAGCAAGTGTCCTACATCCCGTGAGTAACATAGCAACTTTCAATTCTTCAGTTATTGCTGTAATCTCGCTTATTACATCTTCTGGACCTTTTATAGCGAGTTTTAACAAAGGCAAGCCTATACCGCATAACGACGCTCCAAGAGCAATTGCTTTGGCCACATGAAGGCCATGCCGAATTCCTCCGGTTCCGATAACGGGGAGGGTCAAAGACTCTAAAATGGATATCGCAGTAGGTATACCCCAGTTGCTGTATAATTCTCCTAGTCTCTCAAGTAGAGGGTCTTTCTGTGCTCGGTAAGTCTCAACTTTAGCCCAGCTTGTACCTCCAGCACCGCCCACGTCGATCGCAGACGCTCCTGCCTCTTTTAGTAGAGTTGCCGCCTCTCTGGAAATACCGGCCCCCGTCTCCTTGGCGATAATCGGCACCCGCAGAGACTCACTAAGCGATTTTATGGCGTCGAGGCAGCCTTCTGCATTGGTATTACCTTCTGGTTGTACAGCCTCCTGCAGGAAATTTAAGTGGATTGCCAGTGCGTCTGCGTCTACCATCTCGATTATGCGTTCGATAATATCTAGGTCATATTCCTTGATTTGTGTAGCACCGATGTTGGCTACCACAAAGGCAGTAGGCGCTCGCTCCCTGACTATGCTAAATGACTCGATTTGTTCAGGACGTTCAATCGCTGCGCGTTGGCTCCCGACCCCAATGCCGATTCCGAGTTGCTCTGCTGCCTCTGAAAGTGCAGCATTCACAGCGGTAGCCTCCCTGTGTCCACCTGTCATTCCAGCAATAAAGATAGGAGCTGTGAAACGTCTTCCTAAGAATTCAGCAGTCACATCAATTTTTGACTTCGCAATTTCCGGAACTGCATTGTGAATGAATCTAACATCTTCGAGGCCGGTTTTTCCTGATTCCACGTCTTCAGCAGCGCAAACCATTAAGTGCTCGATTTTTCTGTTCGTTATCATTTTGTACCTATGGATATAATCGTCCCTACCTGTTGGTTTGATATCAAGAACTTAGCTATGTTGCCGCCACGCGTAGCGTTGAATATTTCAGATTGAATGCCGGCTTTTGCGATTTCCACAAGTTCTGAGACTTTACGGAGCATACCTCCTGTGACGTCTACGACGCTTGAACCGACGATCTCTTTGCGATAATTTTCAAACTCGTTAGCGTTGAGGTGGGACATTTTTTCTCCTTTGTAAATAATCCCGTCAACGTCTGTCCCGATACCTATTTTTTCAGGTTGCATCCTTTGTGCTAGAAATGCAACTATTTGATCACCAGATAATATATTGAAACCGTCAGCGCTATCCAAAACGATGTCGCCATGAAGAACCGGAATGATGTCGTTTTCGAGCATGAGGCCTAACACAGCCATGTCAAAACGCGCGATTCTGCCACCATCTAGTGTGATGCTGTCTAGCGGGTGAATAGGCAGTGCAGGCACGCGTTGGGAATGTAACTCGTTTATGAACAAAGTGTTCAATGAGGATACCGCTCGATGGGTCTTCCACGCATCACTAATGCTTCGGCCTTTAGACAAGTACGCCGCTGCTTGCGGGTGTCCGAATGAGCCAGCGCCGTGGACAAGCACGAGATCATCTCTCTTCGCGTTGGCTATCTGTTGAGCCACCATGCGCAAAAAATCTTTTCGCACAGTGCTCGCTCGCGCTTTGTCCGTCAAGACAGAGCCACCGATTTTAAGCAGAATCACATTGAATCACACTTTTTTCACTCTGTCTGAAGACCTGAATCAGAGAACGCTGTGTTTAGCACCTTGGCATCGTGCTTTGCGATGGCTTGCGAGACCTTCTTGACGTTTTCATCTGGCGTAATTGCCAGCATACAGCCTCCTCGTCCGGCGCCTGTAATTTTGGCCCCGAATGCTCCTGCAGTTCTCGACGCGTAAACAAGTCTGCTCAGCGCTTCGTCACTCACTCCGATTGACTCGAGTAATCCTTGATTGATATTCATAAGTTCGCCTAAGCCGACAAAGTCTTCGTTAGCAAGCTTCTGTGTTCCTAAACGTGTTATGTCCCCTATTGAAGACAAGACGTTTGTGATTAAAGTAGGATACGTCTGTTTTAATCTTGTTACTGAGGCAATGACATCACTGGTTGACCTTTCAATACCTGTTGCGCCGATTAAGATCGGTATATTGAGCGATGAAAGATGGCGAGTTTTAGTCTGCTCTATTAACACAATGCCTCCTGTTGAAGAGACAAAGGTGTCTGCAGGACTGGCTATTCCCTGAACAGCGGTTTCTACTTGATGTCCTATTTTTGCTACTGCTTCATTTTTCAGGTCTATACCTAGACATTCAGCAAGAGCTTTTATCGTCGAGACAGTCACGGCCGCTGAGGAGCCTAACCCTTGACGAGGGGGAAGTTGTGATTTTATCGAGATTTCTGCGCCAAAGTCTGTATTAAATAGACGTTTTATGGTTTGCGCAGCACAACAGACGTACTTGAATTCTTCACTCATACAGTTTAGGCGCTTGCCCATCGCATCTATCTTAATTTTTCCTGATGACACGAGCTTTGCTGATGTGCTTATTCGCAGGTTTATCGCGCAAGCTATCGCTGGCTCTCCGTAGACAACAGCGTGCTCACCAAACAGATAGACCTTACCAGGCGCCGAACACGTTACCATCTATAGATTTATGTGTAAACTTCCCCTTTAAAGCGCTCTCGAGCGTCACGCTATAACTATTCCAGCATATCCAACTACTGCTGCCGAGTCACCGCACGTGTCTGCACTAGTTGAATAATCGACAAGTTCCCCCCGCTCGCTGCCTTTATGTTTAGCGAACTCTATTGCGACTGCTATAGGTCCATAGCCGCAAAGAGAAGTTGAGCGAGACCGTGCGAGAAATTCTTGCGAGTTCAGCTCTAAAATTGGTTCTATAACCCATTTGTCAACTTTCTTAGCAGTAAACTCCGGCTCGTAATGCGTAAAATCGCTAGAGGCAATAACCACAGTGTTTTCGTCTGCAACCCGTCGAACAGCGTCTACAACCTGTTTTATGCTTTCAGGCCCTTGAACCCCCATAGTAATTGGGACTATCTGAAAGTCTTCGAAAAGAAACTGAAGAAACGGTAGCTGAAGTTCTATAGAATTATCCTCTTTGTTTGCCTCATTTGCTATTTCGATATCGAGCTCTTCGATGATATGTGTATTAACGCGTACTTTGCCGAAAGGCGTAAGCCAAGGTTCGTTCGAAACTGAGACAATAGGGTATTGGTGGTTGGGCCCTATGATAATGTAAGTATCTGCCTGAGGAAGAACGGAGAAAACTTTTCCCGCGGTTGCCCCAGAACAAGCATAGCCAGCGTGAGGAACTACTACGCTGTTGATTTTACGCGGTTCTCGCTTTTGAATGAAACTATGCAGGAGTTCTTCCAGTGCTCGAGGGTCACCGGGATACCACGATCCTGCTTTTGCAGGCTTCCTCATTATTACTCTTTAGATCTCGATTTCGAAATCGTTTAAGGCGTAGTCCATTTGTTGGCCGCGAAGCTTAGCAATCTCCTGCGCCAGCAGCCAATAGATAAGCGCTAAAGCTTTCCGCCCTTTGTTGTTGGTCGGAATAACTACGTCAATATGCATCGTCATGTTATTCGTGTCGCACATTGCGACTACCGGAACTCCAATATCGACGGCCTCCTTGACTGCCTGTAAATCTCCTATAGGGTCTGTAACAACCACTACATCTGGCTCTACAAAGTCTCTATATTCAGGATTTGTAAGCGTGCCCGGTATAAAGCGTCCTACCATTGATTTTGCCCCTATCACTTTGGCAAACATCGTAGCCGGGAATTGGCCGTATTGTCGTGCCGAAACCACTAGTATACGTGCTGGGTCGAATTTGCTTAGAAACTTAGCAGCAGTTTTTATACGGTCATCTGTGGCCTTGACGTCCAGCACGTAAAGTCCATCTGCTCGGACGCGGTAAACAAAACGCTTCATATCTTCTGTTTTTTGCTGAGTGCCAATATGGACCCCAGCAGCTAGGTACTCGTCCACCGGTATGATTGATTCGTATTCTGTGACTTCTTCCATCGCTCCACCTCTCGTTAGTTCGGTTTATTTGTTATCCTATAGTTTTTTCCGTCAAATAGTTCTTGTTCTATGCGTATTAGTTCAATCGTTTTGCTGTACTTTAACCGCCCTTAACGTTCAGCTTAATGAAGGGGGTGGGCAATGCAACTGCGACACGCAAAGTTTCTGTTTCGCAGGTCGTCGATTTGTCTGTGTGCACTCACAGCAGTGTCCTTTAGCCTTCTCACTGGCATAATCCTCAAAAACGCTCGAAACCGTTTTTAGTGCTATCAGTGCCAGAGTAGTCCCCTCGCCTTATATTATGCAATGAAAAGATCGCTTGCGCAACTCGTCGATTTCTGCCTGCTGATTCAATTCTGAGCCAATAAGCGCTATAACTTGTTCTCGTGCTTTTTTGACTGTGTCGCGTCGGACCGGATAAGAACATAGACATCAGCCGCGGGTCGTTACTATCTCCACTTCTGTTACGGCTATCGAGTTTTCATCAAATATCTTGCCGACTGATATTGCTTCAATCGAGTTCATCTCGGGGTCCCGCGGCGCTTAATTGTTATTGGGATAACCCCTTTCTTGAGCTCATCAAGCGCCATGTCGATTGGATCTGTTGTGTTAGATTCAATCAACGTTGGAGCGCCCATGGAAAGCTGTAAAGCGCGCGCCCCGACGATTCTGGCCCTTTCATAACGAGTAAGTTCTTCAACAACTTCTTTCAACGACTCTCCTCCTTTCTAGGGCCTCTGCATGGGGTTGCTGAGATTCGAACTCAGGTTACGGCGTCCCGAACGCCGTAGGATATCCAGGCTACCCCACAACCCCTTATCATTGATATGGAGCAAAAATATCAACAAGCTCCTTGTGTGTCAGGAGCATCCTGCGACAACAATATCGCGTTACGCCCAGATCATCGAGCACCGTCTTTTGGTCTTCTCCGGCACTTATTCTGTCTTTATATTCATCCCAGTGTTTGGAGATCACCGCGCCACATGTGAAACATCTTATGGGTATCATCGTTTGCCTTGTTACCTATAGGATTTCTGTCGCCGTGCGCGTGCCCCTTTGCCGCCAAATTTCTTCGGTTCTTTTTGTCGATAATCGTTGACGAGCAGAGAACGATCTTGTTTGAGGAAAAGATCCTTCAAATTGAGATCATTGGTCCAGTCGATTAACCCACGTGCGATTGCTGTTCGTGCTGCATCTGCCTGTCCCATCACTCCGCCACCACGAATGGTCACCGAGATATTTAGTCGTTTTGCGAGGTCACCGGCGAGATATAACGGTTGTTGAATCTTCTCTCGCACAAGTGCTGGCTCCACGACGTCTAGAAGTTTCTTGTTGATCCGTACAATGCCGGGTCCTTCTTTAAAAGACGCTCGCGCGATTGAGGTTTTGCGTTTTCCACTTGAACTAATAGTTTTTTTCGCCAATTATCTCACCCGATTCTTTGCCCCTAATCGTTGGGAGACTTTCTCTAAGTCAGTGACTTTGATAGTGCTTAACCTCGATTTATGCGCGCTATTGAGCGTTTCTGCCTCTACATCTGTTAGCTCTTTTGGGATACCCATATAAACGCGAAGTCGACTAAATGCCGCCTTGCCAAAAGCTTTCTTATAAGGTAACATTCCTCGAATAGTCCGCCGCAAAATCATATCTGAACGTTTGGGGAAATAAGGTCCCCTCTCTTTCGAACCTTTTCTACGCATTGTCTTGTACTTTGACACTGTTGTCTCTGGCGATCCTGAGACGAGCGCTTTTTCTGCATTAATGATATCGATCTGTTCTCCAGACAATAACCTATGAGCTACTATGCTTGCGAGACGCCCGAGTATTAAACCGTTAGCATCGATTACCGTCACAAATTCACCATTCCTACATACCTATCATCGTATGATCTTTACATTGCTGCCTTTTGGAGATCTGTCGAGGATCTCGTCAATCGTCATAACAGTTCCTGATGCTGCAAGGAGTTTAAGTCGCGCGTTAGCGCTGAAATTAAGCGCGCTAACCGATATTGGGTGATCTATTGACCCCGCGCCAAGGACCTTGCCTGGGATAATGACGACGTCGCCTGAATTCGTATATCGGTTGAGGCGACTCAAATTTACCTTAGCATAGTTGTTAGAAGGCGCTTCCAACCTTCTGGCCACCTCCTTCCAAACATCTGCTTGATGCTCTCTCGCGTACGCTTTTAGCTTCTCTATGAGCAGTTTCAACTGAGGGTTGGCCTTCTCTGTTTTTTTCTTTGCCATGCTATCTCCTATTTGGCATTTTTGATCACAAATGCGGGGGGTGCGATTTGAACGCACGAACTCCTGTGAGACTAGGCCCTCAACCTAGCGCCTTTGACCTAGCTTGGCAACCCCCGCTAACCAAACGTTCCTAGAAACTCTGCTAATTCGCTCGCCGTCTTCATCAAAGACTCAACTGAACGAAGCAATAGGTCTGTGCAGCTGATTGAACCGTCTGACTCCGTATAAAACACAAAGGACTCCGGATCACCAGTTACTGTAATCGCTCCTTCTTCACACGCCTCAGCGCACAAATTACAGAGGGTGCATTTAAGCTCGTCTATAACGTGCACTGATCCATCTTCATATCTTAAAATGCCTTTTGGGCAGGCTTCGATACACTTCTTGCATCCGTTGCATTCGTTTATGGCAAACTTTGGCAAATACTTGTAACTTGTCGCGATCGCAGACTGGAATTTCGCGTGCGTTTTGGAACTACCTTTTCGTGCAATTGCTTCAAGCATCAATTCTTGATCTTTGAATAGTTTAATGACAGGTATATTGCCGTCTGCGGGAATCACTTCGGCGTCTGCCGATGTCAAATCCCTTGAATAGACTGTAGCTGGCCCCTGTACGTTTAGCGTAAGGGATACTTGACACTGAAAACACCCCTCTCCGCCGCACGAACACTCTGACTGGGAAACATAGTGTTTCCCTCCTTTGAGCGGTATAAGCCCTAGACGAAGTGCCATCATCTCGTCGAAGAGGACCGATGTATTGTTGTAGAAGTTCACATCATCAATCGACATAGAAGGCACGTCAGCTATCAAGCTGCGTCTAATGCTGTTCACAAGCGCTGGTGTTGTGCCTGAGATTATAAAACGCGCTTGTCTGTCTGTAAGCTCGAGGAATTTCAAATCCATGTTATACACAAAGTTACTATATCCTGCGTCCCCGTCTTCCTCCGGGTGATCGAGTGCCATCGTGAGGAATGGGGGTTACATCTTCTATTCTCCCTATTTTCAATCCAGCTCTTGAGAGTGCTCTAATCGCAGCTTGCGCTCCTGGACCTGGGCTTCTCTGTCCATTTCCACCCGGTGCTCTTACTCTTACATGAACGCCCATCACTCCTTTATCAAGTGCCTGTTCAGCTGCGCTCGTGGCAAGCTGCATGGCAGCGTATGGTGAACTTTCGTTACGGTCTTGCTTGACAACCATGCCGCCTGTGGATTTGGCAATCGTCTCCGCCCCGGTTAAATCTGTGATGGTTATGATCGTATTATTAAACGACGCAAAGATGTGCGCTATACCCCACTTTCTCTCAGCCATGATCTACATCACCCTCCGTTGCTCACTTTCTTTTCGGAATCGCCAGCTTGTCGTAGCGGCGACCCCTCATAGTACCCAATAAGCTCCTGCTCATTTGTTGGGATGATATAGCTGGGGACAGTGACCCTTCGTCCTGCCACTGCTATATGTCCGTGAACAACTAGTTGCCTCGCTTGCTTCGCTGAATTGGCAAGACCCCGCTTCTGCACCTGTGTTTGTAGTCGCCTTTCTAGTAGATCCTCAGGCGCGAGCGTAAGCACGTCATCCAACGAGGAGTCATATTTAATGAGCCCTATGCGCCGTAGTCTGTCGAGGAATTTCTCTGTCTCAAACTTGGCGTGCTCACCGCGCTCCCCTACCTCTTGAATGTCGAAGAGCAATTGTCGTGCCTCATGCCTATATTTCCTCAACGTTGTGGCGACTTTCCAGACCTCTCTTTTGTTCTTCAACCCGAACGTCTTGACGACCTCAGCTTCTTCGCTGATTCTTGTTGCCTGCCATGGGTGACGTGGCGTGTCAAACGCTTTTCTGCTTTTCCCTGGATACCCCATAATTAGCACCTTTTCGATTAGCGTTTCTTACGTTGGACACCGACGGTTGCACCTCTTCTTCCCGTCGATTTGGTTCTCTGTCCACGGACTTTGTGTCCACGCTCATGGCGAATACCAGTATAGCTTCGCGTTTTTTTCATTAGATTGAGAGTCTCTCGAAGCGTCAAATCCACTTGAGACCCAAGCAGGTGTTGGTTTTCACCAGTAACAGGGTTTTTTCGATAGTTGAACATCCACGTAGGAACGTTCTGGTTAAAGTTAGCTACTGACTCTCTTAGCCGTTCTACTTGTTCATCTTCCAAATAACCCATAGTGTCGTCGGGGTCTAGACTTGCGCGTTGAGTCAGAATCCGCGCCGTTCGTATCCCAACTCCTTTCAATCCTGTAAGCGCATACTGAACTGCTTTTTTGCCGTCCAGGTCTGTTTGCGCGATTCTTACTATATACTTAATCTCGTGTTCAGCCGATTCCGTGTCACCCTTGGGCACATTAATACCTCGTGTGTGTGGTTTTTAACCTATCATCGTATTTATAAGTAGGCACGCTAGGTGCGCCTTTTTTGCGATAGCTCGCAGGAGCGCTGCAGCTTAGCCGAAATGAAACGCGCAGAAACGCTGGGGGTGGGATTTGAACCCACGAGTCCCGGAGGGACACTGGTTTAGCAAACCAGCGCCGTAGACCAAGCTTGGCTACCCCAACATTACTGTGTGGGCGTACAGAAAGGTCGTCACCTCGCAGCTTGTCAGAGCTCCCAACTCATTCTCTATCCCGCACCCCTCCGAGCGTCACGCGTCCGCAATAGGTTTGCTCCCTTCCGGGCCTGAACCGGTGCTCACGGTAAGCGCATATCATTGGTTCTCCAATCAATGGTATACTGCCGTTGACCCCGCAGGACGGAATTTCATCGTCTGCCTTGTTAGATGGTCAAACTGTCAAAATGCCTTCCTTCTGCTTCGCTCCCCACTTATCGACGTTTTTGGGTTACAGATGACGCCGAGCCATCCAAGCTAGCCCAGCTAATATACGACTATATCATCCATAAAATTATCGCTGGGCGCGTTTCTAATCTTTAATAAAGGTCTAGTCGAATTGGACTGACGTAAGCACGGCGATCTCATTACCCCTTGATGACACCTATAGGGGCGAGCCGCGCAACGGCTTTCGAAATGCCGAGCTTAGAAACGACTTCAATGACTTCATCTATTGGCTTGTAAGCTTCCGGTGCCTCCTCTGGCACAGCCGACAAATCATCAGTTTTTATGGTGATATGTTTTTGCCTTAGATTTTCTATAACTGTTTTCCAAGTCAGTGATCTTTTCGCAGCCTTGCGGCTGAGGACACGGCCTGCTCCATGGCAGGTTGAACCGAAAGTTGTGGCCATTGCTTTTTTTGTGCCGTGTAGGACGTATGAAGCGGTCCCCATACTGCCGGGGATGAGCACTGGTTGCCCAATTCCGTAACTCGAGTCCTTATCGAATGCCCTTGTAGCGCCTTTGCGGTGCACATACACTTCCTTACGTGCTTCCCCAACTGAATGTCTTTCAAGCTTGGCGATATTGTGTGCAACATCGTATACGAGGGTAGCAGTTGCACCAAACTTCTGTTCAACGACATTTCGCACCCAAAAAGACATCATTTGTCTATTTGTCCACGCATAGTTTGCAGCTGCTGCCATGGCGCCGAAATAATTTCGACCTTCTGGTGACTCTGCAGGAACACAAGCAAGTTGCTTATCGGGAAGTTTGATGTCATACTTGCGGCTCGCCCCTTGAAAAACTTTCAAGTAGTCCGTGCAGATTTGATGGCCCGCCCCTCGTGACCCCGAATGAAGCATGATACAAACTTGTTCTTCTTTCAAACCAAACAAGTTCGCGGCGTGTCTCTCACAAATCTGATCGACGTATTGAATCTCTAAGAAATGATTTCCGCTTCCTAAGCTTCCAAGTTGCGGCTTGCCTCTTTTTTTCGCCAGCGGGCTCACTTTAGAGGGATCGGCACCATCCAAACACCCATCGCTCTCACAATGTGTAAGATCTTTAGCGTCTCCATATCCATGATTGACGGCCCATTTTGCGCCGCTAGAGAATACGTTGTCTAGCTCCGTTTCGGAGAGCCGTAGCGGTCCTTTCGAACCGAGTCCTGAAGGAATCGCTTGAAATAAAGCTGCTAGGAATTCATCAATTCTTTGCTCAACCTCTTCCTTGAATAACGTCGTTGCTAAAAGCCTAGTCCCGCAGTTAATATCGAAACCGACCCCTCCCGGGGATAATACACCTTCGGTAGCGTCAAAAGCAGCAACGCCGCCAATGGGGAATCCATACCCGGTGTGCACATCTGGCATCGCTAGTGACCATCTCTGGATCCCAGGAAGAGTCGCAACATTAGCCACCTGCTGGATCGCTCCAGGCTCGAGGTATTTCATAAGAGCGTCTGATAAGAATATTCGCCCAGGGACGCGCATTCCTGGCGCGGTACCCTCTGGGACCTCCCAAATGTACTCGTCTTCCCTGACCAATTCTGCGAGTGTCATCCAACCTCCTATACGTCAAGCGTTACTTCTGCGTGGTAGACGTTATTCTTCTTTATTTGTAGGTTGTGATATGTCATTGCTTTCACTTCCGTGTTTAGTATGTGTTTGTTAGGATCGATTCGCTCGCCCCAGCACTCCGCATTCAACGATAAGCCAGCGATCTTGACGATACACTTTTTGACGGCGGAGCGATTGACTTCGAACGTAACGAGAAGCTCCGCAAGCCAATCGTAAAGCAAGTCCTCACAACTGTCGGAAGTCATCTCGATTGTGGTGGTGCCTCTAAGCGCCACGCTTTCGAGCATAACAAGCGTGCTTTCAAGGGCTTCTGCCGCATTCTCGAATAGTTGGTTCAAGTCTCTTCCGCAAGCCTTAAAAGTGAGATCGGCTGTGTGCTCAACAAATTCGTATTTTACATGCTGTTATCGTGTAGGATATGAACCACAAGTTAATATACATTCATCAGCTGGGGTGACTCAATGAGACCGTACGTCATTATCAATTCAGCTATGAGTGCTGACGGTAAGATCTCAACGGTAGCGAGAAGACAGGTGCGAATCTCTGGGAAAGAGGACATGCAACGCGTTGATGCGTTAAAAGCACGCACCGATGCGGTTATGGTCGGAATTGGAACCGTGCTCGCGGACGATCCGAAGCTGACTGTTAAGTCAGATATGCTCAAGCGTGAACGAGTAGCGAAGGGGAGAGCTGAAAATCCGCTACGAATCGTGGTTGATAGCAATGCGCGAACTCCATCGACCGCGGCATTTCTCGGGCCAAACGCGCTCATAGCGGTAGCGCAACAAGCCCCACATCACAAAGTCGAAGAACTTAGCACAAAGGCCGAGGTAATTGTTGTTGGAGAGCGCAAGGTAGATCTGAGCGCACTCCTTGTGAGATTGAAAGATCGAGGGGTAGACTCTGTGCTGGTTGAAGGTGGCGCAACGCTCAATTTCGCCCTTCTGAGTTTAGGATTAGTTGATGAGCTTTATGCCTATATTGGGAATATCATAATCGGAGGCAGTTTAGCCCCGACGCTCGCCGATGGCGATGGCCTGACTTCTGACTTCGTCAAGCTCAAACTAAGGCAAATACGTCAAATAGGGGATGGTGTGCTTATTAAGTGGCAGGTCCTCACCCCTAGGCATTGAGCCATCTTAATGCTTTGAGGTGACGCCGTCAACTGCTCCTTCCACTACGGCGCTTCCTCGCAAGATCCTTATACTAACCAGTCCGCCCACGACTATATTTAGATAATACGTGACGATTCTCCACCCGAGAATGAAGATGCCCAACACAGAGGTGCTCACGAAGGTTGAATAAATCGTTGCGGTACTCAGTTCAGCTATACCGCTGTTTCCGGGGGTAAGCGGGATCGTGGCGATCATCATCAGTACTGTTTGGGCAGAAAAGGACGCCAAAATCCACGGAGGTGATCCGAGGCCAACGAGGATGAGAGAAGCAATAGAAAACTGCAGAAGCCAAAACGCCGTCGTAAAAAGAAAACCTTTGGCTAAAGCTTTTCGTTCATCCTTCAGATACAGTTTAGTGCTATTGTGAAAGACATCGATCTCTCGCAAGAATTTTTGTAGAGACTGGTCAGCTTTGTCAGCGCCTTTCACTTTGACGAACAACCAACGTGCTCTCTTAACGAGAGACTTCAATTTTCTTGGCTTTATTATGACGTAGAGGAGGATAAAAAAGAGTATACCGAAAACTAGGGCTGCGCCGCCAAAAAGGGCCATCAAACCTGCGCCACTCTCGACGTACTTGGTAAATAACACAAATCCGATCGGCGCGGCTATGCCTAAGAAAAGCGCATCCAACATTCTCTCTCCTAGAACGACAGCAGAGGCATCCCCCACAGAGAGGTTGCAGCTTCTTAACAACTGCACTCTAGTTATTTCCCCGCCTACGTGCCCAGGGGTGATTGATGCGGCAAACTCATTTGACAATACTATCTCGACTGATTTTTTGAAAGGAACCTCCCCCCCGAGTGCTTCTGACATGACCTTTATTCGGGCACCCCAAACAAGCCAAGAACAGAGCTGAACAATCAACGCGGCAGCTAAGAAGGCTGGATGGATTTGAATGAGGCTGCGGAGTTGGCCTGGTGTGATTGTAAGCAGTAGGAGCGCAAGAATTGAGACTACGCTGAAACTTAACGAAACCGCAAGCCACTTACGTGAACCCTTCACGATATATTTCCCCTCAACTAGACCTCCGATCGGGTCATCGCAGTCCACTCGCTCTTTCGGGAAGTGATATATTGTCCGATTGCCACGGCGCCACAGAGCGTCATTAAGCACATATAGCCTATTACGCCAAATAAGATCCTAAGTGATTCCGACAGAGAATCACTTTCTGCCCTTATTGCACGTAAGTATAACGGAACAAAAGGTGCTAGCAAGAAGGAAAAAAATGGAACCGTGAGCGAGCCAAACCACGTGATTTTTACTACGATCGGCACGCTTGCTGTCAACATCTGGGCGAAATATTTTCGCAGTCCTTCGACTGCTCCTCGGAACCACCGGACCCTTTGATTGTACAAATCTTGAATTGAAGTGGGGGCTTGTTCGCCAACTTGTGAATTAACGAGGAGCGCGGAGCTCCCTGAGAGATAGATCTGTTGGGTAATGTCTACGTCCTCGCAAGCACAGCGTTCGTTAAAAACCGTGCTTCGAAGAAAGGCCGCTTTTGAAACCCCTATTAATCCGTTGAATTGAATGAAACCCCCCGACCACCTACCGAGACGATAGATGTCACAGAAGAACTTGTACTCGATAGAAATAATCTTTGTGAGTGTGCTCTCTTTATTGGTGACGAAACGACAACCGCTTGCAAGCACGCCATTGCTCGCTTCCGTCAGCGCAGACACACACTCAGTCAAGAAATCAATGTTGGGGCGGCTATCAACATCAAACAATGCTATATATTCCGCTCCCTCAATGACGTTAAGAACGTCATTGATGGCACCTGCCCGCCGACCTCTATTGTCATTTCTTACAATTATATGAAAATGCGGAGGTAGCACGTGATATAGAGCTTTATCATCTCCTCCGCCGCTATCAATGACGTAATAGGCTTCAAAATCTAGCCTGCTGCAGTCCAGGTCATTTAGGCTCTTGATCGATTTTTCGACAAGTGTGAACGGTTCAGATGGCGCTATTGGGACAATGGCGCAGATTTTCATCTCAGAAGGGAATTCGATTAACGTATATTAAATCGTCGCAATCGCGCTTTGCTTTTGTTTTCAAGGTTAGTCTTGAACATTTGCGTACACGCCTAGGATCTGCTGCGCGACGATTTTCCAGTCATACTTCTGTTCGACAAGCTTTCTACCTTTTTTGCCCATTCGCCTCGCATTTGCTGGATTTTCAAAAATGTTTTGAATAGCGGTTGCTATAGATTGTGGGCTACGCGGCTTCACTAAAAGACCTCCCTCGCCGATCACGTCGAGTACGCCTGGGATTTGAGACGCAATAACTGGCGTTTCGCACGTCATTGCTTCCAAAAGGACGACACCAAAAGCTTCAAGTCGTGTAAAAGATGGAAGGACGAGCACCGCAGAGCTCTTATAAAGTTCCACGAGAGCACGTCTCGATATATGTCCGCAAAACTTGATGCAATTTTCATAGCCTTTGGTGAGCGCCTTGAGGCTTTGTCGCTCTTCTCCATCGCCAACGATCAGGAACGTTGCATCCTTATGCTGCTTCAGCACGATTTTCGCAGCTTTGATGAGATAGTCGATACCTTTGACGGAGCTTAGCCGACCGACAAAGAGCACTTGCTTAACCTTTCTCTCACTTGCGTCGTGCAGGCTGTCAAAAGCCTGCAGACTGACCCCATTTGGCACGATCTCGTACTGGTAGTTTTGCAGCAGCGGGGAGCTTTCTGCGTAGGATTGAGTTGTAGCAATTATCTGGTTAACCGCATCGAGGACGGGCTTTGCATAAAGGCTATTATTTACCCTTTGAATAGAGTGTTTCAAGACACTCGGGATTCTTAGGTTTGCGATATGATCAGGGATCTCCAGATCACAGTGATATGTAAGCACGTGTGGGACTTGGGGCAACCCCTTAACTGCGCCATAAGACATGAATGGCGGCGGATAATGCGAATGGATCACATCAGCACGGAACTGCGCAAACCGCCGTCGCAGCGCATAAATGAAGGGAACATATGGGAGATCTAGAGCGGGAAATCGGTAGATGTGGAGCCCGTTCAGGACCTCCTCAGGATCTGATTTCGGGACAGCAGCGCACAACACGATGACTTCATGTCCCATATCCTGCAAGCTTTTAGCTAGCTCTAAGACATGAGTCTCTATACCACCAATATGTGGATAGAAATACGAGGAGGCTTGGATGATTCTCACGCAAATTCACCTTGTGCGCTTAAGAGTTGAATAATTTATCGTGAAATTTAATCGCTCGCGTCGACTTCTTTTGGACAGCTCTGTACCAAAGAATTTAGAAACCTTTTCACACCATCGAATAGATCGGGTCGTAGAAAGCGGCTTATGGGTTTTCTAACGTCCAATATTGGAAGAATTAAATAGCACAGTGACATTGTCAATAATTATGTCATTTCCAATTCGTTCTGCAACGCTATTATCCGTTGTTGCCATTCTTCTTTTAACAATAACCTGCTCTCTCACAGCCAGCGTCAAAGCGCAAAACGAAGTCGCGTGGGTTTATGATTATCCAACGGGGATGAAAACAGCAGCCGAAAAAAACAAGCCCGTGTTGATATATGTCCATGAACAATGGTGTTCGAAATGCAAAAACATGGATCAAAACACGTGGAACAACACAGAAGTTGTTGCGCTTTCATCAAGCTTCATAAACATTAACGTCCTTGGGACTGAACAAGGTACCTTATATAATTATAGCAAGCCGCCATTGGTCGTACTCACTGACCCGCAAGGCAAAGTCTTGGAGAAATACAATACGGAACTATCGGCTTCCGAGGTGACTGCTCTGCAACGCAAGGTACTCGCGGAAGCTCCCTTTGCCGCTCATTCTCCGACTACGAATCCGTCAAACACCCCGGCGCCTACATCGAATACCTCAATGGCGGGCCAAAGCAATACAGGCAAAGCTGCAGGAGTGCCTGGTTTTGAAGCGATCCCTGCATTAGCTGGTGTAATGATCGCTGTTGCCATAATGCTAGTTAGTCAGAGGTTCCGGTAGCGCATTCCTGGCACAATGAACGTGGGCTTAAAGTTATTCGGATTGACGTCGAACGAGGCCTATGTGTATGACGGCACTTAGATCATTTTTTGGCACACCGTTTTTTGCGCGCGGTCGCGTTAGATCGATCACGTCGCCAGACTTCGGCCTATTAACAACTAATATTTACTATTACGATCCAACAGTCATCGTATGCTTTTCCGCGCCGAGATAACCGTGAAGCTCAAGGATGGCATGTTGGATCCTGAAGCTACTACAATAACGAAAGCCCTTAAGCATCTTGGATTTGAATGTCGATCCTTGAAACAAGCATCAGTCTTTGAGCTTGAATTCGAAGCAGATTCGCGCCAGAATGCAACTGAAGTCGCCCAAGGAATGTGCCAGAGACTGCTCGCGAATCCAATCATACACGATTACAGCGTAGTGCTCGAATAGGAGCTACGACGGTGCTAATGAAGATTGCGATTCTTCGTTTCGGTGGCAGCAACTGCGATCTAGACGTACAAAAAGCTTTGAATAATCTAGGCGTTCACGCAGAACTCGTTTGGTACAAAGAAGTCTTAGAGGGGTTTGATGGCGCGATCATCCCAGGAGGCTTTTCATACGGGGACTACTTAAGAGCAGGTGCCATTGCCGCTCGAACTAAGATTATGCAGTCGGTTCGGGAGATGGCTGCGGATGGGAAACCCATCCTTGGTATATGTAACGGGGCTCAAATCCTTAGTGAATCAAACCTTGTGCCGGGCACGTTTACATTAAATCAGTATCCGAAGTTCATCTGTAAGTGGGTGAAACTTCTTAAAATTGGCAGATCTCCCTTTACATCACTTTCAAGCGAGGTAGTGAAGCTTCCTATAGCTCACAAAGAAGGACGATACGTCGGTCCCCCGAGACTACTAAAAGAGCTTTACGAAAATGATCAGGTCGTTTTTAAGTACGTCGATGATAAAGGATGCCCGACTTCTGCTGCAAACCCAAACGGATCGCAAGATAACATTGCAGCGATTAGCAATTTGGAAAAAAACGTGTTAGCTATGATGCCACACCCGGAACGAGCCTCAGAGAAACGTCTGGGCTCTCTGGATGGGAATGCAGTCTTTGAATCGATGATCAGATATATTAAATCACTCTGACTCTCAGCTCCCTCGGAACCTTTTTTCTGTCAAACTCGCCTAAGCGTTTTTTAAACTAGCGAAGACCACCACGGTTCGTGCTCTTGGTACCATAGAACAGTCTGCGCTAATCCTTCTTCAAATGAAATTTTGGGCTTCCATCCGAGAGCCGTAATCTTCGAACAGTCTAGAGAATACCTATAGTCGTGTCCCAGACGGTCATTAACGAACGTCATGAGCGATAAAGGCTTATCCAGAAGTTGTAGGATAGCTTTCGTTATGTCTAAATTACTCTTCTCATTACCAGCGCCAATGTTGTAAATTTCTCCGGTTTTGCCCATCTGACGAACGTAGTCTATGGCTTTGCAGTTATCTTCAACGTGTATCCAATCTCGGATGTTGTCTCCTTTGCCATAAACTGTCAGCTTGCAGTTTCTCATAGCACTGGTAATAAAGTGAGGAATCAGTTTCTCGGGATGCTGATAGAGCCCATAGTTGTTAGCACTGCGGGTAATGATGCAAGGAAAGTTGTAAGTTGTAAAATAGGATGACAGCAGAAGATCTGCCCCTGCTTTGCTTGCTGCATAAGGGCTTGAAGGATTTAACTTATCTGACTCGCTGAAGGACCCCCTACGAATGCTGCCGTAAACTTCATCTGTAGACACTTGAATGAACCGCTCAATCTGGTGTTCCTCCGCCGCTTCAAGCAAGACTTGAGTCCCTAAGACGTCTGTTTGGACGAATGCAGCGGAACTAACAATAGACTTGTCGACATGCGTCTCAGCTGCAAAGTTAATCACGCAGTCGCAGTCATTCATTACAAGTTTTACGGATTTCTCATCGCAAATGTCACCTTTGACGAATTCTATGCTAGCTAACACATCTTTCAGGTTGTCCATGTTCCCGGCGTACGTAAGTTTATCTAGGACCACAAGTTCCGTGGACTGGTGTGTGTTGAGCATGTAACGTACAAAATTACTACCTATGAATCCAGCGCCGCCAGTTATCAATACTCGCATAATCCCTCATATCGAACTTTAACTAGTTTTGAAAGTTAGCTGTCTCTAATAAGCTGCAACTTTAGGAAACATTGTACTGCAGTTTCTTATTTTTTTTGATGAAAACCATGTTAAAACTAGTATGCAACTTCTGACAAAACATCTGGGATACATTGCCTGAAGCTTGTAAAAAAGTCAGAAAAAAATATATTTATGAAGCTCATCGTTGTGATCGGTCTTCGTGAAAACGCACTGCGCTTTCGCTATATGCTCGCGAAGATAAGATATTGCTCCGGTAGTGTAGTCCGGCCAATCATGTTGGCCTTTCGAACTTAATAAAGTGAAGCAAGCCAACGACTCGGGTTCAAATCCCGACCGGAGCATCTTACTAGCTTGTAATTCTATCTTGTCAGTTTTATTACGCGTGTGTCTTTTTCACCGTGAAACATGTGTCTGCCAGCGATCCTTGAAATCACCTGAGAGCTTAAGATTGAACACTTCTACTGCCATGTATGATGTTGGCGCAATAATTTCTTAAATCCTCGCTCAAAGTCGGGCTTTTTTAATCAAGTTCGCTTTCGATTGCACCATTACAAACACATATTTATGTTATTTCAAGTGCAATTGAAATTGTGAATCGATGCCCATACAAAAAATGGAACTACCAGGTGTGGTGTGCAGCAGCTCGAGAACTACATTACAAAGGTGAAGAACAGTTGAAAATCACTTTCGACGGCGTATTAGCATTTGATAAAGTACCTATTGGGCGGGTATATTAGACAAGCTCTCAGCAGGTGTACCTTTTACAGCAACCATATTCCAAAATAAGCTTTTATATGTTTATGCGTTAGTCAACTTACAGCGGAGGTAGCCAAGCTAGGTCAAAGGCGCAGGACTTAAGAACTGTTGTTTGAGACATCCTGTTGCGAAGGCATTCGTGGGTTCGAATCCCTCCCTCCGCATCTCGCTAAGCAGAAGCGTTACTTCACTTTTGCGTCTTCAGTGTATCGCGTTACGAGCGCCCTAATAGCAGAGACGACTTCGTACGGGTTTGCCCCCCAATGAACGACGTATCCTTGTATGCCATACAATTCTATAGGTCCAACTCTTGCTGACCTGCAACATTTTGCGATAAAAGGCTTGTACGGTCTGATGGTTTTTGTTGGACATATGTTCTCCTGTTCGAAATTTACCCCTGGAAATCTCGCTTCGAGCACGTCCCTTGACATGTCACATCCCACAAGTACAGAACCCTCCTCAATTCGAACTCCGGGCCTGTTGAGATGGCTCGAGCCAATACCTGACGCTGAACAAGGGAATATGGTACCAGTATTAAGCCTTCTTAGATCTTGAACGACCGGCTTGAACGAAACGGACAGATCTCCAAAAATGCCCGCATCTTCAAGTTTCTTAATAAGCGTGACTAGATAGGGTGGGTCAGGGGGGGTGATGTCAAAGATCTCGATCTCCATGACGTTGTTTAAGTCCGGATCATAGACAAACGTCCAATGAAGATCAAATCCTTGAAAGACTACAGCTTTTATTGGTGGCTTACACAAACGCTTTGCTTCCTTAATTAACCTGCTTCTGTTGAAGATGTCGACTTTCTGTTCGTATACAGAAGTCTCGGAAAAGTCTGCAATCTTCTTGACAACCGATATGGATCGTATCACCCCTTCTCCATTTGAATTGACTTCGTAAATCGCAGCTTGTCCTTGCCAAAACAATACGAGGTAGCGAGAAGAGAAATAGACCGGCTCACCTGGCAGTGGTCGTGATATCAGATCGTCGCAGTCTCGGACTGCAACATACTTGCAGTGTTCAGGAAAAATCATATTATCATCAGAGACAACTTATTATCGATCGGGTCACTTCTTTGGTCGAGTTCGTACCGCCTAGATCTGGGGTCTTCACGCCATTTTCTATAGTCTTCTTGACTGCGTTATCTAGCAATATCGCTTTGCTTCGTTCTCCAGCCCATTCAAGAAGCATCTTAGCACTTAGTATAGCCCCGATAGGATTTGCTATGCCACGTCCAGCAATGTTAGGCGCAGATCCGTGTATTGGCTCAAAAATTGCATAGTCAGGTCCGATGTTAGCGCTTGGACAAAGTCCGAGGCTACCTACGAGTCCAGCGGCTTCATCTGACAAAACATCACCGAACAAATTCGATGTCAAGATGTGGTCAAACATCTCTGGGTGTTTGATCAGATTGTATGCCGCCGCGTCAACGTACATTTCATCGTACGAGATGTGGTGCTCTTCTAACACACGCGCGCAGACATCTCGAAAGAGGATATCTGATTTAAGTACGTTTGCTTTGTGGACTATAGTAATTTTTTTTACGTTCTGTAACGTGCTAGCAAAGGAAGCGAGTCTTTCTGTATTGTAGCGAGTAATCACGCGTTTAGTGACTGCAGTATCAACTGAAACTTCTTCCTTACCTGCATATAATCCTTCTAGGTTCTCTCTAATTATTGTCATGTTTAACGGATATCGGGTTAAATCGTAAGATCGAAAAGGCCGAAGATTAGCAAAAAGATCAAAGGTCCTTCTCAGTCGGACGACGACGCTGCTTCCAGGAACAGAGGTCACAGCCCCTAAAAGCATACAATCGGTTTGTTTGATCAACCCAATGTCTGAATCGGTTATAGGTGCGCCTTCTCTGGCCCATTTTGAGTAACCTATGTCCAGATCAATGAATTTTGGGCCCTTTAACAACAGATTTAGAATGTCGATGCACGGCGGTATGATCTCCTTCCCAACTCCATCTCCTTGAGCTACGGCGATTTTCATATGCTTTAAAGGAAAAGATGCTTAGACACGCGCGCTTACACCTACGAGATATCAGCCTTCTCCAGGCCCGGGCCACGCGGATGCCTCTTTCTGAATTCTACAAGGCCCCCCTCTTCGAGGATTTCTTGTAAGAATTTAGGAAGCTTTGAACCTTGCACGACTTTATTGCGCGTTTTTACAAGCCCTGCGGAAAAATCGACTTCAATCTCATCTCGCGTGTCGACAAAATCAACGGCGTTACCTTCGACTATTGGCAAACCTATATTGATAGCGTTTCTGAAAAAGATTCGACCGAATGATATCGCAACGACGCATCCGACCTTAGCGTGCTTCAGGGCGAGAACCGCTTGTTCTCGGGACGACCCACAGCCAAAGTTCTTGCCGGCTACTATTATATCTCCAGCACGAGGTGAAAAGTTTTTGTCGATTCCCTCCATCGCGTGCGCCGCGAAAACGCTGACGTCAGTTGTTCTCAAATACTTGCCAGGTATTATCAGATCAGTGTTAACATTGTCTCCGTATTTCCATACGTTTCCCCTGATGAGCATTACGGACTAATTGAAAACGTAGCGATATAAAGTATGCGGGGATTGTGAGGGTGAGCAGATCTCTGTCAGCGCTAAAAGACTAAAGAAGTGTTTAATAGTTCCGAAACAATGCAGAACTATGTCAGTGGCGTTGACCTTACAAGAAGAATACCTCGTTAATCAAAAAATTGCGTTTTTAACTCACAAAGCGAAGCATCTGGCGCAAGAGATCGAACAAGAAATTGATGAAAAAATGTGGGACCTCCAAATTGAAAAAATCGCTGCAAGCGAGTTCAAAGCCGATCTAGTCGTCCGTGAACCAATGATCTCAATTGATGCAGATGACATCGTGACTTACAAAGGGATCCCCAGAAAATTCACAGTCAGAAGTCCGTCGCTCGAGTATTTACTAGACGCCATTGAAAAGATCTTGATTGAACAGATCGAGGGGATCAAGAGTTCTTCCAGCACTTAAAAGTTGAGTTATAAAAAGCAACTCAACAAAATCTAAAGTTGTCGCGGGTCGGCGATTTCGCCTGCGAGTGCTGTTGCTGCGGCTGTAGCGGGGGACGCAAGGTAAATTAATCCGTCTGCACCCATCCTACCCTTGAAATTTCTGTTGGAAGTTGAGAGACAAGCTTCTCCATGTCCCAAAACGCCGTTATGCGCTCCGAGACACGGTCCGCATCCTGGACTGCAAATAGTGGCACCAGCTTCTATCAATGTCTCTAAGACACCAGTTCGTACGCAAGTGAGCAAAACGTTCTTCGACGCTGGAACGATGATTGTTCGTACGGCGACCGTCTCGCCGCGTAGAATGGTTGCGGCCTCTTTTAGATCTTCAAAACGTCCGTTCGTACAAGAACCGATAAAGACTTGATCGATCGGCGTTCCTACTACATCTTCTACGTCTGTTACGTTATCTACTTCGTGAGGACACGCGATCTGAGGTCCCAGATCATTAACCTTAACGTAGAGTTCATCCGTGTAAGATGCGCCGACATCAGCATAGCACGGCGTGAAGCCCAACTGAGGTCGAACGCGTTCGAGGTACTCAGTGGTTATTCGATCTGGTGGGATGATTCCTGCTTTCGCCCCTACTTCGATTGCCATGTTGCTTATGGAGAGTCGCCCTTCCATCGATATGTCAGCGATCGTCGTGCCGTAGAATTCGAGTGCTTTGTAAGACGCACCGTCAGCACCTATCATCCCTGCAATCTTGAGAACGACATCTTTTGCGCTTACGTAAGTGCGGAGTTTTCCACTTATGACAATCTTGAGCGTTTCAGGCACTTTGAACCACAACTTCCCCGTTGCAAAAACCTCAGCAATGTCTGTTGCACCGACGCCTGTCGCGAAAGCTCCGAGAGCTCCGTACGTGCACGAGTGCGAATCCGCGCCGACGACTACGGTGCCTGGGAGGGCAAGTCCGTGTTCGACCATGAGCTGGTGGCATATGCCCTCGCCAACATCGAAGAAGTGAGTGATCCCTTGGCGTTTTGTCCACGCACGTATTGTGTTTTGAAGGGCTGCTGCTATCTCCGTGCTAGCCGGGGCGATATGGTCAAAGACTATAGCGACCCTATTTGGGTCCCAAACAGAATCAGCGCCCATCGCTTCGAATGCTTGCACTCCGAGTACGCTCGTACCATCATGAGCCATTGCAGAGTGAACGCGCGCTATAACAAAGTCATTAGCTCTCGCGGGTTTTCCCGAAGCGTTAGACAATATCTTCTCGCTAATGGTTCTTTGAACATCCAAGATATATTCACCAGTACTATTTGCCTCTCTGTAGATTATCAACCTATGGATTTTTTGTACTATGTCCGCTTGGTTGAGGAATGATATACCGATCTTGACTTTGACTCAGTGCCACTAAACTCTCCTTTTTATACAGAAAATCGAGCTAGCAATCTATTTAAGTACAGACTGTGAATGTGCTTTGCGAATTTCATTCAGGTCATCTATGGGTTATTTTGGATCTTCTTTTACATCGCAGGGAACAGGCGTTAACATTGAAATTTGTGACGTCACGCTGCGTGACGGGGAACAAGCGCCCGGCGTCGTTTTTGGCATGGAAGAAAAAATTGAGATCGCTACAAAGCTCGACTCGATTGGGGTCGAGATGATCGAAGCTGGATTTCCTGCAGTTTCTTCTAAAGAAAAGGCGATGGTGAAAAAAATCGCGAATTTGGGGTTAAACACTAAGATATGCTGTCTATCGAGAGCGATTTTTCACGACATAGATGAAGCGCTGGAGTGTGACGTGGATGTCGTAGGGCTATTCATGGCCACTTCTGATCTGCATCTCAAATACAAGTACCATCGCACATTTGATGAAATGTTAGAGTGTGCCCTTTCGACGCTTGAGTATGCAAAAGAACACGGCTTAATCGTGCGATTTGCAGCAGAAGACGCTACTAGAACAAATCCTGAGGTACTAAAACGTTTTTTCAAACAGGGTGAAGATCACGGGGCTGACTATCTCAGCATCGCAGACACGGTCGGTGCGCTCAGGCCAGCATCGTGCTACGATCTAGTAACTGAAATGAAAGAAGTCGTTAACAAACCGCTTTGTATTCATTGCCACAACGATCTCGGCATGGCTGTCGCTAATACTATCACCGCGGCTGAAGCTGGGGCATCTCAGCTACACACAACTGTTAACGGAATAGGGGAGCGAGTTGGAAACACTCCACTTGAGGAGTTGCTTGTGGCACTGCGTATCCAGTTTGGCATTGACTCGTACGACCTTACGAAACTGATGGATTTGTCGAAAATAGTCGAATATCACTCACGCTTTCGCCTGCCGAAAAATAAGCCGATAGTCGGTTTGAATGCGTTTTCACACGAGTCAGGTATTCACGTTGCTGCAGTGCTAGAGGCGCCAGAGACGTACGAACTGTTCTCGCCTGACTTGGTAGGCAACAAGAGACGAATCGTCATCGGCAAGCATACAGGGAAAAAAGCACTCCAGTATGTGATCGCACAGTTAGGCTATAGACCGACCCGCGATGAGCTGTGCCAAATTCTTGACGATGTAAAACGTGTTTGTGAAACAAAGAAATCGGTCTCTCAGGATGAGCTCGAGGACATAGTTCGAGGTGTGATGTACACCTAACTAAGCTTCGACATTTTGAGAAGGCTGGCTGTATTTGGGGCATGTAGCCCTGACAACAACAACATAGGCCCCTGTTGAGTTCTTCGTTGCGCGCAGGAGGCCCTCGAACGATTTTTCGCCCATCTCCATTGCATTCACTATTTTGTAGCTAACCCCGTAGTTTCTACATAGTGCACCGACCAAGTCGGAGACCACAGGCGTTTGCTGTCCCCCCGTTATAGCTGAAATTCGATTTTCTAGGACGAACACCTTGACGCTGCGCTTAAAGACTAGCGCGCTAATTAGTCCGACAATACCGCCGTGCAAGAACGCGAAATCCCCTAACACAGCTATGCCACCATGTTCAAATCCAGAAGCCACCCCAATTGCAGAGCCGAGAGAATAAGCGACGTCGATAACGTTTAACGGTGGACTAGCAGTCCTTATGATACAGCCCATATCTCCGGCAATCATCTCATCGACTTTGGCAAGAGCGTGGTAAAAAGGTAAAAAGGGGCAATCTTTACAGATCTCTTGTATATAGTGTCTGCTCTGGAGCGTCTCGACGTCAAACAGTGTCGAAATGTAATCAGCGTCAACGTAATTCAAAGCTCGATTGACATCTTGTAGCGTAAGTTCTCCAAAACGTGGCAAATGTCCTGAGAGCTTGCCGAGGACTTTACCGCGGATCGACTCCTCGACGAGCGGTGAACCTTCTTCAATGACTATCACTCGGTCATGATCTTTTAGAAATGATTCAACTCGCCGCGCACATAACGGGTTGACTATTCCAAGTTTTAGATGTGCCACTCCACCTAGTCTTTCGATTGCATCATTGACCACTATAGATGCAAAGCCCGTGGAAATGATCCCTGTGATGCCTTTGCCGTTTTCTTCATTTAATTCTGTTGTCTCTGCAAATTCGAGCATCTTAGGATATTTGTTTTTGAGAAGATCTTGATGCCTTCCTAGCAGTGTAAGGTTCCAGACGTTTTTTCCAATTCTTTTATCGGGAAGCGACGCAAAGGGTCCGCGCTCAACATAACCCTCAGCGCACAAGAGCCTGCTTGTCACTCTTAATATTACTGGCATTGAAAGTTGCTTAGATAGACTAAAAGCCCGTAAAACACAATCATACGCATTTCTAGCGCCGTGTGGCTCGAATACTGGGATCTCCGCCAGCTTTCCATAATATCTAGAGTCTTGCTCATTTTGCGATAATTTAGCACCGGGATCGTCTCCTGCGATTATGACCAGCCCTGCACCAACGCCGTGGGTCGCTGCCGTGATTAAGGAGTCTGCTGCTACGTTTAATCCAACGTGTTTGGTAATAAAAACTGACAAAGTGCCCGATGCCGAGGCCCCTAAAGCCAAATCGAGCGCTACCTTTTCATTTGCTGTGGATATCCAAATAGGTTTTAAATTTTCGATGATTTCCGTGACAGGATACCCTATGACTCCTGTTGCAACACCGACACCAGCGTCATATATCCCATATGTAAGCGAATTTAAGCCGTCTGTTTTTAACATCTTCGTATTTAACAGTCCTATTTTCTAGCAACAACACACGTATTCAGAGTTAAGGAACTCTTTTTTTGCGCACCTTGTTCTCTTCCTGTCAGAGTTCTTATTGAAGCCCTATGTATCCGCTGAAAAATTCGCTTCAAGGATAAAGCGCCGCACTGGCAATTGGTAGCGCTGTGGTTCTAGCTGTTTGAAACTTCTCACTACAAGCCCATACGATAGTTGGGCAGCGCCAGTTATTAATTTTTCCAGTTTGTGACTTTGCTGGTAAAATTTAAGTGAGATATGTAAGAAGTTAATCACAACTTTTTTATGTGTGACAACCTTAGGTGAACGTGGTAATTATGGCAGAAATACCGCTGGCAGTCGTTTTACGCATTATGAAGGTTGCTGGAGTTGAACGAGCTAATCGCACGGCGGTAAAAATTATTGCGGAGAGGGCGGAAGACTTTGGCGCAGTCATTGCCAGCGAAGCCGTAAAGCTTACGAAGCTCGCAGGTAGGAAAACGATCTTAGGGAATGATATTAAACTCGCAACTGAACGAGTAAATAGACGTTAGATTCCATCAATTAGTTCGTTTTTAACAAAGTAGTCCCTTCGTTTTTCCTCGTTTTTGATGACCTGTCGGTTTGCATAGTGCTTTTTTGACAGAACTACAACAGAATACCCGTACCGTCGCTAAAATACGCACCCGATGCGGCGGAGGAATGACTTTATGTTCGTAGCTTAAACAATGCGGTAGCCGGGACTCGGACCCGGGTTAAAGGCTTGGGAAGCCTTTGTGCTGCCTCTACACCACTACCGCGACAATGCAGCTACATACTCCGTACTCAAGCATAAATGTTGTTACAAGGGTTATTACTCAAAATGCAGCCTGAACGGAAGACATTTAAGCGCAGATGCTGATGTTGGATGGGGTTTTTATGCCTAATGATCTGAGGACACCTATTGTTGCAGTGCTTGGTCATGTGGATCATGGTAAAACCACCCTTCTAGACAAGATTCGCGGCACAACCTTTGCTGAAAAAGAGCCGGGGCTAATCACTCAACATATAGGTGCGACTGAGGTTCCACTAGACATTATATCAAAGCTTTGTGGGTCACTCTTAGAGGGCATTCGAATTCCTGGGTTACTTTTCATCGATACGCCCGGTCATCATGCGTTTACGACTCTGCGGGCCCGTGGAGGGGCTTTAGCAGACATCGCGATACTAGTCGTCGATTTGAATGAAGGCTTTCAGCCGCAGACTATAGAGAGTGTCAACATTTTAAAACAGCACAAAACTCCTTTCATCGTCGCCGCTAACAAAATCGATAGGATACACGGGTGGCGCTCCCACGATAATATGCTGTTCACGGAAACCTTCAAGCTTCAGAGTGAGAGAACTCAACGCCTTCTTGACGAGAGAATCTACGCAATTGTAGAAGACCTCTACAATGCGGGCTTTAGTTCAGATAGGTATGATAGAATCAGAGATTTTACTAAAAATATAAGCGTCGTTCCTACAAGCGCGCGAACAGGCGAAGGAATCCCGGACCTGCTCATGGTCTCGCTTGGTCTTGCTCAGCGATTTCTCGAAAAGGATTTAAGGCTCCATGCCAACGGTCCAGCGCTAGGCACAGTCATTGAAATCAAAGAAGAAAAAGGGTTCGGCATAACACTTGACGCCATAATATATGATGGTGTTCTCAACACCGGTGACCAGATAGTGGTCGGAGCGTTTGAGCAGCCAATCGTGACCAAAGTGAGAGCGTTATTAAAACCTGAATCGGCAGGGGGCTTCAAGCGGGTTAAACGAGTGATCGCAGCTGCAGGAGTTAAGATAGCCGCCCCAGGCATTGAAAATGCACTTGCAGGGTCACCTGTTAGGGTCGTCGCAAACGACACCGACAAAGTAGTTGCAGATGTCGAGAAAGAGATTCGTGCAATAGCGATCAGCACTCAAGATGTTGGAGTTGTAATCAAAGCAGATACTATAGGCGCTTTGGAAGCGCTTACGGGAGAACTTAGCCGTGCTGAGATCCCGATTAGCAAAGCTGGGTTAGGAGAAGTCTCTCGACGAGACGTTATCGAAGCAGAAACAATTAGTGACTCATTGTACTCGGTTGTTCTTGGCTTCAACGTCGATGTCTTGCCAGATGCTAAAGACGCAGCTGAGAAATCAAATGTGAGTTTGTTTGTTGGTGACGTGATCTATGGACTAATCGAAGAATATCAGATTTGGTTCGAAAAACAAAAAACACTGCACGGAAAAAAACGCTACGAGACTATCGTGAGGCCTGGGAAAATAAAAATATTACCTGGATTCGTTTTCAGACAGAGCAAGCCTGCAATAGTAGGAATTCAGGTGCTCGGTGGTACGCTGAGAAATGGGGTCTCTTTAGTGCGAGAAGACGGAGTACGAGTTGGAACGCTGAAGGGTATACAAGATAGAGGCGAAAACGTAAGCGAAATACACGAAGGAAAAGAAGTTGCGGTCTCTATTGACGGACCAACGGTCGGAAGACAAATAAATGAGGGGGACTTACTTTACGTTGAAGTGCCAGAAAAGCACGCAAAAGTAATGGAGCAAGAACTTTATGATGCGCTTGGCCAGAGCGAGAGATTAATGCTTGATGAGTTTTTAACGATCAAGCGCAGAGATAACCCGTTTTGGGCTAAGTGAACTTTACCAATCAAACCTCCATTCTGTAAGATATCAAAAAGAGGGTTGGTAGACCACTAAAAGTGGGGAGTAATGTGAATGGCAGACTTTAGGCTAATCATTTCTGATCCAAGCAAAAAGAGCGCATTTAAGATGGAAGTCACAGGTGCACAAGCAAACAAGTTGTTTGGCTTAGGTATTGGTGACTCGGTACAAGGTGAGGTGCTTGGCCTCAACGATTACGCGCTCGTCATAACGGGCGGTTCAGACAAAGATGGCGTCGCTATGCGGCGAGACCTTCCTGGGACAGTTCGAAAGAGATTGCTGTTAACAGGCGGTGTTGGATATCATCCAAAGAGAGCAGGGATTAGAAGACGCAAGAGTATTAGAGGTCGAGTAATTTCTGTAGAAACTGGTCAGATCAACCTCGTTGTAGAAAAAAGCGGGGCTAAACCGCTCGATGAGATTCTTAAAGCGACGGAACCTGACGGATAGCGATCTACGGTTCTTTTTGCTTTTATCGTTGTGTGCGCAATCTGCTGTGTGCTGCGGTCTTTGATTTTTCAAGTAGCGATACAGTTCTAAAACATATATTTCCATCATCGCCTAGGTCGCTGCAAAGTATCGCAATCAGTGGGCAGGTTACTTAGCTTAAAACATAGGCAAAAATCCGATCGGATCTATTTTTTTGCTAACCAAGCAAGGCAGTGTCTTGCCCTCTTACAAGACTACGAAATCTAGCATGAACTGCTGCGATTTTCTGCAGTTGCTCGTCAGTTTTGCTTGTCAAAACGTTTAAACGCGGGAAGACTGTGTTATCAGGAGCGCTGGCAAAAAAACGCGCTAGCTCGGGAGTTACCGCGTGCTTTGGAATCAAGCTCGAGTCGCTTATAAATTCGCTAAACCGATCTTCCCATAAAGTGGCAACGTTAAAAGCAGAGTTGAGGCCACCTGTTCGGAACTCTGTAAGGATAGGGTACAAGGGGCGGATATCAACACACGCAATTCCAATATTTGCATGGGGTAGTGAATACATATTTCCATTGAATGCCACGGAAAGTCCGCCCGCTCTACCAATCTTATGAAGCATCTTATAGTCAGTTATGCTATCCCCAATGACTGCAGTTTGTTTCGCATTTCTGCTGCTGATCACCGACATTAGGGTTTCAACCTTACGCTTGCCGCCTACTACCGAGACCATTTTGAAAATTTCATTGATTCGTGTGGTTGGTATTTTTTCGAAGAAGAACTGGTTAAGCTGGGCGGCTATTTTCTCAATCCCAAGATTATCACAGCCGTCGCTAGAACAAAACGAGAGTATTTCGTTTTGAATCTCGCTTATCAACTCTGTTTCTGTTTCGTTCAGCAGGTCATAAAACAAATCCAATGGAAAATGGGTACAATGTACTTTGTTACGCTCAATACCAAGCTGCGATGCGATGTTGTAAGCATGTTGCTCATAGCTCGTTGAAATGATGTGAACATTCCACATATCTTCTTGTAGCCACTTGATGAGCTCCTTGGCGCCGCGTACCAGCTTTGCTCGCTTCGAAACCTTTACAATATCCAGTTCTGTTACGCCATTAACTAGTAAAAATGGAACGATCAACTTTAGGGTATCGCCGGGCTCGTAATCTGGAATATTTTGGAGAGCAAGATAATCGTCATACTTACTTAACACTTCAAAAAGGGACGAGCCGTCTTTGATCAAATGCATTACTTCGTACGCATTGTCTTGCGGCGATAATGGTCCTTCTAAATCGAAAGCAGCTGTGAATTTGCGAGCCACGCTTCCTCAGAGCCCTTCTAACCTGATAAAAGTTGCTTAGATATGGTGCTACAGATACTGGCTTTATATGTCTGCTTATGTTCAAACCATCTAGTAATTCATCATGCAGGGCGATGCTCGTGGTTCGTACGGCGATAAAAGGGCATAAATGAAGGGACAGACGCAGACAGAACTCGCCACCTAAGCTATCATTTTTTGTTGCATCGCTGGCCCTACTATTCGACGGGGATATGAGGTTCGCTAGTGATGCCTAGTTAATCTATGCAGTTGAGGTTTCGTTGATCTCACGTAGATGCTGTATTCGGTAATTAATTAGCCATCGGAGCTCTGAAACGTCGTGTTTTTTGGCGCTTATAGGCACAACTCGATCGATCCATTGCCTATATGGGGGAAGCATCCCAAGTTGCGATACTATGTTGTTTAGGTTGGCTTCGTGAGCTTCGATTTTATCCATCTTGTTGATAGCAACGATAGGGTCAATCTCCAGATCGAGCAAATATTCGAAAAGGTCAACGTCAAGCGGTCTAGAATGCCGCTCAATTATTTTCAGGAATGATTTCGCATCGATAATTTGTACTGCTAATGGTGGTTGTTGACGTTTGCGCATTTTTTCGGTAATCTCGCGCAGGATAGACTGAGAACTAATCAACCCGCGCCGAAATCCGATCCCAGGCAAATCTGTGACTATCAAATCACCTAGTTCGTATCGTACAGGTATTTTAGTAACGCCAGGATTTTTTCCCGTTCGAGTTTTCAGTCCGAAAAGTTCCTTAATTACGGTAGACTTTCCTGCATTTGTTCTTCCAACAAAAAACAATTCAATGCACTTCATAGTAGAACTTATGCTGTGGTAGCTCCAGTTTACCTAAGTGCATTTATGTTATCTCATGTCCTTGAGACCCACTCACTCTTTCGTTCCGCCTATATTTCATGAAAAACCAGGCGAATAAAATCACTAACACTGCTGCGTTGGATACCGCAAGATTTGAGGCCGTCAGACCTAAACTACCTGGCACGCTAAGCGCGATCGAAATCATTGTTAGTACTCCGATGCCGATGCCGAAAGACGCCGTCAGCTTCTCAATTATATCAAAATTGTCCATCTTTGTGCCAGAGAGAATGAGGTAACCTGGGAGCATAATCAAGTAAAGCACACCTAAAACGAAGAGTAAAATGCTTGAAAATTCGATGTTCACTTCTATTCTCCTTGCTGCAACTAAGTTAAACGGTTTGCTATTTCTGACGCATGCTAGCTACCTTTCAATTTGTAAATGAAGACCGACGGATTTGAGTATACGATTTCAAAGTAGTTTGGATCTTTCACTGTAGTTGCTATCTCATATTGTTGTTCATGCGACCCTATGAAAACGTAGGACACGTTGTGTTGCTGAAGGCTTAGACTTAACACCTCTGGGCTGCGTTCGTTCATTATTGCGTTCATCTCTTGCTGCAAGTCGACGCTGTTATACTGAATTGCATAAAGCTCGCCTGCAAAAGTAAGCCGCCGCCCGGTCTCAAACGGAATTCGAGGAAATGTGGACGGTTCTTCGAGAAAGATCGCGTTTTTAGAGGTATTTGCTTTTATCCACTGCATAGCTTGTAATTCGTCAGACGAAGCTAAGACGTACGTTTCGCCGTTGTAAAACTCCCATAACATAACCGACGTGGGAAGTGCAAGGCAAAGCGCTGCTAAAACAGCAAGAATTTTGAGGGCCTTCGTTTTCGACCAAAAATGTTCACCGTACGGCTTTGTTAAAACAGCTGCCATATAGTAGCTGGCAAAAATGGCTACGGGAAGCCATAGATAAACTAAGAAGCGGTAGCTATTGGTAGTGAGCGGAAGTGCAATAACATTCGCAGCTACTAATGTGCACAGCGCGAAGAATATGAGCGGTTTACTTGTTTCTTTATTCAACGACTTGTAGACACCGAAGCATGCGATTATTCCGACTAGGCCAAAAACGAGAAATAAGAAAAAGGGTGGAAAAGTGAAAAATGCAATTTCGGCTTGATTTGGGCCCCCTATAAGAAGGAACAGCAACGGCGACGCTATAGCCCCGCCAACGACGAGAGCACCGAGATGATAGTGCGCGCGCTCACGTCGTCGTCTTAAATACTCATATACGACATAGGCCGCAACTGCAAAGAACAATGAGAACGCTGTAATGAGATGAAAATAGGGAAGTATGCCGAGAATTAACCCAAAAATCAGCGCGTTTCGAACGCTCAGTTCCTTTATCAACGTAATCCACAAAACAAATGCGAAAGTAAGGACGACTAGTGCAAATGTTTGCGTTTGTGGCAGCAAATAGAATAGCAGGGTTTGGTCGTACTTGATGGCTGCTGCGTCTGCAAAACGGTAAATAAGAGAGGCAAATAGGTCGCTTGGTCTTTCAGCGATAATTATGATCCACGCAAGCCCTCCGCCAAGCGTGTATAGAATCATCGCGATTAACGCTGTTGCGTTATTAAATGCCCTCCGACAAAGCACGTAGATATTCGTTGAAAGTGCGAAGAAGAGCAGGGGAACTGTAATCTTGAAGATTGTAAGTGAGCTGATGCCGGTTAGGATAGTTAGTGTCCCCACAAAAAGATGCATAAAAAAATCATATACGATGTAGTGCGCGGGAAGATAGGGATTCTCAGGCGGTATATGTGGGGATTCATTGAATCTAGCTATTATAGAAAGATGAAAGTTAAGGTCAGACGCTTGAGTGGGATTCATTACAAACCCTTCGTCGTTAACGACCAACGATTTAGAGAGCGGAACGCTGACTACAAGTGCAAGCGACAGTGCTAGCAGGAGGGGGGGGGCGAGAGAGGTCAACTTATGGCCACGCTTGTCTTTTTCGCTTACGACCTCGGGCGGCTTCACTCCTTCTTTTCTAGCAAAAAATGACGATATCGAAGCTGTAATGATCGCAAGACCGATGGCCGCGCCAGTTAGTGCAATGCCGACGCCTGCGAAGTAAACGAACGTTGCAGCAGTCGGTATAACTACAAGTGAGAGTGAGAGGGAGTAGGCTACCGTCTCCAAAATATCGGTCTGCTTGGCGTCCTTGTAGAGTAGAAAAAAAGCTAAACCAGGGAGGAAAAAAAGTAATGGAAGCGAAAAAAACTGTAAAGGAAGCAACAAGACCACTCCCATCGCAGCAGTCAATAGCTGAAACGGAAAATTGAGCGGCCTAACCATAGTTCGCTTATGCACCTGGGGTTGTTTTTATCGAACCTAATAAACGAGCATCGAGGAAATGTAGGACCGCAAACGCTCCAATTCCGGCTGCCACAACCAGGGATTCAACAAAAAAAGTCAGAAATCGGTCCATGAATATTCCTATTCCTAGCAAATCGTTTTTCGTGAGCAAAAGGGAAGCTATGACCCACGCGTAAAGCAGGAACCGCTTGTTAGTTCTAGTTCTCTCGAGCCAAGCGAGTCCGATGGCGGCAAAAGGAAGAAGAAGTACCCCAGCTCGCTCGAAGAATCCCACGCTAACCTCACTTGCAAGGAAATCGACCGGTGTGCCTTCGTGATATTTAACTTGAGAAAGTCCCAAGATACTCACTGTATGCAAAGTGTATACTTGCCATAATGCGTAAACCGCTAGGACAGCTATGAGGGGGACAAACGCCTTTAGAAACTCGTTTTTGTTCTTCACTTGCGTGAGGGCGTAGGCTGCTAAAACGAGAGCGAGCGTTAGCAGCGTCATTTGATGCGTTAATGCCGTTACTGCTGCAGAGACAACGGAGAGGGCTACGTATGCGTTGAGTTTAAACGGCCCCTCTACTCTATTCGCCAGAATAAAAACGAGTGTAAGCGGTAACATGAAGAGTCCGAGGAGCTCTGGCAATGCCCGGATCGTGAATATCGTCATTTCTGGCGACAAAACAAGGAAGAACAAAGCACAAACGGCTGCGCTTGCGTGCATGAGTTGCTTTGTGAATGTGTAGATGATACAGAATACAGCAACGGACAGCGTTATCGTGACAAGCCCCGAAACCACCATAGGATCGATTCCGGACAACAGTGACTGCGACGCTATAAGTAGGCGATATGCCGGAACATAAAAGTTGGGGAATCCACCGTTGTACGACAGCTCTTGCGTTGGATAATATCCAGATTCAATCGTCAGACGTTCTATTCCTACGTGATACAGGGTATTGCCGTACGTCGGTATAATGTAACCTCGTAGGATATTCAGGTGATAGCTAAAAAAAATGATGAATAACGCAATGATGACGCCATATCTAAGAACAGCGATATCGTCAAGTGACGTCAAGCGATCATGGATTTTTGCTTTATCAAGCCACTTCATAGATTCTTACGTCCTCGTTTGAATATGCGAGCTTGAAATAGTCGCTATTGTCAAACTTTGTAGCGTTAAGAGATACCCAGCCAAATCCGCAAAAAACCATTCTGTTAAGTGGAACAAACACGTAACTCAAGTTGTATTGTTTGCACAGTGCATGTGCTTCGCTAGCGGAGTCTGTTTGGTAAATCTGTTGGGAATCTTTCATATTCGTGATAGGATCCGGGGCGTTAGCCCAGTCACCGCCAACGATAGGTATGCGTGTAGTCATGCCCATTATCAGCTCACCGCCAAAGATGTCGGACTGGAAGTGATCTGTCGCTTGGGTGTTCGATTTTATCCACGTTGTAGATCCTAACTCGCCTTCGGTTACGACTGGATTGAGCCAGAGATCACCCTGTTTCTGCACATTTGCCATTCCATATGTGGCTGTTAACAGCAGCACGACGACTAAAAACAAGATTCGAACGAGATTTCGTGTTACGTTAACCATGAACTTTCGTTTGAAATTGTGTTTCAAGTATTTAGTCTTATACTGCCCCATCAGCTGCCCATGAATATGTTTTAAAAAAAGCTTATCACTTCAAGGTAATACCGGTCGGCCTTTTTTACAACTTCGTCTATTTCAATGTTTGTCAATCTACCTCTTACCTTCAGTAAAGACATCAATTTGGCTATAAGCTGTGTCATAGGTTCTATTGTAGCAAAGATGAAAAAAAGGTTGCTTCCAGAACACCTGAACTAGTAATGTTCTCGGTTCTACTGCAGATAGCCTTGCGGATCAGATTCGAGGCTTATTGAAGAAAATCCCTACAAAACTGAAAAGTCGGTCAAATATAGGTCTGACCTTCCGCTAGCATAAATTATTGGGAGCGTTGTAGACGATCAGATTTCCCTTATCATGGCTACGCTTACGAGCTAAATAAAGCTAAAATGCGATGTTGATAGCTTCAAAAAATATGATTTAGCGCTATCAGTATTACAGCAGAGAGAATACACGCCACGATAATTGACCGAGGGGGAATGTGTATGGCGTTCTTATCTTCTGATTCATAGTACCTTACCAAGCCAGCGCTTGACATAGGCCCGCCTGATTGACGTTGCCCCTTCGCCATAATTTAAAATACTGTCTGCTACGATTTATACGTTGTGATGAGGGACTACGTTGTCGGCGGACGCATTCTAAATGGCGATGATTTTGATTTAATAACTGGTTATGTTCACGTTGAGGGAGGAAGAATCGTCGAAATAGAAGAGCGATCAAACGTCAAACCCGACGATTGTGAGGCAAGTGGAATCGTTATGCCTGCTTTGATTAATGCACATACACACCTTGCTGACTCCGTAATCAAAGATGTCCCCTATAGCAGCTTAGACACTCTGGTAAAACCTCCTTACGGTTTGAAACATCGCGCCCTCCGTGAGGCAGCGCTGGACGTGTTAGTCGAGGCGATGCATCATTCGCTTTTAGACGCTTTTATTACGGGAACGACCATGCTAGCGGATTTCAGAGAGGGTGGTATTTATGGCATAAATGCGCTAAGAACCGCGATGGACTTGGTGAAACAAGTGAGGGTAATGATCCTGGGCAGGTTAAACGATGGACTAGACTATATAGTAGAAGATGAAATTGATAGCATTCTTGATGTCGCTGACGGCTTAGGGGTAAGCGGCAGTCGTGATTGTGGCAGTTCAGCCATTGGTGAGATGTTCAACAGGGCACAGACACGTGGGAAGTTTGTTGCTATTCACGCGGGTGAAAAAGACGCCTCGGATATCGATTCTGCGATTTCACTCAATCCAGACTGCCTCGTACACATGACGCATGCTTCTAAACACCAAATTGAAAGTGGGATTCCCATTGTGGTATGTCCCAGGTCAAACCTAGTAACTGGTGTCGGCTCGTCTTTTTTACGGCCGCCAATCGGAGAAATGCTACAAGCGACCACTGTTGGGCTGGGCACCGACAATGTGATGCTTAATTCAATGAATATGTTTGCTGAAATGGAGTTTGCGTCAAAAGCATTTCTGCACGACGACCTCAAGGTGCTCGAAATGGCGACGCTTAACAACGCCAAAATATTAGGGGTCGATAATGAACTTGGCTCAATTGCCGTTGGCAAGCATGCTAATCTCCTCATCATCAACAACCGATCACACAACCTCTTTGGAACTCAGAGTATTATCAGCAGCGTGGTAAGAAGGGCTCGTCCAGACGATATAGTGCTCGTTACTCACGGGGGCCAGGTGTTAAGGTTAGCGCGTTGAAAGCGCTATTTGTGATCACAGCGGAAGACCATAAGCGACACGCGCTGCGACACGCGCTGCGACACGCGCACAAACCTGCAACGGCGAATCTGCACCAGGTTAAAGCTACGCTTTGCTGCAT
>Ga0209539_1000010_pt1 | contig 103618 bp, 105 predicted proteins | sample BarGraNGADG00312_2_FD_184499 | JGI IMG/M metagenome (GOLD analysis project Ga0209539, IMG submission 184499) | Arctic peat soil microbial communities from Barrow, Alaska - Barrow Graham LP Ref core NGADG0011-312 (SPAdes) (version 2) | ecosystem: Environmental > Terrestrial > Soil > Wetlands >...
CCATGGGCTGGTAGCCGTGAGGCAGGGAATTCATGATCACCGTGCCCCTGGTATCGGTGAGCAGCAGATTGCGAAGACCGATCAGGGCGCGTGTCGGCAACATGTACGTCATCCTGATCGTACCGTTGCCGGGATGGTCCTGCCTGATCAGATTGGCGCGGCGGGAACCCAGTTCCTGGCTGACGACACCCATATACTCTGAAGAGATCTCAACGATCAGCTCTTCGACAGGTTCCTTCATGACATCACCGTCCAGGATCGTGACAACCTGTGGACGGCCGACCTCGAATTCAAAGCCCTCACGGCGTAACGTTTCGATCAGAACGGACAGGTGCAGTTCGCCACGCCCGGATACCTTGAAGCCGAGTCCCTCCTCTTCAACCCGCAGGCTTACGTTGGTTTCAAGCTCCCGCCGGAGTCGTTCTCCGATCTGACGGGATGAGTTGAACTGACCTTCCCTGCCCTTCATCGGGCTTGTATTCGGGCCGAAATAAGCGCTGATGGTCGGAGGCTCGATGTCGATCACGGGCAGGGCCTCCGGGTTGTCGCTGTCGGCTATGGTGTCACCGATATGAGCGTCAGGTACACCGGTCAGGGCAACGATGTCGCCGGCAATCGCGCTCTCGACCTCTTCGCGTTTGAGCCCGCGATAGCAGAAGACCTTATCGATATTCGAGTCGATCATCTCGCCGTCGCGCTTGACCAGGGTCACAGGAAGCCTTCCCCTGACTGCTCCGCGATTGACGCGGCCGACCGCGTATTTTCCCAGAAAGGAATCATATTGCAGAGATGCTACGAGCAATTGAAGCGAGCCGTCCGTATCGAGGTCGGGTGCCGGGATGTCGTTTACAATGGCATCAAAGATCGGCTCCAGGTCCGCATTTTCATCCGGGTTATCCGGTAGTTCACGCCAGGCCTTGCCATCACGACCAACCGCGAAGTATACGGTGAAATGGAGCTGTCTTTCGTTCGTGGCAAGTTCGAGGAACAGGTCGGAGATCTCTTCGATCACCTCAAGGACGCGGCGAGCCGGTTTGTCGATCTTATTGATGATGACAACCGGTTGAAGACCGAGCTCAAGCGCTTTTGAAAGCACGAATTTCGTCTGAGGCATCGGCCCCTCCTGGGCGTCGATCACAAGCAGGACACCATCAGCCATATTGAGCGTTCGCTCGACCTCACCGCTGAAATCCGCATGACCCGGGGTATCGATGATATTGATCTTGTAATCGCCGTGATAAACAGCTGTCTGCTTGGCGGTAATCGTAATGCCCCGTTCGTGCTCCTGGTCGCCACTGTCCATGATCAGTGACTGCTCCATCTCGGCCTGGTTTGGTCGAAAAGTGTTGCTCTGTTTCAGCAGCCCGTCGACAATGGTCGTCTTGCCATGGTCGACATGGGCGATAATGGCAACGTTACGAATTTGAGAACTGTCTCTCATATGCTCTCTCCGCTTAGATCATCATCCCTGCAGCAAATTGCCGTTCTACACGTCGCCACAGTTGTGGCGTGCCTCTTCGCGGGGACGACAGTTTTGCCATCAAAACAGTATCAATCCACAGTGGAAGAAGAACGTGAGAGATGGTCCTGATTGGGTCTTTCACAAACATACCCGGAATGCGGGTTTCCAGTATGTAGACTATAGCAGAAATTGAAAATATGTACTTGCCCGCTCCCTTCGCCCGGCCTGAAATCAGCCCGGATCTTCGCGGAGCTCCATATGATGATATTCAGGCATCAGTGACTTTTACTGGATTAACCTGCCGCAGTAGCACGACCTTTGGGGTTTAAGACGCAACACGGTCTGGACATGGGTCCGGTGCCTACGGCTGGTGGATTCTCGGACTGACGAAGACCGCGCTTATCGCTTTACGTAGAGGTCCGTACCCTGCCTCAGGTTCTTCTCCAATCTCTTGAACACTGTCGACTTTCCCCTGCGCGGTTTGAACGTGATCTTGTCCGCGTTGATTATGAACCCGCCCTCGACGGTTGAGCCACCCGTACTCCACGCCGCCGACCCACTGTTAGTCAGCCTGATCGTACCCGCGTCACTGACATAAGTCCCATTCACGTTTGTCCCGCTGACGGAAACAGCCACAAGGATCACTAATATCGCTATCCACAACAGAATCCCTGATATTCCTGCGACTATGTGCCAGATGTTTCTGGATCTATCGCTCATTTCACCTTACCCAGGGCCTTTGCGCAGTTCTTACATTCAAACTTCGGAAAGCCGTGCCTTACGATACACGTGCCAGGTTTGGTGGTAAAGCGTGACGGGAGCACCGAACTACTCCAACGCCTGCCAGTGGCCGCGCTCGATCGCCTCGAGGTTCTTCACGCGCTCTTCGGTCGACACGCGTGAGGAAGACCCCTGCCTGCGCAGTCCCTTGAGGAGGTTGCCGTCCTTTGCCTTACGAAGTTCCGCCGTTTCATCCTCATCCACCGTCAGTTTCCGCATGGCGACGAGATCCACCTCGGGTCTCACCTCGTAGACGAAGAACAGCGTGGGGTAGCGCGCCCCCGACTTGAATGGACTTGTATTCTTCAGGAACATCGAATCGAGAAGTAGGATTGCTTCCTTCAGAGCGCCGGGGTCAGCTGTCATTTTTGCTGCCAGCGAATCCGCAAGCAGGTCGTCCTGATGGGTCACGAACTTGCCTGCCACCATGATGATCACGATCGTCAGGGTCGTCCAGCCGAGCAGTCCCAGGAAAGTCCAGGTACCGAACCCGAAGGCAAGTGCCAGAAAAACGAACGGGAGTACCATCGCCGCGACTATCGACAGGCCCACCACCCGCCACCTGCTTCTGCCTGAACCGACGACCACATCGCCGAGGAGCTCATGGGAAAGCTCATGTGCCATCATCGCCTCCGCGTATCGCCGCGGAAGCGACGCCTCGAGCGCCTCGGTTGTGACTCCCACCGCCGGCTTGCCCGCGTGGAACATAGCGACAGAGTTCGCGGTTGGCAGGTCAAGCACCAGCAGCTGCGGAGCGTCGGCCCCCGCCGCTATGCTTACTCCCTCAAGCGCGTTTTGAAAAACATCAAGAGAAGGGTGATCCGGGGCCTGTGCCAGCGGCAGTTTCACCGGGCCGATCAGCAGGACGACTGCAGCGAATATCGCCGTGATGACAGCGATCGCGACCCAGGGCTTGGCTTCGACAGCGGGCGGGCTTCCCTCTCCCGAAAGCACGTACAGATACACCGCCAGGGCGGCGACAACGCCTGCAACGAGCTGTGCCGCCGACACCAGGCGCAGGCCGAGCGCTCGATGACGGTACCTCTTTATGCTCGCTATGACTTGCGGCTCGAGGCTGCTGTCACTGTGGATCTTCAAGGCGTCCCCCCTCGCTTGAATAGTATTTATCGGCAGAAGTTGAACGGCACAGACTTCCCACGCCTCCATCACAAATCATGGCCAGACGTGATTTTGAAACAGAGGACCTCATAATGGGCAAGGATCCGTGACGTTTCGACGACTGCCTGATGGTGTGGCTCACTCGAGCATGAAAGGCTTCATTGGCGCCCACTGGTCTTTCCAGTCCACGGGGATCAGCTGCTGTGTCATGTCTTCAGGCAGGCGCGACGCCAGCACCGCACGCGGGCCGGACTCCAGGTTGTAGAGCATGAATGGGACCACCAGGGAAAGGGGCCCCATGTTCGCGAAACTCAGCTTGGCCGATTCCTGCATAAGCCGGAGGTGCTCCTGGGGTTCTATGAGCTCTTCGAGCTTTTCGGGGACGTATATCTCTTTCTCTTCGATCGCGATGTGGGGGTGCCAGATAAAGTCCAGGCTCTCCGCGGACGAGGAGATCTCAGCCAGGGCATCGTCGTCACCTGACCTGAATCGCTTGCAGGCATTCTCGAGCGACTCGATCAAGGGCTCCATCAGCTTGTGGTCGGCTGACAGCTTGTCGTAAGGGGCGTCGGGAATCAACTTCCGGAGGTAGGGGAAGATCAGGTCGTCTTCTGACAGGTGGTGGGCGTGGACCAGGGATACGAGGCTGTGCACGTAATCGGAGAACCCGGACCGGTTGTCGTCAGAGACGCGATTATCAAGCCCGGCGTTATCGACAGTCACGGCCAGGCCGCGCGTGATGATCCAGTGGAAGACGACGATGGCTCTCGCGAAATTGGGGGTGGCTTCCTGGCTCATTCTTACCACTTCCTCGAACTTGCAGATACGGAACCCTCCTGCAGTGGTTTACTCTGTTCTCGCTCAGACGTCGGGTTTCTGCCGCTGGACCAGGATGCGCGGCTGAAGCCGCGCCTCAATGTTCAAAGGGCTGAAGCCGCGCCTCAATGTTCAAAGGGCTGAAGCCGCGCCTCAATGTTCAAAGGGCTGAAGCCGCGCCTCAATGTTCAAAGGGCTGAAGCCGCGCCTCAATGCCCTATACGTTTTCTGCCTGCTGGTACTTCCTGCGTATCTCCGGGCCGGAAATCGGGCCGCCCAGCGCCGCGCTGATGAAGCAGACGTCGAACGCTCCGGCGATCATCGCGAGGACGCCCCAAAACATGGAAAGCTTGCCGAGCGCGTGTTTCCGATAGACGAAGCCGATTGCCAGGTATCCGGCGCCGGCGCCCAGGCGAAAGATGCGTCCTGACGGACTGTTGAGGTATTTCGAAAAACCGGATCGATTGAATGTCTCTTGCAGGCTCATGAGCGATCACCCCCTGTGCACGGTTCTGCCATGTCTCTTAAGGGGAAAGATACTGCGTGGAGAACCACTCTCCTGTCCCCGGGCGATCCCACCGGAAGGAGTGCTCCCTCTTCGTGATTCAGAGGCCGGCGCCGGTGATCTGGTAGTTGAACGTATACCCGGCGGCCGTGGCCGCCTGCTCGACCCATGTCCTTATGGTGCTGAAGTCGTAGCTGTAGTTGTACTGCTTTCCGAAGTAGTCTGACTGCTCCGTTATCGTGCCTTCGCGCGGGCCCGCTCCGGTCTTGTACGTCTCCGTCTTGAACCCGAAGCCGGGAGAGATATCATCTCCACCACCCGAGACCCCCGAGCCGGATTCCTTGAGCATCTCGGTAAAGCGAAGCTCCCTGGCAGCATCGTCGAGCCGGTATTTCGCTATGTACTCGAGCTTCTTCTTCGAGAGGAAAGCTTTTCGCTCCGCTATCGTCAGCCTGAAGGTATAGACACCCTTCTTCTCCTTCAGCTCCGCGCCGACGGATGCGGCCATGCCGGCGATGTCATCTGCAAGAGCCATCCGAAGCCCTCCTTTTACTTTTTCGCTTCCCGGCGATTGTAGCACCCACCGCGACTGATCAAGCGTGTCTGCACAGGCGAATGGCAAGAGCCTCAGACTTTCAGGTGAAGCCCGGCGGATACCGCCGCGTTCATTGTAAAATGTGACGGTAGTTAAACCTTCGAGCAACCGGGCGGAATCGTTTGTTCAAGCGCGTCGTTCTCGCGAGTGTCATGGTCCTGCTTCTCTCGCTGGTACTCCCTGCTACCCGGGCGTCGGCCGCGGGAGCGCAGGGCACCGTGAAGGACGTCAACAACGCGGGCGTTTCCGGCGCGTTCGTAATGCTGTTCGACAACAGCGCAAACGTCGTCGGCTACGCGATCACCGCCGCGGACGGCAGCTTCACGTTCCTGGACTACACGCCACCCAACCCGCCCCTCAGCGACGCAGTAGTGAATGCGGTCGACGGCTTCGTGATGGTCCAGCCGAACGGGACTATCGGGCCGCTCCCGGACCAGCTCGGCATATACCAGCACCAGCCACGCGCCTACCTCAAGCCGCCGAACACTTCGGTGGACATCTTGCTCCCGAACGTCGCCAGCTTCGTCATCAAAGGCTACAAGCAGGACGGCTCCATGATGAGGTGGGGCGATTTCGTCTCGACCGGGCCGGGCAGCGAGGGCGCGCAGTACATGTACCTGACCAACCTGGACGAGGAGATGCAACCGGCGGTCATCTATCCGACCTACGACGGGTGGGCGCGCCAGTCTCCTCAGAACGGTGAGCGGCAGTACGGGCTCCCGTCCCTGGTGGTCGACTCGCGCAACAGCGGGCGCTACTCCATCAGCGTCATGTACTGGAACGTAAAGAACTACGGGAAGCTCTGCCTGAAGGCCGACAACGCCGGCGCGGGGTTCGAGCTGCCCTCGCAGGGCGGCTCGCTGGTCGTAGACCTTAATGCGGAGCTGGCCCGCACGGCCATAGCCGACCTGCAGCGCAGGCTCTCGTTCTACGAGACATACATCACCGACGAGGACATCCCGGCATTGATCTCCGCGGTCGGCGCCGTCCCCAACGTTGACGACAGGCTGCACGACGCGCTCCAGCTCAGGGACAGGCTCGAGCTGAAGGCGGCACAGAATTCGATCGACGTGGTGCGCAAGGGGACCCTGAGGGTCACGGCCCGCGACGTGAACATGGTGCCGGTCAAGGACTGCACCGTCACGATCGACCAGACGGCGCACGACTTCCTTTTCGGCGCCAACGGCGGCGCCCCGTACGACCAGCAGCTGCCGGTCTGGAACAAGGTCAAGGAGGCGGGATTCGAGCTTGCCCCGGTTCTTCCCGCATGGGGGTTCACCGAGGACCCGAATCCTCCTTACACGTACATGGGCAAGCCCGCGATCGAGGCCACGTTCGGCATTACGCGGCTGAGAGAGATGGGGTTCAAGGTCAAGTTCACCGGGTCGGTTTGGATGCAGGGGTCGATGAGTATCCTGCCACCTCGCACCCAGGGGATGAGCTGGCAGGACATCCGCACAAAGAACCTCGCGAACCAGGATTGCCTGCTGAACGACTTCAGCAACGACCCGATCATCTGGGAGGCGATGAACGAGCCCGCGACGACGAACACCGTGGGCATGCCGCGCACCGAGATGGCCCAGTTCCTCAATACTTCCGCGCTCGACATCAAGGCAGCGAACGGCGCGATGAACACGCTCGTGAACAGCCCGCCGGAGTTCGACTTCGGGCTCAGGTACCAGTCGTACACGCTGGCCCCGAACGGGGGCAACGACAACCAGACTTTAAACGCCTACAGCACCACCTATTCGGACTTCCTGAAGCAGGCGCGCACGACTCTCGGGAACCTCGACTCGATCGACACCATCGGCCTGCAGTTCTACCCCGGCTGCCACGTCAGCGCGATGTACGGGTCGGGGGAGGCACCGGCGTTCACGCCGTCATGGCTGGTCGACACCGCTGAACGATACAACACGCTTTTCGGAAAGCCGGTGCACATCACCGAGATGTCCTGCCCGTCGAGCTATGACGCGGGCACCTGGCACTCGGGCTACTGGCGCCAGCAGTGGAACGAGGCCACCCAGGCCGACTACGCCGAGAGCGTCTACACGATGATGTTCGCGAACCCGGCCGTGCACTCCGTCCTGTGGTGGGACATGAGCGACACCGGCGCGTTCGTCCAGGACGGCGGGCTGATCAAGGCGGACTACTCGGGCAAACCTTCGTACGACAGGATCAAGGGCCTGATCGACAGCTGGACTACGAAAGACCTGCAGGGGACGACCGACACGTCAGGCCAGTCGACGCTGTCGGGCTTCGGCGGGGACTATGACGTGACAGTCGTGGCTCCTGACGGGAAGACCATAAGTACGACGGCTCACATCAACGAGCAGCAGCAGAACTCGATAGTGGTGGATGGCTTCAACCCGATGCCGACCACGACCGGCATCTCACCCGACCACAAGACCGCGGGCGACCCGCAGTTCACCCTGACAGTGAACGGGACCGAGTTTGTGGCCGGCTCAACCGTGAGGTGGAACGGATCGAACAGGACGACCTCGTTCGTATCCGATACCCAGTTGACGGCCACGATTCCCGCAAGTGATATCACCGCGAACGGCACGGCGAGCGTGACAGTGATGAACCCGGGCAACCTCGAGTCGAACGAACAGACATTCACGATCGATCCCGTTCCTGTACCGACGACGACCGGCATCTCTCCGGACCGCAAGGCCGCTGGCGACTCAGGATTCACCCTCACGGTCAATGGCACCAACTTCGTGCCTGCATCCGTGGTGAACTGGAACGGGTCTGCCCGAACCACGACCTACGTAAACCCGACCCGGCTCACCGCCTCAATACCGGGCTCGGACATTGCCACGGCGGGCACGGCATCTGTCACGGTCTTCAACCCGACACCCGGTGGGGGCACGTCCAACGCCCAGACCTTCACCGTCGACGCGAAACAAGACACAGGAGACTTCTACTTCGCCGAGGGCACCTGCCGCCCGGGCTTCGACCCCTTCTTCTGCATACAGAACCCGGGGGGCACCCCGGCATCGGTGACCCTCACCTACATGAAGGGTGACGGCACCACCGCGACAGATACCGTGAGCGTGCCGCCCAGCTCCCGCGCCACGGTCTCGCCGAAGAACAGGCTCGGCACAGGAAACGACGCGGCGCACGACTTCTCGACGAAGATCACGTCAGACCAGCCGGTCATCGCCGAGCGCCCCATGTACTTCAACTACACCGGGGGGCAGAACCTGAACTGGAACGGCGGACACGACGTGGTGGGCGCGACATCCGCCTCGGATACCTTCTACTTCGCCGAGGGCACCTGCCGCCCGGGCTTCGACCCCTTCTTCTGCATACAGAACCCGGGGGGCACCCCGGCATCGGTGACCCTCACCTACATTACCGTGAGCGTGCCGCCCAGCTCCCGCGCCACGGTCTCGCCGAAGAACAGGCTCGGCACAGGAAACGACGCGGCGCACGACTTCTCGACGAAGATCACGTCAGACCAGCCGATCATCGCCGAGCGCCCCATGTACTTCAACTACACCGGGGGGCAGAACCTGAACTGGAACGGCGGACACAATGTCGTCGGGTTCGTTCCCTCCCAGTAGCCAACGAACTTAGCCTCATCCTTTGCCGGGCGCGAAATCCACACATTCTCTCAACATTTCTTAAGTATTTCCCCTGTATACATGAACTGACAGGGCATCTCGGGCCTGCCGCGAACAAGCGCGTCGGGGGACTGGAAAAGCGATAACGGCAACAGGATGTTAGCAACTATCAGGGCAATGAAGGACCGGGTGGCCGGCGGGCACAACCGGTTCGGCGATTACAGGCACGGGGTGGTTGACAGCTTCACCCTTCCCGGCTCGTCGAGGAGGGATTTCCACCTCGACGCGATGAAAGGCCTGGCGATAATCCTCGTCGTCGTCGGTCACGCCACACAGATGTACAGCCCAGCACTCCTGTACAGCCTGCCAAGGGCGGTCATCTATTCTTTCCACATGCCGCTGTTCTTCTTCCTGTCCGGATACGTCGCCTACACCAGCGCGAAGAAATATTCGTCCGGCAAGCTGCTGTCGAAGAGGTTCGTGAACCTGGTGGTCCCGTTCCTCTCGTGGTATTTCCTGTTCGGCGCCGCATGGACTCTCATCTACCGGAACAACGGCTTCTGGAGCTACTCATGGAGCCTGGTGGTGAATCCATATGCCGGCCGCTGGTTCCTGCTGGTGCTGTTCTGGTGCTTCGTGCTGCTGGTGCTGGCGAACTGGCTGGCCAAGCGGCTGAAGATCTTCGCCTACCTTCTGGTGCTGTTCGTCCCGGTCCTGATCCCGCTCCTGTTCGGACAGAAGATGTCGACCTCGTTCCTCGGGTTGAGCATGGCCGCGCGGGTGATCCCCTTCTTCTTCGCCGGCTACCTCCTCTTCGAGTACAGGGACAGGATCGCAGGGGCACTCGCCCGTTATCCGTCGTTCAAGAAGATCGCCGCTTCGACGATCCTGCTGGCCTTCCCGCTGATGATCGTCGCGAGCCTGTTGACCGGACGCTCGCGAAGCCCGATATTCCCGTTCTACATGTGGTCGCCGGTTTCGCCGTTCAACCTCGGGCATATCCAGGCCATCGCGGTCGCATCCCTCGGGATCGCCTGGGTGTTCTGCGCCTTCGAGCTGAAGAAGACCCGCAAGGGGATCTCCTGGCTTGCCTGGCTCGGCAACTACACGCTGGACATCTTCGTCATCCACATGGCGGCGGGATACTTTATCTTGAGAGTCCTCGCCGGACCGCTCGCGACCACGAACGGGGCCCGGCAGTTCTTCGCCGTGGCCCTGATGACGGTCTGTGCCATCGCATTCTCGCTGCTCGTGTCCATATTCGTCCTGAGACGGAGCAAGGTGCTCGCGTTCGCGTTCCTCGGCAAGCCTTTCGAGAGGGCATCGAGGACGTTGCCACAGGTCGAGCTCGACGATGTGAGGGCGATCGGCCGCAGCGCCGCCTGATGCAGCAGCTGTTCCCGTACACGCCGCCGGGCAAGCAGATCGCGAAAAAGGGTGACAGAACCCCATTGGACCAGGACGTCTTCCTCGCCGGAGCACAGGAGCGCTATTGTTTACCATTATTGGACTGCGAACGTGGACTGGTTCGTGGCGAAAATAAGACTTCATTTGCCAGGTTTATCAGGGTTACAATTCTCCCGATAGTGACTTTATGGGAGCCACGTCGCGTCGGCGAGGAGGATGATCATGTTCTGCGAGAACTGTGGTGCGTCCAATCCCGATGGAAACAAGTTCTGTAAGAACTGCGGCACCAACTTGCAGGCGGCCGCACCGGTCGCCAGCTCACAACCACCCGAAGAAAAGAAGCGCAAGAAGGGCTTTTTCGCGACAGCGCCGGGCGTCGGCCTCATCGTCGTGCTGTGCGCGATCGTCATTGGCGGCGTCATCGTCGGCGCCATATTCCTCTTGCGCGATTCGAACAACACCGTCGACGCCGAGACGGTGAAGGTATGGGACGAGTATGAGAGCCTGCTAGAGGACAGCAGCACCACCGTAGCGCAGATAACGATGGATCCCAACGCGCTCACGAAGCAGCAGGAAGAGCTCAAGAAGGCCCAGGAGAAGGCAGCGGCGCTAGAGAAGGTCCTCAAGCAGACCGGCGGGACGCAGCAGCGCCGGGCGACCCTGGCGACGAAGAAGAAGCGGGCGAACGTAAGGGACAAAAAGGCCGACGAGATGGCCGCGGCGCTCGCCGCGTACAACGCCTATGTCAAGAAGCTGAACGAGTTCTACGGAGCGCTGATCCCGGCGCTGGTCAACAACCAGCTGTTGAACCCCACCGTGGTAGCGAGCCTCAACGCGTTGCTCAACGAGCTGCAGACACTGTCGGCAAACGTGACGAAGCTCTCCGAGCAGTTCCTGGCAAACAACCCGAAGCTTGTGGGAGTGGATTTCGACCCGAAGGTGCTGGTGTTCTCAAAGACGGTAAGTCCGCAGGTGCAGCAGAAGGCAGCCGAGGTGCAGGCCGCGGAGCAGGCGCGCATTCAGGCCGAACTGGCCGCCGCTCAGCAGGCCGCGGCTGCGGCCGCAGCAGCACAGGCCGAGGCGCAGAGGCAGGCCGCGGCGGCGGCGCAGCAGCCTACGACCGAGCTGGTAAGAGTCGCAATAGTGGATGACCCGTGCGGAGACCCCAATTGCAGCATCTGCTACGGGTGGGCGGAAGTGCGGTACTGACCATGGTGACGAACGGCAGTCGACGACCCGTTATAGATCTCGAGTTCATCGCACTGTAGTAAGAGTGAGGCAGCGCCGGAGCAAGGGGGACACATGCAGGACAGCGACAAGATGAAGAAATGGATCACCTCGCTGACGGTGATGCACTTCTGTGAGGCGATCATCGCATTTCGCGCGGCGAAGAAGCGGGGCAAGAACCCGGTTCTCTATTTCTTACTCACGCAGTTCATGGGCGTCTTCGTCCTGATACCCCTCCTGAGAAAGCCAAAGCTGGAATCGGAATAGCCGCAACCCCGCACGACCGAACAGTACGAGTCGGAGGAGGCGCCGGAGGCGGAACGCGACAGGAGAGCCGACATGAAAGTACTGGTCATCTCCGGGAACCCGAAGAAGAGCGGCGCCCTCGCGAGCCTTACGGCCGAAGCGGCGCGCGGAGCGTCCGAGAGCGGTGCCGAGGTCGAAGAGGTGCGGCTCGCCGAGAAGGACATCGGACACTGCAGGTTCTGCATAAAGTGCCACGAGGACATCGATTCGCCTGTCTCCTACTGCGTTCAGACAGACGACATGAACGGCATCCTCGATAAAGTGCGTGAAGCCGACTGCTACATACTCGCGTGCCCTGCAAGCGGGGGACACGCCAACGCCATCATGAAGACTTTCATCGAGAGGACGACGTGGACCATCGGGCGCCCAACAAGGAACGTCCTCTGGGTGAAAGGCTGCCCCGAGTCGCGGATCGGTGACAGGCAGCGGTACGCTGTTTCGATCACCACCGCGGGGGTCGTCCCCACCTGGTCGAGGGCCGTTTGCAACGGGTCGACGAGGGAGATGTGCTCGCACGCCAAGGGACTCTTCAACGCGACGATCACCGGAAAGCTCTATGCCGGTTCGATCTTCAAGCGGGGGGTCACCCGCGCCGACAAGGACAGGGCTCACAAGCTGGGGGCGGCAGATGGTCGAGGCTGCCCGGCAGGGATCTGCTTGAGGACTAGTAGAACCAGACCATGTCGGGATGGAACACTGAAAGCAGCAGGTCCACGTCCTTCCTGTCCCAGCCCTCGGTCTCCCGGTCGACGATCTCCCGTATCTCTCTCTCGATTTCCGCCATCCAGGCTCCGGTCAGTCGAGCACGGCACCCTTCGCCGCGGACCCCACGTATTTCACGTATCGCCTCATGTAGCCGTCGGGGATGTCCCGCTCGACCGGCTTCCACGCGGCGAGCCTCTTCGTTATCTCCTCGTCGGTGAGCTTCACGGAAAGGCTTCGGCCCGGCACGTCGATCGTTATCTCGTCCCCGTTCGCGAGCGCCGCTATCGGCCCTCCGACGAAGGCCTCCGGCGACACGTGTCCGACGCACGGCCCTGCCGAGGCCCCCGAGAAGCGGCCGTCCGTGATCAGCGCGACGCGCGAGTATCCGTGGAGCTCGAGGGCCATGGTCACTGCAAGCGCCTCGGGCATTCCGGGGCCGCCCTTCGGCCCCTCGTTACGGATGATGACGACCTGCCCGTCCTCGAGCGCTTTCTCTCGAATGGCCGTAAGGCAGTCGGCCTCCGACTCGAAGATGTTCGCGGGCCCGGTGAAGACCCGCAATTCTTCGGAGACGGCGGACTGCTTCACGACCGCGCCGTCCGGCGCCAGGTTGCCGAACAGCGCGGCGGTGCTCCCCTCGGGCTGGAACGGCCTGTCCCTTGGCGGGATGATGCTCTCGTCCAGCACCTGGGCCGCCTCGACCACGTCGCCGATGGTGCCGCCGGTGACGCTGCAGGCGGCCAGCTCCAGGTCACCCGAAAGGACCTTCATGACGGCCGGGACGCCGCCGGCCCGGTAGAGGTCGAGTATGCCATGCGGTCCGTTGGGCGACATCGAAAGGAGAGTCGGGATCTTCCTGTTCAGCTCGTTGAAGCGCTCCAGCGGCAGGGCGAGGCCGAGCTCGCGGGCGATGGCCGGCAGGTGCAGGGTGCTGTTCGTCGAGCCACCGATGGCCAGGTCGACCTTGACCGAGTTCTCGATGGCCGCTTCTGTGAGGATCTTCCTGGCGGTCAGTCCTTCCTCGACCATGTCGACGATGCGCTTGCCCGTCCTGCGGGCGAACAGCAGCTTGTCTGAGTGGAAGGCCGGGACGCTGGAGGAGCCGGGGAGGGACAGGCCGAGGGCCTCCGTCATGCACTGGAAGGTGTTGGCCGTACCCATCAGCTCGCATGATCCGCACGTTGCGCAGGTCGCGCACTCGAGCTTGGAGAGTATGTCGTCGTAGTTTTTGTGGTCGACGCTACCCTCCATGCGGGTCGAGAAGCGGATCTGCCACGAGCCGGGGCCGCCCGTCAGGAAGATCGTCGGCCGATCGAGGCGTGCGGCCGCCATTATCATCCCCGGGATGATCTTGTCGCACGAGGCGATCATCACAAGGCCGTCGAAGAGCATGCTCCTCGCGTGTGTCTCTACCAGGTCGGCGATGAGCTTTCGCTGCGGGAGGACGTAGCGCATGCCTTCGTTGCCCTCGGTCAGCCCGTCGCAGGGCGCGGGCACGTTGAACTCGAACGGTATGCCGCCCGCGGCGTGCACGCCTTCCTTGACCCGCTCGGCAAGCCCGCGAAGATGCATGTGGCCGGGGTTCATCTCCGTGTGAGAGTTGACGATCGCGATGAGCGGTTTCTCTTTCAGCTCGTCTATGTCGACCCCGGTTCCCCTGAGGATGGAGAGCCGGACCAGGCTCACCGGGAAGTCCTGCTCGTTGAACATCGGGGCGCTTGTCGGTTTGTCCATGGTTCCTCCCAATCTTCAGGGGAGCGGCAAGACTCCCCGCTGTTTGACTGGCAGCCGTCCTTCTCCTGCTTTCGATTTTATCCGATGTGAATCCGCGGACGGGGACGCTTTCAGGCCGTTCGCGGCCTCAGCTCTTCGGCGGGACCGGCGCGGGCGCGAAGAGGTCGGGCCGGAAATCCCTTATGATCCCCGTTGCCCGCCTGATGTTGTACTGGGCCGATGCTATGGATTTCTCCATCACGTGGTCGCCCATCTGGAACTTGATCTCCAGCACGTCCTGGATTCCCAGCCTCGCGGGATGAGGGGCGACCTCGATGGACACCATCGCCGTGTAGAGGATCTGGAAAGGAACGACCGGGCCGCCTCCGGCGCCCGTGTAAGGCACGCTCAGTACGCCGAAGTGGGTGTTGGGGAGGACGCAGAGCCTGTAATTGGTGAGCTCGACGTACACGCTGTTGTTGTGCTGCCATTTCCATACGGAGTATTTCCCGTCGCGTACCTCGATTCCGAACGGCCCGAAGGTGAACAGCAACTGTTCGACAGGGGTCCCTGTCCCCGGGGCAGCCGCGCCGGCGACCGGCATGACGACCAGGCTCGCGCCGCACTGGCGGCAGAACTTGTCGCTGTCTTCGACCTCTTTTCCGCAGTCCTGGCAGAACAATCCCGGCATCTCCTTCCGGCGAATCGTTTGGGAGCTTTAACAGTTTATCGAAAAATGCGAAAAATGGTTACTGGACTCGGCAAAATAGCGAGGCCACAACCGTTTCTTACCAAAATGCGAAAATGGTGACAGGCACGAATGCGAAAACAGTTAACTGTTTTCGCATTCTTATTCCCGAGCCGGCGTTCGAAGAGCGCCGGTCGGAGTATGGTCGCGAACGCCCCGGCGTTCGCTCTTCCTCACATTGACACGGTGGTTGAATCTGATAATTTCTGTTTCTTATATGACATTGGGACCATATGAAAGTCCAAAGCTAAGAGCCAAACACGAATGGTCAGGGGTCGGATGACGAAGCTGAGGGTCCTCTTCAACTCGGTCGAGACGATAGACGCCGGTGTCGTTTTCTCCCGGCTGAGATCGCTTGGCATCAGGGACGTCAGCATGTTCTTCGACCTGGACCGGCCGGCGCTTCCGTCGCACTTCGAGACAGCGGCAGCAGAGTTCGACACCGTGTTCGTCAACGTCATGCACGGGCCGACATTCCTCGGACAGGCAGGCTGGCGCGAGGAACTGAACCGTGACTGCGAGAGGAACATCCCGGCTTTGGCCGCGCTCGGGATAGACCATTACACGTTCATGATCGAGAGCAACCTCTATGGGCACAGGTGGCACCCTTCCCTCCGGCGATATGTCAGCGGGGACCGGCTGGTCGAGGCGTTCAACGCTTTCCACCAGTTCGCGCATCAGGTTAACCCGAACGCGAACGTCGTCCTCGTCCCGTACCCGAACCCGCTGATGAACCTCAGCTGCGGTATCCGCGGCTGGAAGGACTGGTGGGTCCGGTACGGGGAGAGGATGAGATTCGACAGCGTGGCTCTCGACGCGCACGTCGGAGTATGGATATTCGCACCGACAGATCGAAGTGCCGCGAACAGGCTGGCCGGCGCGGTCGACTTCCTGAGGGGAAGGGGACACGAGCCGCTCTACGTCGAGGTCGGGTACCCGACGACGAGGTTCAAGCCGCTGCTCGGGCTCTATGGCTGGGGAAGGGAGAAGGACCAGGCGCGCCTCCTCGGCACGTGCCATGATTCGCTCGAGGGAGCCGGCGTCGAATGGATGCAGATATGCGAGTGCATCGACCCCGCGACGGACCGCGTCTACGACACCCGCCTGTTCGGGGATGACGGCATGCTCCCGAAGGCCTTCGGCCTGGTGCCGGTGCTCGAAGAGAAGCACTGGGGCCTGCTCAGGAGCGACGGCTCGGCGAAGATGGCGTGCGACTGGCTCAGAGGCGTGATCGATTAATATTTCGCAAAATGCGAAAAAGAGAACGATCAGATCACAGGAACTGCAGGAATTCGACAGGAGCCCCGTCCTCGACTATGAAGGCCACGACAACTCCCTCGCTCGGGCTGTTCGGCGGTATCAGGACCTCGTGCCCCTCCAGTTCCGCCTCCAGGTCGTCCACCTCGAAGGCGATGTGGGCTACCCGCTTTACGAGGTCGGGCACCGCGCAGCCGGGCTCGAATCGCATCCACTCGATGCCGTAGGGGCTTTCGCTGAAATCGGTCGAGAAGAACTTCAACTCTTTATTGTGGCGTTCGTTCTCCCTCGGCTCGTCGTGCGGTATCCCGATATGGTGATATCGGCGCAATGTCTGCCCCTTCCTCCCGCTACTTTACTTGAATAATTTGTGGATTTTCGCAAAATGCGAAAAACGAAAAAGGTGTCAGGCACCAAATTCGCAAAATGCGAAGATCTGTTTGGGAGAAGGGTCTATTGCCGGGCGTAGAGCCCCATGATCTCGGCGCGCCCGACCTGGTGTCCCTGGATGTGGCGCTCGAGCTGCTGGATGGTCGCATGCTCGTCGAGGTCCAGCTCAGTATCCAGAGCGTATAGCTCGAAGAAGTACCGGTGCGTCTGTCCATCGGGCGGACAGGGCCCCATGTATCCTGTCCTCCTCGCGGAATTCGTGCCTTCGACGGCTCCGGACGGCAGAGACTTGTCGGAAATCCTCCGGGTCATCGGGTCGATGTTCCACACGATCCAGTGATAGAAGGTGCCGGAAGGAGCGTCCGGGTCCCGCAGTACCAGCGCCAGGCTCTTCGCGCCCTCGGGAACATCGCTGATCTCCAGCTCCGGCGTCACGTTGCCGCCGTCGCAGGTGCACGCGGCCGGTATCATCCCGCCCTCGTCGAAAGAACCGCTGGTGAACTCCATCGAAAACGCCTCCTCTGTTCCGCTCCGGTCACGCGGATTCGATTCGGCGCGCGCCTGGTCACTCCTGCCGCAGGGGTGTCAACGGCAGGCAGTCAATGTCCGAAGATGTCGAAGAAACCTGTGATTATGTCGAGCCCGAGGTCTACGTCGCTACCATATCCGCTGTGGCCGGGATGGTACTCCTTCACAGGCCTGTTCTTCGAAGCCTTTGCCTCTTTCTCGATGATGCTCTGCCGGACGGCGAACGGTGTCGTGAGACCGCAGGTGCCGCAGACCAGCTCGCCCGGCTCCAGGCGAGAGTTGCACTGAGAACATTCCTCGGCCAGGAAAGGGAGTTCAGTTCCGAGCGACGTTATGTTCTTGCCGCACGTAAGGCACCTGCTGGTGCCGTCAGGGAGATACTCGTATTCGTGGGGGCACTCAAGGTCGGTTGCCCTGAGCCTGACCTGCCGGTGCCACTTTTCGCACTGGGCGACGAACCTGCATTCCGGCATCGAAGGGTCGGGGTCGACACTCTCCACCTTCACAATCTCGCCCCGCCTGAACAGGACGACACCACGGCTCTCTACCTCGTGACTGACCTTATAGACGCCGCCCTCGAGTGGCTCGAACCTGATCATTTGTATCCCCTTGTTACGGAAAAATATTAACACACACGCACGGCGTCAGGGTGTCCGGCGGCAAGACGGACGAAGACGATGTTTGCTATACTCGTGCAGCAATCCAATTCGAGAAACCGGTGCTCTTTATGCGATCAGGAAATGAAAAAGGATCGTTCTCGTCTTTGTTCGACAGCCCTCAGGCGGTCGTGCTGATGGGAGGCATCGGCTCGCGGCTGAGCCTTCCAGGACTGCCGAAATCGATGGCCGATGTGAACGGCAGGCCGTTCTTCACGTACCAGCTCGAGCTGATGAAGCGCCAGGGGATCAAGCGGTTCGTCTTCTGCGTCGGCCACCTCGGACAGGCAGTCGAGGAGTTCTTCGGAGACGGCGCAAACCACGGGGTGAACATCCGGTACTCCTACGACGGTCCGGAGCCTCTCGGGACCGCCGGCGCGCTGCGGAAGGCCCTGCCGCTCCTGGACGACGATTTCTTCCTTATCTACGGGGACTCTTTCATGAACGCCGACTTCAATGAGCTCGCCTGCGCCTACGCCGAGGCCTCTTCAGAAGGCGCCGCCGCGTTGATGGCGGTATTCCGGAACGACGGGCTTTTCGACGAGAGCAACGCGGTCGTCGAGGACGGCAGGCTGGTCAGGTACGAAAAGGGTTGTGCCGATGAGGAGATGTGTTACATAGATTACGGCGCGTCCGTCATGTCGAGGGAAGTCGTCGAGGAGATAGACGAAGGCAAGGCCGCGGACCTCGCCGACCTCTACGCGAGGCTGGTCTCCGAGGGCAGGATGGCCGCCTGGGAGGTGCCCGACAGGTTCTACGAGATCGGCAGCCCCCAGTCGCTCGACGAGTTCAGGGACTTCGTCCTGAGAGCCTCGGGGTCGAGGCCGGCGGTCTTTATCGACCGCGACGGAACCTTGAACGAGATCGTTTTCGACGAGGATACCGAGCAGATGGACTCGCCGTTCTCGCCGGAGCAGTTGCGGCTCCTTCCCGGGGCCGCCGAAGGCCTTCGGGAGCTCAAGGACATGGGCTACCTGCTTGTGGTCGTGACCAATCAGCCGGCGGCCGCGAAAGGGAAGACGAAGATGCTGGACCTCAACCGCGTGAACCGTCGGTTCAGGGAGCTGCTCGCCTCCGAAGGCGTGTCCATCGACGACCTGATGATGTGTCCACACCACCCGGAGGGCTCGGACCGGAGCTCGTCGCCGTGGCTGATATGTGAGTGCGATTGCCGCAAGCCGCGCCCCGGGCTGCTTCTCGACGCGGCCGCGAAACACAACATCGACCTGGGCCGCTCGTTCATGCTCGGCGATTCGTGGGTGGACATGGCCGCCGGCAGAGAAGCTGGTGTGGCGACCGTGTTCATCGGAGAGTTCAAGTGTGACACGTGTTCGATGATGAACGGATCGAAGCCGGATATGACGTTCGCTTCCGTTCGAGATTTTTCCCGGTACATGGCAACAAGTGAAAGAAAGGCGTGACGATGAAAGGCATCGAGGCCCTGAAGATCAGCATCTTCGCCGACGGGGCGGACATCGAGGATTTCCGCAGGCTGTCGAAGCTCGACTACATCAAGGGCTTTACGACGAACCCGACTCTGATGAAGAAGGCGTGCGTGACGGATTACCTCGGCTTTGTCGATGAGCTGCTGCCAGTCGCCGGCGGCAAGCCGATCTGCTTCGAGGTGATCAGCGACGATTTCGAGGAGATGGGAGCGCAGGCGAGGACGCTGGGCCGCCTGGCCGACAACATCTTCGTTAAGGTACCGGTGACCGACACTCGCGGCAATTCATCGTGCCCTCTCATTTCGAGCCTCACTGCGGACGGGGTAAAGCTGAACGTCACCGCCATGATGTCGGTCGAGCAGGTCGAGCGTGTTCTGCCGTGCCTGGTGCCCGGCGTGGACGCGATCTTGTCGATCTTCGCGGGCAGGATCGCGGACACCGGGATGGACCCGGTTCCGATGATGGAAAAGGCGAGCGGGCTCCTTTCGGACCTGCCGCACGCAAAGCTGCTCTGGGCGAGTCCGCGCGAGCTTCTCAACCTGTTCCAGGCCGAGGAGTCGGGATGTGACATCATCACTCTTCTGCCGGACATCATCGGGAAATTCAAGCGCATCGGGCAGGATCTCGACGAGCTTTCGCTGGAGACGGTGAAGATGTTCTACGATGACGCCGTGGCCTCCGGGTTCTGCATTCCCGAGGAGAGTGACAGATGACGAGAGAGTATATCGACGGCTACCTGGGTGAGACCGAGAAGATAATCGGGCTCCTCGACCGCGAGGCGATCGAGGTCGCGGTAGGGTTACTGCGGCAGACCAGGAAGGCTGGCGCACGCCTGTTCATAATAGGGGTCGGCGGCTCGGCATCCAACGCCTCACACGCGGTCAACGACTTCCGCAAGATATGCTCGATGGAGGCCTACACACCGGCCGACAATGTATCCGAGCTGACGGCCAGGACCAACGACGACGGGTTCGAGACGATATTCGACAGCTGGCTCGCCACGTCGCACCTGCGCGAGGGCGACTGCCTGATGGTCCTCTCTGTCGGCGGGGGGACGAAGACGATCTCCAACAACCTGGTGCGCGCGATGGAGTTCGCAAAGCTCAGGAAGGCGTGGATCGTCTCGATCGTCAGCCGTGACGGCGGCGCCGCCAAAAAGATGTCGGACGCGTGCATACTGGTCCCGGTAGTCGCGGAAGAGAGGATCACCCCGCACGCCGAGGGCTTTCAGAGCGTCATCTGCCACCTGCTGGTCAACGCACTGGACGCAACATAGCGTTATTGGGCCGCGACTTCAGTCGCGGTCATCGACGCGGTTGAAACCGCGTCTCAATCAGAGTCAGGCATCCAGCGTCTTCGCCAGTGTGATACTCCTCTTCACGACCTCGTCCATGTTGATGTATTCGAATTCGGAGAACCTGCCGTGCAGCGTGATGCCTATCGAGTCGAAGAATGCTCGTATTATGCCGACGTTCTTCCTGTGTTCCTTGTCGTGGATCACGTAGGCGTACTCGATGTCTCTCTGCTCGGTCACAACCACGTGCCGTGAGTCGATGATCCCGGCCCCATCGAGGTCGGCCACGACTCTCCGGACGAGGCCGTCGCCGGGAATATCGTGCAAAGGATGGCCCGGGCGAGTGGTGACCTCGGCCACCAGCGACGATCGGCCCGCGGGGACGTTCGCGGGACTGAAGTAGCCCATGAAGCAGACCCGGTGAGGAGCGATCGCCGGATCCGGGATGTAGATCGCGCTCTTGTCCATCAGTGACTCGTCGTCCATCCCCACCAGGACGAGCCGCAGGGAGTTGTAGACCAGCGAATCGCAGGCCTTTCTGACGGCATCCGGAACGCCGCCTATCATCGACAGGGCCTCGATGACAGGGATCGTCACAACCAGCCGCTCGTAGCTTCTTGCCTCCGAATCCCCCGAGACCTTCCAGCCCCCGGGCTCAGGTTCTATCCTGCGGACCCGGAAGCCGCATCTAACGTTACCGCCCTGCGCGAACGAAGAGGCGAGGCTCTGTATCCCTCCCGTAACGGGGTAGAGGAAATTCAGCTGGTGGGTGTACCCTTCGGTCTCGATCCCCAGCGCCGACTTGACGATGTCCTCGACCGGCGGCCTCGGGACGCGCTCGACCCACTCGAGGCCGATGCTCTTCAGCGGCACCTTCCATATCTTCTCGTTGTATGGGAGCAGGTACTTCTCGGCGATCCCGTCGCCGAATGTATGCAGCACCCACTCCTCGAAGTCGGCCGGCTCGGGGTGAGGGTTCTTCAGGTATCCGATCAGGCACTCGTATATGTCCTGTTTGTCCAGTGCGCCGAGCCCGTTCTCGAATGGATATTTCACGTAACGGTCGTGGAAGAGGATAAGGTTGTTGCGCCTTTCCTCCCTCACGTTGTCCCCGAGGACGCCGGCCAGGACACCGAGCAGTCGCTCGTCCCGTGAGAAGAGGATGTGGCCCCCGATGTCGTACGTGAAACCGTCTTTCTCGAAGCTGCGGATGAGCCCGCCGGGGACCTCCTCCTTTTCGAGCACCTCGCTCGGTCCGGAAAGAAAATGCTGGAGGCTGAGCCCTGCCAGGCCGCCTCCGAGGATGCCGGTCGTCATCGCCTGCCGCCGAACCGGGTGCGCATCATGCGTTTGAGCGTCATGTAAGAGGTCTCGAAGGCCTTCATCTTCGAGTCGCCGAGCCTTTCGTGGTACTCGATGAAGACGGTGCCGACCCTGAAGCCGCGCCGGTAAGGGACAAGCAGGAGCTCGACCGGAAGCGCCGCTCCCTCAGGGTCCCACTCGGTGCTCTCGATGACCTGCCGGCTGTACGCGCGCATGCCGGAGTGCAGGTCGGTGAAGCGCTCGAGGAACAGGAGCGAGGCGATCCAGGCGAAGAGCTTGTTCACGATAAAGTTGGGCCAGGGCATCGCGACGGGCTTATTCTTGAGGCGCGAGCAGTCCACCAGGTCGTACTCGCCGCTCAGGACCATCCGGGATACCTCGGGGATCATGTCCGCCGGGTAGGTGTTATCACAGTCCATCGTGACGATCACGTCTCCGGAGGCCGAGCGGAGAGCCAGGTCCATCGCCCTGCCGTAGCCGCGCGGAGGGAACTGCCTGATGACCTTCGCGCCCATCGACTCCGCGATCTCCGGCGTGCGGTCCTCGCTCGAGTCGACTATCACGATCTCGGCATCGGGCGTCGATTCCCTGATAGCGTCTATGACCGTTCCGACAGCGGACTCCTCGTTCATCGTGATCATCACGACGCTGATCATATCTTTCTCCCGACGATGATGATCCTGAACGCGAAGAGCTGCATGCGGATGCGGCCGACGGCTTTCTCGACCGGGTAGATGAGCTTCATGTACAGGCGGTACGCGGGCGAGTCGGCGATCTGGCGCCCTCGAGCCTCAGCCTGGTCGCCTTTCAGGTAGGCCCGCTTCACCAATGGCAGCAATGCCCTGACGAAGTACGGGGTGAAATCGACTTGTACTATCTCGCAACCGGCGGCCTCGACCATCCGCCGGGCGCTATTGAACGTGAAGAACCTGATGTGCGTTCGGTCCCTGACGCCGGTGTCCTTGTAGTTGAAGTTGCCGAACAGGAGCCTGAGCCGGTTCGACCATACCGCCATGTTCGGGAGCGACACCAGGGCCAGGCCGCCGGGGGCGAGGAGTTCCATGTACCGGGTGAGCGCGGCGTACGGGTCGTAGACGTGCTCGAGCACGTCGGAGAACACCAGCAGATCGACCTGCTCGCCGGCCGTCTCGCGCTTCACTTCCTCGACCTGCTGCAGGTCCAGCAGCATGACCTTCTCGATGCGCCCGGCCGCAACGGCGTTCGCTTCAGGGTTGGGCTCGACGCCCCAGACACGGTAGCCCCGCTCGGATATCGCTTGAGAAAGCGCGCCGGAACCGCATCCGACGTCGAGCACCAGCTGCGAGCTGCCGTTCGAGTGGGGCACGCACCCGAGGATCCCTTCGTTTATCTCCTCGAGGTACGGGTATTCCTGGTCGTGAACGTGTATCATCGCCTGTCCGCCTCAGCCGTAGAAGACTATCCGGGCGCCCTCTCTCTCGAACGAGAATCTCATCGGTGTCAGGCCAAGGCCCTCCATGGCCGACACGAGCCGCGCCCTCTCGCGCGGGCAGTAGAGCATCATGAAGCCGCCGCCTCCGGCGCCGACTATCTTTCCCCCGAGCGCGCCGCTCTCCCTGGCGACCTCGTAGACCTCATCGATGAACGGGTCCGATATTCTTCCAGAGAGCTGCTTCTTTGTGGTCCAGTGCTCGTGGAGGATGTCACCGAGCTCGTCGATGTTGCCCTTCTCGAGCACTTCCCTGGTCTGAATACCGATCTCTTTTATCCGGTGCAGGTTCTCGATCGTAGTAGGGTCGTCCTGCTGAGTGTTCTGGTTCTGATCGGAGAGTATCTCGCTTGCCTTTCTCTCCTTCTTCATGTGAAACAGGAAGATATTGCTCTCGAGCTCCTCCAGGTGTCTCTCGTCGATGCGCACCGGCTCCACCATCACCTCGCCGTTCTTCTCGAAGGTGTAGGCGTTGAAGCCCCCGAACGCGGCGGCGTACTGGTCCTGTTTGCCGATCGGCTCGCCGAGTATATCGATCTCGATGGTGCAGGCGCTCTCGGCCAGCTCCTTCAGGGTCAGGTACTCTTTCTTGTACGCGTAGAGCCCGTTGAGCAGCGAGACCAGGAACGACGAGGACGCGCCCAGCCCGCACTGTGCGGGCACGTCCGACACCGAGACTATCTCTATCTGGCGGTCGATGCCCGTATAGCGCAGGGCTTCCCTGAAGATCGGGTGCCTCACCTGCTCGACGGCGTCGACGATCTCGGTCTCGGAGTACGACAGGCGGATGCTCTCGTAGAAGCGCTTGTTCACCATTATGTAGACGAACCTGTTTATCGACGTCGCCAGCAGGAACCCGCCGAAACGAGTGTAGTAGGAGGGAAGGTCTGTCCCCCCGCCTCCCATCGAGAGCCGGACGGGCGCCCGCGAGATTATCATCGCCATAGCTCAGCCCTCCACCGGGATCTTGCCGGAGCAGAAGTCCGAGAGCATCGATTCGATCGACATCCTCACGGCCTCCGCCGTGGAATACTGGTTGCTCCAGCCGAGGGCCCGGATCTTCTTCGAGTCCAGCCTGACGACCGGCACGTCTCCCTTCCAGCCCCTGTCACCGCCGGTGAACTCGTAGCGAACGCCTTCGAGGCCCATGGCGCTCGCGACCATGTCGGCTATCTCGACCACTGTGATGTTGTCCTCGGTCGAGACATTGAAGTAGCTGAACCCGCTCCGATCGCTCTCGACGACCAGTCTCAGCGCGCCCAGGATGTCGCTCACGTGTATGTACGATTTGCTCTGGCTTCCGTCGCCGAGTATCTCGAGCCGCGAGGGGTCCTTCGAGAGCTTCCTGATGAAGTCGTACGCGACCCCGTGGGTCTGCATCGGGCCGACCACGTTGGCGAACCTGAAGGCCGACGCATCGAAGTCGAACATGTGACAGTAAGAGCAGATGAGCGCCTCGCCGGCCAGCTTGCTGGCCCCGTAGGTCGAGATGGGGAGGAGCGGCGCGTGATCTTCGCCGACCTCGAGGAGCCCGGTGTCACCGTAGATGCCGCTGCCCGACGCGTACACGATCCTCGCTACGCCGTTGACCCTGGCGGCCTCCACGACGTTGCTGGTCAGCCAGGTCCCCTGCCTGAAGTCGATGTCGGGTTCGACGGCGGCCCGCGCTATATCGGGGTTGGATGCGAGGTGATAGACGACGTCCGCGCCTTTCATGGCGCTCTGCAATCTGTCGGAATCCTGAACGTCTCCCTCGATGACCTTCAGGCGAGCGTCGTCCTTGATGTCCTCGAGATGTCTCAAGCTGCCGGACGAGAAGTTGTCGTAGACCACGACCTCGCTCGGTACGCCGTGCCCGAGAAGGTCCCTCGCCAGGTGGCCGCCGACAAAGCCCGCGCCGCCCGCTATCAATACGGCATACGACAATCAAAGACTCCTTCTCGTCGAGCGAATAGTACATTTTCGAAAGTGAAATCTACTGTAGCATAAAAGTGATTCGAGACGGCCGGCACGGCCGATGGTTCAGACTGCTTCACGTGCGCGTCCTCAGCTACGAGCGGGTGTCTCCTTCGAGCCTGCCGTCCAGCGGCTTGATGAAGTTGGCGATATAAGGGCGCTCCACCCAGCCGTTCTTCTGATAGAACTCGCGGACGTACGAGTCCCTGTCCTTGCCGGTGACGAGCATCAGCCTGGAGCAACCCTTCGCCGCGGCGAAGGCGGACACACCCTTGAGCAACTCCCGCCCGATGCCGCGACCCCTCCAGGCTTCCTTGACGAACAGCTCGGAGAGATACAGCTCCGGCCCCGGCAGCATCATGTAAGGGTAGCAGTGAGCGAAAGCGTAGCCGACGGGGAAGCCAGAATCTTCTTCGGCCAGCAGGGCGAGCTGATTGTCATCGGCCTCCCACTGCTCGATAACATCCCTGAGCCTGGCCTCGGTCAAAGACGTGTCCTCGGAATCGATCCAGTCGAACCAGCCCAGGTCTCGAAGGATCGATGAGATGGCGGGCGCGTCGAGGACGGTCACCCTCCGGACGTTGACAGGATTGTCGTCAGACGGCCCGGGATTCCCCATCACTCGATGTTGACGTACGTCGCGGCTTTCGAGCGCGTGACAATTCCGGTCCCACCACAGAAGTTGCACGTCCAGCTGCTGTCGGAGCCCTCCCTTATACCTGTGCCTCCGCAGGCCGGGCAGGCCACCATCTCCGACTGCTGCTGGGCCGCCGCCTGCTGCTGCGCCGCCGCAGCCGCAGCGGCCTGTGCCGCCGCCGCGTCAGCCGACGCCTTTTCGGTGGCCAGCCTCTGCTGCTCCGCGGCCTGGGCGGAGTCTACGTTCTTCTGCAGGTCGGTCGCGGCCGTTTCCGCGTACCTGATGATGGGGGGGTCTATCTTCGTCGTGACCACCTTGCCGTTGTTCGCGAGGAACTTGTTGGAGAGCGCTATGACATCCACTCCCATCTTCTTGAGGTCCGTCAGTATCGCGTTGAGCTTGCTGATGGTGTTGGGGTCGAGCAGGTTCGCCCCGACCAAGGCCGTGAAAAGTTCGTTCATCTTCTGGACGTACAGCTTGTACGCGGCGAGAGCCGCGGCCATCTGGTCGGCCTTGATGTCGCGCGTGCTCTTTGTGCTCTTCTTGCCGGCGCTCTGCTTCCTCTGGGCCGTTCCGCCGGTCTCCCTGAGGACTTTCTCAAGCGCCGCGACCTTCTCCTGAGACTTCTTAAGGTCTTCCTGCGATTTCTTGAGGGCTGTCTGGTCCATCGTTATCTGGGGAACGTCCTGGCTGTTGTCCTCGAGGATGCTCTCGTACTCGTCCCAGACTTTCACGGTCTGGGCGTCGACTTCGTTGTCAGGGCCGCTTCTGACGAGAAAGATTATCCCGAACGTGACGCCGGCGAGGACCGCGACCGCGAGTATCACGATGAGCGCTATCCCGGCGCCGGAAGTCCAGAAACCGCCGCTTTTCTTCTCGCGCGCGGGCTGGTCCTGAACCGGAGGCACTCCGGTAGGGGTCCCGCAGGTAAGGCAGAACTTGCTCCCCTCAGGATTGGACTTTCCACAATTCTTGCAGAACATCGATATCACCTTCTGGCCTTCCCGGAATTCGATATGTCCGGGTTCCGATGTTGCAACGGTGTTTCCCGCCGCTTGCCCAACCTGAACGCCGCCATATTAACATGAATCGCTGCTAAAGAATCCCGAAGTCGATCAAGGCCATTAACGCACTGGTACTGTTGGTGTAGAGTTCCGTTTGGGGTCAGGTCTTGAATCGTGAATTTTGTATGATCGGGCATCAAACAAGACAACTGATTCACGATTCAAGACCTGACCCCACGTCCCCCGGACGCTGCAACTGATGGGAGAAACACCTTGGAAAGAGGAAACGGACCGGTGCGGATCCACGGCCGCGACCACTACAGGCTCGGGGAAGAGGCCGCACGCATCGACGGCTTCCGGGCGCGGTTGCTCGTAAAGCTGGCGGCGGGGTTCGCGCGGCACAGGCGGCCGCAGGCGCGACCTGTCACCGACGAGACCCTGGCCCGAGCCGAAGGTTCCGCTCGCGTTCTCGGCATGTCGAGGGACGACCTGCTGGCCGCGATGTCGGTGCTCGAACCGCTGATGGTAAGAGGCTGCACAAACTTCGGCGTCGTGCCGCCAGCCACGAAGGATGACGACATCATGGTGTCGTGGAACTTCGACGCGTGGGACGCGATGTCACTGCTCATCGGCCGGCATCCGCTCTACGTCCGCGAGATCGACGGGCTCAATCCGTACGTCTGCTTCGGCAACCCGGTGCTGTTCGGTATCGGAGTGATGAACGCCAAGGGCCTGTGCTCCGCCGTCAACGCGGTCGGCATCCTCGACGACGGCGAAGGCATGAGCCCGTTCGAGATGAACAACCTCGCGATGGAGAACTGCGGAAGAGTCGACGAGGCGGCGGCCATCTTCGAGGCCGGACCGAGGGGCGTCATCAAGGGCGTCAGCATGGCTATGTTCATGAACTGGAACACGATCTGGGCAGACCTCGACGGCTCCCTTGCACTATTCGAGTACTCTCACAACCACTTCAACAAGCAGCCGGCGGGCGCCGACGGCATCATCGCGTCGGCCAACCACCACCAGTTCCTCGACCCTTCGAAGTCCGGCAACCCTACCCCCCGGCAGCTGAAACTGTACAGGGGCTCTTACGCGAGGCTCGGGCGCATGTACTCGCTCCTGAGGCAGTACCACGGGGAGATAGACCCCAGGGTCGCGAAGCTGATCACGTCCGACCACATGACGGACTACTCGCTCCTGGCCGACCTCGGGGTAGAGCAGGAGTGGTGGGAGCACAGGATCGACAACTCGACGATATGCGCCCACCCGTGGAACTTCTGGCGTCACGTGTTCTCGGGGGAGATCGTCGAAGCTCTCGAGGAGATGACCATAAGCGCCACGCTGTATTCGATGCAGATGCAGCCGCGTTCGGGCACCATCTGGTTCACGAAAGGACGGCCGTGCCGCAACGAGACCAAGCCGATGTGGTTCGGCGGGATGCTGGGGATGGAATCGGAGAAGCCCGGGGACGTCCCGCAGGCGGCGGGCCCGTTCGCCGAGCAGCGCAGCGAGAGGAGCGGCCTCTTCCGCGACGGGATGAACCCATCCGAAGAACTTCTCCAGAAAGTCTGGATGGCCGTCACGGAGGCGGAGGAGAAGCCGGCGCTCAAGAAGCTTAAATGACTGACGGACACTGACGGGGTCACGACCCCATGGCAAAGGGGTACCGCTTGAGAGCGCTCGACAGGAAGACGCTCCGGGATCTCGTCGCGAACCGCACCCAGGTCATAGCAGTGATCGTCATCGTGCTACTGGGCGCGCTCGTCTTCACGGCCCTTCGGCTCGCGCCGCGCGGGCTTCGCGCCTCTCTCGCCCGGACCTACGCACAGACCTCCTACGAGGATTTCTCGATCACGGTCGCCGGCGCTCCTTCGAGCGCCTCTAGTGAAGCCGCGCGCCTGCCGGGCGTATCGGCGGTGGAGGCTCGCATCGTCCGTGAATCTCCCGCAAGGATAAAAGGGCGTGAGCTGACCGTCCGGACAGTCTCTCTTCCCGACGGCCGGAAACCGACGGTCGATTCTCTCGTGATCGAGAGCGGAGCGTGGCCGACTCCTCAGACCACGGGCGCGAGCGCGCAGGCCGCGGCGGACCACCACCTGGCGACCACGTTCGACCTCGGACCGGGCGACCGCGTCGAGATGCTCTCTCTCGGCGGGCGCTCGCCGGTCACCGTATCGGCCGGGGCCGTGTCTCCGGAGTACGTGCGTCTCGTGAGCGGGCGTGACTCCCTGCTGACGGATCCCACGCAGTTCGGGGTCGTCTTCATGCCGGAGTCCTCGGTGCGAGCGCTCTTCGGCCCATCTGATTACAATTCGTTCGTCTTCAGGGTCAAAGCCGGCGAGGACCCTTCCGCCCTGATGGAGCGCGCGAAGTCGCTCCTGTCGAAGTACGGCGTCGTGGCTGCCACCCTCGGCACGCAGGAGCAGAGCTACAGGCTGACGGAGATGGACCTCAAGAACATCGCGAACATGGCGGTCTTCTTCACGCTGATGTTTCTCTGGGTCTCGGCGCTCGCGATCTACATCGCGGTCTCGCGCCTCACGTACACTCAGCAGAAGCAGGTCGGTGCCGCCAGGGCGCTGGGCTACTCGAAGCGCAGCATCACCGGCCACTTCCTCTCCTACGGTGTGGCGATCGGTCTCGTCGGCGGCCTGATCGGGGCCGGACTGGGCCTGCTCGTAGGCAGGTTTTTCATCTCGTGGTACGGGAAGATGCTCGGCTTCCCTCCCGTGCATGGTTCGTCGGGCCCGGTGGCGATAATGATAGGGGCTGTGCTGATAAGCATCGTGCTTTCCACGATCGGCGCGCTGGTGCCGGCCCTTCGCGGCGCCTCGATGAAACCGGCCGACGCGATGCGCAACGAGGCCGGAGTCGCGATGACTCCTCATCACAGCCGGAAGAAAGTCCGCCGCCGCAGGGCGGTCCTGCCTCTCGTGGTCGTGAAACCTTTCAGGGACATGGCCAGGGCGAAGTGGCGGACCGTCCTCACCGTGCTCGGACTGACCATCACGGTTGCCGGCGTCGTGACCGGCAGCTTCGCCATCGAGTCGATAAACCACGCCTTCGATAAGCAGTTCACGAGCGTCTACAAGTGGGATGTGTCGGCATACGTGCGTTCGCCGAATGACGTGGCAGCCCTCACGGCCGCGAAAGATGTGAAAGGGATCGACTTCTCCGAGACCGCGATACTCCTGCCCGCCAGCATAGACAGCGGGGCGAAGTCGGCGGACGTGATAGTCGGAGCGTACGACCCACAGACGAAGCTTCACGGGTGGTTTCCGGAGGGCGGCTCTCCGACGACGCCGCCGGCCGGGGGCATACTGCTCGGCAACTCGCTCAAGAAGCAGGGCTTCAAAGTGGGAGATTCGATCTCGGTGACGTCACCGCTCGGAGTGTACAAGGCGCGGGTCGACGGCTTCGTCGCCGAGCCTTTCGGCGGCGTCAGCTACGTCAACCCCGGCCCGCTCGCGACCGGAACGGGAAGCCTCATCCAGGGGAACGCGATGTTCGCCCGCGTGCTGCCGGGCCAGACCGATGCCGTCGCGGCGCGCCTCCGGCGCGTTCCCGGCATCGCCAAGGTCGAGACCAAGGCGTCCACGAAGAAAGGCCTTCAGCTCGCCCTGGACAACGCCATCAAGCCGATGATGGAGATCGTGATGCTTCTCGTGTTGATGATCGGGACCGCGATCCTCTTTACGATGGTCTCCATCAACGTGATGGAGCGCCGGCGCGAGCTGGCGACGATGAGGACCCTGGGCACGGGCTGGGGCAGGATGCTCGGAGGCCTCGAGGTGGAGACACTGACAGTCTGCCTGCTGTCGTTCATACCCGGCGGGTTTCTCGGCTGGTTCATGGGAATACTCCTCTTCACGAAGGTGATGAGCTCCGACCAGATGACCGTGCAGGTGTTCGTGTCGCCGGTGATGCTGTTCGTCTTCGCCGTTATCTTTCTCGCGCTCGCAGCGGTGTCGGTCCTGCCGCCGTTGCGTGGCGCGATGCGCATGGACCTCGCCTCGGCGACCCGCGAGCGCTGACCCCTCTCCGCCCGTGGTAGCATAAGCGCTGTCCCATCTGATGGAGTGAACATTCATGAAGCTGCTGGAACCCGCGTTTATCGGTGACGTACGGCTCAGGAACCGGGTCGTGATGACGCCCATGGGCATGTTCGCCGTCCCGGCCCCGGACGGATCGATCACCGAAAGGGGCATAGCCTTCTACCGCGAGCGGGCGAAGGGCGGCACCGCGCTGGTGTTTCCCGCCGCGTCGCTCGTGACGACCCGGCACGAGAGACCGGTCTCGTCGCTGACGGCTCTTGACTCGCCGGACAAAACCGCGGGATTCAGCATGCTGGCGGAAGAGCTGCACCACTATGGCGCGAAGCTCGGTGTGCAGCTGTGCGCCGGGCTCGGCCGGATAAACGTGAACTTCTTCTACGACCAGTCCCACATACCGGTGTCCGCGTCGGCGGTGCCAGCCTACTGGACCCCGTGGATATCCTGCCGGCCACTCGAGCCCGACGAGATCGAGGAGATCGTCCAGGCCTTCGCCAGGGCAGCCCTGATGGCGAGCAACGTCGGGGCGGACGTGCTGGAGATCCACGGGTACGGCGGCTACCTGATGGACCAGTTCATGTCCTCGCAGTGGAACAAGCGCGAGGACGAGTACGGGGGCGACCTCGACGGCCGCATGAAGTTTCCGCTCGAGGTGGTGCGAGCGGTAAAGGACGCGGTCGGAGACGGCGCCGCGCTCGTCTTCAAGTTCACGCCGGTCCACTTTGCCGAAGGCGGCCGCGAGATCGAGGAGGGTCTCGAGATAGCCCGGCGCCTGGAGGCGGCGGGCGTCGACGCGCTCCACGTGGACGTCGGCTGCTACGAGTCGTGGCACACCTCGATCCCCCCGGTCTACGCGCCGGCAGGCGCCATGCTCGACGTCGACGCGCGGGTACGTGCCGAGGTCTCGATCCCGGTCATCGCCCACGGCAAGCTCGGCGACCCGGAGGTGGCCGAGGCGGCGCTTCAGAAGGGCATGTGCGACTTCATCGGCCTCGGGCGCCCGCTGCTGGCGGACCCTTACTGGGTCGAGAAAGTCGCGCGCGGCAAGCTGCTCGATATCACCCCGTGCATCGGCTGTAGCGAGGGGTGCATCGGGAGGGGCGTGGTCGGCAGGTACGCGAGCTGTGCGGTCAACCCGCTCTGCGTGATGGAGGAGAGGTACGCGGTCGAGCCCGCGACCGAGCCGCGGAAGGTCCTCGTTGTCGGCGCCGGCCCGGGAGGGCTGGAGGCCGCGGCTATCGCCGCGGAGCGCGGCCACGACGTACATCTCTGGGAGAAGCAGTCGGCGCCGGGAGGATGCCTGGTCCCTGCCTCGAAACCGCCGTTCAAGAAGGATGTAGGCAGGCTCCTCGCACACCTGGTCCATCGGGCCGAAGAGGCGGGAGTGAAGATCTCGCTCGACCACGAAGCGACCGCCGACGAAGTCCTGGCCGGCGGCTACGATACGGTAATAGTCGCGACGGGCGGCGAGCCCGTCGTACCCGACGACTTCGAGTCAGGCGAAAAGGTCTTTACCGCGATCGAAGCGCTCATGGGAGATTCGTTTCCCGGTGGCAGGGTCGTCGTGATCGGCGGCGGAGTTGTGGGCTGCGAGACGGCCGCGTACCTCGCGGGCGAAGGCCGCATTGTCACTATCGTCGAGGAGGAACCACAACTGCTGCCCGGCAACATGTTCGTGCTGAACAGGGCGGGCCTCCTGGAGCTGGTCGAGAAAGCGGGAGTGGAATCGATCATCGGAGTCCGAACGGCGGGTGTGGAGGACGGCTCGGTCCTGCTGGAGGACGGGCGCCGGCTCGAGTGTGACGCGCTGGTGCTGGCCACCGGCATGCGTCCCGAGAACAGCCTGGCGCAGGCTCTCAAAGGCAAGGGCGTCGAGGTGCACACGATCGGTGACGCGGCGTCGCCGAGAAATGTCATGGAGGCCGTGTGGGAAGGTTTTCATTCGTCGAGGCTTCTCTGAGCCTCACTCCAACTTAAAGACGTCACGGATCACGATCGACTCTTCCTCGACCCGCTCGATCGACTCCCAGGGGATGATGTCCTCCTCGTAGACGACCCCGTACTTCTTCTTCAGCGTGTCGATGAAGTGGCGTACCGCCGGACTTGTGAACAAGATGCCCCCGCTCGCCTCGAGTCCGACGACCGTGAGCTTACCCCCCGCATACTTCATAAGGACGTCGTCTACGCGCTGGATCCGCCCGCCGTTCGGGTCCACCATCTGCTCGTTGAGGAGGTCCGCGCGCACCAGCCATCGGTCCTCCGCGGACTCCATGGGCAGCTCAGGGTGCTTTCCCTTCAGCCGCATCGCCTCTTCGTCGACGGCCGACACCTGGCTCCAGGGGATCAGCACCACGACGTCCTCGGCCCTCCGGACCAGCTCGATGTCGCCGACGCGGTCTATCCATTCGAGGTGTGCTCCCAGAGAGGTAACCACCGGGGAGGAGAGGTCGCGTCTTATGCCCAGGTCCTGCAGGTGTCCGATGTAAGTGCCCTCGGAGTCGAAGAGCTTCGCCTTCACCAGGTCCCTGATGCCGACAAGGTCGCCCTCTTTCATCTAAGCGATGCGCCTCCTCGTCCCGAGCTAACGCGGCTCAGCTGAACACCTTCGGGAAGAGCGTGGCCAGGATCAGGTACGCGTCGAGCGCGTAGAGCACTCCTACGAGCAGCCAGGCCACGACCTGGTAGCGGTCCCCGTTGGTGTAGTTCCCCATTATGTCGCGGTCTTTCACCACAATGAGCATACAGGTCACGATGACCGGTAGCAAAAGCCCGTTCATCAGCTGGGAGATCAGCATCACTGTGATCAGCGGCATGTTCGGGATCAGGACGAAGAGCGCGCCGGCGGCGATGAAGATCGTGTAGGTCACGTAGAACTTCTTCGCCTCCTTGAAGGAGTGGTCCAGGCCCGACTCCCAGCCGAACGCCTCGCACACCGTGTAGGCGCTCGAGAGCGGGAGGATGGAAGCGGCGAAGAGCGACGCGAAGAGGAGCCCGGTAGCGAAAAGGTAGGACGCGTACTGTCCGGCTATGGGCTTGAGCCCCTGCGCGGCCTGCTGGGCGGTCTCGATCCGGATCGGGTGATGGAAGAAAGCGGCGGCGCAGCAGACCATGATCGCCACCGCGGCGACGAACAGGAAAGCGTTGCCGATGAGCGTGTCGATACGCTCGTAGTTCAGGTCTTTCGGCTTCAGCCCCTTGTCCACGATGGCGGCCTGCTGCCAGAACTGCATCCAGGGTGCGATCGTGGTCCCGACGATCGTGATGACCATCGCGATGTAGCCGGCGTTGATCTGACCGCTGGGGACCAGGGTCCCCCTGGCGACCGCGCTCCAGCTGGGCTTCACAAGTATGGCGGAGATGATGTAGCAGATATATATTAGGCCGGTCACCAGGAAGACGCGCTCCACGACCTTGTAAGAGAACTTCAACACCAGGTACCAGACGACGAACGCGGCTACCGGTACCGCCACGTAACTGGGGATGCCGAAGATCTGCGCGCTGGCGGCGATGCCCGCGAACTCGCCCGTGGTGTTCGCGAAGTTCGCGATCATCACCGAGAACATGATGAGGGCGGTCAGCCTGAGAGAGAACCTCTCGCGGATCAGCGATGCCAGGCCCTTGCCGGTGACGACGCCCATGCGGACGTTCATCTCCTGGACCATGTAGAGGAGGACGAGCGAGGGGATCATCACCCAGATTATCTTGTACCCGTAGCGCGCTCCCGCGACGGAGTACGTGGCGATCCCGCCGGCGTCGTTGTCGACCAGGCTGACGATGATGCCGGGCCCTAAGACGCTCAGCAGCATCGTGAGCTTGCTCACGTTGAGCTTGTCCTTTATGTCGATTCGGTCAGCCATGGTGCCCACCACCAGACCGGGCGCGCCGACCACGACCTCTCGACGCCGGCTTTTCCCGCGCGCATCTCTGCACGAAAAAAGCCCCCGTGAAGAGGGCATGGCGTAAGCAGTTTACGCGGAAAGACCTAGGTCGATAGGCTGCTCCCCGCGGTCACGCAAAGCGCCCTGCCGCGTGTCTTATTCGTTTGTTTTCCGGGTCTAACGCCCTCGTTCATCGGTCCACTTCGTGAGTCGGATGATACGCGTGCGATTATACGACAGGGGATATGTGCTGTAAAACCCGCGGTTCGGCAGAAGGGCGGCCGGAACGGCCCTCAGCTCCGGTAGTTCATCTTCAGGTTGTAGACGCCTTCATCGACTGTCTTCTTCACGTCGAGCAGCTTCTCGAACAGGTGGACCATCGGGGCGTTCTCGACGAGCGCGTCCGCGGTGAGCCCGAGAAGGCCCTGCCTCTGGGCCAGCAGGATGAGGGACGCGAGCAACTGGGTCCCGATGCCTTTGTTCTGGTAGGAATCGCGGACGATGAATGCCACGTCCGCGGTGTGCATCTTGTCATCGATGACGTACTGGCCCATGCCGGCGATGACCTCCTTCTCGTCTTCCTCGAGGGTGGCGAGGAGCACCATCTCCTTCGTGTAGTCGATGATGGTGAACTCCTGCAGCCTCTCGTGCGGCATGTCGTGGCGCAGCGAGATGAACCGCCTGTACATCGTGTTGTCCGAGAGCGAGTAGAAGAAGTCCTTGAGCAGCGGCTCGTCGCTGATCTTTACCGGACGGAGCATGATCTCGACGCCGGCGCCGGTGGTCCTGTAGACCTCGAGCTCCTCGGGGTACTCGCCCTTCACGCCCGGGATGAAGGCCTGGTCGGTGTATATGAGCCGGTGCTCCTTCGCCTGGTCGATAAGCCACTGCCTGAACTTCGGATGCGCGATCGAGATGAGCTCCATCGCTCGCTCGCGGACGTTCTTGCCGTGCAGGTAGGCGATGCCGTACTCGGTCACCACGTACTGGATGTCCCCGCGGGTGAGGGTGACGCCCGCCCCCTCCTGGATCGAGGGGAGAATCCTCGAGACCTCGTCGTTCTGGGCCGTCGATGGCATCGCGAGGATAGTCTTGCCGCCCGGCGCCAGGACCGCGCCCCTCATGAAATCGGCCTGCCCGCCGATCCCGCTGTAGAAGGTCTTTCCAATAGACTCCGCGGTCGCCTGGCCAGTCAGGTCTATCTCGAGCGAGCTGTTTATCGCGGTCATATTGGCGTTCTGCGCGATGTACAGCGGGTTGTTCGTGTAGTCGATCGGCCTGAACTCGATGCTCGGGTTGTCGTTGATGTACTCGTACGTGTCGGCCGTCCCCATGCAGAAGGACGCGATCGCCTTGCCCCTGTCTTGGGACTTCATGCTGTTGTCGATGACGCCTTTCTTCATCAGCTCGACGATGCCCTCGCTAAGGAGCTCCGTGTGTACCCCGAGGTGTTTCTTTCCCTCCAAGTTCGCCAGTATCGCGCTCGGTATGCTCCCGTACCCGACCTGGATGGTGTCGCCGTCCTCGACGATCCGCGCCACGTAGCGGCCGATCTGCTTCACAAGCTCGTCCGAGAACGTCGGCTGGTACTCGAGGAGAGGCTCGTCGTGCGGCACGATGAAGTCTATGTCCCTGATGTGGACGAAGCTGTCGCCGTGCACCCTCGGCATGTTCTTGTTGACCTGGCAGATGACGGAGCCGGCGCTCTCCACCGCGGCCTTGGTGATGTCGACGCTTATGCCCAGGCTCATGTAGCCGTTCGCGTCCGGCAGCGAAGTCTGGATGATAGCGACGTCGATCGGGATGAAGCGGCGGTAGAAGAGACCCGGCACCTGTGAAAGGAATATCGGGGTGTAGTCGGCCATCCCGGCGTTGACGGCGTCCCGCGTGTTGTCCCCGATGAAGAACGAGTTGTGCCGGAAGTTCCGGCTGAACTTCTCCTCGTCGTACGGCGCCACCCCGAGCGTCCAGACGTGGACCACCTCGGTGTCGAGTATGGCCTTCGGGTGCGAGCCCACGTAGTCGGCGAGGGCGGTGACCAGGTACTGCGGCTCTCCGCAGGCCGTCCCGATGAAGACGTGGTCGCCCCTGTGGATGCACTTGAAGACCGTGTTTACCGGGACGAACTTGTCCGGGTAAGACTTTTCCATCTCAGCTAGCGTGCCGTCGTGCCTCTGATCGACCATACCTTGATTATACGGGGTCAAGCTCAAAAACCTGCATACGGGGTCAGACCCCATTTAGACTTTTCAGCAGGCAACTTCAGACTTTCGGCAATCGGCGAAGCGAATATTCGTGCTTGTATTTGTTTTCTTTGCACAGATTGGCCAGAAACCAATGCAAGCCTAAACCTAAACTTGAAGGGGGTCTGTTGCCCCATCGGGAACTGTTCATCATGTCCTCCCCGGACATGATGCGGACTCCCAGTACAAGGAGCAGCAGGCCAAGGACGATCAACGCCGCAAGGATGATCACACCGGTGTTGCGTCCCCTCTTCTTTGGCTGCCCTTCGTTCGAATATCTGTTGATCATCTCCGCACCTCCGTCAAGGTTGTTTCCCACACCACGATTTTCGTACTGGAACTGGCGCCGGACTATTCCTCCCGTGGGGCATTTGAAGGGTTATTCGAAGGGGTTAGAAAAAGCTGGTCACATAGCTCGCGAGAGGGATGGAGGGGCGTGCAATATCGATAATTCGACAAATGTCGAATAATTCGCTATAATGCCCGAAAAGACAATAAGGAGCGAGATTGAAGTGAAGAAGACGACGTCGGAGATAACGTTCAAGAACAAGCTGGACCATTTCCTGGCCAGGTGGGGGTGGCGGCGAAGCAGCCACCTGGTAGAGCCGGGCATCTATGCCGTCGGCGACCCGGGGGCGGACAGCCCTGTCCTCGTGACCGCCAACTACACGCTGAGCTTCGACGCGCTTCGCTCGGCGCTGGCAGGCACCGACGCGTACATCCTGGTCCTCGACACGAAGGGCATAAACGTCTGGTGCGCGGCGGGCAAAGGAACTTTCGGGACCGACGAGCTGGTCTCACGCATAGAGCAGACAGGCCTCGCGGACGTCGTGGAGACCAGGAAGCTGACGCTTCCGCAACTTGGCGCGAGCGGCGTCTCGGGATACAAGGTCAAGGAGCGCTCGGGCTTCAAGGTCGAGTTCGGGCCTATAAGGGCGGAAGACGTCCCGGAGTACCTGCGGCTGGGAAAGGCGACCGACGAGATGAGGCGGATGCGCTTTCCTCTCAAGGACCGCGTCGTCCTCATACCCGTCGAGCTGGTCAACGCGACCATCCCGGTGGCCGCCGGAACGCTGGCGATGATGCTGCTGGATGGGACGACCGGCGGGATAGGCATGGCGGCTTCGTCAATCGCAGGGCTGGTGCTTTTCCCGATCAAACTGCCTTACCTGCCCGGGCGCGAGTTCAGCTTGAAAGGCTTCGTCCTCGGCGGCCTGACCGCTCTCCCGTTTGCGGTGTTCGCTTTCCTGAAAGGGAACGGCGGACCGGGCAGACGCGCTCTACACGCCCTTTCCTACATGCTGATATTCCCTTCCACCACGTCCTTCCTGGCGCTCAACTTCACCGGCTCTACGCCGATAGCCTCGAAGTCGGGGGTCGAAGACGAGATCTACAAGTGGATCCCCGTCATGGCGTGGACTGCGGGGGCTGGTGCTACAATCGCGATAGGACTTGGGATAGACAGGCTCAGAAGGAGTGAGAAGACTTGGCGAAGGTGAGAAACACCCTCGAATACGACGCGGAAAAGTGCAACCTGTGCGGCACCTGCATCGACGTGTGCCCGCATGCTGTCTTCGAGAGAGGCGACAAAGCTATAGTGCTCGCAGACCCCGATGCCTGCATCGAGTGCGGCGCGTGCATGATCAACTGCGCGTCCGGCGCGGTACAGGTGGACAGCGGTGTGGGGTGCGCGAGCGCGATGATAGTGGCGGCATTGACGGGCAAAGAGGCGACTTGCGGGGATTCTTGCGGCGACGCGTCGTCCGGCGCCTGCTGCTGACGGTCCCTCAGTCGTACTTCACGTAGGAGCGTATCTTCTCGTACGCCTTTTCCATGAACTCGGGATCCTCGATCCGGATCTCGATGGCGTCCTGCTTGCACTTCGTCGCGCACCTGCCGCATGCCCTGCAGTATTCGCCTATCACAGCGCGGTCGTCAACGATCTCAATGGCGCCGATGAAGCAGGCGGACACGCACGCGCCGCATCCCTTGCACTTATCGGTCACCTCGAGCGAAAGGCCGTCGAGCTTGACGAACGAAGGGTCAATCTTGTCGACCGGCGCGAGCTGGGTGAACCGCGTCACGCAGCAGCACTCGCAACAGAAACAGACGGTCAGCAGGCGCTTCCGGTCTTTGACCCCGAAGATGAAGTTGTCGACGCGGGCCTTGCCGACTATGGGAACCAGCCCGGCATCGACAGCGGCCCTCGCGTGCGCCTTCGCTTCCTCGACGCTTACTTCTTTGAAAGGGAACCGGCTTATCTCGAGAGCGGAGTCTCCCATCATCAGGCACCCGATGTCGATCGGGTAGTGCTTGCACTTGTATGCTCTCCTGCAGCCGCACGGGTTGCAGACTACGCGGTGTGACGCCTCCTCGATGAACTTGTCGAGAAGCTGGACGGGCACCGGCGTGTCGCCGGGCAGCTCGATGTCCTCGTTGATGGGCAGCCAGCGCATGTTGGTCTTGTCGGACCTGAGCCAGGGGTGCCACTTATCGACGAGCGGAAGCCTGTTCAACGTCTTGCCCATTACCTCGGCCCAGCGCGGCAACCCCGAGGGGATCTTCTTGAATTCTTTCTTTTCAGCCACGTGACTCTCTCCTATTGATCAGTCGGCACCCTCGAGGTACTCATGGTATCGGTACATCGCGCTCATGGCAGCACACGCGAACTCGACCTCGTCGAAGATCATCACGTATTTTCCGCCCGGCTCCGGGTCGGCCTTGATCCTCTTTATCCGGCTGTAGTTGAGCACCGCGTATATCGGGACCCCGGATTCGCGCATCACGCCGTAAAGCTCCTGCAGGGATACGCCCAGCTGCTGCGCCATCTTGCTCCAGAGCTCGCCCAGCTCGTAACCCTTGCCGGCCCTCTCGCTGGTCTTCTCCAACCCCTTGCTCTGCTGCGCCTCTACGAAGATGAAAAGGAGCGAGTCGATCTCGCCGCTACGCAGCATGACCTCCAGGATCGGCTTTATTATTCGCAGGTCGAGGCCCGCAACCAGGTCGACCGGGTTGCCCGGCACCCAGTAATCGGGCATGTACTGCCCGATGCTGGCGAGAGTCTCGTCCGACAGCTTCACTACCTCGAGCCCTTCGTCCGCGCAGGCGTCGGCCGCGATGACGCCGAGCCCTCCGCCGCCTGTTACGATCCCGACGCGGTTGCCCTCAGGCAGCGGCCGGTTGACGAAGGCGCTACCGATCGTCCCGGCCTCCTCGATGCTGCGCGCCTCGATCACTCCAGCCTGCCTGGCGGCCGACGAAAACACGTCGCTCGCGACGGCGAGCGCACCGGTGTGGGAGCTCGCGGCTTTCATACCGGAGCTGCTCCGCCCGCCTTTCAGCACTATCACCGGCTTGCGGCGCGTAGCCTCGCGAGCCTTGGTGAAGAAGTCGCGGCCGTCCTTCATGCCCTCGATGTAGGAGACGATGACCTGTGTTCCCGGGTCCAGTGACAGGTAGGAGAAGTAGTCCTGCGACCGCAGCATCGCCTCGTTGCCGCTGGACACGGCCTTCGAAACACCGAAGCCGGCGTCGAGCGCGTGGTCGATCAGCATGTTGAGTATGTTGCCGCTCTGAGAGACAAAGGCCATCTCGCCGGGTGGCGGGAAGAAGATAGGCATCCAGGTGTAGAGCGACGCGGCTGGCGAACAGACTCCCTGCCCGTTCGGCCCGACCAGGACGATCCCGGCCTCGTCGGCTTTGCGGACCATCTCTGCCTCGAGAGCCGCCCCGTCTTCACCCAGCTCGCTGAAGCCGGCGGTGATGACCAGCGCGGCTTTGACGCCCTTGGCGGCGCAGTCGTCCAGGGACGCGAGCACCTGCTTCGCCGGGACCGTGAAGACCGCGAGATCGACCTCGCCCGGTATCTCGCTGACACGGGGGTAGCACTTCATCCCCATGATCTCCTCGTGCCCGGGGTTCACCGGGTAGAGCTCCCCGTCGTAACCGCCTATAACGAGGTTATTGAAGATGATGAAGCCCCACTTGATCTTCGCCTCAGTCGCTCCGACGAACGCGACCGATCGGGGGCTGAAGACGCAATCGAGTTGTGAAATTTCGGCCTTCAAGGAAAAGACTCCAGTCTGATATCGTCTGCTTTTCGTCAAGAACGCCCCTGACGGGGCGGACACCAAATGATAGCGCAAACGGACCCGCACCTGAATGGCCCAGCGTTTAACCAACCTAAAGTACTACGCCTCGCGAGGTAATAAGGACCATTCTTCTCTCTCGCCGGTTACTTTTATCAAGTTTGAACGTTCACCTCCGAAGTTATTAATAGAAGCAATGATCGCGGCAGAGAAGGTGGATTCCTTGAACCTCGTGACCTGGCTGGCAATAGCGACGACGTTCGTGTCGTCATCGGTGCTCTGCAGGGAGCTCGCGAGGCGCTACCACAGGGACACGGCCTTTTACACGGTCTCGGGACTCGTTCTTGGCCCGCTCTGCCTGATGGTCGTAATGATGCCGCTCCCGGTGAAGGACGAAAGCCTCGAAGTCGAGCCTGAGGAAGGCCACGTGGAGCGAGGCCCTCACGTCATAGAAGGGCCGATCTGTCCCGACTGTCACAAGAGGCTGCCGGCAAGGGTGACCGTCTGCAGGTGCGGGTGTGACGTCGAGACCCCATGGTGGGACCGAACGACCGTTACGGGGAGCTCCTGAGGTACTCTTCCTCCGGCGCGCTCAAGGACTCGTGTACGAGCCCGTTTCTTCCGCTGTCCTTTACCTGGTACATCAGCGCGTCCGCCTTCGACACCAGGTCGTCCACCTCGATCTTCACGCCTTCCACACTGACGGAGCCGACGCTCATCGTCACCGGCCATCCCCGTTCCTTCATCGCGGCGGCGAACGTCTTGCATAGATGGCCGAGCGCTCTCGCCGCCCTGATCTCGGGGGTCTCCGGAAGCAGGACCGCGAATTCGTCCCCCCCGATCCGGGCGACGACGTCGGTGCTCCTCAGGTTCTGCCTCATCGTTTCAGCCGCACCGACGAGCAGCGAGTCGCCTTCCTCGTGGCCCAGCGTGTCGTTGACCTCCTTGAAATTGTCGAGGTCTATGTACGCTAGAGTGATGGCGTGCCCGTACCTTTCGGCGCGCGAGAGCTCCAGGTTCGCCGTCTGGTAGAAGCTCCTGCGGTTGGGGAGCCCGGTCAGCGTGTCGGTCCTTGAAAGCTCCTCTTCCCTTGCGAGAGCTCGCTTCAGCCGCAACATCAACACGATGACGATCCCGTAGAAGAGCAACGGGACGAACGTGTCCCAGAAATCAAAAGCCATGTTCTCGAAGGCGCCGCCTACCAGCCGGTTCGTTGTGAAAAGCGCGGCCGAACTGAGCAGCGCGGCGATGATCGCCGGCCATGCCCCGAGGTACCAGACCGCGAAGAAGATCGGCAGGATGTACAGGATCGACAGGTCGACGTCTCGGGTGGAGAAGTAGTCCGCTACGGCTATCACGGCTATCATCGAAAGGACGGCGACAGCGAAGAATGCCCGCGAGCGCCTGCCCATGAAGGCCTCGAGGGCCCCTAGAGCTCTAGAGATCAAAGATGTTCCTCCGGTCCTTGACATGCTTGCGTTTTTGAGGATAGCACGAAGGGGCGCAGCCCGGCCCGTGGTGCCGTGTTGAAACCCGCCCCCATTACGTGAAAGATAGACGCATGGATTCCGAGATGGACACAGCTCCTGCGGGGGTGAAGGACGCCGAAACGACGGATCAGTACCGCGGGCTCTCGACGGCCGACGTCGCGGAGCGGATCGCCGCGGGTCTCACCAACTCCGTAAAAGAGCGCACCTCCCGCAGCTACGCGGACATCCTCAGGTCAAACATCTTCACGCGGTTCAACGCGATCCTCGGCGTCCTGTTCATCATCATCATCATCTTCGCAAACTGGAAGGACGCCCTGTTCGGGATGGTCCTGGTCGTCAACACCCTGGTCGGCGTTGTGCAGGAGGTCAGGGCGAAGTGGATGCTGGACAGGCTGTCGCTCCTGAGCGCGCCGAAGGCCAGGGTGATCAGGGAAGGCGTCGAGTCCGAGGTCGCGACAGGCGACGTCGTCATGGACGACCTGATCTCTCTGAAGACCGGCGACCAGGTCGTGGCTGACGGGGTGATAGTACGCTCCCGGGGGCTCGAGGTGGACGAGTCGCTCCTGACCGGCGAGTCGGCGGCGATCGACAAGGTGAAAGACGATGACGTCATGTCGGGGAGCTTCGTCATCGCCGGCGCGGGCCTCTTCAAGGCCACCCGGGTCGGCGAGCAGGCTTACGCCAGGCAGCTCGCGTCCCAGGCGAAGCAGTTCACGACAGTCAAAAGCGAGCTCAGAGAAGGCATTAACCTGATCCTGAAATACATCTCGTGGATCATGGTGCCCGCCGGGCTGCTCCTTCTGCTGAGCCAGGTCTACAGGGCGCACGCGGTCTGGAGCGCGGCCGTGACCGGAATGGTGGCGGGCCTGGTCGGGATGGTGCCGGAAGGCCTCGTCCTTCTGACCAGCGTCGCCTTCGCGGTGAGCGCGATCGCACTGGCGAGACAGAAAGTCCTGGTCCAGGAACTGCCCGCCGTCGAGGGCCTGGCCCGGGTCGACGTGATCTGCCTGGACAAGACAGGGACCCTGACCGAAGGTTCCCTCGAGCTGAAGGACGTAAACGAGCTCGACGGTGGCACGGACGTCGCCGCGGTACTGTCGGGCTTCACCTCAGACTCGTCCACCTCGAGCAGCACCCTCGAGGCGATATCGGAGAAGTATCCACCCGCGGACGGAGTGAAGATCACCGGAAGCGTCCCCTTCTCCTCGGTCCGCAAATGGAGCGCGGAGAACTTCGAGGACAGCGGCGCCTGGATCCTCGGCGCGCCCGAGGTGCTTCTCGACAAGTCGGTCGATTCCCCCGGAGTGCGCGAAGAAGTCGACAGGCTGGCGTCGCAGGGCCTGCGCGTTCTGCTCATGACTCGCTCTTCATCCGGCCTTGAAGGAGAGACCCTGCCGGATGGCCTGGAGCCCGTGGCGCTCCTCACGTTCGAGGAGAAGATCAGGCCGGAGGCGCACGATACGCTCGAGTATTTCAAGTCCCAGGGCGTGGCAGTCAAGGTGATATCGGGAGACAATCCGGTGACAGTCGCGGCAGTGGCGAAGAGAGTGGGGCTGGAAGTCGGCGAACCGTCCGACGCGCGGAAGCTTCCAGCGGACGCTGAGGGACTCGCGGCGGCGGTCGAGGAGACCACTGTGTTCGGGCGGGTGACCCCCGAGCAGAAGCGCGCCATGGTCGAAGCTCTCCAGTCGAAGGGACACGTCGTCGCGATGACCGGCGACGGCGTCAACGACGTGCTGGCCTTGAAGAAGGCCGACATCGGGATAGCGATGGGCTCCGGCGCCCCCGCGACGAGAGCGATAGCCGAGCTGGTCCTGCTGGATGGGAACTTCGCGACGCTCCCCGGGGTCGTCGCGGAAGGCCGCCGGGTCGCCGGAAACATCGAGCGGGTGGCGAACCTCTTCCTCACCAAGACCGTATACGCGACGCTGCTCACCATCGTCATCGGGCTCGCCGGATGGCAGTTCCTGTTCCTGCCGCGCCACCTGACCATCGTCAGCGCGCTGACGATCGGCGCGCCGGCCCTGGTGCTGTCGTTCGCACCGAACACGAAACGGTACCAGCCAGGCTTCGTGGCGAGGGTGTTGCGATTCACGATACCCGCGGGCCTGGTCGCCGCAGGCGCGGTGATGGCGGCCGGCGCCCTTGCACACGTCTACCATTTCATCACGCCCGAGCAGTCGCAGACGATGGCGATCCTGGTCCTCGCGTGCGTGGGCTTCTGGGTCCTCATCGTGCTATCCGAGCCGTTCAACTGGTGGAAGTTGCTGCTGGACCTGACGATGATCGGCACGTTCGTCGTCATCATGCTGCTGAGCGCGGTGTGGCCCTGGTTCAGCGACCTGGTGGGCCTGAGCTTCCCCGACCCTCCCGTACTCCTTCAGACCGCGGCGATCGCGGGCGCGGCGCTGTTCGTCCTGGAATTCCTGTGGAAATTCACAGGCTGGCAACCACACGGCAAGCTGAAGCGGGAGGCCTGAGGAAGAGGCCTGAGAAGTTCCCGCATATAATCCACTTATGGACAGGGACAAGTGGAAAGAGCGGGCCGACCGCCTCAAGAGCCAGACCTACGCGATCTACCTCGCCGCCCGCCATCCCGGGACGCCCTGGTACGCGAAGGTGCTCGCGGTGGTGATCGTGGGTTACGCGCTGAGCCCGATAGACCTCATACCTGACTTCATCCCGGTGCTCGGCCTGCTGGACGACCTGGTCATCGTCCCTGTCGGGCTGGCGCTCTGCGTGAAGATGGTCCCGCCCGACGTCATGGACGAGTGTCGCCAGAAGGCCGCCGGCGCTGTAATAGCCTCACCCCGCGTGGCCAGGATCGCCACCACCGTCGTCATCGCGATCTGGCTCATCCTGCTCGGCCTCGTCACCTTCTTCTTTGTCAGGGCCTTTGCCTGCCGCCTGCCGCCGCTTCTTTCTCTGCTTGAAGACCTTCTTGAGAAACCGATTGACGGGCCCGGTCGGCCAGAAAGCGTAGAGCGCGTGGACGACGAGCAGGAAAGCCCAGATGTCTATCGGGATCGCCAGGTAAGGCCACGCGGACGGCACGAGGATGCCCATTATCACGAGGTAGGCGGTGCCAGACAGCCAGCCGGTAGTGTGGATGAAGAAGTTGAACTTCGCCAGGGCTTCCCTGACGCGCACGTCGTTCTCACGCTCGCGCAGCTCGGAAAGCTCGAGCATCTTGTTGAACTTCTCGAATTCCTCTTCGTACTGGCGAAGCTCTTCCTCGCGCAGCCTGTCCTCGGTCTCTTCCAGCATGTTCCTCACTTCGCGCCCTCGTTCGGGCCCAAGGTCTCCGTGGACAGGAAAAGCCTAACAGAGAAAAGGATAGCCGTATCGAGGCGGCGCGCCAGGGTCTCAGTCGGCGGGGGTGCCGCGGGAGCTCCCCGGCCCGGCTTTTCTTGTTATGCCGAACCGTTTTCTGAAAAAGAGGTTCACGGACCCGTCCGGCCAGAAGGCGTAGACAGCGTGAAGCGACAGCAGGGCGGTCCAGATAACTACCGGGATGGCGAGCCAGGGGGCTGCGTCGTGGTCGACGACCCCGAACAGGACCAGGTATCCCATGCCGGTGATCCAGCCCAGCCCGTGCAGCGCGAAGTTGAACTTCTCCAGCGCCTTTCTCGATCGCTCGGGTTTGCCCGGTTCTTCCATCACTTTTCCTGTCCGGCTTACTCTGCCATGCCCTCTCATGCATTTTGATACGTCTTCCCCGTAACCTTTTCCCACCGGTGAAAACGAAAAGGCAGGCGCTATAATCGCGTGATGGAACTCATCGGACTGAAGACACGAATGCAATCATACGGTGTGAAAGCCGCCGGACTGTCCTCGCGCGACGGCGGTGCGGGCCCCGCCGACGGGACAACCCTGTTCATCGGCGACCTGGCAGTGAACGTCCCGACTCGCGGCGGCTTCGTCGACCGTTCGCCCTATTCAATAGAGGAGAGAGGCGAAGAGTTCCTTCTGCTCGAGGACGGCGCGGAAGTCGCGCGCGTCGAGCCTGCCGGGGAGCCAGGCTTCTATGAGCTCGAGACGCCGGGAGGTGTGTCCTTCAGGAAGGTAGCGTTGCGCCACGGCCGTGACGCCATCGGAACTACGGTGATGCAGGCTTGTTCGCACACCGTGCCCTGTGCCTTCTGCGCCATCGAGGCGAGCAACGTGTCCGGGGCCACCCTCCCGGAAAAGACTCCTGAGGAGCTCGCGCTCGTATCCCGGAGCGCATGGGAGGAAGGATACCGGCACTTCGTTCTCACCACCGGGACGACCGCGGAGCCCGACAGGGGGATCGCGAGGCTCTCCGGCTGCGCGGCCGCCGTCAAATCGAACTGTGACATGAAAGTGCACTTGCAGTTCGAGCCGCCCGACAGCCCGGAGTGGATAGAGGAGGCGGGAAGAAACACCGACTCCTGCGCGATAAACATCGAGACCTTCGACCCGGACGTCCGCGCGTCGATGACCCCCGGCAAAGCCGGCACCTCGTTGGATGAATACCTCAGCGCCTGGAAGAAAGCCGTGGACGTCTTCGGCGCCGGCAACGTCACCTGCTTCATCCTTGCCGGTCTCGGTGAGAGCGATGACAGCATCGAGGAAGGCGCGAGGCTGCTCGCGTCCCTCGGTGTTTATCCTTTCTTACTGCCTCTGCGTCCTTTGAGAGGTACCCGTCTTCAGGACCGGGAGCCGCCGGCGTCTGACAGGATGATGCGCCTTTACGAGAGATGCGCGGGCCCGGTGACCGACGCCGGGCTGAAAGCTTCAGACTGCCCGGCGGGCTGCGTCCGTTGCGCCGCCTGCAGCGCCTTCCCGGACATCACAGGATAACTCTGCAAACAGGGGTCAAACCTAAAAACTTGCATTTTCAGACAGGGTGCCAGCAAGAATGCAAAGTTTTAGGTTTGACCCCTGTTTGCATTTAACGAAATTGTTGAATGCGGGAAAGGCTCAGCCTACGTCGGAGAGCGCACACTCCTTGCGGATCTTCTGCTTGATCCGGCAGAGCGCGTTGTCGACCACCTTGGTCTCGCAGTCGATCTCGACTGCGATCTCCTGGTAGCTCTTCCCGTCGAGATACTCGACGAAGACGCTCCACTCGAGGTCGCTCAGCTTCTCCTTGAGGATGCCGATGACGCCGTCAAGCTCTTCCTCGTAGATGAAGAGGTCGAGCGGGTCCTCCGACTTCTCGGAGCCGCCCATCGTCCCCTGGGCCAGCGTATCGAGGAGGCTCTCGTCCGGCACCTGCGTATCGAGCGACTGGTAGGAGGAGAGCGGGTTGTGCTTCTTACGGGCGTGCGTCTTCACCGCGGTGATTATCTGCCTGGTGATGCAAAGTATCGCGAAAGAGCGGAACGAGCAGAGCTCGTCCTCTTTGTAGTCGCGGATGGCCTTGAAGAGGCCGATCATGCCTTCCTGCACCGTGTCCTCGTGATCCGCCCCGGTGAGGAAATAGGAGCGCGCCTTCACGTGGGCGAGGTACTGATACCTGTGGATCAGCACCGCTTCCCCGACCCTGTCGCCGGACCGTGCAGAACGGACCAGTTCCTTGTCGGAGAGCTCACGGTATTTCTTTATGGAAGGGTTTACGCCTTTACTTCGTGCCAACATGCCTCCTCAATAAAAACAGGCAGCACATCTAGTACAGGTTTTGACGAGTATAGCCATATATGTAGTCGATTGTCAAATTGAGTAAGGAACCTTTACCTTCTGTCTGCTTCTGTTAATTATCTGTTGCTATTGTCAACTCAAGAGACAGTAGCCCTTCGCGCCCGAGCTTGATGGTCGCTTTTTGCCTTAACCATGCCTTTTCCGGCCATCAACCCTCTCGGAAAAAGCTAAAGGCGGGACCCGCCCGCCTTTAGTCTTGAGCACGAAACTGGTTCTATTCCATCGTTATGGCTTCTACCGGGCACTCCTCGGCGCACTCGCCACAACCGATGCAGGCCTCCAAGTTGACCACGCTGCAGATGTCGTCAACGAGGTCCAGAGACTCCTGCTCACACACGTCAACACACAGCCCGCAGCCGGTGCACTCATCGGCATCGACTTTCGGCCTCTTGTCGCTGGGCTCTGCCACGGTTCACCTCCTGGATGAGTTCACTGTGAATCAATCCGCACAATAATCCAATTCTCGTTCCCGTGCGTCAAGCATAACAAGCAAAAAAGAGGCGGACTCGGCGGGGTTTGAATAAAACGCATACCCAAAGGATTTTCTGGACTCCTGACCCGCATCCGCGCCTAAGCTTTTCAGGCCCGGCCCGACATCGGATCTCAACGCGCCTGTCCGGACCGTCATCACTGACGACAAAGTCGAAGACCGCTATCGACTTCCGTTCATCCTGACGATTTTCGCATTAGTGCCTGTCACCTTTTTCGCATTTTGGTAATTATTGCATTCGTCCCGGGCCTGCGGCGGGCGGACTCAACTGATTTGAGGCGGTCCCGGAGGAGTGGGCGCCGTGGCGCCGAAAAAGCCCTCCAGGGGAGCATGCAGGAGTGTGGTGATAATAATGACATGAAGATACTTGACAACAAGGGACTCAACAATCATAATCAAGGTAGTGTGAACTAGCATCTCAAAAGGAAGCAATCCAAGGACAAGGAGTGGTAGAAATGGCGAAAGCAATAGGAATCGACCTCGGTACGACCAACTCATGCATGGCCGTGCTCGAGGGAGGCGAGCCGACCGTCATACCCAACTCCGAAGGTGGCAGGACGACTCCTTCCGTCGTGGCGTTCAGCAAGAGCGGCGAGCGCCTGGTAGGACAGGTCGCGAAGAGACAGGCGATAACCAACCCGGACAGGACGATCGCATCCATCAAGCGGAAGATGGGGACGAACGAGAAGATCGACATCGACGGTCGCGACTACTCGCCGCCGGAGATCTCGGCGATGATCCTGCAGAAGCTGAAGTCCGACGCGGAGGAATACCTGGGCGAGAAGATAACCCAGGCGGTCATCACCGTCCCCGCGTATTTCGACGACAGCCAGCGGCAGGCCACCAAGGACGCCGGCAAGATCGCCGGCCTCGAAGTGCTGCGAATAATAAACGAGCCGACCGCGGCCTCACTGGCCTACGGGCTCGACAAGGAAGAGGAACAGACCATCCTGGTCTTCGACCTCGGCGGCGGCACCTTCGACGTCAGCGTGCTCGAGATCGGCGGCGGGGTCTTCGAGGTCAAGTCGACCAGCGGCAACACGCACCTGGGCGGCGACGACTGGGACCAGCGCATCATCGACTGGATGGCCGACGACTTCAAGGTGAAGACAGGCATCGACCTCCGTAAGGACAAGATGGCACTGCAGCGCCTGAAGGAAGCGGCGGAGAAAGCGAAGATGGAGCTGTCGACGACAACCACCACGAACATCAACCTGCCGTTCATAACGGCGACTCAGGAAGGCCCGCAGCACCTCGATATGAACCTGTCGAGGAGCGACTTCAACAAGATGACAGCAGACCTGGTGGACAAGTGCATGGGACCGTTCAAGCAGGCGATGACCGACTCCGGGCTCGAGGCGAAAGACATCGAGCACGTGATCCTCGTCGGCGGTGCGACGCGCATGCCGGCGATCCAGGAACTGGTCAGGTCACTCACCGGCGGCAAGGAGCCGCACAAGGGCGTCAACCCGGACGAGGTGGTCGCGGTAGGCGCGGCGATACAGGCCGGAGTGCTCAAGGGTGAGGTCAAAGACATCCTGCTACTCGACGTGACGCCACTGTCGCTTGGCATCGAGACCCTTGGCGGAGTCTTCACCAAGCTGATCGAGCGCAACACGACGATCCCGACCCGGAAGAGCGAGGTCTTCACGACCGCGTCCGACGGGCAGCCGAGCGTCGAAGTGCACGTCCTGCAGGGCGAGCGCGAGATGGCCGAGTACAACAAGACGCTGGGCAGGTTCCAGCTGGTGGGTATCCCGCCGGCTCCGAGAGGGATCCCACAGGTCGAGGTCACCTTCGACATCGACGCGAACGGCATAGTCCAGGTGTCCGCGAAGGACAGGGCTACCGGGAACGAGCAGGCCATAACGATCACCGCGACGAGCGGCCTGTCCGAAGACGAGATAAAGAAGATGACCAGCGATGCCGAGGAGCACGCGGCCGAGGACCACAGGCGACGCGAAGAGGCGGAGACCCGCAACCGCGCGGACGAGATCGTCTACGCGACCGAGAAGACGCTTCGCGACCTGGGCGACAAGGTCGATGCGGCCGAGAGGGCGCGGATCGAAGAGGCCCTGAACGAGTCGAAGGAAGCCCTCAAGGGCAACGATACTCAGAAGATAAAGACCACGATGGAGAACCTCGTGCAGGCGTCGCACAAGCTGGCGGAAGCAGCTTACGCGCAGGCCGGCGCCCAGGCGCAGGCGAGCCAGGGCGGCGACGGCGAACCGCAGAGCGGAGCGCCGGAGGAAGAGGTCATCGAGGCTGACTTCGAAGTGATGGACGAGGACAAGAGCTGAGGCTCTGTCCTCGGTCCTCGACCATACTCTGAATGGAGGGGCGCATGGCGATTGTAAGATGGGACCCGTTCGACTCCCTGTTCGCGCCCGCTGACGTGAACCGCGTCTTCCGCCACCTGCTCGGGCAGGCGGGAGGGGAAGAGCCTGTCAAGGGAGGCACCTGGGCACCGGCCGTCGACGTGTACGAAGGCGACGGAGGGCTCATTGTCGAGGCCGAGCTCCCCGGCGTGGACCCGAAAGACATCGACGTGTCGGTGGACGAAGGGGTCCTCACCATCAAGGGCGAGCGAAGGCACTCGAAGGAGGTCAAAGAGGACAACTACTACCGCGTCGAGCGGGCGTGGGGTACCTTCCAGAGGTCGATGAGACTGAACTCCGACGTGGATCCCGACAAGATAGAGGCATCGTATGAGAACGGGGTGCTTAAGGTGATAGTCCCGAAGCCTGAAGCGAGGAAGCAGAAGAGCATCCCTATAGAGGTCGAGACGAAAAAGCAGATCAAGTAGCCCGGTGAGGCTGCATCGAGAACACGGAGAGCGGCGGCGGGACGGATCGCTCCCGCCGCCAAGTCCTATCAACGAGGGGAAACCGAAGACAGGGCGAGGAAATGGCTGATAAAAAGAAGGACAGGACCGAGGGTGAAGAGGAGCCGCGCGAGGAGGCCCTCGAGGGCGGGGAGATCGTCGTCGAGGAAGAGGAGGCGCCCGTGGCCGAAGCCCCTCTGGCGGACATGAAGGCACTCGAGGCCAGGAACGCCGAGTTGATCGACGGCCTGCAGAGGCTGAAGGCCGAGTTCGACAACTACCGCAAGCGGATGGTGCGTGAGCAGACCCGCATCCTCGAGACGGCCGAGGGCGGTCTGATAAGAAAGCTACTACCCGTCATTGACAACCTGGACAGGGCGATCGCCAACGCGGGCGGCGAGAAGCAGGCAGTGGCACTCACCGAGGGCGTGACGATGGTGCGCGACCAGCTGATAGAGGCCCTTGGAAAAGAGGGGCTCGAAGTGATTGAGGGCCAGGGCGAGCCGTTCGATCCCGAGGAGCAGGAGGCCGTGATGGTCGTGCCTTCCTCTGGGCAGCCCGAGGGGACCGTGGTCGACGTGACCCAGAAAGGATATCGCTTCAACGGAAGCCTGCTCCGACCTGCCATGGTCAGCGTGGCCGGCCCGGACGAAGGCCAGTGATGCAAGGGGGCACCCGCGACGCGGGTGATGACTTTTGAACGGAAACAAGGACTACTACAAGGCACTCGGTGTCGACAAGAGCTCTAATAAAGACGAGATCAAGAAGGCGTACCGGAAGCTCGCCCACAAGTACCACCCCGACAAGAACCCCAACAACAAGGAATCCGAGGACCGCTTCAAGGAAGTCGCGGAAGCGTACGAGGTGCTGTCCGACGACGACAAGAGGAAGGAGTACGACGAGGGCAGGCTTTTCACCGCGCAGGGGCCGTACGGTTCAGGCGGGTTCCGTCCGGGCGACTTCGCCGGGGCGGACGGCTTCGGCAACTTCCAGGGCGGGCAGACCTTCGACTTCGGCGACATAGGCGACATCTTCAACCTGTTCGGCGGCGGCGGCGGCGGAATGGGCGGCCAGCAGAGGGGCGGCCGAAGGGCCCGCAAGGGAAGCGACGTCGAAGTGTCGGTGAGCCTCTCGTTCGAAGACGCGCTGAAGGGCGCGTACGTGCCGGTCACCATGAGCCGCAACATCGCCTGCCCGTCGTGCGGCGGCACGGGAGCGACTCCCGGAACCTTCCCCGAGACCTGCCCGTCATGTGGTGGCCGGGGATCGGTCGCAGAGAACCAGGGGTTCTTCGGCATCAGCAGGCCGTGCCCCACATGCGGCGGCAGAGGCGTCGTCATCAAGAGCCCTTGCGCCTCATGCGGGGGCCTCGGGTCGGCGGTCGTTCCGCGGAAGACCAAGGTCAAGATCCCGCCGGGGGTGGCGGACGGCCAGCGGATAAGGTTCAAGGGCAAGGGCGAGCCCGGCCCTGGAGGCGGCAACCCGGGGGACCTGTACGTAGTTGCTCACGTACAGAAACATCCGTACCTGGCGCGAAAAGACAGCAACATCCTGATGGACCTGCCGCTCACTTTCGCGGAGGCGGCGCTGGGGACGGAGGTACAGATCCCGACCGTCGACGGCCGTGTCAAGCTGAAGATACCGGCGGGTACCGAGGGCGGAAAGACTTTCAGGCTGAAGGGCAAAGGCGCGCAGAAGCTCAAGGGCTCCGGTCGCGGCGACATGCTCGTCACCTCGAAGATAGTGGTGCCGAAGAAGGTCGACAAGAAAGAGCGCGAGCTGCTCGAGGAGCTCGAGAAGCTCGAGCCGAAAGACATTAGGTCACACCTGGGATAAGTGAGGCGAGAAGTGGAAAGGGATCCTGAACAGGGGCTGTATATCATCAGCATCGCGGCGGACCTCGCCGATGTGCACCCGCAGACACTCAGGATGTACGAGCGTCGGGGGCTGCTTCGGCCGTCCCGGACGGCGAAGAACAGGCGCTGCTACTCGGACGACGACATCGAGAGGCTGAGGCACATCCAGGAGCTGACGCAGCAGGAAGGGCTGAACCTGTCCGGCGTCCGCAAGGTCCTCGAGATGGAGGACCAGCTGGAGCAGCTGAGGCTCCAGGTGTCGGAGCTGCAGAGAGAGATGAACAGGGTCAGGGACAGCATGATCGAGGACATCAACAACATGAAGAAGCGGTTCGCGCTGTCGAAGATCCACCCGACCGGCCTTACGCGCAAGCGCTGAGAAGAACGTCCGACCGGGGCCGCTCTCGTTTGAATGGCGCGGATGCTGGCCTATAATTGTTTCTGGCGCCGATCCACGAGGGACAATGAGAAAAAAATACGACGTGATAATCATAGGTGCCGGCCCGGCCGGCATTTTTTGCGCCCTGGAGCTCGCAAGGAACTCCGAGCTCAAGGTGCTCCTCATCGAGAAGGGCAAGGGCATCGATCGACAGTGCCCGGCCCCGCACGGGCAGTGCCGCAAGTGCGACCCCTGCAACACTCTCTCCGGGTGGGGCGGCGCGGGCGCTTTCTCCGACGGCAAGCTGACGCTGTCGAGCGACGTCGGCGGATGGCTGAGCGAACTGATCCCGCGGAGCAAGGTCGACAAGCTGATCGAAAAGGTCGACAGCACTTACCTCGAGTTCGGCGCGCCGGAGCAGATCTTCGGCGACGACGAAGAGCAGGTGCTCGAGATCGGCCGGGAGGCGGTGAAATACGAGCTGCTCCTTATCCCTTCGAAGATCCGCCACATGGGGACCGAAGTCTGTCCGGTCGTGATGTCGCGCATGAAGGAAGAGCTCGAGCGCAAGGTCGACATACTCCTGGAGACCGAGGTCGAGCGCATCCTGGTCAAGGACGGCGTGGCCAGGGGAGTGACTGTCTCGGGTGGTGGCCGGTACACGTGCAAGTACCTGGTAGCCGCGCCTGGGAGGAGCGGCGCCGACTGGTTCAGCAACATGTCCAGGGAGCTGGGGCTGAAGCAGGAAGGCAACATGGTGGATATCGGCGTCAGGGTCGAGGTGCCCGGCGTCATAATGGCGCCACTGACCGACGAGCTCTACGAGCCGAAGCTCGTCTATTACTCCAAGCCCAGCGAGGACAGGGTGCGCACCTTCTGCATGAACCCCTGGGGCGAGGTCATCAAGGAGTATTACCAGGAAGTCCTGACAGTAAACGGGCACTCGTACGCCAAGAAGCACACTGAGAACACGAACTTCGCACTGCTGGTCGACAAGCAGTTCACGGAGCCGTTCCGCGAGCCGATCGCGTACGGCAAGTACATAGCACACCTGGCGAACCTCCTCGGCGACGGCATCCTCGTCCAGCGCCTCGGCGACCTGCAGGCCGGAAGGCGGTCGACTCCCAAGCGCATCGAGCGCGGGACGGTCACCCCGTCGCTCGGCGACGCGACGCCCGGCGACCTGAGCCTGGTGCTCCCGTTCCGGTTCCTCAACGCCATCTGCGAGATGCTGCGCGCGCTCGAGAACCTGGTCCCCGGCGTCAACTCGCGCAACACGCTGCTCTACGGGGTCGAGGTCAAGTTCTACAGCTCGCGCATGCACGTGGGCCCCTCCTTGGAGAGCGAGATACCGAACCTCTTCGGCGCCGGAGACGGCGTCGGCATCACCCGCGGCCTGGTTCAGGCCTCGGCGTCCGGCCTCCTTGTGGCCGGTGCTATACTGCGCCACGAGAAAAGGGCGGCGCAGCCTCAATGAGCCGGTCCCGCGTGATATATTAGGGGCGGCCGCGGCCCCTGTGGGCGGCCGGTGCGTTTTCGACCGACAGCAGGAGTAGCAAGGAGCTGGTGGCTTTGCCCGGGACCGTGATAATCGGCGCCCAGTGGGGCGACGAGGGCAAGGGCAAGATAACCGACCTGATCGCCGACCGCATGGACATGGTCGTCCGGTACGCGGGCGGCAACAACGCGGGGCACACGGTCGTCTGCGGTGAAGACGAGTTCAAGCTCCACCTCATCCCGTCCGGCATCCTCTATCCGCACATCACGCCCGTCATCGGCAACGGGGTGGTCATCAACCCCGCGGTGCTGCTCGAGGAGATGGACGGCCTCGAGGCCAGGGGCATCTCGACAAAAGGCTTGCGGATCTCGTGCAACGCGCACCTCATCATGCCTTACCACATGGCCTTCGACCGGCTGGGCGAGCTGACGCTCGGCGACTCTAAGCTGGGGACGACCCACAGGGGCATCGGGCCGGCGTACGCGGACAAGGCGGACAGGCTCGGCCTCCGGGTGCAGGACCTGCTGGACGAGAAGATCTTCAGGGCCAAAGTGGAGACCGCGCTCGAGAGGAAGAACGCGATCCTCTCCAAAGCATTCGGCCAGGAGACGTTCGACACCGATTCGATCGTCACCGAGTACATGGGTTACGCGGAGCGCCTGAGCGACCATATCGAGGACGCGTCGCTCATGGTCTACGAAGCGATGAAGGCCGGGAAGAAAGTGCTCTTCGAGGGCGCCCAGGGCACGCTGCTGGACATCGATCACGGCACGTACCCGTTCGTCACCTCGTCGTCCCCGACGGTAGGCGGTGCCTTCACAGGCACCGGCGTAGGGCCCGCTATGGTCAACAGCGTCATCGGTGTCGCGAAGGCTTACGTCACGCGCGTCGGCTACGGCCCGTTCCCGACTGAGCAGATCAACGAAGACGGGGAGAGGATGGGCGCGAAAGGCGCGGAATTCGGGACGACCACCGGGCGCAAGCGGCGATGCGGCTGGCTCGACGTGGTGCTGCTGCGCTACGCCGCGCGCATAAACAGCCTGACCTCGATTGCCCTCACGAAGCTCGACGTGCTGGGAGAGTTCGAGCGGATCAAGGTCTGCGTCGGCTATAACTTCCAGGGCAAGGTGTACCACGACTTCCCGCCCCACCAGACGATATTCCACAAGTGCGAGCCGGAGTACCTGGAGGTGCCGGGCTGGCATTGCGACATAAGCGAGATCACCGACAAGGCCGAGCTCCCGCCCGAAGCGTTACGATACATCGAGTTCGTGGAGCAGGCGGCGGGCGTGCCCGTCGGGATAGTGTCCGTTGGGCCCAAGCGAAGCCAGACCATATTCGCGAGCGACGAGCTCAAGCCCGAGGTGTTCGAGGAGGGGCAGTACCTTTACAAAGAGGATTACGAGCTCCCGGCCGGGCTGTCGCAGGATGAGGGGGATCGTTAACCGGTGAAGGTGATGGTGGTCGGGAGCGGCGGCAGGGAGCACACCCTCGGCTGGAAGCTGTCTCAAAGCCCCGGGGTGGACGAGCTGGTGTTCGTACCGGGTAACGGCGGGATGAGCGGGCTCGGTGAGTGCGTCAAGGCGGACGTGGGCGACGCGTCGGCCCTGGCGGATATCGCCACCACCCGCGAGGTGGGCCTGACGGTCGTCGGCCCGGAGGCTCCTCTGGTCGACGGCCTTGTCGACGCTTTCGACGCTCGCGGGCTGCGGGTATTCGGCCCGGTGAAAGAGGCCGCACGGCTGGAGGGCAGCAAGGAGTTCGCGAAGTCGCTGCTGGAGCGGCACGGGATCCCCACAGGCAGGGCGAAATATTTCGACTCCTTCGACGCGGCGAAGAAATACGTCGAGGAACAGGGCGCACCGATAGTCGTCAAGGCCGACGGGCTGGCGGCCGGCAAGGGCGTGATAATAGCGACCACCGTCGACGACGCGATCGATGCACTCGAGCGCTGCATGGTCTCGAAAGAGTTCGGGGCTTCAGGCGACCGGGTGCTGGTCGAGGAGTTCATGGAAGGGCCGGAGGTGTCCATCCTCTCGATGTGCGACGGCTCATCGGCTGCGCACATGGTGCCGTCCCAGGACCACAAGCGCGCGTACGACAACGACGAAGGCCCCAACACCGGCGGCATGGGCGCCTACTCACCGGTCCCGATCCTCGAAGACTCCATGGAGCGGTTCATCCACGAGAGCGTGATGGACGCGACCGTCGATGCGATGGCTTCCGAAGGCGTCCTGTACAAGGGCGTCCTGTACGGCGGCCTCATGCTGACCGCCGACGGGCCCAGGGTCCTCGAGTTCAACGTCCGTTTCGGCGACCCCGAGACGCAGGTCGTGCTGCCCAGGCTGTCGAGCGACCTGCTCCCCGCGATCGACGCCACCATTGACGGAAGCATTCCGGATCTCGCGATGGAATGGTTGCCCGAGTACTGCGTGTGCGTCGTGATCGCCTCGGGAGGCTATCCCGGCAAGTACCCGACCGGCGTTCCCATCAAAGGATTGAAGGCCGCGTCCTCGGACTCCAAGGTCGAGGTCTTCCACGCCGGCACGAAGCTCGAGGACGGGCAGATCGTGACGGCCGGCGGCCGCGTCCTGAACGTCGTGGCGCTCGGCCCCGACTTCGACGAGGCTCGCGGGCTCGCTTACGAGGCGGTGAAGATGATCGACTTCGAGGGCATGCACTACAGGACCGACATCGGCCGCAAGGCGATGATAGAGCGATGAAAGCGATAAAGGTCCTCCTTATAACCGGCTCGAAGAGCGACCTTCCGAAGATGAAGCCCTGCGTCGAGATGCTCGACGAGATGGAGATACCTTCCGAGATCGTTATCGCGAGCGCGCACCGCGCGCCGAAGAAAGTGCTCGAGAGCGTACAGGCAGCCGAGAAAGCGGGTGCAGAGGTCATCATCGCGGCGGCCGGCATGAGCGCGGCGCTGCCCGGGGTGGTAGCCTCGCTGACGGACCTGCCGGTCATAGGAGTGCCGCTTGAGGGCGGGCTGCCCGGAGGGCTCGACGCGCTTTTCTCGGTGGTCCAGATGCCGCCGGGCATTCCGGTCGCGGCCGTCGCGGTTGGCGGAGCGAAGAACGCAGCGGTGCTGGCGGCGAGGATACTCGCGATAAAACACGCGGACATCGCGAAGAAGGTCCACAAGTACCGGGAGACGCTGGCCGAAGGCTAGCGCCTGCCCCGACAGTCACGCGGAGGCGATGAGATGATCGAGAGGTACAGCTTCCCCGAGATGAGGGGGATCTGGACCGAGGAGAGCAAGCTGACCAACTGGCTCAAGGTCGAGGTCCTCGCCGCCGAGGCGATGGCGAGGCTGGGCCTGGTGCCGCCGGAGGCGCTCGCGGAGATAAAGTCGAAGGCGAAGTTCGACATCGCCCGCGTCAAAGAGATAGAGAAAGAGACGCGGCACGACGTGGTCGCGTTCATCAACAACCTCGCGGAGAACATCGGCCCGCCCGCCCGCTACCTCCACATGGGGATGACCTCCTCGGACGTCCTCGACACCGGGCTCGCGCTGCAGATGCGCGACGCGGCCGACATCCTGATCGACGACGCGCTTGCGCTGCTGGCGGTCGTGAAAGCGCGGGCGCTCGAGCACCGGGACACTGTGATGATGGGACGGACGCACGGCGTCCACGCCGAGCCGATCACGTTCGGGCTGAAGCTTGCCGTCTGGGCTTTCGAAGTGAAGCGCGACATCGAGAGGCTCGAGAGAGCCAGGGACGTCGCGGCGTGCGGCAAGCTCTCGGGCGCGGTCGGCTCCTACGCCAGCATCGACCCGAGCGTGGAGATTTACGTCTGCGAGAAGCTGGGCCTGAAGCCGGCCGAGGCTTCCAGCCAGATAATCCAGAGGGACAGGCACGCGGAGTACTGCTGCGCGCTGGCGATATGCGCAACGTCGCTCGACCGTTTCGCGACCGAGATTCGTGCGCTCCAGAAGACGGAGTTCACCGAGGCCGAGGAGCCCTTCAAGGAAGGGCAGACCGGCTCGTCTGCGATGCCGCACAAGCGCAACCCGATCATCTGCGAGAGGGTGTGCGGGCTGGCCAGGGTTGTGCGGAGCAACTCCCAGGTCGCGCTCCAGGACATGGTGCTCTGGCACGAGCGCGATATCAGCCACTCGTCGGCGGAGCGGGTCATCCTTCCCGATGGCACGATCGCGCTCGACTATATCTACCGCAAGTTCACCGACGTGATGAGCGGCCTGGCCGTCTACCCGGAGAACATGCAGCGGAACATGGAGATGTCCGGCGGGCTCTTCTTCTCGGAGAAGGTGCTGCTGGCACTGGTGGACAAGGGAGTCACCAGGCAGGAAGCGTACAAGATGGTGCAGAGGAACGCGATGGCCGCGGCGCGCGGGGAGAAGGATTTCGAGCAGGGGCTCTCCGAGGACGCCGACGTGACGGCGCTCCTGTCGGCAGACGAGATAAAGAGATGTTTTGACGTCCGCAACATGCTCGCGAACGCGGACGTGGTGTTCGAGCGCCTCGAGAGGCTCGAGGTGCGGCCTGTGTAACGAGCTGATCGGTCTAAGACCGGTCTCTAGAAAGGGGGAGCCGGTGGCCAAGGCCAGGGTCTATATAACGCTAAAGCAGGGAATCCTCGACCCGCAGGGCAAGACGCTCCTGAGGGCGCTGAAATCGATGGGATACGACGAGGTCGAGGACCTGCGTGTCGGCAAGTACATGGAGATCGCGCTCGAGGGCGACGACGCTGCCGCGATCGAGAAGAGGCTCTCAGAGATGTGCGAGAGCCTGCTCGCGAACCCGATAATCGAGGACTACCGCATGGAGGTCGAGGCCTGATGAGGTTCGGCGTTGTAGTCTTCCCGGGTTCCAACTGCGACCATGACTGCCACTACGTGATAAGCACCGTGCTCGGCCAGCCGGTCGACTACGTCTGGCACGGGAGCACCGACGTCGCGGGGTTCGACTGCCTGGTCCTGCCGGGCGGCTTCTCCTACGGCGACTATCTGCGCTCCGGTGCCGTCGCGCGCTTCTCGCCCGTGATGAAGGCCGTCGAGAAGTTCGCGGCCTCAGGCGGGCTGGTCATCGGCATCTGCAACGGCTTCCAGATACTTCTTGAGGCGGGCCTGCTTCCCGGCGCGATGATGAGAAACGCCGGGCTGAAATTCATCTGCCGGTTCGTGGACATCAGGGTGGAGACGACCGGGACGCCGTGGACCAATGACGCGCAGGTCGGCCAGGTCCTGCACATCCCGATCGCCCACAACGAGGGCAACTACCAGGTGCCGCCGGACGAGCTGGAGCAGATGAAGAAGAACGGGCAGATCGTCTTCAGGTACTCCACTCCCGGCGGAGAAGTCACCGATGAGTCAAACCCCAACGGAGCGACGGAGGGCATCGCCGGCATTTGCAACAGCGAGGGCAACGTGCTCGGCTTGATGCCGCACCCGGAGCGCGCCTCCGAGGACGCGATCGGTTCGTCGGACGGCCTCGTGATATGGCGCTCCGTCCTCAGCCACTGCGGCGTGGAGCTGCCGGCGTGAGCGATCCCGCCAGGCGGATCAAGGTCGACTTCCACGTGCACACGGTCCACTCCCCCGATTCGGTCATCACGTTCGACATGCTCGTCGAGAGCTGCCGTGCGAACGGTGTGGACGCGGTGGCCATAATGGACCACGACGTGTTCGACGGCGCAGTCGAGTTCAAGGAGCGCGCCGACGCGATGAGAGAGGCCGGCGAGTGGGCGCCGCTCATTCTGCAGGGCGAAGAGGTGCGCACGCTCCAGGGTGAGATATGCGGGCTGTTCCTCACCGAGCACGTCCCCAGGCACCTTTCCGCGCGAGAGACCATGGAGCTGATCCGGGAGCAGGGGGCGCTGGTCTACGTGCCGCACCCGTTCGACATACTGAAGCTCAAGAGGCTCAAGGCGCGCGAGCTCGTCGAACTGAAAAGCATGATAGACATCATCGAGGCCTACAACGGCAAGCCCCGGTTCCCCCGGGCCAACGTGATGGCCCGGCGGTTCCTCTCGAAGAACCCTTTCCCGGCCGCTGCCGGCAGCGACTCGCACGACCCGACCCGCCTGGGTGCGGCGTACGTCGAGATGGATGAGTTCGACGGGCCGGCCGACCTGATGGAGAAACTCGGTGGTGGGAAGATTAGCGGAAAGATGTACTCGCCGTTCGCGTCTGCTTACATGCGTTACAGGATGCGAAGAGGGGACAGGGCCTAGCCGGTCCCGGCCTCTTCCTTCGTCTCTTCCTTCTTCTCTTTCTTGTCGCCGCCCGGTATCGCCCACTTGAGCCACGACGGCACCTTCCAGTCCTGGCCGGCGTTCAGGAAGAACGGCAGGACGAACGCCAGGGCGAAACCGAAGAAGATCTTCACGTCGTCGAACGCCCTGAAGTACGTGTTCCCGAAGTGGGAGAGCGGGTCCCTGAAAGCGTTTGAGCCGCTGTAGATGATAGCGTACGCGATCATCTCCACGATGGGTGTGAGGACCGCGAGGATGACGATCGAGGTCACCGCCATCAGGAAAGACGAGGGCGGGTTCTCGTAGACCCGGACTCCGTCTTTCTTCTTCAAGGTCGTCCCCTTGAAGAGAGCCCACGATATGGCGACGCCGGCGACCAGGATCGAGTACTGCGACCACTGATGGCTGACGTATGCGAGCATCAGCCAGAATGCGAGGACGCCTACCCCTGCTATCAGTGCGTAAGGAAGCGCGAAGATCATCTGCCTGGCCTTGCCCCCTGCGGGGAACATGGCGACGGCCCAGGCTCTCAACTTGTCAGTTACCGCGCCCGCGACTTTGTTCGGCTCGCTGGTGATACGCTGGCGTTCGGCCACCCTCGACCGCGTGCGCTCGATGTGCTCCTCTTTTCGCATGCCGGTCTTGCCGGTATCGACGGGCGATGGGAAACCTTCGGCCCGCGCGGTCCTCGATGGCGCCGGAAGCGGGCCGCGCGCCGGGGCCGGCCTTTGTGCAGGTGCCCCCGGTACTCCTGCCTGGACGGGAGGCGCTACGGTCTGCCATCCCGAATCGGCGGATGAGGTGCCTGCGGCTCCGTCTGTGGGCGGGGGAGGCGGAGCGGCCTTCAGGTCGGGGGCGCCGACCGGCGCGGCCGTACCCTTGGCTACCGGGACACCGGGTTCGACGGCTCCCTTGCGCCTGGGCCGCCGCGGGGTCTTCTCCTTGCGCCGGCCTTTCGCGGCCTGCTTTTCGGCGCAGCTGATACAGAGAGCGGTGTTGTCGCCTTCCTGGGAGCACTGGCTGCAGATCGGCCTGCCGCACTTCAAACAGTCTCGGACGGCGGGCCTGCCTTCGTGCAGGTAACAGCTAGTTATGTGCTTTACCCCAGCCGCCAAGTGACACCTCTTAAAGCTCGGTCGGTACCGGTCTACATCGGGAAGGATCTCCAGAACGTCCTGCCTGCAACCGCCCTTCGATATCCCCGTCAATTATATACAGGCGGCCGTCCGGCGCACCTTGATGGAAACTCCCTCAATCCCGCGCGGCCTTCATGGCCGCTATGGACTCGTTGATCTCGTCCGTGAAGCCCGTCAGCTCTTCGCGCGTCTCGAACTCGTCTCCCGCGTAGAGGAACTCCTCGCTGAAGGGGCTCAGTCGAAGCGCCTCCCTGTCATTCTCCGAGAACCTTTTTTCGAAGCCCTCGTAAAGCTCGGTACCCTTGAAGACCACGAGCGGGAAGAAGGCTGCGGAGAGTATGTCGTTGCGATCGAGGATATCGACGGTCCGCCATACGCTCTCCCTGGTCTCGCCGGGAAGCCCCACGATAAAAGTAAGGAGCGGCGTCATGCCGGACTTCTTCACCTCGGTGGCGGCTTCGACGATCGTATCGGCGCTGAGCCTCTTGCCGGCCGCCTCCCGCAGGACTTCGTCGTTGAAGCTCTCGGCGCCGATCGCAACGCCGGTGAAATTGCTGGAGGCGAGCAGGTCGATGATCCCCTCGTCCAGGTGGTCCGCCCGGGTCTGGATCTGGTATCGGTAGGGAAAGGAGCGTACCTCCTCCAGGAGCTTCAGCATCCTCTTCCTGTTCATGGTGAAGGTGGCGTCCCCGAAGAAGAAGCCTCCGCCGCCGAAGTTGTCGTTGCAGTAGGTGAGCACCTCGCGGACGTACCCGGGCGAATGGAATCGCACGCGTCCGTTGTTGAGCGCGGGGTCGAGGCAGAACTTGCATGCCTCCGGGCATCCCCTCGATGTGAGGAATCCGGCCCCCGGGATGTAGTCGTCCCACGGATTCGCTTCGCCGAGGAGCTTGAAGCGGGTCGCGATATCGAACTCATCCGACACGGTGTAGAGGTGCGGCAGCGAGTCCAGGTCGGCGTTCGGTTTCCTTTTCGGATTGTGCCAGACCCGGCCGCGGTCCCGGCCGCTGATGCCCGCGACGCCGTCTCCGCGGCCACCTTTTTCGATCGAGTCCAGCAGCTCGACGCAGGCGACCTCTCCCTCGCCCCTTACCACAAAGTCGGCGTGGCCGTCCTCGAGGATAGACGAGGCGTTCATCGTCGAATAGATACCTCCGGTGACGAGCGTCGTGCCCGGACACGCTTTCTTTATGTCTCCGAAGAGACCGCGCACGTAGAGCGCGAGACTGTAGTTTGATAGCGGTACGAGCAGGACGTCCGCCGAAAGGCGCTCGAGAGAATCGAACAGGTAGGCCTTGCTGGCGGCACCGTGCCCGGGCTCGCTTATCGGCGAGCCGGACATCGCCGCCTGGTCTGTTCCGGGCTCGACAAAGAGTGACGCTACGCGGTGCAGGTCCGCCACGACGTTGACGACCTCGAAGTCCCGGCCGGCCGCCTTCATCGCCGCCGCGACGTGCATCATGCCGTAGTCGGGGGCGAGGAGGTCTTTGTTCCTGAGCGCGGAGAAGCGGACCCTCCAGGCCGGTTCGGGCCTGGCGTCCATCAGTCCCAGGCCGCCCGTATCGGAGACGAGGACTACTCTCATGATGACTCGCGCTCGGTGTGCATGATGGTGAATAGGATAGCGTTACTGCGAGCGGCAGGCCAAGGCGGACATAAGGAAACATCGAGCCCAACGAAAAGAGCCCCCTGGTCGGGGGCTCTTCGGGACCTTCCAAACACCCGGCCCGCGATGCCGCTTGTTTTCCGCCGGAAGTTTAATTTATACCTGCCGGCCCTCTGTTGCAACCTTCCACCGGGATTTTAATAATAATCAACCAACCTCGAAATCCGGCGCAATGAGCGACGTCCGAGCGGACCGCGGGCAACCGTTCTATAATCATGAGTCGATGGGAAGGAAACGACTCGGATGAAGAATAAAATACTGATCCTGCTGCTCGCGGGTTGCCTGGCACTGGCGGTCGCCGGATGCGGAGCGGCCGCGAAGACAGCCACTCAGAGTACGGCGACCGACTCGCAGGACCAGCTGACCTCCAGCACCATCCCGACCGTCAGCGACACCGGCCAGAAGTACAATTCCGTTGACGAGAAGAACGCCGCGGAGGCGTCCATCAGGTACGCGCAGGAGGCGAACAACGGCTCGGAGTTCGAAGCGCTGAAGATCCTGGTCGTCGACGGCTGGGCGAAGGTGTCCATCGAGGAGACCGGCGTGCCTCGCGACGAGGCCGTCGGCTACGACGTCTACGTGAAGATGAACGAGAAGGGTTCCTGGGACGTGGTCGCGAGCGGAACAGGGCTCCTCCCCGATGACGTGCCGGGCGCGCCCGGCGACCTGTTCGGACCCTGACCCACCACAAAAAAAGAAGGCCCCCGCAGGGGCCTTCTCCAATCAGCATCATCTCTTACTTCAGTTTGTCGCGGCCGAAGCCCAGCACGTTACGCGCCGTGATGAGCATCTGGATCTGGCCGGTGCCCTCGAAGATGTCGTTGATCTTCGCGTCGCGCATCCACTTCTCGAGAAGGTTGTCGCGCGAGTAGCCCAGCGGTCCCATCAGCTCGACGCACTTTGCGGTGATCTGTGTAACCGCGAGGCCGGCCTTGGCCTTCGCCATCGAGGCCTCGAGGCTGTTCTTGATGCCGTTGTCCAGCATCCACACCGCGCGCCAGGTCAGGAGCCTCGCCGCGGTCAGGTTCGCCTCCATCTCGGTGATGTCCCGTTCGATCGCGGTCATGTTGGCGGGCGATATCTGGTAGCGGACGTCCAGCCCTTCCTCGGCCATGATGTCCTTCAGGTAATCGAGCGCCGCGCGCCCTACGCCGATCGCCATCGCGGCGACCATCGGACGCGTCGCGTCGAACGTGGCCATGACTCCCTTGAAGCCCTTGGTCCCCGCCGACTTGGAGTCGACGACCTCGGCGCTTCCCAGTATGTTCGACTCGGGGATCTTGCAGTCCATGAACGAGAGCGTGACGGTATCCGAGCACCGGATTCCCATCTTTTCCTCGACCTTGACGATCTCCATGCCGGGAGTGTCGTGCTCCACGATGAACGGCTTGATGCCGGCGCGCCCGGCCTTCGCGTCGACGGTCGCCCACACGACGACGAATCCCTTCGAGTCCTTCAGCGCACTCTGGCCGCTCGTGACGAATATCTTCTCGCCGTTGAGCACCCACTCGTTGCCTTCCTTTGTCGCCGTGGTGCGCAGGTTGGCCGTGTCACTGCCGGCATCCGCCTCGGTGATCGCCATCGCGCCCCAGCAGGGCTCGTCACCGGAGAAGCGAGCGAGGAACTGCTCCTTCTGCTCCGGCGTGCCGGTCGCCTGGACGGCCGCGCCGCCAAGCCCCTGGCCCGGGAATGCGAGCGCTATCCCGGCGTCGCCCCAGAAGATCTCCTCGACCGTCACCGCAGTGGTGACCTGCCTCTCGGAGGGCTTCTTCGGCCCGTCTTCCTTCTTGTCGCCGCCGGACATGCTGCCGCCGACGCCGCCTTTCATGAACCCGTGCACCATCTTGAGAAGGTCCCACGGCTTCTCGTGCTCTTCCTCGTCGTACTTGCGCGCCTGAGGCCTGATGGCGTTCTCGGCGAACATGCGCAACATCTTCTGCGTTCCCTTGATCTTCGGCGAAAGTTCGAAATCGATAGTCATATCTCACACCCCCTATACCATTGCTATGCCTTCGAGGGTGGAGAAGGCGCGGGCGTTCCGGAACCAAAGCTCCGGCATGTTGTCACGCACGTAGCCGTGACCGCCCATAACCTGCACCGCCCCGTCGCAGACCTTCATGCACTTCTCGGCCGCGTAGTTCTTCGCGAGCGCGGCTTCCCTGCTGAACTCGTCGCCGCGGTCACACTTCCACGCCGCCTCCCACACGAGCATGCGGGTCGCGTCGGTCTCCATGAACATCTCGGCGATCATGAACGCGATGGCCTGCCTGGAACCTATCGGATCGCCGAACGCTATTCTCTCTTTCGCGTAGTCGCGCGAGTGCTCTGCGGCGCGCTTCATCATGCCGATTGCGAGTGAAGCGAGCGCCAGCCTCGAGCGGCTCAGCAGCTTCAGGTAGTCGATGCCCCTGTCGCCGCCGACCTTCGCCTCGAGCGGGACGCGGACGTCCTTGAACTCCAGCGGGTATGTCGCCAGCGCCTTGAGCCCCATGTTCTTCTCGCGCTCTCCAACTGCCAGGTTCTCGGCGCCCTTGGGGACGATGAAAGCCTGGACGCCCGCGAACCCCGCGCCGGCGTCTGTGGAAGCGAACACGAGCAGGTTGTACGATTCCGCCGCGAGCGGGACCAGGCACTTGCGGCCCTTGAGCACGAACTCGGCCCCGTCGCGCTTCGCGGTCGTCATGATCTGCGACGCGTCGAAGTTGTATCGCGGCTCGATGATCGCGGCAGCACAGGGCTTGAACTCGTCGCCGCAGACGGGAGGCAGCAGTGCGCCGCGCTGCTCGTCTGTGCCGTCGAGCAGCACCGAGTAGGCCATGACGGTCGGGGACAGCAGGTGCATCGCCATGGACAGGTCGCCGTGCGCCAGCTCCTCGTAGGCTATCGAGCCGGTCAGCGCCGAAGGCGACTCGCCGAATCCGCCGTACTCCTCGGGTACGCTCGACGAGATTATCTCGAGCTCCCAGCCCGTCTTGACGACGTCGCCAGGGACCTCCAGGCTCTCGTCGCTCTCGCGAGCGAGCGGGTCCATCTGGTCGGTAGCGAAGCCGGCGATGGTCTCTTTTACCATCGCTTGCTCTTCGCTCGGTTCGAACGAAAGCATAGGCCACTCCTCCTTTCAAGCGGGCTCTGTCGCCCGCAAGCGCGTCTGTCTCCTGCTTTCGAAATATCCTCGCGTGAAGGTGCCCCACGTGTGCCGGGTGAGCGGCTGTCGGTGAAAGTACCATCCTGCGGCCGTCTCATTATACTCATCACCCTTGAAAGTGAAAGCGGCGGCGGGCTACTGTTAGGTAAGGGTCGGGAAAGGATAACAATGAGGTCGATTCGAGCCAGGATGATAATACTGCTGACAGTGGCGCTGGCGGCTCTTGCTGTCATATCCGGTTGTTCGACTTCGGCCAAGCCGCAGACGTTATCGACGGCCCCTGTTTCGAGCGCCACGTCTTCCACGGCACCGTCATCGGCGAACCCGACGGTGCTCTTCTTCAGCCAGCCCGGCTGATCCACCTGCCCGCCGGCGGAGCGCCTCGTGAAGGCGCTGCAGAAGCAGGTAGGGGGAATAGACGTGAAGGTTGTCGACATCTACAAGGACTTCGCGACCGCGGACACATATGACATACAGTCGACGCCTACGATCGTGGTCCTGGACCGGGCCGGGCAGGTCGTGCAGATGTTCGTCGGCTATCCGGTCGAGAGCCGCCTCAAGTCCGCGATGCAGGCCGCGAAGAAATGAGTCGTAGAGACAGGAAGTCGATCGCATGAAGATGCTTATCCTTTATTACTCGGGGACCGGCAACACCCGGTTCGCCTGTACGGTGGCCGAGGCCGTCATGAAGAAAGAAGGCCACGAGGTCACCATGAAGCGGCTCGACCAGGCCGGCGGAGTCTCGCTCGACGGCTTCGACGCCTGCTGCTTCGGAGCGCCTGTCTACGAGTGGGCGCCCGCACGGAACGTCGAGGATTTCGTCATGACCATGCCGCGCATGGACGGAAAATGCGCGTTCATCCTGACCAGCTCCGCCGGCGCGAAGGGCGAGGCGACCGAGCTGTTCGCCCGCATGCTCGAGAGTAGAGGCCTCACCGTGCTGGGGGACTACAACCTCATCTGCCCCGATTCCTGGGGCGGCTCGAGGAGATGGTCTTACTCCCACGACGCCGAGACCCCGACTCCCGGTTCGGTCCGCGACCTCGCCGACTTCGTCCGGGAGATGCTAGCAATGGCATCCAGCTTCAATTCAGGCGAGACCGTAGACGTCCCGGACTATCGCGTCAGGAAGACGGGCCTCTTCTTCGCGTCACGGTTCTCAAGGCTCGCGCCTTCAGCCAGGTTGAAGATGGGAAAGAAGAAGGTCGACAGCGAACTCTGCAACGAGTGCGGCGTCTGCGCGAAGCTGTGTCCCATGGACGCCATAACGCTCGACCCTCAACCCGTCTTCTCAAAGCGCTGCATCGGCTGTTGGCGCTGCGTGAACATGTGCCCCAAAGATTGCATCACGACGCTGCTCGACAGCAAACATCATTACAAGGGCATCGTCGACAAAGAAGAGCTGCTGAAACGGATCTAGGGATTTGGTGGAGCGGATGGGACTCGAACCCACGACCTCATCCGTGCGAGGGATGCGCTCTCCCAGCTGAGCTACCGCCCCACGATAGCGTGATTTATTGTAGCGCATAGCATTTGACGTTCAAGTTTCAGTAACGCGCCAAGTTGCAGGAACATGCACGAGAACCGGGCCTGACACCGGCCAGCAAAGCTGGCGCCGCAGTGAGGCCATACGATATAATTTTTTTGCCCGGAGGCACGCGGTAGGAAACCGCCGGGCACCGGAGAACAAGTCAGCCAGGGCATTTCGAAACATCTACGTTCCGGAGGTGGAAGATGGTCAGGGGACCCCACGGGTACGAACAAACCGGAGAACCGATACTGAGAGTATTGTGTCCAAACTGCGACAACAGGGTGACCATTGAGCCTGGCCAGGACGATGTGAAATGCCCGCACTGTGGGAACGTGGTGCACAGGCCCAAGAACAAGAAGTAGGGGCCGGCTGAAGTTTATCCGGGCCGCCCTCGACCGTCCGCTTCGGACAGGAGGGAATTTTGGAACTCGAAGTCACGACCAGGGACGTTGGCGACTACACAGTCATAAAGCTCAAGGGCGAGGTGGACATATACACCGCGCCTTCTCTGCGGGAGACGATAGTCGACAGCGTCGAGAAAGAGCGCTACAAGATCGCGGTGGACCTCGACGAGGTCGACTTCCTGGACAGCACCGGGCTCGGCGTGTTGGTGGGTGGGCTGAAGAGGGTCAAGCAGCACGACGGAGAGCTGGGGATCATCTGCAACCAGGAGAAGATCCTGCGGATATTCAAGATCACCGGCCTCACGAAGATCTTCAACATATACGAGAGTGCTGATCAACTCAAAGAGTAGATCCACGGCCGGCATCGGCCGGCGGTGTCTGGAGGGGCGGACTCGAAATGTGTCCGCCTCGTTCGTTTTTTAAGGAGAGATGATGGCAAAGACCGGCGCCGGCGGGCGCGACGTCTACGACGAGTTGCGGCGCGACATGGTCGAGCACCAGATCGCGAACCGTGACATAGAAGACGAGCTCGTGCTGAAAGCGATGATGGAGGTGCCGCGGCACCTGTTCGTCCCGCCCAACATGCGCGCCCGCTCGTATCACGATTCCCCACTGCCGCTCTCGATGGGCCAGACGATATCCCAGCCGTACATAGTCGCGCTGATGACCGAGCTGCTGGGGCTCAGAGGCGACGAGACGGTGCTGGAGGTCGGCACCGGCAGCGGTTACCAGGCGGCCGTCCTCTCGAGAATCGCCCGCTTCGTCTACTCGATCGAGCGCATCGAGGAGCTGGCGACCAGCGCCCGCGAGAAGCTCGGCGAGCTCGGCTACGACAATATCGAGGTCGTGGTCGGGGACGGCAGCGCCGGGCTCCCCGAACATGCCCCCTATAAAGGTATAATTGTCACGGCCGGGGCGCCGGACATCCCGCCGAAGCTCGTCGAGCAGCTCGACGAAGGGGGCAGGATGATCGTTCCGGTCGGGCCTTCGAACCTGCAGACGCTGAAGGTCCTGACCAAGAAGAACGGCCAGGTCAGCGTCAGAGAAGAAGGCGCATGCGTCTTCGTGCCGCTCCTCGGGAGCTACGGCTGGAAGCGCGGGAACACTCCTTAATCTTTCTTTCGGAGGATCAGGGCGAATGAAACCTTTTATAGTGATGCCGACGTACAACGAGAAAGAGAACCTGGAGAAGATGATCCGGGCACTGCTCGATCTCGACTGCGGCATCTCGATACTGATAGTGGACGACAACTCCCCGGACGGAACCGGCGAGATCGCCGACCGCCTCGCTGCCGATAACGAGAACGTGTTCGTGCGGCACCGCGAGGGCAAGCAGGGGCTCGGGACCGCGTACAAGTACGGGTTCTTCGAGGCCATCGACCTCGGCGCCACCTGCGTCTTCGAGATGGACGCGGATTTCTCGCACGACCCCTCCTACGTACCGAAGATGCTCGACGCGATCCAGAAGCACGATGTCGTGATCGGATCCAGGTACGTGAAGGGCGGGGGGACGAAGAACTGGAGCAAGTTCAGAGAGATGATCAGCCGCGGCGGCAGCCTGTACACCAGGATGCTCACCGGGCTGAAGGTGAAGGACCCGACCGCAGGGTTCCGCTGTTATCGCAAAGAAGTCCTCGAGTCGGTGGATTTCGAGAAGATCGACGCGTCAGGGTACGGGTTCCAGGTGGAGATGGCTTACGTCTGCACATTGCTCGGCTACGACGTGTACGAGCTGCCCATAGTATTCTGCGACAGGATCGAGGGAACGTCGAAGATGAGCAAAGGCATCGTCTTCGAGGCCATGAGGATAGTGGCCGGTTTCCGCAAGAAGTATAAAGACCTCGAGCCGCTCCCGAAGTCGGGAGCCGGCGAAGAATTGGCCGGGGGGAAACCGGCCGACTGAAAAGCACACCGGGCCGCCCGGCAGAGGGGCGGCACAAACAGAAGACAACGGCGGCCGCAGGCCGCCTCGTATCGGAGGTATGCAATGGAAACCAAAGTGACAGAGCAGTTGAAGGCGCTGTTCGACCCGCGCAACGTCGCGGTGATCGGCGCCAGCAACGTGATGCTCAAGTGGGGATACATAGTCCCGGCCAACATACTCTCGGGCGGATACAAGGGTGACTTCTACCCGATAAACCCGAAGGACGACGTGATACTGGACAGGCCCGTACTGCGCTCCGTGAAGGACGTGCCGGGCGAGGTCGACCTTGCCATCGTGACCGTTCCGGCGGACCGCGTGCTCTCCGTTGTGGGCGAGTGCGTGGAAAAGGGCGTCAAGACCTGCATCGTGATATCGGGCGGGTTCAGCGAGACTGTCGAGGGCGCGGACATGGAGAAAGAGCTGACCAGGCTGGTCGAGGGCTCTTCGATGCGGCTCGTCGGCCCCAACACCATGGGGATCTACTCGGCGCCCGCCAACCTGCACGCGCTGATGCCGCCGGTGCGGCCCTGCCCGGGCAAGATCGCGTTCGCGGCGCAGAGCGGAAACCTCGGTACTCAGGTGATGAGCCTCGGCAAGGCGTACGGCGTGGGTTTCTCACGGTTCGTGTGCATCGGCAACGAGGCCGACCTGAAGTGCGCCGACTACATGGAGTACTTCGCGAACGACCCCGAGACGGACGTCATCCTGCTCTACATCGAGGGGCTGAGAGATGCCAGGCGGTTTATCGAGGTCGCTTCCGAGGCCACGCTCAAGAAGCCGGTTGTCGTCATGAAGGCGGGGAAGACCGAGGCGGGCGCGAAGGCGGCCAGGTCGCACAGCGCGGCCCTTGCGGCGGACGCGACGATCTTCGAGGGAGTGCTCAAGCAGGCGGGGATGATCGAGGCCGAGACCACCGAGGACATGCTCGACATAGCGAAGGCCTTCGCCGCGGTGCCGGCCCCGAAGGGCAAGCGGGTCGGCGTCCTGACGTGGGGCGGCGGCTGGGGAGTCGTCACGGCGGACGCGCTGGCGAAGCACGGTCTCGAACTCGTGAAATTCCCGGATGACACGCTGAAGCAGCTTGACGATGTCCTCCCTCCGTACTGGAGCAAGGGGAACCCGGTCGACCTGGTCGGCACGCTGGACCTGTCGATGCACTTCAAGTGCCTGGAGATACTGGCGAAGTGCCCGGTCGTCGACGCGGTCATAAGCCTCGGGACCATGGGCGCGACATCGTCGTTCCAGTCCTTCGTGGTCGAGGGGACGGGCGCCGAGGTGATGGACAACATCAAGCCGAGGGTCATCACGCCGGCCTTCATCAAGCGGATGTCGGACCTCGACGAGGCGTACCGGGACGAGGTGATCCGGATGATGGCCCTGACACAGAAGCCGATCATCGCGGTGGCGTTCCCGACTGCGGGTTCGATATCGCCGGTTCTCGCGCGCCAGAGTGAGATAGTCATATACCCGTCGCCGGAGCGTGGGGCGAAGACGCTGGCGGCGCTGTACGAGTACGGGCAGTTCCTCGAGAGGAAAGCGGCGCTGGTCTAAAAAATCGCAGTGCCGACTATACTCGGCACGGTGACGGATAGCGCCCCCGGGAGGGAAATGCACGAGCTTTCGGTAGTCGAGAGCATGGTCGCGGTGGTGCTGAAGCACGCCGAGAAGAACAAAGCCTCGAAGGTGACGAAGATAAACCTCGTCCTGGGCGAAGCGAGCACGGTGATGGAGGAGCCCGTCCGGTTCTACTTCGAGCTCCTGGCGAAGGACACCATCGCCGAGGGCGCGGAGCTCAGCTTCAGGCGGCCTCCGCTGACCTCGACGTGCAGAGATTGCGGAAACGAGTTCAAGGTCATCGAGTTCGACTTCATCTGCCCGAAGTGCGAAAGCCCGGAGACCGAGATAATCACGGGCAGGGAATTCCAGGTCGAGTCGATAGAGATAGAGTGATGGACGGGCGAGCGCCCGCGGAAGATAACGGGAGGCAGTGATGGAGATCGAGGTCCTCGAGGGAGTCTTCGACGCGAACGAGATGATAGCGAAAGAGAACCGCGCCCTGCTGGAAGAGGCGGGCACCTTCATGATCAACCTGATGGCCAGCCCCGGCGCGGGGAAGACCAGCGTCATCACCAAGACGCTCGAAGGCGTCAGGGGCACACTTTCCAGCGGCGTGATAGAAGGCGATATCGCCGGGAAGGTAGACGCCGAGCGGATCGCGGCGCTGGGAATCCCAGCGGTGCAGATAAACACTGGCGGGTCGTGCCACCTGGAGGCGCGCCAGATAAACGGTGCGCTGCTGAAACTGGACCTGTCCGCCCTGGACCTGGTCATCGTTGAGAACGTCGGGAACCTGGTATGTCCGGCGGAGTTCAAGCTGGGCGAGGACCTGAAGGTGATGATCCTGTCCGTCGCGGAGGGGCACGACAAGCCGCTCAAGTACCCGCTGATGTTCTCGGAGAGCGACGTCCTGATAGTGAACAAGATCGACCTGATCCCTTACACCGACTTCGACATGAAAGCGCTGCTCGAGACGGTCGGGAAGATGAACCCGGACGCGGAGATATTCGAGCTCTCGTGCAGGACCGGCGAAGGAGTCGAAGCCTGGACCGACTGGCTCAAGAAGAAGGTCGCCGGCTCCTAGTCGGCGACCTTCGTCGTCTAAACTCGACCCCACTTCTATCAATGAAATGCACTACTTTGATATCACCCTGCCCAATCGGGTCGAGTTTATCCCGAGCCGGGAAAACATAGACGGGGGCCGAGCCCAGACTGATAGACAAAAAGATAAAGCGTAACTGATAAGTCAGATGGGCAAAAAGTGTTAGGCATTCCTCCCAGCCTTCGCCCCCGGAACATTGTGAGAAACACTCGAGAGTGTTTCTCACGTCGAACGCCGGTCGGACACGAGTCGCGCACGCGCAGCGTGCGCCATATTTGGACGTTGACTCAGGACCCAGATTCAAGATTGACCCTGATGATAAGCCCCGGAAGAAAGAAACGGCGAATGAATTCGCCGCTCAATACGTGAGGATTGCGAACGCGACACTGGGGCCAGGCCCCAGTGTCGCGTTTCTTGTTGTCAGGGTTCGTAGGTAGTCTGGAAATCGATGAACGCGCCGTCGGGGTTCGAGGTGAACTGCACGGGGTCCCAGACCCAGACGTCGTTGCGGATCAGGTTCATCGAAGCGCCGCCCTTGCGCGGCGCGACGAACGCGATGATAACCACAGGGCGCCCGGTGTAGGTGGCTTTCTCCACGTAGTAAGGGATCTCGACCGGCTCGCTGACCATGACCAAGTTGATCATCGCCTCTAGCAGTGCAGGGTCCTCACCCAGGCTCGCGAACTGGTTGCAGCACTGCTTCGAGTAGTCCCCGGAAAGCCTGACTGCGTCCGCCATCGTGTACTGGGTGGCGAACTGCTTGCGCTCGGGCAGCCCGTCGAAAGTCTCTTTCAGCGTACTCCGGTTGTAGTCGTTGGACGACTTCTTCACTATCGGGCTGATGCTGGCCAGCATCCCGCTAGTGGAAAGCTGCGGGTTGTTTGACTTTGCGGCCGTGCTCTCGAAGGCGGCCGGTATGCTTCCACCGTCGTTGGCGGGGAAACTCATGCCCAGTTGAGATGTCCTCTTCTGGGTCGTGTTGTTATTGTTGACGATCCCCACGACCACGAAGACCGCGATCAGCGCGACGACCGCGAGAGCGCCGGCCGCGAGAGCGGGCTTGGGGAGGTGGAACCAGGAGGCGCGAGGTACGGATACTTTGCCGGAGTGGATGGCTGCGAGCATGCGGCTCGATGCCTGATCGCCGAGCGCCGGCCGCGAGAGCGATGCGAGCGCAACCGACGAAAGCTCGAGCTTCTCGACTGCTGCCGAGCACTCGGTGCAGGACTCCAGGTGCGACTCGACCTGTTTGCGAGTCCCCGCATCCAGTGTCCCGCTTACATAGTCGACGAGCGACTTCTGATATTTTCTACAACCCATCCGTTCTCCTAGGCCGACAACCCTTAGACGGCCTCATCCCAACCATTGTTCCTTGTGTTCTTCGAGAAGGTCGCCCAGCCTCGTCCTGGCCCTGAAAATACGCGATTTCACTGTTCCGACAGGTAACCTGAGCAGCCTCGCCACCTCCGAATACTCGAGCCCCTCGAGCTCGTGGAGCACCAGCGGGGCCCTCAGGTTCTCCGGGAGCTTCATGAGCGCCTGCTGCACCAGCCGCTTCGCGTCAGCCGAAACGGCGGCGCTTTCGGGGGCGGTCGACGGTGAGTTAGAGCTGTCCGCGATCTCTGGGGTTCCCTCTTCGGACGAAGAAACCGTGTCCAGGCTCCTCTTTTTCTTCCTGAGGTAGTCGCGGGACCTGTTGATGGCGACCCGGTACAGCCAGGTCGAGAAAGCGGAGCGCCCCTCGAACGAGCCCATCTTTTTCAGGGCGACCATGAATACTTCCTGGCACAGGTCCTCCGCTTCTGCGGCGTTGCCGGTCATCCGGTAAGCCAGGGAGTAGATCTGGTCCCGGTACCTGAGGAATATCTCGTCGAACGCGCCAGGCTCACCGGCGCTCGCTCGCTTGACGAGCTCGAAGTCTTCGCGCTCCGTTGCGATGTCGGCAGGGCTCATGGATGCGATTATAACATTGCTCATTTCGTTTGATTGAATGCAGAGCGTTAAGCTAATATTTGCACGAGTCAAAACGGCCCCCGACCATCTTCGGAGTAAGGATGCCTTCTAGAATCCTGATGACAGGTAATGAAGCCGTCGCGCTCGCAGCCTTTCACGCCGGCGCGCGGTTCGCCTCTGCATATCCCGGCACGCCCTCGACCGAGATACTGGAGGAGTTCTCTAAATGCGAGGGCGTATACGCTGAATGGGCGCCAAACGAGAAAGTCGCCCTGGAAGCCGCGATCGGCGCCTCCATAGGCGGAGTCCGCGCCCTGGCGGCGATGAAACACGTCGGTCTCAACGTCGCAGCGGACCCCTGGTTCACCCTGCCCTACATAGGGGTGTCGGGCGGGCTGGTGGTGGTCAACGCGGACGATCCGGGCATGCACTCGAGCCAGAACGAGCAGGACAACCGCTACTACGCGAAAGCCGCGAAAGTGCCGATGCTCGAGCCGGCCGATAGCCAGGAAGCGTACGACCTTACCCGCGAGGCGTACGAGATGAGCGAGCGCTTCGACACGCCCGTGATGATGAGGATGACGACCAGGGTGTGCCATTCGCGGAGCCTGGTCGAGCCGCGCGAGGTCCACCTGCACGAGCACATCCCGTACGTGAAAGACGAGAAGAAGCGGGTCATGATACCCGGCCATGCCAGGCTGCGCCACCCGATCATGATAGAGAGGCTGGCGGCCCTCGAGGAGCTCGCGAACGAGTTCGAGCACCAGCGGATGGAGCCCGGCTCGCTCGACGCGGTGGTCGTGACCGCGGGCGTGGCGTACCAGTACGTCAAAGAGGCTTTCCCCGGCGTGGCGATATTGAAGCTCGCGATGACGAACCCGATGCCCATGGGGCTGATAGACGAGTTCTGCTCGCAGTACAAGAACGTCTACGTGGTCGAGGAGCTCGAGCCTTTCATGGAGCACTCCGTAGCCACACTGGGGCTGTACCCGAAAGGCAAGGCGACCGTGCCGCGGGAGGGCGAGCTGAACGTGGACAACGTGCGCGATGCATTCCCGGAGTTGGCGCCGAAGGAACGTTACGAAGGGGTCAGGCTCCCGGACAAGGCATCGCTCCCGGCCCGGCCGCCGATACTGTGCGCCGGCTGCCCCCACCGCGGGATCATGTACACGCTTGCCAGGCTGAAGGCGATCATCGCGGGTGACATCGGCTGCTACACGCTGAGCGTGCTCCCGCCGCTGTCGGCCCACGACTGCCAGGTATGCATGGGCGCGAGCATCACGATGGGCCACGGGCTGGAGAAGGCGCTCGAGATCGCCGGCGCGGACGGCGCGGGCAAGAGCCACCGCGTCGTGTCCGTCCTCGGCGATTCGACGTTCTTCCATTCGGGCGTCACCGGGCTGATGGAGATGGCCTACAACAAGGGCGACTTTACCGTGGTGATACTCGACAACCGCACCACCGCGATGACCGGCTTCCAGGAGCACCCGGGGACGGGCAAGACATTGCTGGGCGAGCCGACGATATCGGTGGACATCGAGATGCTGGCGAAGTCGATGGGCATAGATTCGGTGAGAGTGGTCGACCCTTACGACCTCGAGGAGTGCAGGCGGGTCCTGAAAGAAGAGATGGACCGGGCCGCCCCCTCGGTGGTGATCTCGCGGAGGGCCTGCGTGCTGAGGGCCAAAGAGAAACGGCCGCCGTACGCGGTCTCGAGGGAGAAATGCAACGACTGCGCCGTCTGCATGAAGCTGGCATGCCCGGCGCTGGTGCAACGCGGCGATGAAGTGATGATCCTGCCGGGCGCGTGCACCGGCTGCTCCGTGTGCGCCCAGGTGTGCAAGAAAGAAGCGATCGAGGTGGCAGGATGAGCGCCGCGGTGACAGAGACCAGGTCCGTCGTCTTCGCGGGCGTCGGAGGCCAGGGGACGATAACCGCTGCCAACATCCTTTCGCAAGTGCTGGTGGCGCATGGCTTCGACGTGAAGACGAGCGAAGTGCACGGGATGGCGCAGCGCGGCGGCAGCGTTACCAGCATGGTGCGGTTCGGCGACGTCGTGTTCTCGCCGCTGGTGCCGCTGGCTTCCGCCGAGACTATCATCGCGACAGAGCTGCTCGAGGGCCTGAGGTCGCTCGAGTTCCTGGCCGCCGGCGGACGTGTGATCGCGTCGCGCACGCGGGTGGACCCGCTGTCTGTCCTTCAGGGTGCCGTCAAGTATCCGGCAGACGCCGAGGAACGGCTGCTCGAGCTCGCGCCGGGAAGCATCGTCGTCGACGCGGCGGACTTCGCGCGCGAGGCGGGCAACGAGAGGGCGGCCAACACCGTCCTGCTCGGCATCCTGTCCGCGACGCTTCCTCCCGACGAGGCGGAATGGATGTCCGTCATCGAAAGGCTGGTCAAGGCGAAAGCGGTCGAGGCCAACAAGGCGGCGTTCGCCGCCGGGAGGCGGCTCGCTTGAAGATCTGGGACGAGGGCATGGAGACGCTCACCGGCGGAGAGCTCGAGCGCCTCCAGCTGGAGCGGCTTCAGTCGACGCTCTCGAGGGTGTGGGAAGCCGGCACTCCATACAGGAAGAAGATGGAGGAGGCCTCCCTGACGCCAGCTTCGGTCCAGAGTCTCGACGACCTCGAGAAGCTTCCTTTCACACGCAAATCCGACTTCAAGGAGAACTATCCGCTCGGCATGCTGACGGTGCCTCTCGAATACGTCGTGCGCCTGCACGCCTCGAGCGGCACGACAGGCAGCAGGACCATGGTCTGCTATACCGCGAGGGACATCGACACCTGGGCCGAGCTGATCGCGCGCATCGCGACGGCCGCCGGGGTGGTCCGAGACGACGTGGCGCAGATCTCCTTTACCTACGGGCTTTTCACCGGGGGCTTCGGCCTGCACTACGGGCTCGAGAGGGTCGGGGCGATGGTCGTGCCCGCGTCAGGAGGCAACACCGAGCTCCAGTTCTCGCTGATGAAAGACGTTAAGAGCACCGTGCTGGTGGCGACTCCGACGTATGCATTACACCTCGCCGAGGCTGCCCGCGAGCGCGGCTTCGACATCGGTTCGCTCGACCTGCGGGTGGGCCTCTTCGGCGCCGAGCCGTGGGGCGAGGGCATCAGGGAGCGCATAGAGGCCGGGCTGGGCCTCATCGCCACTGACAATTACGGGCTCTCCGAGGTGCTCGGCCCCGGCGTGTCCGGCGAGTGCGAGCTGAAGAACGGGCTCCACATCGCCGAGGACCATTTCCTCGTCGAGGTGGTCGACCCGCAGACGGGGGCGCGCCTCTCGGACGGGGCGCAGGGGGAGCTGGTCATAACGACGCTCACCCGCGAGGCGATGCCTTCTGTCCGATTCCGCACGGGCGACCTCTCGGTGATCACCAGGGAGCCGTGCGAGTGCGGGCGGCGGAACGCGCGGATGGCAAAGGTCCTCGGGCGCACCGACGACATGCTCATCATCAGGGGGGTCAACGTCTACCCGTCGCAGATCGAGAAGGCGCTGCTCGAGGTCGAAGGGGTCGAGCCACACTTCGTCATCGTGGTCGACCGCAAGGGCGAGCTGGACAACCTCGAGGTGTGGGTCGAGGTCTCCGATGAAGTCTTCTCCGACGATACGCGCGACATGAACGACTTCACGCGGAAAGTCGAAGGGCACCTGAAGGCCAAGCTCAACGTGCGCGCCACTGTGAGCTTGAAGGAACCGAGGACCCTGGAGAGAACACCGGGCAAAGCGAAGCACGTGGTGGACAGGCGGGACGTATAGGTGGGGAAAGTGGAAAAGCTCGAGGACTGGTTCTCCGAGAGGACCTTCAATCACGGCAGGTTCGCGGACATCGAGAAGCTGGTCGCTATCAAGCGCGACAAGGGGCTGAAGGTCAGCGTCTGCTTCCCGACGATGAACGTCGCGGACACGCTCGGCCGCATCCTGGACATGATACGGGGCGAGCTGGTCGAGAAGTATCCGCTGATCGACGAGCTCGCCGTCATCGACTCGCGAAGCAATGACGGCACGATCGAGATCGCCGAACGCGGCGGAGCGCGGGTGATATTCGACGACGAGGTGCTCCCGGAGACGGGCACCGGCAAGGGCAAAGGCGAGGCCCTGTGGAAGAGCATCGCCGCCCTCGAGGGCGACATCATCTGCTGGATAGACAGTGACATCGAGAACATGCACCCCCGTTTCGCGTACGGCCTAATCGGCCCGCTGCTGGAGTTCGACGAGGTCGGCTACGTGAAGGGCTTCTACGACAGGCCGCTGAACAGGGACGGGGTGTCGAAGCCGAGCGGCGGCGGGCGCGTGACGGAGCTGACGGTGCGGCCGGTGCTGAACCTCTTCTACCCGGAGCTTTCCGGAATGATCCAGCCGCTGTCGGGCGAGTACGCGGGCAGGCGCTCGGTCCTCGAGGCTATCCCGTTCATCACCGGCTACGGAGTGGAGACCGGGATGCTCATCGACATCCTCGAGAAGTTCGGGCTTGACGCATTCGCCCAGACAGACCTCGAGGTCAGGCAGCACCACAACCAGCCGATCGACGCGCTGGGCCGAATGTCGTTCGGGATATTGCAGGCGCTCTTCCGCCGGCTCGCGGCATCGGGCAAGATAGAGCTGAAGGCCGATCCGGGCACCGTGCTGCGGACGTTCAGGCGCGAAGGCGAAGAAGAATTGATGGTCACGACCGAGATAGACCTCGCGGAGCGGCCGCCCATGTTGAGCGTGCCGGGCTATCGAGGCGCCGGGGGCTGAGGCGGATGATGCAGGAAGCGAAGCCGTTCTCCAACATCGGGGATTACCTGACGGCCGGCGGCCTGGTCGTAGCGATAATTTCTTTCCTGGCCCTGCCCTGGCTGGGGGTCAACGCGAACGTTGGGGCTCTCGGCTTCCAGCTCTACAACGGCGAGCTGAAGAGCATCTCCTTCACCCAGCTCCCCTGGTACTGGATCCTGATCATGTTCGTCGTGTGGGCCGGGGTAGCGGTCTTCCTCTTCCTGCCGAAGGCAAGGGGAGGCGTCGCGCTCGGCGTCGGTTGCGCATACGCCGCGTTCACGGTGGCGTTCTTCTTCGGGGCCTGGTACAAGGTGCACGCCATCGTAGGCGACATAGCCGCGGCGCTCAAGCAGATCCCGTATGTCGGGACGCGCCTGGCGGCCCTGTTCGAGGAGGCTACCAAGAACCTGATCAGCCTGAAGCTGAAGGCCGGCTACTGGGTCTTCGTAGTCGCTGCGCTCCTGCTGATCGCGGGAGGCGTCGTGAGGCTTACGACCGGGAGGAGGGCCGCGGTTTGAGCGCGAACGAGACCGACGCCTACATAGAGGAAGTGGCGCGGCGCAAGAGCATCCGCGCGAACATCGACTGGCTGCTCGAGAACCTCGACCCGGTGAGGGTCGTGTACACCGACATGGACGGGACGCTGGTCGGCCCGCTTGGCTGCTTCTTCCGCGACAGCGAGTGGGAGCTGACCCTGGAGCCGGCGCGGGCGCTGCTCGCGGCGCTGTCGAGAAACGTGGACGTGATGCTCGTCTCGGGGAGGCACAAGTCGCAACTGCGCGAGTCGGCGAGGCTGCTCGGACTGTCAAACTACATCGCTGAACTAGGAACCGAGATAGTGTACGGGCTCGGCCACGAGGTGCTGGAGAACATCGGCAACCTTCAGAAGACCGACCCGTCCGTCTACAAGACCATCGTCGATACTGGCGTGCTCGACCTGCTTCTGAAGAGCTACCCGCGAAAGCTCGAGATGCACTCGCCCTGGTCGGACGACCGCGACTGCACGCCGCTCCTTCGAGGTAACGTGGACCTCGCCGGTGCGCGCGAGCTGCTCGACAAGAACGGCTTCGACGAGTTCGACCTGATCGACAACGGGGTCATCCCGCGCATAAGCCCGACCCTCGACGTATCCCCGACGCGCGCGTACCACCTGGTGCCCAAAGGCGTCCGCAAAGACCAGGCCGTGGTGACCGACCAGGAGCACCGGAACTTGAAGCGCGAAGAGACTGTGGCGGTCGGAGACGCGGAGGCCGACCTCGGTTTCGGAGCCGTGACCGGCGCGTTCTTCATGGTCAGGAACGGCCTCGCCAACAACCCCCACCTGGCGGAAGAGATCGACAAGACAGATAACGTCTTCGTGACAGAGGCCCAAATGGGACTCGGCTGGGCGGAGGTCATCGAGACGATATTGGCTCTTTGAGCCAATGCGTCCTCGATGACCTTCTAAACTCGGCCCTCACTTTAAAATGCAAACAGGGGTCAAACCTAAAAACTTGCATTTTGAAACGGGGGTTTAAGGCAAGAATGCAAAGATTTAGGTTTGACCCCTGTTTGCAGAACCTGCTCTTACCAGAACGGCCTCGACTTAGGCCTTCTATCAAGAATGAACACCCTCAACCGGTCCGCGATCATCTCGATGTACTCGCGACCTTCCAGACGATCCAGCCACCGCGACGGGATCGCGCCCGCGCCGTTCCATGCGCCCGACACAGCGCCGGCCATCGCGGCGATCGCGCACGCGCAGCCGCCCGCGTTCGCCGCGGTCACGACGGTCTTCTCCAGGTCCCCGGGTGACAGCAGGAACGCCAGCAATGCGGCGGGCACAGCCTCCATCGACCAGCCGCTGTTTCCCGTGTACGCGAAACCTTCCTCCGCGGGCTTCTCGAGATACCCGGCGAGCCCCGACACCTTCGACGCGAGCTCGATGTCTATCTCGTAGACGGCCTTGTACAGGTGCTCGAGCATCGTCAGCTTGTCGAAATCTTCCTCGTTGTCTTTGGTCCATACGCAGTGCGCGATCGCGTAGGCGATCATGACGGAGCCGGCCACAGCCTCGGTGCCCGTATGTGTGACACTCGCCTGTTCTATCGCCGACTCGCGAAGCTCCTTCGGGTCGCGGAAGAACCTGAGCGCGATCGGTGCGACCCTCGTCGCCGGACCGCAGCCACCGGACTCGACCGCGGTTTCCCCGACCGGCGTCCCTATCGTTATCTTGCGCGAAGCCGCTGCCGTCGCCAGGCCGACCCCGCGCACTTCTTTCTCGCCGCTGTCGGAGTACTGGAGGAGTCGCGCCAGCTTCAGCCCGGAGTGCCCCACCTCGAAGCGGCCCATCTCGAGCATGCCCTGAGCCTCCGCGACCATGACCTGGGTCGCGGAGGTCACCGATCCTGCGGGGTATTTCCAGTCGAGGAAATCCGTGACCGGGCCGACGTCCCTACCGCGGGCGACTTCCTTCCCGGCGCCCATCAGCGGGGCCGCGAGCGCGTCGGCCGCGGCGGCACCGAGCAGGCATCCCCTGAAGAGTTCGTTTAATGAGGCCATCATCACCATTTCCATCAGCCGGCCCGGCCCGCCCCCCCGCGCCGGATAGAAGTGAGTATACCATCGGCCGCACCGCCGACGGCTCCATCGCGCGGGCCCAATGAAGGTGGCGGGCCTGCGATGTAAAATCAGGTGGCAGGGAGGGAACATGTACACGAAAGACCATGACATCAGGGCACTCGAGAAGAAGCTCGGAAAGCCGTACGTCACCGACATGAGGTACGAGATCCGCCAGAGCGAGTTCGATATGGTGAAGAGCAGCATGAGGCGCGGCCGCGCGCACGACGTGACGATGTTCATCCGCAACACCGATGCGCCCGAAGAGATTGTGGTCATCCGCAAGCCGTTCTTCCCGGCCGGAGCCTTCAGGGCGCCGAGCGGGGCCGCCGAGGAAGGCGAAGGTCTCGAGGCCGGCGCGATCCGGGAGGGGAAAGAGGAGACCGGGCTGGACATCGGCATCGGACGCTACCTGGTGCGGATCAACGTTGTCTTCAGCAACGAGGAGCGGACCATCGACTGGACGTCGCACATCTTCGAGGCCAGCCACGAGCCCGGAGACATCGACCCCATCGACACGAACGAGATCGCCGAGGCCAGGTGGGCATCGCTCGACGAGCTCCAGGGGACGATAAGGCAGGTGCTGTTGGACACGGGATGGGACCTGTTCCAGTACAGGGTCGCCCTTCACGACCTGACCGTCGACAGGATGGAGCGGACATGAGGTACGAGGACCCGGTCTTCAGGCCGCCGTGCGAGTCGGGGAGCCTAATCATCCAGGCGACCATCGGATGCCCGCACAACAAGTGCACCTTCTGCGGGATGTACAAGCACAAAAAGTACCGCGTCCGCCCGCTCGAGGAGATAGAGGAAGATATCCGCGAGGCCGGCAAAATATACGGAAGCGTCGAGTCCGTCTTCCTGGCCGACGGCAACACCATCGCGATGCGGACTGACGACCTGGTCCGGATTCTCGACTGCGTCCGCTCGGTCTTTCCCGAGGTGAAGCGGATATCGGTCTACGGCGGGGCGAGGTTCATCAAGAACCGAAAGGTCGAGGACCTCAAGCGCCTGAAAGAGCACGGCCTCGACATCATCTACATGGGCCTCGAGAGCGGGGACGACGAGATACTGGAGATGGTCGGCAAGGGCGCGACGGCCGAAGACTACGTCCGCGCGGCGGAGAAGGTGCGCGCCGCGGGCATCAAGCTCTCAACCTACGTGCTCGCCGGGCTGGGTGGCCGGGCGAGGACGAGGGAGCACGCGATCAACTCCGCGAAGACCCTAAATCGCATGAAGCCCGACTTCGTCCGCATCAGGACGCTGGCGCTGCTGCCCGGCTTCCCGATGTCTGAGATGCTGGCGAGCGGGGAACTCGAGTTCGAGGAATGCACTGGTCGCGAGATAGCAGAAGAGACGAAGCTGCTGCTGGAGAACCTGGACATAGAGACGGAGTTCCTGAGCGATCACATCTCGAACTACCTGCCCGTTTTCGGGCATCTTCAGCGGGACAAGCAGGCGATGCTCGACGCTATCGACAAAGTGCTTTCACAGCCGGACCACCCCGCGCTGCGCCCGAGGGTGCTCCACTCGCTCTGAGCGCTCAGTCTTCTTCGGTGGGCTCCAACCCGGCGGCCTCCGAGACCGCGGCGACCCATTCAGGTGGCGAGGGGACCCAGAAGCCAGCACCGTCCTCGACGCCCTCGTTGTTTCGGAAATAGACGGCCAGGAGCGGCTGGCCGACGGCCTTTGAGCAGAACGACATCGGCGTCTCGGTCTTCAGCACGCGGTCCAGCGGGACGGAGATGACCTTCACCGGCTTCACCATGAAGAACGCGAGCTGCTTCTCCGTCAGCACCAGCACCCCGTTGCCCCTGATCTGCTTCACGCCCAGCGAATCCAGCCCGAAGAAGTTCGACTTCGTGGTCGACATCAGGACGTTCTCGCCAGCCAGGGCGGCCCTGGCCGCCTTCTCCTTGCGCTCGAGCTTCTTTCTCAACCAGAAGACCAATCCGCCGAGGACGAGCAACAGGAACACGACCAGCGCCAGGACGAGAAGCACGACCAGCACGGCGACGTTCATACTTGCGAGGAAGTTCAATTTGCTCCTTAGACCTTGCGGCGTTTGTAGTCGGGGCAGTCCGTCGCGTTGGGCCTCTTCGAGTTGTGGCAGGCGGACGGGTAGTCGTACTCACAGGTGTCGCACAAGAGCTTCGGGTCGCCTATCTTCTTCCTGAACCTGTGCCACCAGGACGATGTTTTCTTGCTCATGGCCACTATTATATACAGCGCTTCGCGACTGACCTTACTCATCATCAACCGTCGCCGGCCTGTGATATAAAGGACTGAAGACGCGGATGCGGTCACGGGAGTTCGATTGAACGGTTCACTTGCAGACAAGAATATAGAGGCCGTCTTCTTCGACGTGGGGAACACGCTCTTCACGCCCTACCCGTCGATGGAGGCGATATGCCGCCACGTCCTCGAGCAGTACGGGTACACCGTCACCGACGAGGAGATCCGAGCCGGGATGAAGGAGGCCGACCGCTTCTACGACGAGCGCTACTGGGGCGATGACTCCTTCTGGTCCAACGAGGAAGACGCCTCCGCCATGTGGAGCGAGCTGTATGAGAGGGCGCTCGGCGCGATGGGCGTCGACGGCGACCGCCACTTCATCGGCCGCGCCATCTACGACTACTTCGGCCACGGCGACCGCTGGCGCACATACCCCGACGTCGAGCCCGTCTTCGAGATCCTCAAGCAGAGAGGCTACCGGATGGGCCTCATCAGCAACTGGGACTCGCGCCTCGCCAAGCTCTGCTTCGACATGGGCCTGGACCGCTACCTCGACTCGGTCCTCTCGTCCGCCAGCGTCGGCTATATCAAGCCAGACCCCGACATGTTCGGCGCCGCCTGCCGCCGCCTCAACGTCGAGCCCGCTCACGCGATACACGTCGGCGACCAGTATTTCGCGGACATCATCGGCGCCCGCGTCGCAGGTCTTCACCCGGTGATGATAGACAGGTGGGAAGGGGGCCACTGGCCCGACGTGCCGCTCATCAAAGACCTCTACGGGCTCCTGCCCATCCTCGGCATCGAAGAGGATTAACGATCGAGACGTGGTGTCAACCGCGCACGGGCTATTGAGACGCGACTTCAGTTGCGTACATCCAACTCGGTTAAACACCGCCTGCTCACCCCTCATACTTGTTATAGAATCGGGTGAATACGGGGCAACCAGTGGGATGCGGCGAGACTCTCAAATGTGAGATTGAAAGCATTTCAAGTACGTTCTAGCCTGCCTCGATGGTAGTGACCAGACTTGAGGGGGTGCCCTTTGAGGACCGCGATTCGTATTGTCATTGCTTTAACATTTCTTTTCTTCTTCACTGCGCAGAATATCTCTTGTAAGAAAGCACCAGGTTCCATTGGTAATGACAAACAATTTGAATGGCCGATGAGCCTTCACGATTCAATGAATACAGGGAGTCTGGGTATTTCCACGCAAATACCAAGAAAAGTAAATTGGACAAGAACCTACTCTATGAAATCACCAGAGCGACCATTGAGTGGTTGAAACGACCATGATCAACTGGTTTTTATCGACGACCAGGCACAGAGCGTACAACAGACATTGGCAATCTCCAGTACTCCATATTCTCTTGCTATTACGCGTGATCATGTCCTGGTTGGAACTAGCAATGGCTCGGTTATCTGTTTGGGACAATGATATTGACCTCACGTTCAGTGCGGGCCGGCGAGCGGTAATGATAGGGACGCCTGCCAATGTACGCTTTCTATGGCGAATGCGTACTAGAGTCGCCTTCTACCGAGTGTCGACGAAGACCGACGTTCGAGATATCTTTTCTGCAACTTTCATTTGTGGTCACAAGTGTGACTACATTTGAAAGTCATAGAAAAGGTAGCCAGTCCCGCGCGCCTTTTGTGTTGTTTGGGTCCTGTTGGCGAAGTAATGCGCTTAACAAAAAGAAGGATGCGCGACTAAAGTCGCGCCTAAATAACGTCGCACCTCAATCGCGGAACAGAGCCGGCAACAGTGGGCAAGTGAGGATCAGAAGGTCAGGCCCAGCATAGCCTTCGCGTTGTTGCCGAGGATCGCGTCCATCTCGTCCTTCGCTAGCCCCACTTTCTCGAGCTCGTCGAGGTGTCGCCGCATCCTGAGGAGCGGGTAGTCGGTCCCGAAGAGGACGCGGCCGGCGCCGACGATGTCCAGTGCCACCCTGTAGACCTCGGGCCGGTACAGGAACGGCGAGGCCGCCATGTCGTAGTACACGTTAGAGGTTACCTTCGCCACTTCGGGCATCAGCTCGTAGAAGAACATGCCGCCACCCCAGTGGGCCAGCACGCATGTCACGTCTCCGAACTTTTCGAGGAACGGGTAGATCGCCGCGGGCGTGGTCGGGGTCTTGCCGGGGTAGAAGTGGCCCACGTCCTCGTTCACGTGCAGGAGCAGGAACAGGCCGGCGTCGTGCGCCGCCTTGGCCAGCCGGCCGGCGGTGCGCTCGTCGTCGAGGCGGAAGCCCTGCGCGTCGGCCGATACCTCACCGATGCCTTTGAGACCCGCGGAGAAGCAACGGTCCAGCTCGGAGTCGCACGCCTTGCCTGAGACCGGGTTCACGATGGCCAGCCCGACGAGCCTGTCCGGGTACTTGTTGACCGCTTCTATCATGTAGTCGTTGTGGTTGCGGCACAGGTCGATGCTGCGCCAGGGGAAGCCGCATACTACCGACACGTCGACGCCGGCGATGTCCATCTCTTCGATGAGGCCGTCGTAGGTGACCATCTTCGACTTGGGGTTTCCGTAGATGAAGTCGAAAGATGCGTCGCGCTTGGCGTACATGCTGCGGCGGTCGATCACGTCCGGCTCGAAGATGTGGGTGTGAACGTCAATAATCACGAGTAGCTCCTGTCTGTCGGTTCGGCCTGCCAAATCTATCACAACGGGCCGGGGGGCCGCAGTCGCGAAATCCCACTGCCGCACGCTTGAAATCCGATAGAATAGTGCGGACAGCGGACGGCGAGGGAGCACGAGGGAGAACCCGTGAAATGAACCAACTGGAACACCTTCTCGCACCTTTCGAGGTGGCGGGCCTGACAATGAAGAACCGCGTCGTCATGACCGCCATGCACATGGGCATGGGCGAGAATGGCTTCATCCTGGACGGGCTGATCGATTTCTACGAGGAGCGGGCGAAGGCGAAGCCCGGCCCGGGCCTCATCATCGTCGGCGGGTGCTACGTCGAGAAGCGCGGGATGGGAGCGCCGAACTTCATCGGGCTCGACGACGACGCGTTCATCCCCGGTCTGCGCCGGCTGACTGACACTATGCACAAATACGACACGCCGGTCGTGGCGCAGCTGTACCACGGCGGGCGGTACTCGTTGTCGGTCCTCACCGGTGAAGAGCCCATCAGCGCCTCGAGCGTCGCCTCCAGGTGGACGGGCGAGGTTCCGCACGAGCTGACCGAGGAAGAGATCGCCGAAGTGCAGGCGCACTTCGCGTCAGCAGCGGTGCGGTCGCGCGAGGCGGGCTTCGACGCGTCCGAGCTGATCTGCTGCGCGGGCTACCTGGTCAACCAGTTTCTCTCGCCGCTGACGAACAAGCGGACCGACCGTTACGGCGGCGACACCATCGAAGAGCGGATGACCTTCATGCGCGAGACCATCGCCACCATCAGAGAGGCGACCGGCCCCGACTACCCGCTCTTCTGCAGGCTGTCCGGCTCGGACTTCATCGAGGGCAGCCACACCCTTGCCGAGACGACCATCGTCGCCGCCGCGATGGAGGAGTGTGGCGTCCAGCTGATAAACGTCACCGGCGGGTGGCACGAGACGAGGGTGCCGCAATTGACGATGAACGTCCCCCGCGGGGCGTACGTATACCTGGCGGAGGGAATCCACGACGCGGTGCGCGAGGTGCCGGTCGTGGCGTGCAACCGCATCAACGACCCGGTGCTGGCTGACCGCGTTCTCGCCGAAGGAAGGGCCGACCTGATCGGGATGGCGCGGGCTTTCCTGGCCGACCCGCAGATCCTCGAGAAGGCGTCCGAAGGCCGCCTCGAAGACATACGCACATGTATCGCCTGCAACCAGGGCTGCTTCGACCATGTCCTGATGCTGAAGCCCATAACCTGCCTGATGAACCCCCGCGTCAACCGCGAGAAAGAGACCGAGCTCCTTCCGGCTGTCGACAAGAAGACGATCCTCATCGCCGGTGGCGGGCCGGCCGGGATGGAGTGCGCGCGGATCGCCGCCCTCCGCGGCCACGACGTCATGCTCTGCGACAAGAGCGACAGGCTCGGCGGCCAGGCAATACTTGCCGCGCTCCCGCCCGGCAGGGAAGAGTTCTCAGAGATGGTCCGTTACCTCTCGGGGCAGATGAAGAAGAACGGTGTCGAAGTCCTGCTCGAAACGCAGGTGACTCCCGAGTACGTCGAGGAGGTCAACCCTGACGTCCTGGTGATAGCCACCGGCGCCGTCCAGCTGGTCCCCGACATCGAGGGGTTGGACGGGCCGAACGTAGTAATGGCTTGGGACGTCCTCACCGGCGCGGCGCAGACCGGCCGTACCGTCGCCGTGATCGGCGGGGGAGCGACCGGCATCGAGACAGCGACGATGCTGGCGGAGCAGGGAAAGGATGTCACCGTCATCGAGATGATGCCCAAGCTCGGCGCCGACATAGGCGTCTCGAGCCGATGGGTGATACTCCAGGACGCAGACAGGGCCGGCGTGAAGAGGGCGGCCAACTCGCAGGTCGTGGTGGTCTCCGAGCGGGGCGTCGCGGTGGAGCGGGACGGCGAGCCCTCGGAGATACTGGCCGAAACGGTGGTCGTTGCGGCCGGGACGAGAGCGGTCGCTGACCTGGAGGCCGACATGGCGGCCGAAGGCGTCCTCGACAAATTTGAAGTGATCCGGATAGGCGACTGCGCGGGGCCGCGCAAGGCGTTCGAGGCGATCAGGGAAGGCTTCGAGCTGGGCCTCGTTCTCTAGTGCCCCAAAGTGGGGGAGTCATGGAAACTCAAGGTAAGAAGGTCTTGATAGTCGACGACGAGGAACACATCGTCGAGCTCGTCGAGATGTACCTCAACAAAGAGAAGCTCACGGTCGTCAAGGCGTCCGACGGCGTGGAGGCCTTCGAGCTCATCCGCGAGGAATCGCCCGACCTGGTCGTGCTGGACATAATGCTGCCGGGGATGGACGGGCTGGACGTCCTGCGCGAGCTTCGCAAGACCTCACAGGTGCCGGTCATCATGCTGACGGCCAAGGAGTCCGAGGTGGACAAGGTCGTCGGGCTCGAGCTCGGCGCCGACGATTACCTGACCAAGCCGTTCAGCCCTCGCGAGCTGGTGGCCCGCGTGAAGGCCGTCCTCAGGCGCTCGCTTCCCCAGGAGGAGCGGCCGAAGATCCTCGAGCGGCCGGGGCTCACCGTCGACAGCGAGCGCAGGTTCGTCGAGGTGGAAGGCAAGGGCGAGGTGCAGCTCACCGCAAAAGAGTTCGACCTGCTCTACGTCCTCGCCGTGAACCCGGGAATAGTCCTCTCGCGGGACAGGCTGATGGAGAAGGTGTGGGGCTACGAGTACATCGGCGACACCAGGACGGTCGACGTGTACATCCGGCACCTTCGCGAGAAGCTCGGTGACGACGCGGAAAACCCCCGCTTCATCGAGACGCTCCGCGGTGTCGGCTATCGCTTCAAAGGCGAGTAAAAGTGTTCCCTTCCATAAATATGCCAGCATTCGAACGCCCCTGCATCCACGCCGGCAGCGTTCCGCTCCTTCCCCGTACTTCCCGAGTACGACTCGGTCGCGCGCCTTGCCGGCGCGGCGCAGGGACGCTCTCGGTACATAGCCATATTCATGGAAGGGAACACTAGAGTGCCGTTCAAGACACTCCGGTCGCGGGTAATCGCGACCTATCTCGTCGTAGTCGTCATATCCATCGCGCTGGTCAGCTTCGTGTTCGTTTTCTTCCGGACGCGTTACATCCGCGACCAGGAGCGCAGCGCCCTTCGCGAAGAGGTGACGATCCTGGCGGCCGACATCGGCCGGCTGGGCGGGCGCCTTCCGGGCACCTCGACTCCGCTGTCGACGGCGCCTATCGCCAGCGCGGCGGTGGTGAAGAGCTCGCTGGCGCAGGAGGCCAGGATAATCCAGGCCCAGCTCTACCTTCTCGCCGGGGACGGCAGCATCATCGCGCAGGCGGGGGGCAAGGCCGCCGGACGAAACGTCAAGATATCGCACCAGTTCTACAGCGCCGCCGGTCCGCAAGTGGGAGAGCGTTTCTTCCCTGTCCTCGACAAGACGATGATCTACGCCTCTGCCCCGACCAGCCTGGGGGACCAGAACCCGGTCTTCCTGCTGGGGGTCAAGCCACTGGAGGAAGTGAGGGCCGCGACCCTTTCGCTGATCTGGTACGTCCTGATCGCCGGGCTTATCGCGCTGCTGATATCGATGACGCTGGCCCTGTACCTGTCGGGCACGATCAGCCGCCCGTTCCGCGCGGTGGCCGAGGCGGCTCGTGGAATGGCGGCCGGCGACTATCGCCAGCGGGTCGAGCCGCGCGGTCCGGCCGAGAGCGTCGAGCTCGCGGACGAGTTCAACCTGATGGCCGAGCGCGTGCAGACCGCATACGAGCTGCAGAGGAATTTCACGGCGAACGTATCTCACGAGCTGAGGACCCCGCTGACCAGCATCGAGGGCTTCAGCCAGGCGCTCCTCGACGGGACGAGCCAGAGCGAGGGTGAGCGGCTCCGCTCGATCCAGATCATCAACGAAGAGAGCACCCGACTCGTGCGCGTCCTGCGCGACCTGCTCACGCTCTCGCAGATCGACTCGGGCGAGGTCTTGCCGGAGATGCGTTACGTGGACCTCGTCGACCTGCTCAGGAAACTGGAGAACATGTACGCCGGCCGCAGCCAGGTGCTCGGGCTGAGCATGAAGATCGACACGCCGCCTTTCGGCCTCACGCTGTACACCGACCGCGACCGCCTGGAGCGTGTGCTGACGAACCTTCTAGATAATGCGATGAAGTATACTGGCGAAGGCGGGACCGTGGTCCTCTCCGCAGCAACCGAAATGGACTCCGTCCACATAGCCGTGGCGGACAACGGGCCCGGCATCGATGATGACCTGCTGCCGAAGATATTCGACAGGTTCTACCGCGGCCGTTCGCGTTCCAGGTCGAGCGCGGGCGCCGGACTCGGGCTCGCCATCTGCAAGGAGCTCGTCGAAAGCCTCGGCGGGCGGATATGGGTGGACAGCGAGCCGGGGCAGGGGAGCACGTTCATGGTGTCGCTGCCGACCTGACACTGAAGCCGGAGGTATGGGCTTGCGGCCAGGCTGGGATGAGTATTTCCTTCAGATCGCCGGAGTGATCGCCGGAAGGTCGACCTGCCTCAGGAGGCAGGTGGGCTCGCTGGTGGTGAAGGAACGGCGGATTCTCGCCACCGGTTACAACGGCGCGCCGAGAGGGCTGGCCCACTGCGACGAGGTCGGCTGTCTCAGGGACGCCGCGGGCATCGAGCACGGGAGGGGACACGAGCTCTGCAGAGGCCTCCACGCGGAGCAGAACGCCATCATCCAGTCGGCGATGTACGGCGTGTCGATAGACGGAGGCACCGTGTACAGCACTCACCAGCCGTGCGTGCTCTGCACCAAGATGCTGATAAACGCCGGTATCAAGGCGATCTTCTACACGGAGTGCTACCCGGACGAGCTTGCCGAGAAGATGCTGGACGAAGCAGGAATAAGCTCGCGCAAGATGGAACTGCGATAACGGTGGGCGGGGCCCACCTTTTCAGATGAAGTATTACCTGATCTCATTCGGGATCGCGGTCGTCGCCGCACTGGCTCTGACTCCCGTCGCGAGGATCCTCGCGGTGAGGGTCGGGGCAGTCGACGTACCCGAAGACCGCAAGGTCCACGAGAAAGTGACGCCGACGATGGGCGGCATCGCGATATACGTCGCGTTGATGCTCGGCATCGCCGGGTACCTGATATTCGCGCATCACCCGCTCTCGAACGACCTCATCGGGATCATGGTCGGCGCGACCGTGATCATGCTGTTCGGAGCGGTCGACGACATCAAGACGCTGGGGCCGCTGAGCAAGCTATTCGGGCAGGTCATGGCCGCCGGGGTGCTCGTCATCATGGGCGTCCAGATACAGAACATCCACATCCCCGGCGCGTCGGTGATATCGCTGTCGCCCGAGCTCTCCGTCATCATCTCTCTGCTGTGGATCGTCGCGTTCATCAACATCATCAACCTGATCGACGGACTGGACGGGCTCGCAGCCGGCATCACGTGTATCGCGGCGGCCTCTATGTTCGTCTACGCCTACCAGACCGGCAGCGGCCCCTCGTACCAGGACGCGGCGCTCGTCTCCATCGTGCTGTGTGGCGCCTGTCTCGGCTTCCTGAGATACAACTTCAACCCGGCGAGCGTCTTCATGGGCGACTCGGGCAGCATGCTGCTCGGGTTCCTTCTCGGCGCCGTGACGATACAGGGCGTGCTGAAGAGCATCGCGGCGGCGGCTTTGTTCATACCTCTGCTGGCACTGGCCATCCCCATACTGGACACGGGCATGGCGATCGTGAGGAGGGCGTTCAGGGGGAGGCCCATCACCCACGCCGACAAGGAACACATCCACCACCGGCTGCTGAACCTCGGGCACTCGCAGAGGCAGGCGGTGCTCCTGCTGTATTTCTGGACGGCGCTTCTTTGCGGGACCAGCCTCGCACTGAAGTTCACGGGCACCAACAAGGTGCTCTGGATCACGCTCGCCCTGGCCATCGGCGGTTTCGCGCTGACCGGGCTGCCCCGGCTGGTGAGGGGAGAGAACGGGGGAAAGGGCAAGCATCGGATGGCGAAATCCCACGGGAAGCAGGGGGAAGAAAGTGGCGAGTGAGCCCGGCCGGGGAGGCCGGCAGGCGGCGGGGAAAGCGACCGCGGCGAAGGCGAAGAAGAAGGAGGAGCCCGGGTCGAAGTTCATCGGGCTGGCCGCCGTCGTCTTCAGGATCGCGCTGCTGGTCCTGGTCTTCGTCCTGCTGGGCGACTGGGCCGACCGCTCGCTGAACACCGCGCCATGGTTCATGGTCGCGGGAATCGTCCTCGCGCTGCTGATCGTCATCGTCGCGGCGCAGCGGAGCGCGGTGAACAAGAGGCGCCGGCAGGCGAGGAGGAGGAAGCGCTGATGGAGGATTTTACGAGGAGCCTCGCGCGCGCGGTGCTGATCGCCGCCGCGATCGAGATACCGATCGGGCTGGTGCTCGCGGGAGTGTTCGGGGGCTGGAGCGGTCTGGCCGGGGGCGCAGTCGGCTTCGGCCTTGCCGTCGGGCTGGCAGCCCTGGCGATCTGGTCGTTGAAGTACGCGTTGAAGAAGTCGCCGCAGATGTTGTCAGGGCTGCTGATGCTCAGTTACGTCGCCCGGCTGGTCATCATCGTGGGCGTACTCGTCGGGCTCTACTACGTGAAGGCTCTCAACATCGTCGCTGTGGTCTCGTGCTTCGGAGCTCTCTACCTGACCCAGATATCGATGGAGATGTTCTACGCGTGGCGCACCTTCGGCGTCGCGACCAAAGGCAGCGACCCCTCCGACCCCTTCGCCTGAAAACGCAAAAAGGGGTCTGACCCCAAACGCAACAAAAATCAAAAATGTGCCAGAGCCATTGGTAAAAAATACGCTTCTCCGTGCACAAACCCTGCCAATTTCATGCCATTCAGAAAAAAAGGGGTCTGACCCTTTTGTCAACAAAAGTCAAAAAGGGGTCAGACCCCTTCTTGACAAAATGCGGGGTGGGGGCCGGGGGCGGGCGCGACATGATAGACTTTTTGAGCTTGAAAATACGCGATGTTACAAGGGGGTAAGGAGATGGCGATAAAGAACGTGTTCGTGGTGGGCGCCGGCCTGATGGGCTCGGGCATCACCCAGGTCTCCGCGGTGGCCGGCTACAAGGTGACCATGCGGGACATCAACGACGAAGCGACCGCCAGAGGAATGAAGGCGATCGAGGATTCGCTGGCCCGGTTCGTCAAGAAGGAAAAGCTGACCGAGGACGCCGCCAAGAAGGCGCTCGCCAACATCAAGGTGACGACCGACATGAAGGCCGCGTCCGACGCGGACCTCGTGATCGAGGCGGTCTTCGAGAAGATAGACCTGAAGCAGGACGTCTTCAAGCAGCTCGACGAGATAACCCCGAAGGGCTGCATTCTCGGCACAAACACCTCGGCCATATCCATCACCAGCATCGCTTCGGTGACGGACCGGCCTGAGATGGTCGTGGGCATGCACTTCTTCAGCCCTGTGCCGATGATGCCGCTGGTCGAGCTCATCAAGGGCCTGCAGACTTCCGACGAGACGATGAAGGCCGCCGTGGCTTTCTCCGAGGACGTCGGCAAGGAGACAGTGGTCGTCGAGAAGGACATCGCCGGATTCATTGCCAACCGTGTAGGCCTTGGCATGTCGGGCGCGGCGATCAAGATCGTCGAGCTTGGCGCGGCGACCCCGCAGGACATCGACAAGGCGATGAGGCTCGGGTTCTCACACAGGATGGGCCCGTGCGAGACTGCCGACCTGACCGGCATAGACGTCCTCATGAACGCGATGAAGGCGATCTACAACGAGACCCAGAACGAGACCTACTGGCCGCCGGAGCTCATGCAGCGGATGGTGACCGCGGGCCTGCTCGGCCGCAAGTCGGGCAAGGGCTTTTACGACTACAGCTCAGGCAAGCAGGAAGCCTACTGGGAGCTCTAAGCAAAGACTGACCTGAACAAAGCGCCCCGGTCACACCCGGGGCGTTTTCTTTTCAATCATGCGGGAAACGGCCTTTCATGAAACGTATCTTCCTGTCCGTCGACCGCGCCAGCTCTTCCTCGGGATCGGACCAGCCGCACTCCGGGCAGTTCCCGGCCGGCCTGTCCTTCAACCTGCCCTGAGTATCGCCAAGTGCGGCGCCGCACACCGGGCAGAACAACCGCTTGAGGGTCGGGCCGGAAAGCCTCACGTTCTGCCCGAGCCTTTCGCAGAACACGACGTACTTGAATCCGGGGGCCTGCGGGTCGGGGTCGATGTCGACGATCGTGACCCTGTCCCCGCGCCGGAATATGACACTTCCGTCGAGGCTGAAATCCCCGTTTATCTCGCACTGTTCGCCGGCAAGGAGTTCGTATGCCAGTATGACTCCCAGGGTCGATGCGTTGACAATCCTCACGATGCTATTATTCACCGGACGAAGTCTGCGTTCCATAGAGCACCGGGAGATGATATGGGCGAGAGATACGATGCGGTTGTGGTAGGCGCTGGGATCGGCGGACTGACGGCCGCGGTCCTGCTAGCCAAAGAGGAAAAGCGGGTAGCGCTCATCGACAGGGAAGACCGCCCGGGCGGCAGGGCCCTCTCCGTCAAGGGCACCGAGATCAGCGACAAGGGCGCCGACTGGTACACGGAGGTGCTCGGCCGCCATTACTGTTACCTGGCGCACTCGGAGCCGACGATAGATTCCATCGTCGAGGAGCGCCTGCTCGACGGGTACACCATCGACCTGGGTTACCACGGCGTGCCGTGCGGCGGCAGGGGTTACCTCGGACGGCTTGTCGATTACCTCGGCCTCGATTTCACGGTAAACCCGTGCGACACCGGCTTCTATTACGACGGCGTCTTCTACACTGAGCCCAGGCCCGGCGTCACAAGGCTTGACGACAAGCTCTACAAGATATGCAAAGAGAAAGGCATCCAGTACTGGGCCTTCAACCTCACTGTCCTTGGGCTCTCCGAGCAGGAACTCGCTGACCTCGAGCAGGTCTCGCTCTACGACTACTGCGACCGGCTGGGGCTGTGCGCCGACGAGGTCGTATGGCAGTCGTACCGGTGCCTCGGCACTCTCTTCACCACGATAAACAACCCGCACGATATCTCGGCCGGCGAGATCGCGCGATACACAAAAGACATAATGCTCCCGCTCATACTCTCCGGCGAAGAGCTTCACGTAGGCGGCTTCGCGGTGGGCGGCATCGGCAGGTGGTCCGACGAGGTCGCCGCGGCTTTCGAGAAGATGGGTGGAGAGCTCATGCTGGGCGAAGAGGTCCGGCGGGTCGTGGTCGAGGGCGGCGGCGTGACCGGAGTTGAACTTTCGTCGGGCAAGATGCTCGAGGCCGACGCGGTCGTCAGCAACATCCCCGTCCAGGAGACTTTCGAGCTCGTCGCGGCCTCTGAGTTCCCGGCCGAGTTCGTCAACCGCGCCCGCTCGCTGTACGGGTACGGGAGCCTGGCCCCTTATTTCGGCCTGCGCGAACTCCCCATCCCGGAGGACCAGGCGAACCGGCTGATCAAGACCCCGACGGTCGTGGAAGCGAACGGCGACTACGACTACGACGTCTACATGTGCTGGAACGTGCAATCGGCCATCGACCCCGAGTGCGCGCCGGAGGGCAAGCACCTCCTCACCGCGTACCTGCCGCTGACGGAGGAAGAATCGCACGACCGGGCGAAGGTGATGAGAGTAGTGGAGGCGGTGCCGGAGTTCCTGGAGCAGACGTATCCGGGCTTCAAGGACTGCGTGGACTGGGCGCTCTACCCGATGTGCTGGAAGCTGGAGGGGGTCGCGAAGTCGATCTCGCAGACCGGCACCCTGAAGCCGTCGACGGAGGCGCCCGGCGTGAAAGGCCTGTACTTCGCGGGGGACACCGCGCGAGGGTTCGGGGTCGCCATGGACTGCGCATGCTCGGCCGGCATCAACTGCGCGGCGTCTATCCTGGGGCGGACCCTCGGTATAGAATAGTTCCGCCGGCACTGGAGCCGGCTTTTTGGGAAGTTGAGGCCCTGAGACCTGGAGGCGAAGATGGTTGAGGCGAAGTTCGGCGGGGTACTGGTGCCGAACGTCACGCCGTTCAAGGACGGCAAGATAGACGAGCCGAGCCTTCGGGCGCTGGTCGACTACCTGGTCGATTCCGGGGCGACCGGGCTTGTGCCGTGCGGCACGACGGGGGAGAGCGCGACGCTCTCGCACGACGAGCACGTGAAGGTCATCGGCATCACCGCGGAGCAGGCGGCGGGCCGCGTCCCGATCATCGCCGGCGTGGGCACCAACGACACGCACGAGACCATCACCATACTGGCGAGGGCCGAGGAGCTCCCGGTCGACGGCTACCTGGTCGTCTGCCCTTACTACAACAGGCCCAGCCAGGAAGGCATAATCGAGCACTTCCGCGCGGTCTCCGAGAACACCGACCGCCCGATAATCATCTACAACATCCCGGCCAGGACAGGCCGCAACATAACGGTCGAGACCATCGTCGAGCTCTCCAAGATCCCGAACGTCGTCGGCGTGAAAGACGCCAGCGGCGACATCGAGCAGGGGATGAACATAATCGCCCGTACGTCGACGTTCTCGGTGCTGTCCGGCGAGGACCACCTGCTCTTCCCGCTGTGCTGCCTCGGCGGCAGCGGCGGGATACTGGCGAGCGCCCACGTCCTCGCGAACGAGTTCAGCGAGCTCTGCGACAGCGTGGTCAGCGGCGACATGCAGCGCGCGCGGACCCTTCACTACCGGCTGCTACCGCTGGTCCGGGCGATGTTCAAGGAGCCGAACCCCGCCGGCGCGAAGGCGGCCATGAAGCTCCTCGGCGTCATCGACTCTGACGAGCTCAGGCTCCCTCTTATCTCTGTCAGCCCCGCCTGCCGCGAGGACATCGCCGGTGTACTCCACGGCCTGAAGCTCCTCTAGCATGGAAAGCAGGCAGGTCGACCGCGCACGCAGACGCGGGGAAGCGGCAAGACGCAGGAAGGCGAAGAGGCGCAACGGCCTCATCACGCTCGTCGCCGTCGTGATAATCATCGCGCTTCTGGTCGTCGTCCTGGGCCCGTGGGGCCCGTTCAAGGGGGTCATCTACGGAAGCAACGGCGGCAAGCTGTCGAACCACCGCGACGAGACCATCTCGGTCCTGGCGAAGACGATCAACGATGACGTGACGTCGGGCGCGCTCTCGCGGCAGAAGTACCAGGTGCTGAAGAAACCGGCCGTCGCCATCGTAGTCGACGACACCGGAAACACACTGACGAACCTGCCGCTGTGGCTCAAGATAGACGTCCCGCTCTCTTTCGCGATCATGCCCTACACGTCACAGTCGACGAGGCTCGCGACGGAGTTCCACAATGCCGGGTTCCAGGTGATGATGCACATCCCGACAGTGAACGGGCCTCCGAACACTTTCTCCGGCACCGGCCAGCTCTCACTCGGAATGAGCAAGGACACGGTGTTCGGCACGCTCGACAAGGACCTGACCACCGTGCCGTTCGTCACCGGCATCAACAACCACCAGGGTGGCGCGGGCTGCGACGACCTCTCGCTCATGACCTCCGAGTGCGAGTGGGCGAAGTCGAAAGGTTTCTACGTGGTCGACTCCGCCAGCTCGAACAACAGCCAGGTGACCAAGGCCACCAAGGCGCTCGGGATGGGCAAGCGGATGAACGAGGTCTTCATCGACCACCAGAACGACCCCGCGTACATACAGGCGGCTATGCGCGAGCTGGCCGGTCTCGCGAAGAAGAACGGCTACGCGATCGGCATCTGCCACTACCACCGGCCGAACACCCCGACGACGGTCGGCGAGATGATCAAACAGCTTGAGGCCGAAGGCATAAACTTTGTCTACGTAAAAGACATTACTAACTGAACGGCCTCCGGCCGTTCAGTAGTAATATCGAGCCGACCTCTCTGAAATGCAAAATGGTGCCTGGCACCATTCTTGCATTTCAACTCCGAGCCGCCGCTCGCAGAGCGGCGGTCGGTCACGAGTCGCGCACGCGCCAGCGTGCGCCATAGTTTGGACGGTGACTCAGGACCCCGAGCCACCACCTGCTTATGCCTCAGATTATATTCACGCAGGAGCCGACCTTCGACTGTACAATTGATTCCTCGAGACTTGCCGGTCGACCACGGGAGTCAAGTTGAAGGAAGCGGCGTATTACGAGCGGCTGGGCGACGAGACCCTGCAGTGCCACCTGTGCCCACAGGAATGCAAGATCAAGGAGGGCAAGCACGGCTTCTGCCGGGTCCGCACGAACCGCAAGGGCGTCCTGTACTCGGACATCTACGAGCACATACTCGCGGCCCACGTCGACCCGATCGAGAAGAAGCCCCTCTACCACTTCCACCCCGGCAGCCAGATATTCTCGATCGGCACCAGGGGATGCAACCAGCGATGCATGTTCTGCCAGAACTGGGAGATGATAGAGAGCGACGAGCCGGGTACGTTCATCACCTCTGACGAGGTGGCCGAACTGGCGGGACGCCCGCCCTCCATCGGTGTCGCCTACACTTACAACGAACCGCTGATGTGGTTCGAGTTCGTGCTCGAGTGCGCGAAGAAGGTACGCGCTCGCGGGCTGAAGAACGTCCTGGTCACCAACGGGATGATCAACTCCGACCCGCTGGAGGAGCTGCTGCCCTTCGTCGACGCGATGAACATCGACATCAAGTCGATGGACCCGGAGTTCTACCGCAAGATATGCCAGTCTTTCCTGCCGCCGGTGCTGGAGACCGCCAGGCGCAGCAGCAAGGAGTGCCACGTCGAGATCACGAACCTCATCATCCCGACCTACAACGATTCCGACGAGAACATCAGTGAGCTGGTGGACTTCGTCGCCGGGCTGGGCGAGGAGACGCCTCTCCACTTCTCCGCGTACTATCCCTGCTACAAGATGACGGCACCGCCGACGCCGGTCGAGACCCTGCAGCGGGCGCGGGAGATCGCGCGGAAGAAGCTCAAGTACGTGTACATGGGCAACGTCCGGGCGCAGGACGCGGGAAAGAGCTGCTGCCCCGAGTGCGGCGAGACGGTCGTGGAGCGCGACGGGTACAAGACGAAGACGGACGGACTTGACGGTGAGGGGCACTGTACGGCGTGTGGTAGCAAGCTACCCTTTGTAGTATAGTCGCCCTGTTGTCGACTGATTTTCCGCGCCCGCCGCGGGCGTGGGGATAGCGGCACGCGAGCTAGGGGGTTTCCCGAATGGCTATGTCGATTCAGAAAAAGTCGGGCGCGGCCGGCGAGGTCGCGGAATCGGACGGCAAGAAGGACGTCTACGAGGTCATAGCGAGGCTCCTCGTGACGCTGCTCATGAACTACCTGGCGAGAAAGCTCCGGCAGAAAGGAGCCGCCGGCCGTGAAGGGCGCAAGGCCCGTCGCAAGGTGGCCAAGCTTGCCAAGAAGGGCAAGGTCGTGCCGGAGGACGTCCGCAAGGAGGCCATGCAGGGCGTCAGCCTGCGCAAGAAGATGAAGGTCTCCTCCAAGGCGAAGGCCGCGAAGGCCAAGGCCGAAGAGAAGCCCGCCAAGAAGAAAAAGAAGAAGCACCACCACCTGCTATGGCTGATATTGATAGCGGGCGTCGTATTCATAGTCAAAGCGATGAAGAAGTAACGGGAGCAGCTGCAAGTTGGAGATACAGGTCGAAGAGAAAGAGGGCTTTCACGTCGTAACCCCGGTGGGTGAGCTCGACGTCTACACCGTCCCCCTTTTCCGCAAGGTGATCTTGAAGCTCGAGGGGGAGCGCCGGCACGACATAATCCTCGACCTCACCAGCCTCACTTTCGTCGACTCCAGCGGGCTCGGAAGCCTCATCGAGACTTACCAGAAGTCCCAGTCGGTGCACGGAGAGCTGGCGTTCGTTATCGACAACCCGCGGCTTCTGAAGGTTCTCAAGCTGGTCGATCTGGACAAGGTTTTCAAGGTCTATCCGAACCTCGGGCGTGCCCTTCAGTCAGTGGGCATCTCCGGTGGTTATGTAGACGAGGAGTTCTTCTCAGACACCAAGTGATGGCCACACTCAGCAGCGGTGCGCATTCAGACGGGAAACACATGGACGTGGAGCTTCCCTGCTCCAAGAAATCGGTAGTCCGCGCGCGCTTTAAGATCAAGAAGTTCGCCGATGATCACGGTTTCTCAGCGGAGTCGGAGGACGTGGCGCTGGCCGTCGTGGAAGCCCTCAAGAACGTCATGCAGCACGCCTGCCCGGCCGACGGGATGATACGAATCGACATGAAGGCCAACGGGGACACGCTCACGCTGGACGTGGTCGACACGGGCGTGGGCTTCGACATCGAGTCGCTGCCGATTGAGCCACCCGAGCTGCTCGGGAACCACGGGCGAGGGATACAGCTCATCAGGGGCCTGATGGATGAAGTCAGCATCGTCAGCGATCAGGAAGGCACCGTCGTCCACATGGAGAAGAGGCACGCCCCCTGACATGGCTTCGAGCGAAGCTCAGCACCGATGACCATCTACACCGGCACCGCCGGCTTCAGCTACCAGGACTGGAAAGGCAACTTCTACCCCCAGGGAACCCGCGACAGGGAGATGCTCGAGGAGTACGCACGCTCCTTCCCGGTCGTAGAGATCAACTCGACTTACTACGCCGTTCCGAAGCCCGAGATGTTCCTGTCCATGGCCCGCCGGACTCCACCCGAGTTCACCTTCAACGTGAAGGCCTACCGGGAGATGACCCACGAGACCGGCAGGATGGAGGCGTTCGACGAGTTCCGCGCGGCGGTGCGCCCCCTGATCGACCACGGCAAGCTGGGCTGCGTGCTGCTCCAGTTCCCGTGGGCGTTCAAGAACACCGGCGAATCCACGAGCTACCTGAAGCACGCCGCGGCAAGGATGGAGGGGTTCGACACGGTCGTAGAGTTCCGCCACGCCTCGTGGCAGACGGAGGGGACGTTCGAGCATCTTCGCCTGCTCGGCCTCGGGTACTGCTGCGTCGACGAGCCGCGCCTCGAGGGCCTGATGGAACCGCTGGCCGTCGTGACCTCGCGGACAGGATATGTCCGCTTCCATGGCCGTAACGCCGAGCACTGGTGGGGAGAAGACCGGCCGGCCTGGCAGCGTTACGACTATCTCTACGACGAGAAAGAGCTCTCGGAGTGGGTGCCGAAAGTCGAGGGCATGTCGGACCAGGCGGACCGTGTGTACGTCATCTTCAACAACCACTACAAGGGCCAGGCGCCGGCAAACGCCAGGCAGTTTGAGAGGATGCTCAGGGCCGAACTGGGCGAGGCCGCGCTGAAGGAAGGCTACGACCCGAGCGGCGGCTCACTGTTCGAGTAGCTTTCCTTGATTGGCTATGTTCCTTGCTCTATCATTCAGTCTTGCGCCCGATGGGGGAGTGCCCGAGTGGTTAAAGGGGGCGGACTGTAAATCCGTTGGCGCAGCCTACGCTGGTTCAAATCCAGCCTCCCCCACCATCCGGTATCTAATGCGGTTGTTCACACTTCTAACGGCCTGCACATG